>Ga0068863_100006719_pt1 | contig 11277 bp, 9 predicted proteins | sample KBSSwiS62_FD_66596 | JGI IMG/M metagenome (GOLD analysis project Ga0068863, IMG submission 66596) | Switchgrass rhizosphere microbial communities from Kellogg Biological Station, Michigan, USA - KBS Switchgrass S6-2 | ecosystem: Host-associated > Plants > Roots > Rhizosphere > Soil ...
CACGAGCGCGGGCAGCGGACTGATACCAATTTGCTGCAGCGCCGTCAGAATCGCCACCAGCCACACCGCTTTGTTGGCCGCGCCATAGGCCACGCCAGCCAGCGTTCGCGTCTGCTGCTCGCGCGCTTGTTCCGCGCGCGATTGACCGCTGGCTGGCCGGATCAGCAAATCGCTCAGCATGCGCAAAAACCGGTTCAGCAGCAGTGCGATGACAAAAATCACCAGCAAGTGCAGCAGTATCGAAAAAGTGTTTTCGGTCAGAAAGGGAGCCAGACTGGACATAGACGATTCGCCGGGGGAGTATAACATTGAGTAGCCGGGCCAGCCGCCTGCTTTCCGCTTTGCTCGCGCTGCAACGTCCCATTTTCCGCCGAGGACATGAAATCATGCAGGAAACTCGACGTTCCCTCTTACGCCTTTTTCCCACAGCCGCCGCGCTGGCTGCTTTTGTTGCGCTGGCCCGCGGCCAGGATCCATTTCCGCCCCCCAGACAACAGCGTCCCGGCCGGCCGGGTGACGACGATTCCAATCTGCCCGAAAAGCCTTCCACCAAAGCCGTGCTCGAGGAGAATCAAAAGGACATTAAAAAGAATGTAGAAAAACTGTTCGACTTGGCTTCCCAGCTGAAAGAACAAGTCGAAAAGACTGACTCAACCACTACGCTCTCCCTCGCTTTGGTCAAGAAGGCCGAAGAGATCGAAAAACTCGCTCGCCAGATAAAAGAACGCGCCAAGGGCTAACTCGCTTTCCCCGGCCCTTTCACGCAATCCCGCGCGTTTCGCGTTACAATAAGAGAGTTGTTCTTCCGCGCGCTCGTAGCTCAGCTGGATAGAGCGTGTGCCTCCGAAGCACAAGGTCGGGCGTTCGAATCGCCCCGAGCGCGCCATTTTAAACGTTGCCCTTACTTTGACTTACGCCGTTTTGCTGTTACCAGCGGTTTGACATTCGTAACCCAACGTAGCCAAAAACCAAGCCCTACCTGCTCGCACCATTCCTGTCTCACGCCAAGTCGTTCTGCAAACCCCCGGCGTAGAAGTCTGTGACGCTCTCTTTGGAATGGCCGAGCCAGAATCGAGACCTGTATGCAATTGACGCAAGGGCAAGAATCAAGAACTAGCTTAAGAACGATCGTTCGTGACCTGTTTTCTCTTTTCTTGTTCTTTCGACGATGAATGGCCTGTATCTTGGTGGTTCGTGGTGAATGTGCGACACTTAACGCACTTCTGGGCGATTCGCCGGCAGGAGTGTGCCGTGTGGAGTCGACAATTTCCTTACTCATCGGCGCGGCTGAAAGCGGCGATTGCGTAGCCGCGGATACACTTTTCAGCACGCTGTACTCCGAATTGCACCGGATGGCAAAACGAGAGCTGGCACGCAAAGGCTCCCCAACAAGTCTGAGCGTTACAACACTTCTGCACGAGGCCTATCTGGACATGGCCGCGCGGGAGGGCCACTGCTTTCCCGACCGGCCGCGGTTTATGGGTTATGCGGCACGGGTGATGCGCGGATTGATCATTGATCATGCCCGGAGCCGGAATGCAATCAAGCGCGGAGGCGAATTCGAAATCACTTCGCTTAAGACGGATGTTGACCAAAATTCCGTCGATGCCAAAGAACTCTCGTCGATCAGCGATGCCCTGGACCAGCTGGCGAAAGTCGAGCCGAAGCTTGCTGAACTGGTGGACATGAAGTTTTTCTGCGGATTTTCCTTTGCGGAAATTGCGGCCCTGGAGAACTTGTCGGAACGAACAGTACAAAGAAAGTGGGAAAAGGCGCGCATCTATCTTCATCGCCACATTCGCGCGGATTTGCCACTCTGAGGTAGAGATGTCCAAGCTCAGCCCCGATCAGTGGCAAGCCCTCAGTCCGTACCTCGACCGGGCGCTGGAACTGGAGGACGACGACCGCTCCGCCTGGCTCACCGCGTTGCGGGGCGAGAACCCGGACATTGCCGCTCAATTGGAAATGCTGCTTGGCGAGCAGCGTGCGCTCAAAGAAGAAGGGTTTCTGGAGGAGAAAACTCCGCAACTTCCGCGCGGACAGGGCCTGGCAGGGCAGGTTCTGGGCGTCTATACGCTGATCTCGCAAATTGGCCAGGGCGGGATGGGCACTGTTTGGCTCGCCGAGCGAAACGACGGCCGCTTTGAGCGGCGTGTCGCAATCAAAATGTTGAATATCGCCTTGATGGGGAAAGGCGGCGAGGAGCGGTTCAGGCGCGAAGGCCGAATTCTGGGCCGTCTCACACATCCGCACATTGCGGAACTCATCGATGCGGGAGTGTCCGCAACGGGCGAGCCTTTTCTCGTCCTGGAGTATGTTGATGGCGAACCCCTCGACCGATACTGCGATCAGAACGGACTAGACACTAGGGCGCGCATTCGGCTGTTCCTCGATGCTTTGGCAGGAGTAGCGCAAGCTCACGCCCATCACATCGTCCATCGCGACTTGAAGCCGTCGAACATTTTGGTGCGGACCGACGGGGAGGCAAAACTCCTCGACTTCGGAATAGCCAAACTCCTCGAATGCGACAGCAAGAACGCGGAAGCGCCGCTTACGGTTGAAGGCGGCGGAGCGATGACTCCGGAGTATGCCGCTCCCGAGCAGTTGAAGGGTGAGGCCGTGACCGCAGCCACGGATGTCTACGCTTCGGGAGTGCTGCTCTATGTGCTCCTGGCGGGTCGCCATCCCACCGGCCCGGATTCAAGGACACCTGCAGGGCTGGTCAAGGCAATCGTGGATGTTGAACCTCCTCGCCCTTCGGATGTGGTGGCCTCGACGAAAAGCGAAGACGAAACGGCGGCGGCAAATGCCAGAAAACGCGCCACCACGCCCGATAAGCTGGTCCGGTTGCTGCGCGGTGACCTCGATACCATTGTCGCGAAGGCGCTGAAGAAAAATCCGCTGGAGCGATATGTCTCCATCAAAGCTTTTTCGGAAGATCTCCAGCGGTATCTGGGATATCAGCCCATCACTGCTCGCCCTGACACACTGGCCTATCGCACGGGGAAATTCCTTCGCCGTCATAGGGCTAGTGTGACGGCGACGCTGCTGGCAGCGCTGGCAATAGTCGGCACCGTCGTTTTTACGTGGATCTTTCCGCGACGGCCCGAACCTCTGCGGCAATTCAATCAGCGGAAGCTCACTGCAAACGCCGAGGATTCGCCGGTACTGAGCGCCGCGATCTCTCCGGATGGCAAGTACTTGGGCTACGCTGACCAGCAAGGTCTTCATTTGCAGCTCGTAGCGACCGGCGAAGTACAAGGCGTGGCTCAGCCTCCCGTGTTCGAGCCGGGGAGAGCCTCCTGGGCGTTTGGGAGTTGGTTCCCGGACTCCACACGATTCATTGTCTCGGTAAGTGGCACCGGGAAGTCATCCACAGTGTGGTCAATTCCGATAACCGGAAGCGAGACCCAGAAACTTGCTGAAGTTGAGGATATGTTCGGCGGCGGGACCGTCTCACCCGATGGCTCACAAATTGCTTATCAAAGGCTGCGGAGTGCCATCGGAGCCCACGAGCTTTGGTTGATGGGTTCGCACGGAGAGTCTCCTCACAAAATTCTTACAGCCGAAAACCGGGCGACGATCGGCGGCATCGCATGGTCACCCACAGGAAAGCGGATTGCATACCTTTCCAGATATGTTACAGGAGATCGCACACAGATTATGGTTGAGAGTTGTGACCTCGGTGGTGCAGCTAGAACGACCGTGCTCCTGGACAATCACTTGAGGGCATTCACGTGGACGCCGTCGAGACGATTCATTTATTCAAGGAATACGGATCGAGGCTCTTCCGAATCCGATAATTTGTGGGAATTACAAGTCAATGCCGAGAACGGAACTCCGCAGGGCAAAGCGCGCCAGCTAACGGATTGGTCGGGATTTTCCGTTCAGGGCTTCAGCGCAACGACAGACGCCAAGCAACTGGCTTTTCTAAGAGGCAATAGTCACGCTTCTGTTTTTGTAGGGGACCTTGCCGGCAATGATACCCGTCTCCAGAACCCCCGGCGGTTGACGCTCGACGATAATTACAATATTCCTTCCGCATGGATGCCAGACTCTCGCGAAGTCCTCTTTTCATCGGAACGTACCTCAAACCGAGTGATGTATCGGCAGGCGATAGATCCGGGCAGTGCGGCTCACCTTGTCACGCCCGCAGTGAACACAAATTTCTATTTGGCCGGGCTCAGCCCGGACAGAAGCGGAATCCTTCTGGAAGGTGAACCCATTGATTCGCGCAAGATGGGTCTATATCGCGTTGACTCGAAGGGCGGCGAGGGTCGGCTGTTATTTAATACGGGAGGGTTTGTACTGTTCTCGTGTTCTGACAAGACCGCCAACCTTTGTGTGTTTGGGAGGCCCACAAAGGAAAACGAACTGGTGGTCTTGGCATTTGACCCGCTCGGCAGTCCGGGAAAGGAACTGTTACGGATTCCGCTTGAGAATGGCCGCAACGCCGACATCGGATTCGATTACTGGTGGCAACTCTCCCCCGATGGCTCGAGGATCGGAATTGTGAAAAAGCACGGAAATCAAATTAGGCTTGTGCCGCTGTCGGGAGGGCCGACGAGAACTGTTACGATAAATGGTTATTCCGATCTCATGGAATTTTTTTGGGCTATTGACTCTCAAAGTATATTTGTCTCAACACTCGCACCGGGTGGCGCAATCTTGTTGCATGTTTCGCTCAACGGGGAGGCGCAGCCCATCTGGCATCGGCCGGAGTCAACCCACACTTGGGGTTTTCCTTCTCCCGACGGAAGGCATCTCGCCATCTTAAACTCGAATTCGGAATCCAACGTCTGGATGATCGGCAACTTCTGATACAGAACTGGCAAAGCTGGTTGAACTGGCTGACAAAAATTTGCTCTGCGGATTTCTTTTGTGGAAATTGCAGCCCTGTGCCCGCTGCGTGCAATATTCTCTCGAATGACCTCTGGGGCACGTTCCCGTTGGCACGTTCCCGTTGATTGTTCTGTGTCGCAATATCGGCTCTGAGTTGGATTTGGCGCGCGGTAGGTGATTAACGCATTAGGAAAAGGCGCCCGTTTGAAGTAGGTTTTGATCGTTCGCATCAACGCCTACAACAAGGAGCGCCCTCATGAATGAAGCTAAGTATATGGCAGTTTGCGCGTGAGCTTCGAGGAAGGAACGTGTGCCTGTTGGTTGCACGATCTTTTGAAACCCCACGTTACCGAAGTGTTGGTTTGTGACGGCGCGTAGTGAGAGTTGGGAAGGCTCACATGCTGAAGTTTGGCGATGTCCACCAGTTGCTCTGTTCGGTTAGTCAAAAGTTAGGGAAAAGCCTGAAAAGTAACTCTCATCAGTTAATCGATTTATTACTTACTTGGAAGGTGCAAAACAAGTAGAGTCCTTACCTCGCGCCCGCTGCTTTTGTCTCTCTTTTGACTCGGGTCCGTTTGGAGGTCATTTGCCCTGTCAAGTATGCCAATCGAGCAATCAGGCAGAACTCGGTATGGAGATGGTCATCCATTTCCCCTGCTTCAAAAATCTAGACAAACCAGGTGTTTGGGTATTCTCGAAGCTTTTGGTCTGCTTGGATTGCGGCGGCTCCCACTTAAAGATTCCTGCGCAGGAATTGGCGGCGGTAGCGAAAAACACTCTGGCAAATACATCCGCGACGTTTGAGTAGAGTACTAGCGATGTCGCACTCTCCGCAGGAGAGCTGTGTCTCGACGCGAAAACGCCGTAGAAACGTCGTTTAAAAACGTTGTTCCTGACCGCCACTTCCTAAAGATCTACTTTTGTGCGGCTGGAACCTAGTCTCTAGAACTAGACTAGAACTAGGCCGCAAAGCGTGGCTAAAACCTAGTAGCCACGAAGTTAAAACGTTGTTCCGCGTGAAGCCCTAGAAACTAGGCTAGAACGCATTTACGCATTTCTAGATGATCAGGCGTATCGTTTTCGACTTTGTTGCCCTTCGTCTTGCTGGCTGCGCCGAGTTTGGAAATCGTTATCCTTGTGGGACATCGCCACCAAACCAGATAAAAACGGCATCGGCAACCGGGCGTACCGCGTGCTGAACGAAGTAGACAACCATGTACAACCGTCTGGACTACTCTTTGCGGTGTCCCTGCGTTGCCTAGCCTTTAGGCGGGCTAAAGTCTCTATTTTCAACATTGCTTACTGAATAGTGTGCAGTCGCTCCGACTATGCTCCTCTTTATATTTACCCTGATTCGTCTCTCATAGTGAGTAGGCGGCTTCACAGTTCGGGCTGGCAGGCGGAAGTTCCATGCTCTACCGTGACTCTTGGGCTGAAGTCTCAATTGGCGGGGATTTTCGCTTGTCTGAATGGCCGCATCGCGGGGGTGGTAGTGGTTCAGTTTCCGGGTGGAATCTCTGTTACATCAGTGTTCACAATGGAACAGACGCGAATCTTCACCGCGTCCACCATCGTATTGAGGTGCTCGCATGACAACCTCAACTGAAAAAAAAGTGGCCCGAGCACATAGAATTGAGGGATTTTTAGTTCTGTATCCCTGTGCAGCGAGAAGTCTGTTCACGGCGGAAAGAGCGCCCCTGCATTCGGAGCCGTGGTGGAGCATGGTCTTCGGTGTCCCGCTCTTTCTGAGGACTCTGCTTCGTCTTGTTCTTGTCTGTCCCCATCTACATAAGGGTCCTCCGATAGGCGAGTCAATCCCATCCAACCTTCACGGATGCCGATTTGTCTATGGCCGACGGTCCTACATCACTTGCCTGGATTGCGGTAAAAAGTTCGCTTATAACCACAAGACCGGTCGGCTGGTAGACTTCTGGGGCGTCCATGACGCACAAGCAATGGCCGGAGTTCGCCGGAGAGTTGTTGAGTTCTTTTCGCCTCTTCGACGTCTCGCTGCACTGGTTGGCAGGCTGAACATGACGATTCCGAAGAGTAAGCCTGTCAGCTCCCTGGACCCCCTCGGAATTTTGACGAAGAGCCGATAGACTAAGTCTCGACGCGTGATTGGTGCAGATACGCGATGAGACGGCGACATCAGGATCAATTCCGTGGAGTTTGTTTGGCGCTGCCAACAATTGCGTAGCCCATTGGCCCATTTGAAAGGGTAACGTTTTTCTGTGATTCGCTCGTAGGTAACGGACGATAAAGTACTTAGAGTTGTGCTCCCAAAACTCCGAAGCACAAGCTCGGGCGTTCGACTCTCCCCGAGCGCGCCGTCTTCCTCCCACAAACTTCTTCCAGTCGGCCCCTGCGCTTCCTTTATCTTCACTGATACAATCTCACGTTCACGGAGCCATAGCGCATGCAGCTGATTCGATGGGGAATAGCCGGTGCCGAAAAGCCGGGAGTACTCGCGAGTGACGGTTCTCGCTTAGATATCTCTGGTTTTGGTTCCGACTTCGATGAAAATTTCTTTGCGTCGGGCGGCTTGCAAAAATTGCAAGGCTGGCTGGCAGCCAACTCGACTGCTGCGCCGCGCGTTCCCGATTCCGCGCGCCTGGGTCCACCCATTTGCCGTCCCAGCAAGATCGTCTGCATCGGCCTGAACTTCCGCGATCACGCCGCAGAAAGCAAAATGGAGCCGCCGAAAGAGCCTGTCCTCTTTTTCAAGTCCACTACATCGTTGGTCGGCCCAAACGACGCTCTGAAAATTCCGCGCAACGCCGAGAAAGTGGATTGGGAAGTCGAACTGGCCGTTGTCATGGCGAAGAGAGCCTCTTACGTTTCTGAAGCGGACGCACTCGACCACGTCGCTGGCTTCGCTCTGCACAACGACTATTCCGAGCGTGCTTTTCAACTCGAGCGCGGCGGCCAGTGGGTCAAAGGCAAAAGTGCTGACACTTTCGCGCCTCTCGGTCCTTTCCTCGCCACCCGCGATGAGCTTCCCAATTTTGCTCATCTCAAAATGTGGCTCAAGGTCAATGGCATCGTCCGTCAAAACAGCTCCACTTCCAAAATGATCTTCGGCGTACCGTACCTCGTCTCCTACATCAGCCAGTTCATGACGTTGCTTCCCGGCGACGTCATCAGCACCGGCACTCCGGCTGGCGTTGGCCTCGGCATGAAGCCGCCGCAGTATCTTGTGCCCGGCGACGTCGTCGAACTCGGCATCGAAGGTCTAGGCCAATCCCACCAGCAGGTCATCGCCTAGCTTGTAATACAATTGAATTCTCCGATGAATCCTAAAGTCCTCCAACTCAATCCGCGCGACAACGTTGTTGTCGCCCTGCAGAATCTTTCTCCGGGCGAATCGCTCTCCTTCGGTGCCGCGTCCTGCACGCTGGGTTCGCCAGTCTCTGCCAAACACAAGTTTGCCACCCGCGATCTTGCCCCGGGCGATCCCATCCTCATGTACGGCGTGATCGTCGGCAAAGCGGTTGAGCCAATCGCCAAAGGCCAGGCACTAACGACCCGCAATGTGCGCCACCAAGCTTCGCCTTTCAGCGAGAAATGCGAAGACTACCGCTGGACGCCGCCCGATATTTCCCGCTGGGCCAGCAAAACTTTTCGCGGCTACCACCGCTCCGACGGCCAAGTCGGCACGCGGAACTTCTGGCTGGTCGTCCCGCTGGTCTTTTGCGAAAACCGCAACATCGACGTCCTCAAACAAGCCTTTGAAGAAGAACTCGGCTTCGCCGCTCCACAAATTTATCGTCGTCAGGTCGCCGAACTCGCGCGCCTATATAAGGAAGGGAAGTCTTCCGAAATTTCCTCAGCCGCCCTCTCGAACACGACCGCGGCTCCCGCACGCTCCAAACTTTTCGAAAACGTCGACGGCATTCGCTTCCTCATGCACGAAGGTGGCTGCGGCGGCACGCGCGAAGACTCCAACAATCTTTGCGGCCTCATCGCCGGTTACATCCATCATCCCAATGTCGCCGGAGCCACCATTCTCAGCCTCGGCTGCCAGCACGCGCAAATCCCCATCCTTCGCGAAGAAATCCGCAAACGCAATCCAAAATTCGATAAGCCGCTGGTCATTTTCGAGCAGCAGCAAACCGGCTCCGAAGAAACCATGCTCACCGAGGCCATCCGCAAGACTTTTCTCGGCCTGATACAAGCCAACCAAACCGGCCGCGCCGACGCGCCGCTCTCTCAACTTTGCGTCGGACTCAAGTGCGGCGGCTCCGACGGTTTTTCCGGCATCTCCGCGAATCCCGCCATCGGCCACACTGCCGACCTGCTCGCCGCGCTTGGCGGCCGCACCATCCTCTCTGAATTCCCCGAACTTTGCGGCGTCGAGCAGGAACTCATCAATCGCTGCACCACCAAGGAAATCGCCGACCGTTTTATCCATCTCATGCGCAGCTACAATTCGCGCGCCAAAGCCGTAGGCTCCGGCTTCGAGATGAACCCCAGTCCCGGCAACATTCGTGACGGCCTGCTCACCGACGCCATGAAGTCCGCCGGCGCTGCAAGAAAAGGCGGCACCAGCCCAGTCAGCGGCGTCCTCGACTATCCCGAATATTCTTCCGGCGAAGGTCTCAAGCTCCAGTGCACGCCCGGCAACGACGTCGAATGCGTCACTGCACAAGTCGGCGCCGGCGCCAACGTCGTTCTTTTCACGACCGGTCTCGGTACTCCCACCGGCAATCCCATCACCCCGGTCGTTAAACTCTCCACCAACTCCGACCTCGCCAAAAAAATGGCCGACAGCATAGATATTGATACCGGCTCGATCGTCTCCGGCGAATCCACCATCGAAAAGATGGGCGAAGACATTCTCGATCTCGTGATTCGCACCGCCAGCGGCGAAGTCTTCACTCGCGCCGAATCCAAAGGCCAGTCCGATTTCATTCCCTGGAAGCGCGGAGTTTCCCTGTGACCGATCCCCGATCAGCCAAATCTCCATTTACTCTTGAGGGCAAAATCTCCGCAGTCACCGGTGCAGGCAGCGGCATTGGTCGCGCCATAGCTGTGCGCTTCGCTTCTGCCGGCTCGAGCGTCCGCATCCTCGATCTCAACCTCGCTGAAGCCGAAAAAGTCGCCGCCGAAATTCAGCAAGCCGGCGGCATCGCGTCGGCGTTCGCTTGCGACGTCACCGATCAATCCGCCGTCCACCAAACTTTCGACAGAATTTTCCAGAAAGATCGTGTCCACATCCTCGTCAACAACGCTGGCGTTTCCCACATTGGTAACGTCGAATCCACCACTGAATCTGACTTCGACCGCATCATGCGCGTCAACGTCAAGGGTTACTACAACTGCATACACGCTTGTGCCGGCCACATGAAATCCAGCGGCGGCGGCGTAATCCTGAACATAGCCTCCATCGCCGGCACCAACGGACTCGGCGACCGCTTCGCTTACGGCACCAGTAAAGGCGCCGTCATCGCCATGACCCTCTCCGTCGCCAAGGACTACGTCGCCCACAACATTCGCTGCAACTGCATTTCGCCCGCCCGCGTCCACACGCCGTTCGTCGACAACTATCTCGCCAAAAATTATCCCGGCCGCGAAGCCGAAATGTACGAAAAGCTCGCCAAAACTCAGCCCATGGGCCGCATGGGCGAACCCCACGAAGTCGCCGCCCTCGCCCACTTTCTCTGCTCCGACGAAGCCGCCTTCATCACCGGCTCCGACTACCCGCTCGACGGCGGCTTCCTCCGCCTCCACGGCTGACAGATGGACCTCCACCTCCGAAACAAAATTATCCTCGTCACCGGCGGCGCCAAAGGCATCGGCTCCGCCATAGTCCGCGCCTGCGCCCAGGAAGGCGCTATCCCCATAATCGCCGATCATGACAGTACGGCCGCCGCCCAACTCCAATCCGCTCTCCAGCATTCCGTCAACGCCCGCGCAGAATTCATCCAAACCGAACTCACCAACCCGCAAGCCTGCAAATCCGCCATAGATTTCACCCTGCAAAAATTCAATCGCCTCGACGCCCTCGTCAACAACGCCGGCATTAACGACGGCATCGGTCTCGCCTCCGGCTCTCCCGAAAAGTTCCTCGCCTCCCTCGAACGCAACCTCCTCCACATCTACAACCTCACACACTACGCGCTCCCCGCGCTCAAAAATTCCCGCGGCGCCATCGTCAATATCAGTTCCAAGACCGCCGTCACCGGACAGGGCGACACTTCCGGCTACGTCGCCGCTAAAGCCGCCATCCTCGGCCTCACTCGCGAATGGGCCGTCGAACTTCTTCCCGACGGCATCCGCGTCAACGCCGTCCTCCCCGCCGAAGTCATGACGCCTCTTTACGAATCTTGGCTCGCCAAATTTCCCGATCCGCAACAAGCCCGCGCCCGCATCGAATCCAAAATCCCTCTCGGCCATCGCATGACCACCGCCGAAGAAATCGCCGCCACCGTC
>Ga0068863_100006724_pt1 | contig 11274 bp, 10 predicted proteins | sample KBSSwiS62_FD_66596 | JGI IMG/M metagenome (GOLD analysis project Ga0068863, IMG submission 66596) | Switchgrass rhizosphere microbial communities from Kellogg Biological Station, Michigan, USA - KBS Switchgrass S6-2 | ecosystem: Host-associated > Plants > Roots > Rhizosphere > Soil ...
AAACGGAACAGCCGGCCATGGCAATCGCCGCCAGGAGAGAGAAGACAAAAAAACGAGTTGGTTTCATAAAAATAAATCAGCAAACGTTTGGGTGAAGATGTTAAGCGGAAGGCTGGCATTAACGACGACCGCCACCACCACCACCGCCGCCTCTGGCACCGCCGCCTGCCGGAGCTTGCCTCGCCGCCGGCGCCTGACGTGAAGCCTGTGCAGGGCGTGAGGCCTGTGTCGGGCGCGAAGCCTGCGCAGGACGATTAGCTGCCCCGGAGTGACTCGGCTTGCTCCCTTCGCGATCGAACTGGCGTGTGCTACCGGAGCCCGGTTCCGGGTTTCGGGCCGGCTGGGTTGACGGCCTTTCTCCATTCCCGGAGGGACGGTTGTTTCCTGTAGCGGGAAGTTGACTTGGTTTTCCGGGTGAATTTCCAATCCCGCCGTTTCCGGTCCCATTTCCGGGCCGTCCCGTGCTGTTGCCAGGCAGCCCTTGGCCATTGCCAGCCCCGCCGGGGCGGTTGCCGGGATTACCGGCTCCTCCTGGACGGTTGGCATTACCCGGATTGTAGGGAGTCGGCCGGGGCTTGTTCTGCGGTTTCCAGACCGAGCCACCATTCCCGTTGCCGTTGCCGACATTGATATTGTTGTTATTATTGATGTTAATGTTGGTGTTGTTCCAACCGCCGTTCGGATGATTGCCGTTCCAGCCGTTGTTGTTGTAATAGATGTTGCCGTTATTCCAGTTGCACGAGTTGTGAATCCAGGCACCGAGCGCCAGCCCCGCGCCAAATGTGATGAGCGGCGTCACAACATCGACCGGTTGCTGGACGTAGACGACTTGGGGTGAGTATTGCGGTACATAGATCACCTGGGGATCCGACGGCATGATCTGGATGACGTTCTGTTCGGTCGTGACCACCTGCTGCGGCGTCGTCTTCAAGTTGCCCACCGATTGGGCCTGGGCCCGCAGGCGCTGGATGGAAGCAAAGACATCCGAAGGCTGCGCGATAAAAGCTTCCCCGACTTGCGTGGTCCATTCGAGTTGTTCGTCCATCCGCTTCAGGACGTCCGGATAACGCGCCAGGGCCTTGACGCTCTCTTCCCACGGCTGGGCATCGATCTGGTTCGGGTCCTTCTGCGCCTTCACATAACGGGCCGCCAGCACGATGTCACTCGGGTCGGTCGAGGCCGGGAGAATCTGCGCGATGAGCGGATCGGGATAAAGCGCGATCGGCGCCAGCAGCTTGTCCAATTGTTCCGGCGACAAGAGCGGGGCCGCCGGTGGTGGTGCACTCGCAGGCTCTTGGGCAGGAAGGGGAGTGGAGCCGAACGCAATGCCCAGGAAAGCCAGGAACGCGAGGGAAAGTTGAACACGCTTGAGCATATATAATTTCGATTAAGTGAGTTTAAGTAGCGATTATTGAATAAACGACTAAGGGTGTCGAGGTCTACATCCGAGAAATCAAAAATGGATCGCCTGCTCTCGATCAGACAGCTGCGACGATGCCTGATCGAGTTGTTTGATCAGCTAAATTCGGCTCAAGCCCGCTGCCGGACTAGGCGCATACGGTGCATCAGCACCAGTCCCGCCAGGGTGAAAATAACCATCGCCGCATACTCCGACGGCTCCGGCACCGCTGCGACCGCGCCGATGGCGAAGACATTGTCGATGGTCGCATACTCGTGATAGAAAGGCCCGTCACTGATGGGCGCCGTATCGTCCCCATTGTACTGGTCATACTCGAGAAGCAGGCTGCCGGGCGAACCGCTGCCGCTGCCCAAAAGCGTGATGGTTCCCGTCGTGACCAGGGCGGGACCGGTCGCCTCATACGTCCCATCAGGCAACGTCGTGGAGCTGTAGTTCTGCGAGGGATTAAGCGGATCGATAAAGGAAATCGTTCCGGTGCTGCTCGACAGGTCCCAGGTAATCCCGCAGGCCAGCAATTCATGCCCGCCGCTGGTATAGGTGCCATCGTGCGTGGAATAATCGATGGAAAGCAAAACCCCGTTCAGGTTTTGCAGCGCGTTATAAATAAAATCGGCCGTCGGGTCCTCCGCCGTGATGTAGCTCGGCTTCGGATAGGTCAGGTCCCAACCGCCCGTGGAGAATTGCCCGGACAGCGTGAGGTTCGACGTGTAATTGAACGACAGGTTGTTCAGGTAATCATTGAGCCCATAGGGAATCCGGATGTACGACGTGCCGTTGTTGGCCGTGGTTCCCATCGCCTGGATCAACTGCCGGTCCGTCTCATGCCAGTCCTGGTACGTGCTTCCCGCCAGTCCCGTGCCGAAGATCGTGGGGTTGAGATTCTGCAGCAGGACCAGCGCATTGGTCGTCGAGGTCGGGACACACGCATCGTCTCCGATCAGGCTGTTCTCCGTATTGATATTGTACTGGTCGAGGTAGCCATAATACGTCGACGAGATCGAGTACGACAGCGTTTGGGCCTGCAGCGCTGAGGCCACGGTGAAATAGACAGCCACACCCAAGGCGCATCCCAGAAAACGGCGAGTGCCAGCCAGACCGTGCATGGCGTTCATTTTATGAAGGGCCCTCGACGGCTTCAAGACGATTCGGCGCGACCAACCCAGCCCGGCCTAGTTCAACTCAGCACCGCTGGCGCCCTTGCTCTTCCGCGGCATGCGCGTCAAAATCTCATGCCGTTGCGACTTCAGCGCTTCCAGTGCGCTTCTCTCCTGCGGGGCCAGCCAGGCTTCGTTGAGCCGGTGCAACCACGCCTTCGTCTTGATCAGCAGGAAGCAACTCAGCACCCCGAGCAGCGAGGTCACCGCGATCAGAATGATCCCATTCATCGGCCACTGGGCGATCGCTTGATAGGTAAAGAGACCCTGGATCACGAAAAGCAGCGCGATGGCCAGGTAAAGCATCGAGACGAGCCGCTTCAAATCCTGGTCGACCCGCCTCCGATATTCGGCGGAACGAAGGATATGCGCCTCGAGCTGACGCTCGCGGATCGTGACGTCGTGAAGTGATTCCTCAATGCTCATAGTTGGAAACCAGCCATATCTTGGACGATTAAACCCGTGTTGGCGATAAAAGTTTTAGCAGGCTTTGCCTTGTCGCCTTGAAGTCCACCTGCTGTCGACCCAGGTCCACCGTTGCCACCTCCACCTGCAGAGGCAATCCCGCCCTCAGCACCAGCTTGGTCCGCTGCCCGTGAAGTTCCAGCCGTTGCGGATTGAAGACGAAAAGATCGCCTTCCAATGCGGAGAGCGGAACAAGGCCCTGCACGAGAAATTCAGGAAGTTGCACCATCAAGCCCGACGAACGGACTTCCAGGATCAGCGCGTGGAACGACGTCCGCTTCGTCGCGTGCGCCTGCCGGTCGAAGTACTCCAGCTTCTTCAACTTCACCGATTCCTGCTCCGCCTCGGCCGCGGACCGCTCCGTGGTCGAGAGATGCAGGCTCAGCTGGGCGAGCGCGTTGTAGTTGAATTCGCTCATCTCGCGCGGAGGGCAGAAGAGGAGCCGATGCACCACGAAGTCCGAGTACCGCCGGATCGGCGAGGTGAAGTGCGTATAATTGATCTTCGAAAGTCCGTAATGCCCGAGCGGCTTGGGACTGTACATCGCCCGCTTGAGCGACTTGAGCAGCCCGATCTTCACCGCGCTTTCGCCCGGTTGGCCGCGCACCTTGTTCAGCAGCTTCTGGATTTCGCCCCGCTGCGTCAGGTCCCCGCACGAAAAGCCCATCGACTTCGCCTGCGCGCGGAATTCCTCCAGCCGGCCCGGATCGGGTGTTTCGTGAATGCGATAAAGCCCCGGCCGGTTCCGCCGCTTGAGTTCCAGCGCCACCACCTCGTTCGCCAGGAGCATGAACTCCTCGATGAGCTGGTGCGAAATATCATTCTCATTCCGCTCCAGGTGCGTCGGGATGCCGAGCTCGTTGACGCGGACTTTCACCTCCGGGAAATCGAGATCAAGCGCACCCTTCGCGAAACGCCGCTTGCGCAGGATCTGCGCCATGTGATTGAGCGCATGCAGATGCTCGCCCAGCGGATTCGTCGCCGGTTTTTGCAACTGCGCGAACGCTTCCTTATAAGTGAACCGCTTCTGGCTGTGGATGATTCCCGCGGCAAAGCGGAACGATTTGATTTCGCCCTGCCGGTCGAGCGTGACGATGGCCGTCTTCACCAGCCGGTCGACGTGCGGTTGCAGCGAGCAGATGCCGTTGCTCAATTTCTCCGGCAACATCGGGATGACACGGTCGACCAGATAAATACTGTTGCCGCGCGTGCGCGCCTCGGAGTCGAGCGCCGACCCGGTGCGGACGTAATGCGAGACATCGGCGATATGCACGAAAATCTCGAAGTCGCCGTTGGCATGGGCCTGATAGGAAAGCGCATCATCGAAGTCCTTCGCGTCGTCCGGGTCGATGGTCAGCGTGAAGATTTTCCGGAAGTCCTCGCGCCGGGCGATTTCCTCTTCCGGGATCTGCGCGGAGATATCCGCGGCCTCCTGCTCGACCGCCTCGGGGAACGAGGTGGGCAGGTCGTGCTTTCGGATGATCGAGAGCAGGTCGACGCCGGGCGCATCGGGCGCGCCGAGCACCTCGGTGATCACGCCCTCCGGCGGCTTGCGGCGGTCGGGCCAGTCCTTGAGTTCGACCACGACCTTCTGGCCGAGGTGCGCCATGTCGGTCGGCGGCGGCACGCAGATGTCGTGTGGAATGCGGCTCTCGTCGGGCAGCACGAAATAAAACATCGGCGTCTTGCGCAGGGTGCCGACGAGCTGGCGCCGTTTGCGTTGCAAGACTTTCACCACTTCGCCGCGCAGGCGGTCGTCGCGCCGGCGGCCATGCTGTTCCTTCAGCCGGGCCAGGACGCGGTCGCCATGAAAGGCGGTGCCGGTGTCCTCCGCGCCGATATAGAAATCAGGCTCGGCGGGATCGAGTGGAACCAGGAAGCCGAAGCCCCGCTCATTCATCTGCAGATTGCCCACACAAAAGCCAAGCCGCTTGGGCAGCACATAGAGACTGTGCCGGACCTGCATGATGCGGCCCGCCTTTTCCTCCTCCACGAGAAATTCCTCAAAGGCGGGAATTTCCTCCGGCGGAACGTGCAGCTTGCGCGCCAGTGCCTTCTCATCGAGCGGCTGGTATTCGCGGCTGCCCAGGAGCGGGCTCAGCGCCTCGCGCCAATGCAGTCCGTGGTAGCTGCCGCTCTCCCTGGCGGCGGTCGGAGGCGCATCCGATTTTTGTGTGCGCTGTGCATGACTCGGGGCAGGGGACGCATGCTGCTGCTGGGGACGTGGCTGGTGCCCGGACTTATGCGGGGGCCGGGGCTTGAAATCCGCTTGCGGCTTGTGCTGCGCCTGCTTGCCGCGATGCGGTTTCTGGTTCGGAGAAAAAGAAGTGCCCGACTTTGCCTGAGGCGCTTGGTCGCGGCGAGGGGCTTGCGGGGAAAAGTTTTTCGACTTTTTCGAGGGCAGGGGACCGCGCTTGGACGCCTGTTTCGCGGCGAGATGCGACTTGGGCAGCGGTGGAGGCTGCGCGCCGCGGCGGGGTTCCGGGGCGGGATGGGCCTGCTCGGGAGAGGGTGGTTTGTGGCCCATCCGGGCGCGGAGCTTGGCAAAGAAACTTTGCTTCGGGGCGGGTGGAACTTCGCCGGTGGGCCGGGGCCCCTGCTGTTGCGAAGAGTGGCCGTGGCCACCCTTGCGGTGAGGCTTGGCCTGGCGGGGGGGCTGGGGGCCATGCTGGGCCTTCGCTTGAGGGCCCGATTTCTGGCTGTGAGTGGAATGGGAGCGGCGGCGCCGCGGTCTGTTCATCTGAATGTTAGGTGTAAGCTTTTACCGTGTGAGGTAAAGATATTATCTGAGGGTGATACGGAACTCGTGATGCCGGAATGGCACTTCTGAAAACATGGACGCCGAAAATCGGCAACGATGCATTCCGCAAGAGTGAAAACAGCTACTTGTCACTGGAACCTCAAAAGAGAAGAGGCTCACGAAACCGTTCTTAAACTGAGGGGATGATAATACCGTAAAGCTACGACGTCAAAGGGATTATTGTATGGAGGTCGTGCCAGCGGATTTCAGAAACATGGCTGGATGCGCCAAGTGTCGGATTGCAACCCTTCTTGCGTTTGGCAAAGAATTGAATATCCTTAGTTTTCTTATGCGGCAACCGTTTAAAACAACGTGCTTGATCGCGGAGTCGTAAATGAAGGAAGACATTGTCTGGCAGCCTTTTACTTTGCAGTTTAAACAAAGCTACGATGGAGCTTATGGCTACCTTGACCATTGTGGAGATTTTGTTTCAAGGCTCCGTGAAAGCTTCGGTTTTTATGCCACCGAAACGATTCTGACAGGATGCAGTCTTGAGTTGCCGGAAGAACGAATGTTTTTGACAGCTAACTCGAATGAATTGTCGCTTAATTGCGAGGCACCCAAAGACGATAGATTTTTTTTAGATGTGGCAGAGTTTGCGAGCAAGACGGCAGTAGAGATTTTCCATCCATTTGAAGTTTTCAGGAACAGTCTAGTTCTCAGGGTATTTAAATCAGAAGCGACACTTGAAAAAGCGAATGATTTTAGCTTATCCGTTTTTGGTAATGAATATGCGGAATTGGCCGATACTTTGTCTCTTCAGCCCAGCACAAAGGAAATTAAAATTGGTTTTAAATCGGGGAGTTACGAGTTTGATATTCAAAGTCAGTCAGTCGTACTTTCAGTTAATGGTCGAAATATAACTGTGCCGCAGAATCGAATTTCAAAGGCGCAGCACGCCTACGTGGATAAAGTACGCGAAGTTACAAATAAACGTGTCTTTGAACCGGGTTATGGAGTAATGCTGACCTTGGAATTGAGCGAAAAGGAACCGCCTCCAACAAGTTTAGCTGCACATCTTAAACTTTTGCGAGATTATCAACAAATTGTTACCTCTAAAACACGATGACAACGGTTGATATTCTACCCGCTCAATCCAAACAAGAGGTTAGTAGGCAGACAGGCGCTGCTTACTCCACTGGTTCGATTGAGACATTTCAAGAAACCCCCTCCCAATTTTCTATTTCAGATCATCGAAGTATGGGGCGTCCGCGCTCTACAAATCGGACAATTCGTAAGGAACTTTTACGCAAACTCAGGGGTTTTGTCGTCCAATTTGAGACCGACACCGTCAGAGTGGCCCTTTTCGACGATAAAACCGGAGAAAAATTTCATTATCGCTTTCCCGCAGACCGCTTTATTGAGGCCAAAATAGAGGTTGAGAATCAGCCTTTTGAAATGATCGAAAGCAGAGTCATCAGTTCCGAAAGCTCTGTCCCCGTCTACCAAACAATGTTTCTGCCGAGTGCGCCATCTGATTCTGCAGAATTAATTGATTTGGATTTAGGCGAAAAGTACGAACAGATGAAGAAGAACATTATTGAGCGCAATTCTAAAAGGAAGCGCAGTAATGCTCCGACTTGATTTCTTTGAATCTGGAGTCGGTGAGACAATTATTATCACCTTTCCAGACGAAACGATCGGAATTGTGGACGCTCATCCGTCAACGGTAAAAAGTAGACCGTCGATCTTAGAGCTTTTGGAAGGGAAGAAAATACGCTTTGCCTGTTTAACGCATCCACATCAAGACCATGGTCTGGATCTTCTGCCGGTGCTGAGTTCGAAAAAAATCGAAGAATTTTGGCACACCATCGATGACATAACTTTTTTTGTTGAGAATCTCGCAAAAACTCCCGATTTTCGCGCGTTACATCGAAATGATGCGCTTGACGTAAAAAAAGGATGGGCAAGATTTCTCCTGTCCTTACTAAATGAAGTCTTTGAGAAGGACATTCCAGACAATCCATTGCGCAACGATCTGCAAACTTTCAATTTTGCTGGAGCGGAGATAACTGTTGGTTGGCCTAACAGGTTTGCTCAGCGGGAATACATCAAAACTTATATTGCACGGCTCAAGAAGCCCAAGAAAGCACTGCCTGATCACAATGGAATATCCGCCGTGCTGATCTTAAAGTACGGTGATCGGATTGTATTATTGGGATCAGATGCATTGAAAAATTCTTGGAGCGCAGTAAAGAAGGTATTTCATGATCGGGGGCTTCATAAAGCACGTATACTAAAAGTTCCGCATCACGGAGCTTTAAACGCGCTGCATCTTCATCCTGACAAAAATAGAGTTAGCTACCTCGATCTTTGTGCCGATGACTGCGATGCTATTCTTTTTGCCGGTGACTGTGATCATCCCGACGTAAATGTAAAAACAAGATTAAAAGCGCGGACGTCCCTGCACAGCTTTTTTGACATTGAGACTCAAATCGCAGGCGCTGATCCACTCAAGCTTAATCTTTATGGTGGTGTTGGTGTGGACACCGTTCCTCGAAAAGTTATCTCTTCACAGATGACCGTTTTGATTCAACCAAACGGTACAGTTTCCCTGACTATTAAATGATCGAGAAAAAGGAAACGGAAACAGACACCATTTCCAAGACTATCCGGCTCGCCGCGAGGACTTGTCCGTATTAACCTGAAAAAGGGGACAGGCATCTTTCCCCCTCATTCCCCAATAGGATTATCCTCTCGCCAATTCCTGAAGCGCGGTCAACAAGGCGGTCTTGAAATGGGGGCTGCTGCCGTGCCCCGCATCAGGAATGACTTCGAGACGGCTGCTGCGCCAATTCTGATGCAGGCGCCTAGAGGTATCCAGGGGACCGCTGATATCATGACGACCATTGGAAAAAGAAAAAGGGGACAGGCACTTTTCGAAAAATGGGTCGGTATTCTTAGGGATTCAAGACCGATCTAAAATCTGCTTCCCTCTTTCCTGAACCCATGAAAATCCTGCCGACATTGCTCATGGCTTTGGTGCTAACTGGAATCGCATCCGCCCAAGACACTCCTACCGCTGCGACGAATCCACCCGCCGCCGTCGCGCCTCCCTTGGGCGCTCCGACGCACGTCGGCCCGGTATTCCAGGACCTGGCCTCGCCCGACCCCGCGACGCGGGCCCACGCGGCCGCTCGGATCAGGGCCGAAAAGCTTTATCGCCCGACCGATGACATCCCTTGGAAACGGGCCCGGGCGCACCTCAAAAAAGGCGAGCCCCTCAATGACATCCTGAAGCTGCTCCGCGCGGCAGGGGCCCGCGATGTCCCGGCTTCAGTCAGCGACCTGCCCGACACCGCCGATTATAGCTTCCAACTGGACGATAGTTGGGCGCTGGAAATTTACTATCAGGACCGTGTAGTCAAGGAGTGGCACCTGTTCGAAGCCCCGCGCACGATCGAGGCAGTACCGCCCGGGACCTATACGGGAAGGTGGGTTGTTTATCGGTTGGATGGGACGTCGGTCCAGGAGTACTACACCAAGGGAAAACAGGGCGACGTCGATTGATGCCCTCCGTCCCACGTAGGGTGGGAACCCGATTGGCAAAAGGGGGCAGGCATCTTTTTTCCCTCATTTCCCAATACGCATACGTGAAGAAGTTTGGGAACGAGGTAAATCTATCTGGCTAGTGCAGCCAAAAGAACCCGATCCTTTGTTGCCGATCGTATCCCACCTTTCGGGCGACAAACGCTGCAGGTACCACCCTGCTTGGCGCAATGACTGCAATAGCCGCATGATGAGCACGCCGTGCATGTTCCCCCTTCGCCAGCGCATGTGCCCGCGAAGCTTGAGGAAGTGAGAACAACCAACAATGCCCCGGCCAGTAGGATTTTCATTCCTCAGCTTGGGGATGAATGGCAAATATAGCGATTACTATTAATAGTGGACAACAGACAGGCAGTGTTCTCAGTTAATCTGTCGAATTGCAGTCCAATCGTTCGTCTCTACCGTAAAGATAAGGCGATTGTGCCGCCCGAAGACCCTTACAACAAAAAAGGAGAAATCATGCCACGGTACTTTGTTGCGATTCACCACCCCGACGGTTACGACGGCTCCCTTGAGGACGCAGCGATGGGCCGCGCGATCGACGTGCTCAACGACGAGATGGTGGCCGCCGGTATCAGGATTTTCGTCGGCGGCCTGCATCCGGCAAATGAGGCGAAGTCACTGCAAGCGCAACCCAACGGCGAGGTACTCGTCACCGATGGTCCCTACCTAAAGACCAGCGAACACGTGGGCGGTTTCTGGGTGCTGGAAGCCGCGAACATGGACGAAGCCCTGGCCTGGGGCCGCAAGGCCACCGTCGCCTGCCGCGCCCCGGTCGAGGTCCGCCCGTTTCATTGACCGCGGCTTACCACTCCCTGCCTTCCTCAGAGGTAGCCGTCGCAGTCCCTCGCGACGGTGCCTTTTCTTTCCGTCATCCTGAGCTTGTCGAAGGATCAGACGCGCATGCGCAATGCGAAAGGTCTACGAAGTGTAGCAGTGCCACCGGCAGTTCCAGGGACAGTTTCCTTGTCGGGGCAGGAGGCCTTGGGTATGAGAGAGGATGGCCTCGTTACTTTTTCGGCAGGTTGGGCTGCTTCTGGCGATATCGCTTGCGGTGGTTTCGGCGCGGGCGAACGATGAAGTCCTTTTCATCGGGAACAGTTTTACGCAGGGCGACACGGCTCCGGCTGTCTCGAAACACGGCGGAGTGCCGAAGTTGTTCGAGGCGATCGCCAAGGCCAAGGGCAAACAGGTGTCCACCTCGGCGGTGACAAAGGGCGGGATGGGGTGGGATTATCACCTGGCGCAGTCCGCGACGGAGAAGGCGTTGGCTTCGAAGGTCTGGAGTTGGGTGGTGCTTCAGAACCACAGTACGCGGCCCACGACGGCGGGCAACATCCCTCAGTTCATGGCGGACGGGGCGACTTTCTCCGACCGAATTGCGGTGAACTCGCCGAAGGCGGGCATCGTTCTCTATGAGACATGGGCCCGCCCGGCGGGATCGTTTTTCAAGACCAAGGAGGCCGGGGACTTGGGCAACCCGGAAAAGATGATGGAGCAGTTGCACAAGTCGTATGGTGACTTGGGCGCGGCCTTGGCGGCGAAGAATCCAGATCGCCCGGTGCGAGTGGCGCTGGTGGGGACCGCCTTTGCCGCCTCCAAGGCAGCTTATCCGGACATCGTGCTCGATGCGAAGGACGCGCACCATGCATCCGCGGAAGGCTACTACCTGGCCGCCCTGGTGATCTACGAGGCCATCTACAAGGAAAGCGTAAAAGGCGCGCCCTCAGAGTTTTACAAAGGCGAACTGATCATCCCCGCAGATCAGGCCGCCAAGCTGCAGGAGATTGCCGACAAGGTGATGGCCGGGAAATAGGGCATCGCCCCGCCAGAAACTCGCGCCCGGGCCCTTTTCCCCCATTTTTTCACCCCTCACTGGTAAAAAT
>Ga0068863_100006727_pt1 | contig 11272 bp, 11 predicted proteins | sample KBSSwiS62_FD_66596 | JGI IMG/M metagenome (GOLD analysis project Ga0068863, IMG submission 66596) | Switchgrass rhizosphere microbial communities from Kellogg Biological Station, Michigan, USA - KBS Switchgrass S6-2 | ecosystem: Host-associated > Plants > Roots > Rhizosphere > Soil ...
GTGGGCGATCTCGACGTTCCAGGGCTTCGCTGGCGGTGAGCGTGGCACATTTGCCGCGCGGGGTCCCGGCTATGGAATTCCTGGCCTTCGCGTTGATGGCAATGATTTCCTCGCCGTTTACGCAGCAACACAGTGGGCTGCTGAACGTGCGCGCATGAGTGGCGGTCCGACGTTGATCGAGCACGTCACTTATCGCGCGGCTGCTCACTCAACCAGTGACGACCCATCGCGGTACCGTCCGAAGGATGAGTACCAGTCATGGCCGTTGGGTGATCCGGTCGATCGACTGAAGAAGCATCTGATTGCGCTCGGTGAATGGTCCGAGGAACGTCACAGCGCCTTGGAGAAGGAACTGGAGGCGCATGTCACCGCGTGTTGGAAAGAAGCGGTCAAGTTCGGCACATTGACCGAGGGGCCTTTCCTGGATGCAGCGACGATGTTCGAGGACGTCTACAAACAGATGCCACCGCATCTGGCGCGTCAACGCGAGGAGTTGAAGGCGCTCCGTGCGCTTCAGGCTTCCATCAAGCCGGGGTCCTCCGAAGAAGCTGAATTGGACGTGCAGACCCAGTCTGTGGCGAAGGAGGGCTGAACCATGGCCTTTATGAATATGGTCCAGGCCCTGAATTCAGCCATGGACATCATGCTCCAGCGTGACCCACGTGTGGTCATCCTCGGTGAGGACGTTGGTTACTTTGGTGGTGTCTTCCGTGTGACCGACGGACTGCAACGGAAGTACGGCGTGCACCGCGTGTTGGATACACCGATTGCCGAGGGTGGAATCATTGCGGCGGCGATCGGAATGGGAGTCAACGGGCTGAAGCCCGTCGCCGAGATCCAGTTCGCTGACTATATTTACCCCGGTTTCGACCAGGTGGTGAGCGAGCTTGCGCGGTTGCGGTATCGCACGGCGGGCGAGTTCTCCGCGCCGGTGACGGTGCGTACCCCGTGCGGTGGTGGTATTCGCGGTGGGCAGACTCACTCGCAGAGTCCGGAAGCCATCTTCACGCACGTCAGTGGTATCAAGGTGGTGATGCCTTCAAATCCCTACGATGCCAAAGGGCTGTTGATCAGCGCGATCGAAGACGACGATCCGGTTGTGTTCTTCGAGCCCAAGCGTATTTACAACGGGCCATTTGACGGTGATCCGCACAAGCCTGCCGTGCCGTGGACCTCTCACCCTCGAGGCGAGGTCCCGGAGGGTTATTACACCGTGCCCATCAGCCGTGCTGAGGTTGTTCGGGAGGGTAATGATCTTACGGTGCTTACCTACGGGACGATGGTGCACGTTGTTGAGGCTGCGGTGCGGCTGTCGGGGTTCGACGCTGAGGTTGTCGACATCCGGACGATGGCACCGTTGGACGTTGATACGTTGTGCACTTCTGTATGTAAGACGGGACGTTGCGTCGTTGTGCACGAGGCGACGGGGTTTGGTGGGTTTGGCGCTGAGATCGTAGCGACGATTCAGGAGCAATGCTTCTGGAATCTGGAGGCGCCTATCCAACGTGTGACGGGTTGGGATACGCCGTATCCCCATGCGTTTGAGTGGGAGTACTTCCCCGGCCAGGCGCGTATCGCGCAGGCGTTGAAGAGCGTGATGGAGGCAGCGTGAGTCGTTACGTATTCAAACTGCCGGACCTCGGCGAGGGCACCGTTTCCGCGGAAATCGTCGCTTGGCACGTCAAGCCGGGCGACGTTGTTGCTGAGGAGGCCGTCATCGTTGAGGTGATGACGGATAAGGCATCCGTTGAGGTGCCTGCGCCTGTGTCAGGGCGCGTGCTGTCTACCAGCGGGGCGCCTGGGGATCTGGTGGCGGTGGGGGCGGAGTTGATTGTGTTTGAGACGGATGTGGATGCGGCCAGTCCGCCCGCATCTGCGCCGGCTGCTGCCGCATCCGCTGCCTCAACGGCGGCTCGCGGCGGCGCCTCGGCGTCCCAGCGCAGCGGTGGCGCGCAGCCTGCTGGCGGCACCTCGGCGTCTCAGGGCAGTGGTGGCGCGCAGCCTGCTGGCGGCACCTCGGCGTCTCAGGGCAGTGGTGGCGCGCAGCCTGCTGGTGGCGCTCCGGCGTCCCGAGGCAGCGGCAGCGGCGGCGCGCAGCCTGCTGGCGCTCATGCCGGCCAGGCGTCGGCATCTGGCGCGTCGGCTGCGGCGGGAGGTGCTGCGACCGCCGGGCCGGCCGCGGGGCAACCTGCTGCGCATGCGGGAAGCGCGACGTCGGCCACTGGCGCCAGCACTGCCGCGACGGCGGCGGGCAGCGGTTCTCCTGCCGGTGGATCTGCTGGACGCGGCGGCGGTGGGTCCGTCACGGCGACATCGGCAAGCAGCGCTGGCGGTGCGCGCGCCGGAGGAATGTGGACGGGCTCCGCAGCGGGCGCCGCGCGTGGGCACTCGGGCAATGGCTCTGGCAATGGCCATGCGCATGCGGCGCGCGTCGCGACCTCGCCGGCCATTCGGCGCCGAGCGCATGAAGCTGGGGTTGATCTCACTCAACTCGCCGGCTCCGGCCCAAACGGGCGGATTTTGCGCGAGGACTTCGAAGCGTTTGTTTCGAGCCGCTCCGGCCCGAAGCTGGTGCGGTCGCGGCCTGCTGAGCTGCGTTCTTCCAGCGAGCCGGAGACCGAGGAGATCAAGGTCATCGGCATTCGCCGCGTCATCGCTCAACGCATGAGCGATGCGAAACGCAACATTCCTCACTTCGCGTACGTCGAGGAAATCGACGTCACCGAGCTCGAATCACTGCGGCGCCATCTCAACAGCAAGCTCGAGAAGGGCTCGCCGTCGCTGACGTATCTTCCATTCATCGTCAGCGCGTTGCTGCGGGTGCTGCGCGAGTTCCCTCAATGCAACGCGCTCTATGATTCCGAGCGCAACGTAATCGTCCGCCATCGTTCGGTACACATGGGCGTTGCCACGCAGACCCCCGACGGTCTCAAAGTACCCGTCGTTCGCGACGCGCAGTCGCTGGGCCTGTGGGAATTGGCTGCGGAAATGCGTCGCGTAACCGAGGCGGCTCGCACCAACAAGGCGACACGCGACGAATTGTCAGGATCGACTATCACGGTGACGAGCCTGGGTAAGTTGGGCGGCATCGCCTCGACGCCCATCATCAACGCACCCGAGGTGTCGATCATCGGCATCAACCGCGCGGTCGAGCGCCCGATGGTTTACAACGGCGCAATCACCATCCGACGGATGATGAACCTGTCATCCTCCTTCGATCACCGCTTCGTCGACGGCTTCGACGCCGCAGCGATGATCCAGGCGCTGAAGGAGCGGATCGAAAACCCGGCGACGATCTTCATCGACTGACGACCGGCCGATTGAAAATGGGGCGACCCCTCACAGCGGGCGAGAGACCGGTGCCCTGGCTCAATTCCCCGTGCTGGCGGAGACTCGCTCGTGGAGCATGCGATGTAGTTCATCGGGGTCCGCGACGCCCCCGATGTTCGCCACGATGACTGCGTCGCAGCCGTCGGCGTAGTTGTCATCCAGCGCAGGCCACATCACGGCGTAGTCCAGTGTCTCGTCGAACGGCTCGTCGTCGTGCCAGGTCGTCAAGATCGTTGCCGCTTGCCGGTCCAGATCTCGCGCGATGATTACATCATCCATGATGTCGTGAACCTGTTCGCACTCCGGACCCCAAGCGCAGAAAGCGACGCACCCGGCATCCAGAAGTTGGCCTAGCGTTTCCGGGAGCTGTTCGTTTCTGTTGGTCGCGTCCTGCATGAGCAGGAGTACGAATCGTGGGCAGGGAAGCTGAAGCTGCCCGGCCAATTCCTCTATCTTTCGCGCCGAAATCAGAAAAACCGCTTTACCGTTCCCCTTCGCGAGGCCAATGTATTCCATGCTCATCGGGAGGTCTCCTCAGTGGAACGATACGCAAATCTGAGCAGGAATTCAGGCGTTATTGCCTTCGAAATTGCGGCCGATTCCATTACGGTCAAGTTCATTGATGGCAACGAGTACCTGTATACATACGACAGCGCCGGCGCTGACAACGTTGACCATATGAAGCAGCTCGCCCTGCGCGGCGAAGGGCTCAGTGGATTCATCAGCGCCACGGTCAGAGACGGATACGCCAAGAAATTCCGCTGACCCAGGCGAAGTAAAGAAAAACTAAAGGCCGCTAAACATCTTCCGTTTGTTGCTGGACGGGGGCCGGCGCATCGTGTCATCCACCTACAGGAGACACGTATGAGCAAGGCACAACAGACGCTGGCGCAGGCGTTTCTGGAGCGGGTCAGCCGCGGAGCCGTGCCGATGGGCGGGTTCTATTGGGTCGATCCGAAGGCATTGCGCAGCCAAAGTACGAACGCTGAGGCGACGGCAGAAGCGCTGGCGCCGAAGGTACAGCGGACGAGTGCGACGGCGGTGCGGGCGAGTGCGACTGGACAGCCCGCGACGACGGCATGGCAGCCCGGTGCGATGGCGTCGCAGCCCAGCGCGATTGCATGGCGCGCGGTCGCATTGGCGCAGCGAATCGGGCTGTTCCTGATCGGCGCACACGCGAGCATCCGCGAACCACGCGAGACAGTGTCGACGGGTTGCACGCAACACGCCCCAGGAGAACGGTCATGAACACCGCAGCAATTGAACATCTGCCGCGTGTCGCGGCTCGTCTTCAGTACCTGGAGCCGCCGGCTGAAAAGCCACGCTCGTTGGAGTATCTGGCGCCACCAGGGGTGCCGCAGACAACCGCGGTCTATCGCGAGCGCGAAGTTGAGATTCGCGATGTCCGGCCGGTGGCCGAGACATTGTCGTTGGAGCAGGAAGGCTTTCAGTTGCTGACTGCGCCGACCCTTCTCAAAGACTTTGACGACGAAGAAGCCATTCGAACCCGATACTACGACGAGGCGATCGAGCTGTTGAAGGCGCAGACCGGAGCCACGCGAGTGGTTGTGTTTGATCACACCATCCGTCGGCGGATACCGGGCGCGGTGGAGCGCGCCAAAGGAACTCCGCGGCAACCAGTGCCACGTGTACACAACGACTACACAGCGAAATCAGGCCCGCAGCGGGTGCGCGATCTGTTGGGCGATGAAGCGGAAGAGTTGCTGAAGAAGCGGTTCGCTGTCATCAATGTATGGCGCCCGATTCGGGGGCCGGTGCTCGATGCACCGTTGGCCATCACTGATGCCAGCACCATTGCCGCGGGCGACCTGGTGGCGACGGACCTGGTCTATCCGGATCGCACCGGCGAGATCTACTACGTGAAGTTCAACCCGGATCACAGATGGTTCTATGCTCCGGCCATGCGCAATGATGAGGTGTTGTTGATCAAGTGCTATGACTCGATCAATGACGGGCGGGCGAGGTTTGTGCCGCACTCGGCGTTTGTCGATCCGACCACGCCGGCGGGTGCGCCGCCCCGGGAAAGCATCGAGCTGCGCACGCTGGTGTTTTTCGGGTAAACCGCCCGGCGCCGTGGCTAAACGCTGGTAGCCGCTTTCACCCGCGCCGCATTCAGCGGCAGGTCGCGAATGCGCCTGCCCGTGGCATTGGCAACAGCATTGGCAAGCGCCGCCGCGGCAGGCCCTTGCGCCGCCTCGCCGCAGCCGAGGAACGCACTGCCGGGCCGGTCGACAACGCGAACGGTCAAGCTTTCGGGTACCGATCCGAACCGCAGAATCGGATAAGTCGACCAGTCGATCGAAGTAATGTGGGTGTTATCAAAAGTAACACCCTCAAACATCGTCCAACTCAACGACTGCAGAATCCCACCTTCAATCTGATTGCGCACCCCGTCAGGATTGATCACCTGCCCGGTATCAACCGCGGCAGCCACCCGCAACACGCGGATCCACCCCGTATCGCGATCAACATGGACCTGCATGGCCACCGCGCAATACGCCGCCAGATTCTTATACCGCGCGAACGCAAACCCGGACCCATGCCCACCCGCGGGAGTAGGGCGATCAGCCCAATGGAATTCGTCCGCCGCGGCCGTAACAACCTCACGTGCGCGTGAGTCATCGAGGTGCGCGAGCCGAAAAGCAACCGGGTCTGTGCCCGCGGCCAAGGCCAGCTCATCCATGAAGCTCTCGATCGCGAACACATTCATGTGTGCGCCGAGCGATCGCAACGCTGAAACACGCACGGGCATCTGCCGCAAAAAGTGATGCGTTACCCGTGCATTCGCCAAAACATACAAAGGAACAGCGTTGCGATCCCCACCGCCTTCCGGTTGTGGAATGGGCTCGGGTTCCTGCGGAGAAAACGCTTTCTCCATGTGCTGAGCCGCGAGCAGCGAGCCCGCGGGTCCCGGTCGCATGGTGTGAGTGTTGCTCCAGACCCCGTAGTCCCAGTCAGCGATCCTGCCCTTGGAGTCCAATGATGCCCGAGCCTTGGCGACCATCGCGGGCCCGTAAGGCTCCCAACCATGCTCCTGCTCGCGCATCCACTGCAGCCGGATCGGCCGGTCGGGCATCGAGTTGGCAATGAGCGCAGCGTCCGCCGCCGCATCGTCCGCGCCATTGTGGCCATAGCAACCCGACCCTTCAACGTGTATGCAATGCACTTTATCCGCCGGCATGCCGAGCATCTCGGAGATGGCCCGTCGGTCCGGATAAACACCCTGAGTGTGGGTCCAGATAGTCATCACACCGTCGGCCAGGTGCGCGACAGCGCAAGAGGGGCCTATTGATCCATGGGAGAGATAGGGCCGCGTATAAGTAGCCTCCACCGGCTTACCCACATTCCCGGCGCCATCGTGCTTGTCGAGGATGACATGGTCTTCAGCCGGCAAGCCCAGCAGAAAGCCATGAAGACGAGCCTGCGAAGGCAGCGACGCAACTTCCTCCCACTTCGCCACGCGGCTCAACGCCTGCATCGCCTTGATAGCCTGAAACTCCCGATAGGCCACCACCGCGAGAAACCGGCCGTCCCGCAAAACCCTGACGACGCCAGTCATCTTCTCGATGTTGCTGACATCCAGTGGCAAAAGCCTGGCGCCATAACTCGGCGGCCGGATAACGCGCGCGTGGAGCATCCCGGGTAAGCGCATATCCTGGACATAGGCGCCACCGCCGGTGACCTTCCCGGGAATGTCGACGCGTTGAATCGGCTTCTCCATCACCTTGAAGAAGGTGGGATCCTTCAGCTTGGAAACCGGCTGGGCGTCCACATGCAACAGATTGGCCGAAACCAACTCGGCATAGGTGATACGAGCCGAGTTGGGACCGATCACCGCGCCGGTGTCGGCATGAAGTCGATCCGCCGGCATTTTCAGCCGCCGCGCGGCTTCGCCGATCAGAATCTCGCGCACCTGGGCGGCCGCGTTGCGCAGTGCCGTCCCGCTGTCCTGAACGGAATGACTTCCGGCGGTGTATCCCTCATCAACCGTCCGGCTGGTGTCGGCGGTGACGAGGCTGACCTGCTCAAAGGGAATCTCGAGCTCCTCTGCCACCACCTGCGTCAACGCAGTCCTGACCCCCTGGCCCAACTCCGCCTTGCCAGTGAAAGCCGTCACCTTGCCGTCCGCATCGACCCGGATCCACGCATCGAGGAGCGGATTCTTGCCCAGGCTGCCGGGCAGCTTTCCGCCGCCAGGGTCGCCAGGGCCGGCAGTGGCGGAGACCTGCGACAAAACCACCGCCGGGGTCAGCGAAAAGCTCAGCACTAACGCGCCGGTACCCCGAAGAACTTCTCGGCGCGAAATTCCGCGTACCAGGGCCTTACTCACCGCTCGGGACGCTCGCGTTTCTCCGAATGACGTCGATCGCGTTGGGAATCGCCGTCGGTTTCGGACGTGTCCGGTTGAGCACTGGCGGGCACAGGCGTGTGAGTACTCGGGCTTGCATCGGGCCCGGTCATCATTGCTGCCGCGCGTTTAACCGCCCGCAGAATTCGCATATGAGTCCCGCAACGACACAAGTTAGGTTCGAGGTAAGCCCGGATCTCGGCGTCGGTCGCACGGGGATTTCGCTGAAGCAACCCCTGCGCGCGCATCATCATTCCTGGAATGCAGTATCCGCACTGCGCTGATTGCTCCTCGATAAATGCCCGCTGCATGGGGCCCGGGTCTTCCGCAGTACCCAGACCCTCCACGGTGGTGATCTGCCGTCCCTCCAGAAGCATGATAGGTGTTACGCACGACAGCGTTGGCGCACCGTCGACCAACACCGTGCACGAGCCGCATTGGCCCAGTCCACAGCCGAACTTCGCGGCATTGAGCTGTAGCTCGTCACGCAAGACATAGAGCAACGGCGTATCAGGGTCTGCGCTCACATTGTGCGATTGGCCGTTTACACGTAGCTCAATCACGGTCCCGGCTCCTTGCCTCCCGCACGGTGTTCTCGACACCCGTCCATGGTGGTTGAGCACCGAGGTTGGATCGAATGTACGCAACCAACGACTCCAACTGACCGTCAGTGAGAGTAGTCGAAAACCCCGGCATGATCGCCCCGGCAGTTCCCTCTGGCGCGTGTAGACCGTCCAGAATGACGTTGATCAAGTTGGTCGAGCTCTCGCCCGTCACGGCTGTACTGAGCATGAGTTTGACGCCGCCGAAGGGTAGGGCGCGCGTACCATCGTGGCAGCTCGCACACGTTGTTGCATATATGGCGGCGCCTGTGTCGTTGCTCGGTGCGGCTGACAAGGATGCTTTCTCGGCCCCGGCATCGGCCCCAGCGGCGGGCAAAGCCGGCGAGCGATTTCCCATGACCGATGCGACATAGGAGGCGATTGCCTTCACATCCGCATCCGGCAGGGACGAGAGATTCTGAGCAACGGCGGCCATCGGGCCGTGAGCATCGCCGTGCCGATCATGCCACCCCTTGCTCAAGTACATGTGCAGGTCTTCCGCGTTCCACGCTTCCAGCGACTTGGAGTCGGCGTTGATTGCGTACGCATACCATCCCTCGGCCTCGCCCCCTCCGAAGTGTTGAGCGGCAATCTCCGCCCCCAACCCGTTACGAGGAGTATGACAGGCTCCGCAATGCCCAATGCCGTTTGCCAGGTACGCGCCCCTGTTCCATTGCGCGTCGTGCTGGGTGTCCGGCTCGTAAGGCCCTGAGTGGAGGAAGATCAGCTTCCAGCCAGCAATCATGAACCGCATGTTGAACGGGAAAGCCAGACGATTGTCAGGCGTCTTAGCCCTCACTGGCTCCCGAGTCATGATGTACGCGTACAGCGCCGCACTGTCTTCATCATTGACCAGGGTGAAGTGGTCGTACGGGAAAGCAGGGTAGAGGTGATCGCCCTCGCGATCCACGCCCTCACGCATTGCACGTTGGAACGCAACCTGGGACCAGCGGCCGATCCCAGTAGGGGTGTCCGGCGTGATGTTGGTTGAGTAAATCGTACCGAATGGGGTCTCGACGGCGCGTCCACCCGCAAAGGTTTCACCGCCAGGCGCAGTGTGGCAAGTTGCGCAATCCCCCAGCGCAGCGAGTTGTGCGCCGCGCCGGATGGCGGCCGCATCGAACGACTCCGCGGCGGGGGCGTCGATCGGTGGAATCGGCGAACGCCACGCGTACAGCAAAAACGCGAGGACCAGGGCGCCCAGAACCCAGAAAAGGCGGACGACCAGGCGTCGGGTAAAAAACTTTTTCATCCTGAGCAGCTCGAGCGTGAGCGTTCCCCTTGGCTCTGCTCCTATGATCGCACGATGGACCCAAGGGCTTTTATCGCCCGCTCACTGGCCGTGGTCCAGGGATGGCCGTAATTGATCCGCAGGCAGTGCGCGAACTCGCGGCGGGCCGAGAAAATGGGTCCTGGCGCAATGCTGAAGCCCGATTCGAGGGCTTTTCGGTGCACCTCAATAGCGTCCACGTGTTCAGGTAATTCCAGCCACAGGAAATAACCGCCCTGCGGCTGAGTGACCGTGAACCCGGCCGCAGGCAGGTGGGCCCTGAGGGCCTGCAACGCCGATTTCTGCTGATCTTCGAGCGTCCGTCGCAGCACGCCCAAATGTCGGTCGTAGCCTCCCTGCCGCAGGTACTCGGCGATCGCGGCCTGAGACGGGATATTGGTCGACAGCGAGCTGCTCACCTTTCGCCGTCCCACGGCGCGTACGAAGCGCCCGGCAGCAACCCAACCGATCCGGTACCCAGGGGCCAGGCTCTTCGAGAAGGAACCACAGTTCAGCACCAGGCCCTTGCGATCGAACGTCTTGGTCGACTTCGGGCGCTGTGAGCCAAAGTACAACTCCGAATACACGTCGTCCTCGATGAGCGGCACGTCGTGCTGCTCCAGCAGCTCGATCAGTTCCTGGCGCGCATCGTCCGGCATGAGTGCGCCCAACGGGTTCTGGAAATTGGTCATGAACCAACACGCACGCACTGGGTGTTTATCCAGAACGTGCGACAGGTAGGCGATGTCGACGCCGTGCGTGGGGTGCGTCGGAATCTCGATAGCCTTGAGGCCAAGAGCCTCAACTGCTTGAAGGCAGCCATAGAACGCCGGTGACTCGATCGCGACCAGGTCGCCCGGGCGGGTCAGGGCCTGTAGCGAAAGGTTCAGCGCCTCCAGCGCGCCCCCAGTGATGATGATCTCGTCAGGAGATACCGTCGCTCCTGCGCGCAGGTAGCGACGCGATATCTGCCGGCGTAGTTCTGCGCTGCCACCGGGAAAATCTTCAACGGTGCTCCAAGGGTCCATCTGACGCGCGCTCGTCCCCAGCAGAGAAGCGAGCTTGGACAGCGGGAAGAGCTTCGGGCTCGGAAATGCGGAGCCCATGGGCACGACGGAGCGGTTGCGCAGCGACTCCAACACCTCGAATACGAGCTCACTGACGGCGAGCAGGGTCGAACGAGGAGAGGGGCGGGATATACGCGGCTGCGGGGCTGGCGTGGTTACCGGCGACCCGACGTAGTAGCCGGAACGAGGGCGAGTCTCTATGAGGCCCTCACCTTCGAGGAGCTCATACGCATGAATAACGGTTGCGGGACTCATGCCCCGCTCGCGGGAGATTTCGCGAACGGAGGGAACGCGGTCTCCGGGCTTCAGAGTCCCTTGGCGGATGAGGACGGAGAGATCGTCTGCTAGCTGCTTGTAGAGCTTCATGGGCGGCAATGACCTGCCGCCCATCATACCTGAGCCGATCAGCTCATCCCGTGAGGCGAGATTCCGCCGAAGTACCACGCGATCATGAGCAGCACGAACAGCGCAACTGAGAGCCCGATACGTACGGTGAGCGCCCGCGCCATCATGGCCGACTGAGCGGCAGTGTTGTCCGTCGTTCTACCGGATGACAGGTGGAACATCGCCTTGCCGAGGCTCGCCACGATGCCGAACAACGCCACTACGATGAGGATTTTGATGCCGTCCACTC
>Ga0068863_100006729_pt1 | contig 11271 bp, 10 predicted proteins | sample KBSSwiS62_FD_66596 | JGI IMG/M metagenome (GOLD analysis project Ga0068863, IMG submission 66596) | Switchgrass rhizosphere microbial communities from Kellogg Biological Station, Michigan, USA - KBS Switchgrass S6-2 | ecosystem: Host-associated > Plants > Roots > Rhizosphere > Soil ...
AAACGGTCGTCGGGGCGCTCCTGCGATTTGCGGAGCGCATCATCGCTGCGCCCGGGGCGCGATTCGACGGGCGGTGTCAGCAGCGCATCGGTACCGAGCGCCGCCGGCGCGGTTGCGGCTTTGGGCGGCGTCCCTTCGCCGGGTGCGGCTTTGAGCTTTTCGCGCTGGCCGCAACTGGCGAGAAGCAGCGTCGCGACGATCAGCAGTCTGGTCTTCATGACGTCATCCCCAATGCGGCTTTGGCTTCGGCGATGCGCGCCCGCACCTGCTCGGGCGCGGTGCCGCCATGGCTTGACCGGCTGGCGACCGAGGCATCGACCGAAAGTGCTGCATAGACGCGGTCGTCGATCCGCGCATCGATCGCCTTGAGCGCATCGATCGGCAGCTTGTCGAGCGCGAGGCCTTCGCGTTCCGCCAGCTTCACCGCGGTACCGGTAATGTGATGCGCCTCGCGGAACGGGATGTCGGCGATACGCACGAGCCAGTCGGCCAGATCGGTCGCGGTCGAAAAGCCCATTTCGGCAGCCTTGCGCATCGCGGGCGCGACGAACGTCACCGTCTCGACCATGCCGGTCATCGCCGCGATCGACAGTGCGAGCAGGTCGTGCGCTTCGAAAACCGGCGGCTTGTCGTCCTGCATGTCCTTCGAATAGGCGAGCGGCAGCCCCTTCATCGTCATCGTCAGCGCCATCATGCATCCCGCGATCCGGCCGGAATGGCCGCGCACCAGTTCTGCGGCATCAGGATTGCGCTTTTGTGGCATGATCGACGATCCGGTCGAATAGCTGTCGGGCAGCTTGACGAAGCCATAAGGCTGGCTCGCCCAGATGATGAATTCCTCCGCAAGACGTGACAGATGGAGCGACGCCTGCGTCGCCGCCATCAGATAATCGAGCGCGAAATCGCGGTCGGATACCGAATCGAGCGAGTTTGAGGTTGGCCCGTCGAAGCCGAGCGCCGCCGCCGTCATCGCCCGGTCGATCGGAAAGCCGGTGCCCGCCAGCGCGGCCGCGCCCAGCGGCGAGCGGTTGAGCCGCGCGCGGCCATCGGCGAAGCGGCTGCGATCGCGCGCGACCATCTCATGATAGGCCATGAGGTGATGGCCGAGCGTCACCGGCTGCGCGACCTGGAGATGGGTGAAGCCCGGCATCACGCTCGCGGCATGTTCCTCTGCGCGGGTGACGAGCGCGATCTGCAGCGCCTTAAGCCCCTCGTTGACCGAATCGATCGCGTCGCGCACCCACAATTTGAAATCGGTCGCGACCTGATCGTTGCGCGAACGCGCAGTATGGAGCCGCCCCGCCGCCGGGCCGATCAGTTCGGCGAGCCGGGTCTCGGTCGCCATATGGATATCTTCGAGCGCGAGATCGACCGGTACGCCCTGTTCGGCATATTCGGCGGCGATCGTATCGAGCCCGTCGGAGATCGCTTGGGCATCCTCTTTGGAAACGATGCTTTGCTGCGCCAGCATCGCGACATGCGCCTTCGAACCGGCTATGTCCTGCCGCCACAGACGCTGGTCGAAAGGTATCGAGGCATTGATTTCGCGCATGATCGCAGCGGGCCCTTCGGCGAAGCGCCCACCCCACATCTTGTTTGAATCCCCGGTGCGGACGGTAATCGCCTGTCTCCTCGCGCTCACGCTGGCGGCTTGCGATAGTCAACCACAGCCGGCCCCGCAAGGCGGCGTTCCGCCCGAGTCGGTCGGCAGGGTCGATATTTCGCAGCGGGGGAAGGATATTCCCGCCATGCCGTTTACCGCGCCGGGCGGCGGCCCCGCGACTCTGACCCAGTTTCGGGGCAAGCCGCTGATGGTCAATCTGTGGGCGACCTGGTGTGCGCCGTGCATTGCCGAAATGCCGACGCTCGATGCGATGGCGAAGAACGACGGCCGGTTCCGGCTGGTGACGGTGAGCCAGGATCTGGAGGGCGCGAAGGCGGTCGGGCCATTCTTCAAGGCCAAGGGCTTTGCCGCCCTGCCGCAATATACCGACACGCAGAATGTGCTGATGCAGGCGTTCGGCACCGAGACATTGCCGACGACGATCTTCTTCGACGCCAAGAGCAAGGAACAGTGGCGCGTGATGGGCGCGATGGACTGGAACGGCGCGCCCGCGAAGAAGCTGATCGACGACGCGCTCAACCCGCCCGGCTGATGCTCCCGCCCGTTCGTGTCGAGCGCAGTCGCGACACGTTTTCGCAAGCCATCGTCCCTCGACTGCGCTCGGGACGAACGGAGTTTCTTGGCGATGAGACAACCAGCGCTCTACATCCCCCATGGTGGCGGCCCCTGCTTCTTCATGCCCGATCCGGCGGGCACATGGACGGGCATGGAGCGCTTCCTGCGCAGCCTCCCCGCGCTCCTGCCCGAAAAGCCGGAGGCGATCCTGATCGTTTCGGGCCATTGGGAAACGGATGGCTTCCAGTTCACCAGCACGCCAAAGCCGCCGCTGATCTTCGATTATTACGGCTTCCCGCCGCACACCTATGACCTGCGCTACGACGCGCCGGGCGATCCCGCGTTGGCCGAGCGGGCGGCAGCGTTGCTAGCCGCGGCCGGCTATCGGACGGGGCTCGATCCGACACGTGGCCTCGATCATGGCGTGTTCGTGCCGCTCAAGGTCGCTTTCCCAGAGGCGGATATTCCCGTGGTGGAGATGTCGCTCGACCGCAGCCTCGATCCGGCGCTCGCTTATGCCGCCGGTCAGGCGCTCGGCCCGATGCGGGATGAGGGCGTGCTGATCGTCGGCGCGGGGATGAGCTATCACAACATGCGCGGCTATGGCGATCCACGCTCGACCGAACCCTCCATCGCATTCGATGATTGGCTGACCGGCGCGGTGGAACTCGACTGGGCCGCTCGCCGCGATGCGCTCGCCGCCTGGGCCACGGCTCCCGCCTCGCGCGCTTCGCATCCGCAGGAGGAACATCTGCTGCCGCTGATGGTCGCGGCCGGTGCGGGGGGCGAAGGCAGCAAGATCTATGGCGAGATCGTCATGAAGACGATGATCTCGGGTTTCCGGTTCGACTAGCGGCTATCGGGCTGAGGCGGCTTCGATCGGCTGCGGCGCTGCCGCCGCTGCCAGTCGCTTCTTGCGCCGCTGCCACAGCCACCAGATCAGCACGCAGGTTCCCGGGATTGGGAAGGCGATCATCAGCTCGGTCTTGTAGGGCGCGAGCGAGGTCAGCATGCGATCGACGGCGGGGCCGAACAGAAAGCCGATCGTGACGAAGACCGCCGACCACACCAGCGCTGCGAGTGCGTTGAGCAGGATGAAGCGGCGAAACGGGACGCGAGTCAATCCGATCGCGATGGGGCTGACGGTACGCAGGCCGTACATGAAACGGAACGCCAGAATATAGGCGTGGGGATAGCGTTCGATGAACGCCATCGCTTTGGCGAAAGCGGGCTTGGCATGCATCCGCTGGACGAAGGGACGATCTCGACAGCGCCGGCCGAGAAAGAAAAACGCCTCATCGACGACGAAAGCGCCGCCAGCGATGGCCAGCCAGGCGCCGATCGGCGGCAGCAGATGGCGATGCGCCATCACCCCGGCGCCGATCGCGGCCGCCTCGCCCTCGATCCCCGCGCCGATCGCGATCGCCCAGGGGCCGAGCAGCATGAGGAGGTGGCCGAAGTCCATTCAACGCGCATAGAGGGCGTATCGGCGTGCGTCGATGGGCTATTGCGCAGATCGCCCCCAACGCGCCTTGCGCCGGGGCTACGTGCACATCGCGATCAGTCTCTCAGCAACTCGTTGATGCTTGTCTTCGAACGGGTCTGGGCGTCGACGCGTTTGACGATCACCGCGCAGTACAGGCCGGGGCCACCATTTTTGCCGGGCAGTGTGCCGGGAACGACGACCGAATAGGATGGCACCCGGCCGATGAACACTTCGCCGGTCGCGCGATCGACGATCTTGGTCGAGGCGCCGATATAGACACCCATCGACAGCACCGCACCTTCTTCGACCACCACGCCTTCGGCGACTTCGGACCGCGCACCGATGAAGCAATTATCCTCGATGATGACCGGGCCCGCTTGCAGCGGCTCGAGCACGCCGCCGATGCCGACGCCGCCCGAAAGATGGACGTTCTTGCCGATCTGTGCGCAGCTGCCCACCGTCGTCCAGGTGTCGACCATCGTGCCTTCATCGACGAACGCGCCGAGATTGACGAAGCTCGGCATCAGCACCGCACCCTTTGCGATATGCGCGCCGCGGCGAACGATCGATCCCGGGACCGCGCGGAATCCTGCAGAACGGAATTCGGCCTCGCCCCAGCCGGCGAACTTCGACGGCACCTTGTCCCACCAGTTCGCGCCACCCGGCGCGCCCAGGATCAGTTCCATGTCGTTAAGGCGGAAGGACAGCAGCACTGCCTTCTTGAGCCACTGGTTGACCGTCCAGAAACCGTCCGACTCACGTTCGGCAACGCGCAATGTGCCAGCATCGAGCGCGAGCAGCGCTTCCTCCACCGCATCGCGCACCGCGCCTCTGGTTGCGAAGCCGATGCCGTCGCGGTCTTCCCACGCCTGATCGATGGTGGCCTGCAAGCTCATCTTCAATCCCCTGTAATCTCGTGCAGCCAATGGCCGACGTCATTAATCTCAAAATCTATATAGCTGGCGTCGGCTTCGTGCGCGCCGAACTCGGAGCCGTTGTTGACCCAGACGGTGGTCATGCCGATCGCCTTGGCGGGCATCAGGTTGCGCGCCATATCCTCGACGAAGAGTGCCGTCGTCGGATCGACGTTCAGCGCACTGGTCATGCTCGCATAGCTCGCGGCATGCGGCTTGGGCTGATAGGCGCAGGCGTGGATATCGTGGATCGCTTCGAAGCTTTTTGACAGGCCAAGCTTCTCGAGAACGCGGCCGGCATAGTCGGCGTCGCCATTGGTGAAGACCAGCTTGCGGCCCGGCAGCAGCGCGAGCGCATCGATGATCCGGCGGTCCTCGGCCAGCACATCCATTTCGACATCGTGGACGAAGGCGAGGAATTCGTGGGGGTCGATGTCGTGCGTCGTCATCAGGCCGGACAATGTTGTGCCATGCTCGCGAAACAAACCCTTCTGGATGCGGTGTGCCTCTTCCGGATCGACGCCGAGCAGGCGCTGGACATACAGGCCCATCCGCACATCGATCAGCCCGAATAGGTCTGCCGACGCCGGATATAATGTGTTATCCAGATCGAAGATCCAGGTATCGATGTGGCGCAGTTCGGGAAGCATGGGCTGCCGACTAGCCGCTCGGCGGATCGACCGCAACAATCACCGGGCAAATGCCTGATTTTACGGTCGCGCTACAGCGCTTGGGGGTTTGGGGCTTAGACAAAATTAACCATGTTTCCGGTATCTTGCGAGCCTTGGATGTGAGCGGAGTGCACATGCGTAAAATTGACGGAGCTGCGGTGCGGGCCGGCGCGGCTATCCTGCCAATGTTGATGCTGGTGGCCTGTGGCGGTGGCGGCGGGACGATCGCCTCTACGCCGACGCCCACGACGTCAACGACCACAACCACCACCGCGCCGACAACGACAACAGCTCCAACGACTACGACTACGACGACACCGCCGGTCGTAACGCCGCCGACCCCAACTGTCACAACCACCCCCGCCACGACCACGACGCCCCCCACCACAACGACCACTACCACGCCGACGACAACGCCGTCCGCCGCGGCGTTGACGCCGAGCACGACCAATATCGGCAACATCAACTATGACGACGCCGAATATCGGCGGTCGAACGGCGCCACCGCCTCCAACGCGCTGGCGGCCTACAATGCCGGGGCGAGCGGGGCAGGCGTCAAGATCGCGATCCTCGATTCAGGTCTCACCGATCCGAGCGGCCAGTTCACCGGCCGCATCGATTCGGCGTCGCGTGATATCGTCGCGAGCCGGGGCATCACAGACGGTGGCGGTCACGGCACGTCGGTCGCTGCGGTCGCCGCGGCCGGCCGCACCGGCACCGACATTTTGGGCGTCGCGTTCAACGCGACCCTGCTGATCGCGCGGACCGACACGGTCGACAGTTGTACAGGAACCGACGGCTGCAAGCACAGCGATTCGGCGCTGGCCCGTGGCGTCGATCTTGCCCGCACCAGTGGCGCGCGCGTGATCAACATGTCGCTGGGCGGAAGTGCTGCGAACGCCACCATGATAGCGGCGGTACGAAATGCCGCCGCCGCCGGCATCGTCGTCGTCATTTCGGCGGGCAACGATGGCGGCGCCGTTCCCGATTCCTTCGCGCAGATGGCGTCGATGACCGGCATGAACGGCATGGTGATCATCGCCGGATCGAGCGATGCGAACGGCGTGGCATCGACCTACAGCAGCAAGGCAGGCAGCTTTGCGCCCTATTTCCTGACGGCGATCGGCGAACGGGTGCGCGCGTTCGACAATACCGGCACTGCCTTTCTCTATACCGGCACATCCTACTCGGCGCCCGTGATCTCGGGCGCGGTGGCGGTGCTGGCGCAGGCGTTTCCGAACCTTACCGGCAAGCAGATCGTCGATCTCCTCTATTCGACCGCAACCGACGCGGGCGATGCGGGCGCCGACGCGATCTATGGCCGTGGCGTCCTCAATCTCGGCAAGGCATTCCAGCCGCAGGGGTCGCTCGCGCTTGCGGGCAGCGCTGTCGCGGTATCGACCGAGAATAATGCGACGCTCGGCACGGCAATGGGCGATGCCGCGCAGAGCGGCAGCGCATCTTCCGCCGAAGCGGTGCTTCTCGACGGCTATGGCCGCGCCTACACGATCAATCTTGCCGGCACGCTTGCGCGCCAGCCGGGCGCACGGCCGCTGTTTGGCGCTCTCTCGGGCGATATCCGCGCCAGCAATCTCGCACAGGGCAGTGTCGCGCTGTCGCTCAATCTTGCGCGCAATCGGGGGGCGGAGGTCGCCGCCGACATAGCAAAGCTCCATCTGAATCACACCGACGCCAATCTCGTCAGGATGATCTCGGGCAGGGTTCTCGCCCGGATCGACAAGCGCACCGAGGCTGTGTTCGGCTTTGCCGAGGGCGCCGGCCGCCTGGCGGCGATGCTCGACGGACGCGCCGATCTGCCCTTCGTAGCGGCGCGCGAAAGCGATTCGACTCCGGGCTTCGCGCAGCGCAACGGCCAGGCGTTCGCACTGCGCCGCGATCTCGGCTTTGCCGGCGTGACCATCGCGGGCGAAGCGGGCCGGGTTCAGACCGCGCTCGTCTCGCGTTTCGATCAGGGGGGCTATACCAATGCCGCGATCCGCTTCGATCGCAACGTCGGGCCGGTTGCGCTGTCGGGTGGCTTGGCGCTGCTGCGCGAAAGCGAAACGGTGCTGGGCAGCCGCTTCAGCGGCGCGCTCGGCGGCGGTGGCGCGACCACCCGGCTGATCGACATGCGCGCGGAATGGGCATTGGGGGGCGGCTGGTCGGTTGCCGGTGCCCTCCGCCAGGGCTGGATAGCGGCCGATACCGGTCCGGTGCTGACGCGCGGCCGGCTTTCGAGCAATGCCTTCTCGCTCGATCTTGGCCATACTGGCGTCACTTATCGCTTTGGCCTCAGGATCGCGCAGCCAATGCGCGTCGAGACCGGACGTTTCCTGCTCAGCCTGCCGTCGACCTACGACTATTCGACCGGGGCGGTCGGCTATGACCAGCGTTCGATCGGCCTCGCGCCGAAGGGCCGCGAGCTCGATGTCGAGGCTGCCTATGGCCGCGCCCTGTTCGGCGGCTGGATCGACGCGAATCTCTATCTGCGCCTCCAGCCGGGGAATATCGCGGCGCTGCCGGCGGATACGGGCGCCGCTGTGCGCTATGCGGTGCGCTTCTGACCTGATTACAGAGATGTCCGCGCATCTTCGTTCAGCGAGCGGCAATGCGTCGCCGCGCAGAGCGAGCCTTCACGATGCAGGACGATGACGATGCCACACCTCCCCCGTTCGGCGCCCGCGATGATGCTCGTCACCGCGATCGCGCTCGCGCTCACGGCCTGCTCGACGATCTCGCCCGAGGTGCGCGTGCGGACCAAGCTGATCGAGGCGGGCCTCAAGCCGAGGGTTGCTGGCTGCATGGCCGAACGGCTGGTGGATCGGCTCTCGCTGACTCAGCTGCGGCGGCTCCAGTCGCTTGGCGGCCTCGGAAAACATGACGTCGGCACAATGAGTCTCGAAGACGTCGTTCATCGCCTGCGCGCATTGAACGATCCCGAGATTGTATCGGTGGTGCTCAAAGCGGGCATTGGCTGCTCGATCTCGGCATAAAAACTACTCGCCAGTAGCATTTCTTCAAACGCCGGGGGTTTCCTTCGCCGCGTGTTCGTGCTTTAGCCCGACCGATTTTGCCCTGATCCGAGGGGTAGGCTGAAACGCGAGGCATCATGAACATCCACGAATATCAGGCCAAGGAACTGCTGGCGAAATATGGTGCGGCAGTGCCCGCAGGCTACGCCGCATTGACTGTTGACGAGGCGGTCGAAGCCGCCAAGAAGCTGCCCGGGCCGATCTATGTGGTGAAGGCCCAGATTCATGCCGGCGGCCGTGGCAAGGGCAAGTTCAAGGAGCTCAGCCCGGACGCCAAGGGCGGTGTTCGCCTCTCCAAGACGATCGATGAGGTCAGGGCCAACGCGACCGATATGCTCGGCAACACGCTGGTGACGATCCAGACGGGCGAAGCCGGCAAGCAGGTCAATCGCCTGTACGTAACCGACGGCGCCGACATCAAATCCGAATATTATCTGTCGATGGTCGTCGATCGCGGCACCGGCCGCATCGCGCTGATCGTTTCGACCGAAGGCGGCATGGATATCGAGGAGGTCGCACACAGCACCCCCGAGAAGATCCAGACGATCATCATCGATCCGGTCGAAGGCTTCATGCCGCATCATGGCCGCGCGGTCGGCTTCGCGCTGAAGCTCAAGGGCGACCTGCTCAAGCAGGCCGGCAAGATCGCCGAGCAGCTCTATAACGCCTTCATCGCCACCGACATGTCGATGCTCGAGGTCAATCCGCTGGTGGAAACCAGGGACGGCAAGCTGCTCGTGCTCGATGCCAAGGTCAGCTTTGATTCGAATGCGCTGTATCGCCAGCCCGAAGTTGTCGCCCTTCGCGACGAGAGCGAAGAGGACGCCGCCGAGATCGAAGCGTCCAAGTACGACCTCGCCTATATCAAGCTCGACGGTAACATCGGCTGCCTCGTCAACGGCGCCGGCCTCGCCATGGCGACGATGGACATCATCAAGCTCAACGGCGAATTCCCCGCCAACTTCCTCGATGTCGGCGGCGGCGCCACTGCCGCGAAGGTGACGGCGGCGTTCAAGCTGATCCTGTCCGATGCCGCGGTGAAGGGCATCCTCGTCAACATCTTCGGCGGCATCATGCGCTGCGATACGATTGCCGAGGGCATCATCACTGCCGCCAAGGAGGTGAACCTGTCAGTGCCGCTCGTCGTCCGCCTCGAAGGCACCAAGGTTCAGGAGGGCAAGGACATGCTCGCCAATTCCGGGCTGCCGATCGTTGCTGCCGACGATCTGGGCGATGCCGCCCGCAAGATCGTCGCAGAGGTTCGCAAGGCCGCCTGATCTAACCATCGCTCCGGTCCTCAGGGGCCGGAGTATCGTCGCGGCCCGCAAAGGGTCCGACATTTTCGAGAGGACCATGAGTATGAAAGTCCTGGTACCCGTCAAGCGGGTGATCGATTACAACGTCAAGCCACGGGTCAAGCCCGATGGTACCGGTGTCGATCTCGCCAACGTCAAGATGTCGATGAACCCATTCGACGAAATCGCGGTCGAAGAAGCCATCCGCCTGAAGGAAAAAGGCGTGGTGACCGAGATCGTCGCGGTCTCGATCGGCGAGCAGAAGGCGCAGGAAACGCTCCGCACCGCGCTTGCAATGGGTGCCGACCGTGCGATCCTCGTCATCGCCGAAGGTGACGTCGAGCCGCTCGCCGTCGCGAAGATCCTCGCGAAGATCGTCGAGGAGGAGGTCCCCGGCCTCGTCATCCTCGGCAAGCAGGCGATCGATGACGATTCGAACCAGACCGGCCAGATGCTGGCGGCGCTGGTCGGCCGTCCGCAGGGCACTTTCGCATCGAAGGTCGAAGTGTCGGGTGACAGCGTCACCGTGATCCGCGAAGTCGATGGCGGCCTCGAGACGGTCAGCCTCAAGACCCCCGCGATCATCACCACCGATCTTCGCCTCAACGAGCCGCGCTATGCTTCGCTGCCGAACATCATGAAGGCGAAATCCAAGCCGATGGCGCAGAAGACGCCGGCCGATTACGGCGTGGACACCTCGCCGCGTCTCAAGACGCTCAAGGTCGTCGAGCCGCCGAAGCGGACTGCAGGCATCAAGGTTGCCGATGTTGACGAGCTTGTTGGCAAGCTCAAGGCGATGGGAGTTGTCGCATGAAGACGCTTGTCTGGGTTGAACATGACACCGGCGCGATCAAGGACGCGACCCTGTCCACCATCACCGCGGCATCGAAGATGGGCGAAGTCCATCTGATCGTCGCGGGCCGGGGGATTGCCGATGTCGGCACCGCCGCCGCGAAGATCGCCGGTGTCGGCAAAGTCCATGTCGCCGATGACGCGGCGTTCGATCATGCCCTGCCGGAAAATGTCGCCCCGCTGATCGTCGCGCTGATGGCCGATCATGATGCGTTCCTCGCGCCTGCCACCGCCAACGGCAAGAATATCGCGCCGCGCGTTGCTGCGCTGCTCGATGTCATGCAGATCTCCGAGATCCTCACCGTCGAGAGCGAAGACACGTTCACGCGGCCGACCTATGCTGGCAACGCGATCGCGACCGTCCAGTCGACCGACGCCAAGAAGGTGATCACGGTTCGCGCCACCGGCTTTGAAAAGGCCGCGCGCGAGGGTGGTTCGGGCACGGTCGAAGCGGTGACCTCGACCGGCGACAAGGGGCTTTCGTCCTTCGTCGGCGCCGAGATCTCGAAGTCCGAGCGGCCTGAGCTGACCTCCGCCAAGATCATCGTGTCGGGTGGCCGTGCGCTTCAGAACAGCGAGAATTTCCACACGGTCATCGAGCCGCTCGCCGACAAGCTCGGCGCCGGCGTTGGCGCTTCGCGCGCCGCGGTCGATGCCGGCTATGTGCCGAACGACTATCAGGTCGGCCAGACCGGCAAGATCGTCGCTCCCGAGGTCTATATCGCGATCGGTATCTCCGGCGCGATCCAGCATCTCGCTGGCATGAAGGACTCGAAGACGATCATCGCGATCAACAAGGACGAGGACGCGCCGATCTTCCAGGTCGCGGACATCGGCCTCGT
>Ga0068863_100006731_pt1 | contig 11269 bp, 8 predicted proteins | sample KBSSwiS62_FD_66596 | JGI IMG/M metagenome (GOLD analysis project Ga0068863, IMG submission 66596) | Switchgrass rhizosphere microbial communities from Kellogg Biological Station, Michigan, USA - KBS Switchgrass S6-2 | ecosystem: Host-associated > Plants > Roots > Rhizosphere > Soil ...
ACGCGCGAGCGAATCCCTTCGGCGATCAGCTTCTCGTGAGCGTCCACTGCCAGACTGACTTCGCTGCCGGATGCAATCAGAATCACCTCGGGGTTCCCGCCAGGTGCATCAGCAAGCATATAGGCGCCCTTCGCCAAGCCGGAGGCGGAAGCATATTTTTCGCGATCCAGCGTAGGAAACGCCTGGCGCGACAGTGCCAGCACAGCAGGCTGGTGACGGAGTTGCAGAATGTAGCGGTAAGCCTCCACAACCTCGTTGGCATCAGCGGGTCTGAGGGTGATTAACCCGGGAATGGCGCGGAAGGATGCGAGGTGCTCGACGGGTTGGTGCGTCGGTCCATCTTCGCCATTACTCATCGCTTCATGAGTGAAGACGAAGAGGCTCGGCAACTCCATTAGAGCCGCAAGCCGAATGGCGGGCCGCGCGTAATCGCTGAATATAAAAAACGTTGCGCCGAAGGGCCGAAGCTTCGACAGCGAAAGCCCGTTTACAATCGCCGCCATTGCGTGTTCGCGGATACCGAAATGGAAATTCTTCCCGCCGGGATTATCGGCCTGAAAATCTCCGGCTCCTTCGAAGGTTAAGGTGGTCTTATTCGACGGGCCAAGATCGGCAGAGCCACCCAGAAACCAGGGGATTCTCTGTGCGAGAACGTTCAGCACTTTTCCAGATGCTTCCCGCCCTGCAATTCCCTTTGCATCAGCCGAAAAAGTGGGGAGGTCGCGATCCCACCCTACTGGAAGCTCACGCCGCTGCATCAAGTCGATCTCGGTCGCGAGGTCGGGGTACTTTGCCCGGTACGCCTCCATCAGCTTAGTCCATTCGGCCCGGGCCTTCGCGCCGCGTGAACCGACGCCATCGGAAAAGTGCTGATAGACGCCGTCGGGCACCAGGAACTTGGCGTCCTCAGGCCACCCGTAGCCGCGTTTCACCAGGCGGATCTCATCTTCTCCCAACGGCTCGCCATGTGCGGCAGCCGTGTCCTGTTTGTGTGGGGAACCGTAGCCGATGTGGCTGTCCAGAACGATGAACGTGGGTCTGCCAGTAGTCTTCCGGAACACATCCAGCGCATGCTCGATTCGATCCGTGTCATTCGCATCGCTGATTCTCAACACGTTCCAGTCATACGCGAGGAATCGAGTTGCCACATCCTCCGTAAAAGTGATCCGCGTGTTCCCTTCGATGGTGATGTGGTTGTTATCGTAAATCCAGCAGAGATTATCCAGACCCAGGTGAGCGGCGAGCGATGCTGCCTCCGACGCAATCCCTTCCATCATGCAACCATCACCGCAAACTGCATAAATGTTGTAGTCGAAGATCTGAAATCCAGGCCGGTTGTATCGATTGGAGAGCCACTTCTGGGCAATGGCCATGCCCACGCTGGTAGCTACGCCCTGCCCGAGGGGGCCCGTCGTAGTTTCGACTCCTGAGACCAAATGGTACTCGGGATGGCCGGGGGCCTTGCTGTCGAGTTGGCGAAAGCGGCGAATGTCATCTAGTGTCACCGAAGGTTTCCCCAGGTTCTCGTATTCCGCATTCACCGCTTGTGTTTTCGTGAGGTGGAGCACAGACCACAACAGCATTGAGGCGTGGCCGTTGGAAAGCACGAACCGGTCGCGATTGGGCCAGATTGGTTCCGTCGGATCGAACCGCATAAAACGGTTCCAGATGGTGTACACCAGCGGCGCGAGCCCCATCGGTGTCCCCGGATGTCCAGACTTCGCCTGCTGCACGGCGTCAATGGAAAGCGTCCGAATCGTGTTAATACACAGTTGATCGATTCCAATTTCAGATATTGGCGGAGCTAATTGCGTGGTGCTCATGTTTGGTCTCCTTCTTATTGGTGGACAGCCTGTGCTTCCACCGCGGCCACTTTGCGCAGCCTGCGGACATGGCGTTCTTCCTGGGTGAACCTGGCCGCCAGAAACGCGTCTACCAGATCTTTGGCAATAACCGCTCCGACGATGCGGCCGCCGAGACAAAGAATGTTCATATCATCGTGTTCAACGCCCTGGTGAGCCGAATAGTGGTCCTCAATCAATCCGGCCCGGACACCCGGAATCTTGTTTGCGCAGACTGAGGCGCCGACTCCGCTGCCGCAAACCGCTAAGCCGCGTTCCACCTCTCCGGCGGCAACCGCCTGCGCCAGCGGAATGACGAAGTCGGGATAGTCGTCCCCGGGATTCTCGCTGTATGCCCCGAAATCGACTACCTCATGCCCCGCTTCGCGAAGGTAAACCACTAATTCTTCCTTTAAGCCAAATCCACCGTGATCGGTTGCAATTCCTAATCGCATATCATGCCCTCTTCGTGTATTCCGCAGTGATCTGTCCTGCTGCCGCTTCGTCGGCAAGCAGCAGAGCTTCTTCGCGACGAATCCGGCCCGCCGGAATCGTCCCGTCGCCATTGAGCAGGCGACTCAACATCTTTACTTTTTCGCCGCCGGTAACTACCCAGAGGACCCGCCGGGAGCGGTTGATCATGGGGTAGGTCAATGTCATCCGGCGTCTGTTCTGGTAGTCTCCGGTGATTGCGACGTCGGCATCGTTGACGTTCAGCACAGAATCGCCAGGCACCAGTGAAGCAGTATGGCCGTCAGGTCCAAGACCCAGGTGTACCAGGTCGAGCAAGGGGGGCGATCCCATGATACGCCGCAGGGTTTCACCGTACTTCGCGGCCGCAGCCTCCAAATCAGCAGTCTCCACCGGCATATCGTGAATCTGTTCGGCCGCTAAGGGTGCACGATTGAGAAGGCTCTCCCGCAAGTGCGTGAAATTTCTGTCCGGGTGGCCGGCGGGAGCAACCCGCTCATCCACTTGAACGAAATGAACCGCGGGCCATGGCATGTCAGCGGCCGCGAGCGCGCGCAACATAACCCACGGAGTGTGGCCGCCGCTGACAGCGACGACAAAACGGCCTCGGGTGGCGACGGCTTTCCTCGCCTCTTCGGCGATGATATCCGCACCTCTTCGAGCCACGGATTCCGCCGTGTCGAGCACTTCAAGGTTTATTGCTCGTGTCACGCGGCATGGACCTCCGTACCGGCGACCGGCGTCGTGTTCGTCAGCGGCGTCTTGATCTCAGGATTATTCCATCCATCGGCGGGAACGATTCTTTGGTCCACCTCCGCGGGTCCCCAGGAGCCCGGTTCATACTCGTACACAGGAGTGTCTGCCTTTAACACCGGATCGACGATTCGCCACGCTTCTTCGACATAGTCTTCGCGCGCGAACAACGTGGCATCCCCGGTCATAGCGTCATGCAGAACCCGCTCGTAGGCGTCCATTTCATTCGCATGAGGACCGTCCAGAGCGACAAGCTCCACGGGTTCCCCCAACATATCAGCGTCGGGTGATTTAACCATCATGCTGTGCGCGATGGTGACGTCCGGACTGATTCGGAAGCGAAAATGATTTGGCTTCACGCCGTCTGTTGGAAAAATTTTCGGCGGCCGCCGCAGCCGGACCAGAAGTTCCGTACAAGTCACAGGCAGGCATTTGCCCGCGCGAATGTAAAAGGGAACACCCTGCCAGCGCCAGCTATTGATCTCGAAGGTTAGAGCTGCAAACGTCTCCGTCTTCGAATTGCTGGACACGCCCTTCTCCGATCGATACCCCCGAAATTGCCCGCGAACAACGTTGTCTTCACGGAGCGACCCGATCGCCTTCAGCACCTTGACTTTCTCGTCCCGGATGGACTCGCTGTCAGTTCTTACGGGCGGCTCCATCGTCAGGTTTGCGAGCACCTGAAATAGATGATTCTGCACTACGTCGCGGATGGCGCCCGTTTGATCGTAGAACGCGCCGCGGCCCTGGACTCCGAAATCTTCGGCCATGGTGATCTGAACATTCTCGACATGAGTGCGGTTCAAGAGCGGCTCTAAGAACGAGTTCGCGAACCGCGAATAGAACATGCTGTTGACCGGCCGCTTGCCGAGGTAATGGTCGATGCGAAAAATAGACTGCTCCTCGAATGTTCCCAGTAGAATCGCGTTCAGCGCGCGCGCTGACGCGAGATCGGTGCCGAACGGCTTCTCGACAATCACCCGGGCTCCTTTCGCGATTCCCGACTTCCCCAATTGCTCCACTACAAGTCCGAAGAGCATCGGCGGTATGGCCAGGTAGTGCGCCGGATGCTGGCAGCCGCCGAGTTGCCGCCGGATGGCGTCGAAGGTGGCTGGATCCTTATAGTCGCCGTCGACATAACGCAACAGGCTGCACAATTTGTCGAAGGCGGCGCGATCAATCCCGCCGTGTTTCTCCAGGCTGTCGTGCGCCCGGGCGCGAAACTGATCGAGATTCCAGCCGGCTTTGGCGACGCCGACAATCGGTCCGTTCAGAGTTCCGCGCTTCACCATCGCCTGGAGCGACGGAAAGATTTTCTTATATGCCAAGTCTCCCGTAGCGCCGAAAAAGACGAGGGCATCGGAATTCGAAACGCTCATGATCTCTCCTCTCAGGCAGCTCGCTTTTCGCCCGATTTTTCAAGATGCCCGCCAAATTGATAGCGCATTGCCGATAGCAGCTTGTCCGCGTAATCCGCCTCACCGCGCGAGCTGAAACGTTGATACAGCGCTGCGGACAGCACCGGCGCCGGCACACCTTCATCAATCGCGGCGCTAATGGTCCATCGGCCTTCTCCGGAATCCGATACCCGCCCTGCAAACTTTGAAAGCGCCGGGTCTTCAACCAGCGCGGCGGCGGTCAAGTCGAGCAGCCAGGACGCCACTACACTGCCGCGGCGCCACACCTCGGTTATGTCGCGCAGATTGAGCTCGTACTGATAGTCCTCCGGGTGGCGCAGCGGTGTGGTCTCCGCATCCATTTCCGCCTGTTGTTTGCCGACGTTTGCCTGCCGCAGGATTCCGAGTCCCTCGGCGTAGGCAGCCATCAAGCCGTACTCGATGCCGTTGTGGACCATCTTTACGAAGTGCCCCGCGCCGTTGGGTCCGCAGTGAAGATAGCCCATCTCCGCCGTGCCGTCGGCCTCGCTGCGTCCCGGCGTCCGCGGGATGTCCACTGGACCGGGCGCCAGCCGCAGGAAGATTGGATCGAGACGTTTCACGGTCTGCGCCTCTCCGCCGATCATCATGCAATAGCCTCGTTCCAGACCCCAAACGCCGCCGCTGGTGCCCACGTCGACGTAATGAATTCCCTTCGAAGTCAGTTCTCTCGCCCGCCGGATGTCGTCGATGTAGTATGAATTGCCGCCGTCGATGATTGTGTCGCCGGCATCGAGCAGGGGCACAAGGTTAGAGATAGTCTTATCCACGACGGCAGCCGGGACCATTAGCCAGACAGCGCGCGGAGTCTCCAACTTCTTCACCAGATCCGAGAGATCAACGGCTCCAACCGCTTTCTCCTGGACAAGTTCTTCCACCGCCTTCGCTGACATATCAAACACCACACACTCGTGGCCTCCTCTGAGAAGCCTCCGCACCATGTTGGCGCCCATTCTTCCAAGACCAATCATTCCAAGTCGCATAATCTAATTTCCTTTTATTCACCGTTATTGATTCACTAGATCGAGACTGGCTCTCAGGTGTTTCATTCCCGCAGTTACTCCGTCTCGATGTCCAAACACCGCGGCCCCCGCCACCAGGACATTGGCTCCCGCCGCAAGTGCCAACCTGGCCGTTTCAGGATCGATTCCCCCGTCCACTTCCAGGTCGCAGGCGGCATTGAGGCGGTCGATCATTTCGCGCACAACCTTAATCTTCGGTAGCGTGCAGTGCAGAAACCCTTGATGTCCGAATCCCGGATCGACGGTCATCACCAAGACCTGGTTAATTTCCGGGAGGATTGCTTCCAATACGGACGCGGGCGTGGCAGGATTGATCGCGACCCCGACGCGCTTGCCCAGGGTCGTGATCTTTTGCACGGTGCGATGCAGGTTAAGGCTGCCCTCCCAATGCACGAGAAACGAATCTGAGCCTGCCTCGACGAACTCCTCCAGGAACGTATCCGGATCTGTGATCATCAGGTGCGTTTCGATTGGGAGTTTTGTTACCGGCCGCAGCGAAGCGACAATTGGGGCGCCCATGGAGATGTTTCGAACGAAATGGCCATCCATTACGTCCACGTGGATCCGGTTGGCGCCGGCCCTCTCTGCTTCCAGCACGTGGTTGCCCAGGCGGGCAAAGTCCGCCGCGAGAATGGAGGGCGCGATCTCTGCCTCATGCCGCACGGGCATGCTCCTCGAACGCATGCACAAACGTGCGGTAGCGGTGGGCAATCCTGTTGACCGCCTCGTCCCGAGTGATCCGTTTCTCTTTCAAATCCACCAGGGCATCCCAGAAACTCGTTCGCCCAACCGCGAAGCCGATGAACCCGGGCACATCGGACGCGGTCACCAGCCACTGGTGCACTTTACGGTCGTCCTCCCCTCGGCCCAGAATGATGCAGCCGACTAATTCGCGGCCCTTACGCCGCGCGGCAGCGACGACGTTCTCGCAGTCCTTTCTACGGTCGAGCCCCTCGATCTTCCAAACATCCGGCTCAACTCCGGCGTCTTGCAACTGCTTTATAGCGCCACACATGAGACCGGGCCGGAGTTCCAAATCATATGCTTGTTGGTCTCCGTTCAGCCGGGACAGTTGTCCTTTCTCCGGCGGCACCAATAGTTCGAACATGAACCGGGTGTGGCTGGTGCCGTGGAGGTATTCGGACAGCCGCCTCAGTCGTGCCGCCTGGCGTTCATTGAGCCCCTGGTCGCCTTCAGGGTTGTAGCGCACCAGAACTTTGCAAAAGCTCGGCCGGAACGCTTCGATGTGTGCGGCGAAGTCTTCGCCGTATTCAAAATCGAATTCCGCCTGGCCGCTTTTTTCGGCTGGGCATGCGGTTGCGAAAGCGTGCGCCCGCGCATCCTTTAAGATTTCCGCGCCGAACTGCTCGTCCACCAGGATGCCGGCCCGATAGTCAGGTACGTCGTCACGAATAGCCGCCTTGAAGGCGTCGTAAATTACCTGCTTCGAGGCGGCGACTTGTGACGTTTGTTCTGTCGTTAACGCGCCGGTCCACCCAAACAGCTTCGTCTGGAATGACCCTCGGTGATCGAATGGCAGGATGTAAAGAGCTCTGTCGTAGCCTATGTCGTTCATACAGTCTCCTTGTATTGCCGGTAACGGCGAATCAAATTGCTGGTTGAGCTGTCGTGCTGCAGCTTTTGTTGCGCATTGCCCTCCAGTTCCGGGATGATCCGTTGTGCCAGGACTTTGCCCAGTTCAACGCCCCACTGATCGAACGAATCGATTCCCCAGATCGCGCCCTGCGTGAAGACTGAGTGCTCGTAAAGCGCCACCAGCTTGCCCAGCGTTTCCGGTGTGAGCCGTACGGCAAGGATCGTATTCGATGGCCGGTTACCCTCGAAAACGCGGTGCGGCGCAAGTGGCTCCGGAGTGCCTTCGGTCTCGACTTGCTCGCGCGTTTTGCCAAACGCCAGAGCCTCGGCCTGCGCGAAGACGTTCGCTAGCAGAATGTCGTGATGACGTCCCAGCGGATTCAGCGATTGGCCGAATGCGATGAAGTCGCAGGGGATGAGTCTGGTCCCCTGGTGGATCAATTGATAAAACGAGTGCTGGCCGTTGGTGCCGGGCTCGCCCCAGTAAATTGGGCCTGTCTGATAACCTGCCGCGGCTCCGTTCAGCGTCACGTGCTTGCCGTTGCTCTCCATCGTCAACTGCTGGAGGTAAGCCGGAAACCGCTTCAAGTATTGTTCGTAAGGGAGTACGGCAACGGTTTCAGCGCCCAGGAAGTTGTTGTTCCAGATCGCGAGCAGCCCCATCAGCACCGGCAAATTGTGTTCAAAGGGCGTCGTGCGAAAATGCTCGTCCATTTGGTGAAAGCCATCTAGCATGGCCCGGAAGTGGTCCGGTCCGATGGCGAGCATGGTCGACAGGCCGATCGCCGAATCCATTGAATAACGGCCGCCGACCCAATCCCAGAATCCGAACATATTCGCCGTATCGATGCCGAACTTGGACACCTCAGCTGCATTTGTGGAGACGGCTACAAAGTGCCGTGCGACGGATTTTTCATCGCCACCGAACCCGTTCACAGACCATGCACGGGCAGTCTGCGCGTTGGTCATGGTCTCCAGAGTAGTGAAAGTTTTCGAGGACACGATGAATAGCGTCTCCGCGGCATCCAGGTCGTGGACCGCTTCCGCAAAGTCGGTGCCGTCCACGTTGGAGACGAAGCGAAACGTCATTGAGCGTTCGCTGTAAGACCTCAGCGCTTCATAGGCCATCACCGGCCCGAGATCGGAGCCGCCGATGCCGATGTTCACCACATTGCGAATGCGCTTGCCTGTGTGCCCCTTCCACGCGCCGCTGCGGACGCGGTTGGAAAATTCAGCCATTCTGTCCAGGACCTCGTGGACGCCTGGCACTACATCGTTCCCGTCCACGATAATCGATGCCCCGCGCGGCGCGCGCAATGCCACGTGGAGCACAGCGCGGTTCTCGGTGCGATTGATCTTGTCACCGTGGAACATGGCGTCGATACCCTGCCGCAGGCCGGATTCCCCGGCAAGCTGAAGAAGTAGACGTATCGTCTCGTCTGTAACGCGGTTCTTCGAGTAGTCGAGATAAATGCCTAACGATTCGGCGGTCAAGCGTTGGCCGCGCTCGCTATCGTTCGCGAACAAATCTCGAAGGTGCAGAGCGCCCGCGTTATTAGCGTGGACCTCCAGGGCCTTCCATGCGGGCCGATCTGTAAGCCGGGATTCCGCGAGTGGTTCAACAAATGTCGCCATATACGTGCTCCTTCGTTGCCTTAGCTGGCTTTCTTCAGTGCGGCACTCTTAACTTCAATCACACCCATTAGCTCGTCCCAGGACTTTACGAACGACTTGGCGCCTTCATCCTGAAGTTGGGCCGCCAAAGCGTCGATGTCGATGCCGGACTTCGCAAACTGCGCCAGCACTTCTTCGGAGTTGCCGCCATCGGGCTGAAGAGATTCTCCGACTTCGCCATGATCGCCAAAAGCCCTTAGTGTCGCCTCGGGCATGGTGTTCACGGTGAAAGGCGCGGCCAGACCTTTGACATAAAGAATGTCCGATGCTTTGGGATCTTTGGTCCCCGTGCTGGCCCACAGCAGACGTTGTGGACGCGCTCCGAAACCGTAGACGCGCTGCCAGCGGTCCGAGTTGAGCAGCCGACGATATGCCGCGAACGTGCGTTTCGCGATCGCGATTCCGAGTTGGTTCTGAAGGTGCTCAGGCACTTTGCCCGCGACGGCTGTGTCCCAACGACTGATGAACACGGAAGCTACGGAGCTGACGTTCGGATTGAGGCCGAGAGCAATGCGCCGTTCGATTCCGCGGAGAAACGCCTCGGCGGCAGCGATGTATTGCTCGCGCGAAAACAGCAACGTCACATTGACAGGAATGCCGGCAAAGATCACTTCCTCAATGGCCGGCAATCCTTCCTTCGTCCCGGGGATTTTAATGAACAGGTTTGTTCGCCCCGCACGCCCATGCAGATCCTTCGCCGCGGCGATCGTGCTAGCCGTGTCATGGGCAAGAAGCGGGGACACTTCCAGGGAGACCCACCCATCCATGCCGTTCGTACGCAGATGAATCGGCTGAAACATATCCGCGGCGCCTCTGAGATCCTCTATCGCCAGTTCGAAAAACAACTCTTCACCGGATTTCCCCCTGAGCAGTTTCTCGCCGATTGGAGTGTCATAGGCGGCGCTGTTCTTGATGGCGTGGTCGAAGATCGTCGGGTTCGAAGTTAGACCTGTTACCGACAGATCGTGGATGTAACTCTTCAAAGTGCCGCTTTTCAGCAGATCGCGAGTAATATTGTCAAGCCACAGGCTCTGGCCTAATTCGTGTAATTGTTGTGTCGCTTTCATGATTTACCTCAGTTGACTGGCAAAGTCTTTTGTCGGCGATGCGCCGGGCTGTTCGGCCGGCCCGCTCCAACGCCCGGAAGTCTGTGTGAGATCGCGTAGCCAATCGAAGGGGGGTCCGGACAGCATACGTTCCGCGCACCGCCATCGCCAGTTGCCCTCAGTACGGCCCGGCACATTCATGCGCGCCTCTGTGCCCAGGTTCAGCAAGTCTTGTAGAGGAGCGATGGAGAGAGCAGCGGGCGACGACCACGCGAGGCGCATCAGAGCCGCTGTAACTCCCTCGTTTCCGCCGGAGGATCGCCCCAGATAGTTCCACACGATTTGCTTCTGACCGTCTGGCAGCGCCTCGAACCAGCCCCGTGTCGTGTTATTGTCATGCGTCCCCGTATAAGCCACGCAGTTGTGCACGTAGTTGTGCGGCAGGTGCGTGTTTCTGGAGTCGCCATCGAAGCCGAACTGGAGCACTCGCATACCGGGTAGCTGGTAGCGGTCACGCAGAGCCGGCACGTCCGGCGTGATCATTCCGAGATCTTCAGCGATAAACGGCAGAGAGCCGAACTCGCTCATCACTGCCTCGAAGAAATCTGCTCCTGGACCGCTCACCCAATCTCCGTTTTGTGCCGTAGGCGAGCCCGCCGCTATGTGCCAGGCGGCGGCGAACGCACGAAAGTGATCGAGCCGGATCACGTCCACATGCTCCAGCGACGCGCGCAGGCGATCGAGGCTCCAGCGATAACCGCTCTGCCTCAGCGCGTCCCAGTTGTATACCGGATTCCCCCAGAGCTGCCCTTGCGCGCTGAAGTAATCGGGAGGCACGCCGGCTACGAAACGGGGCCGGCGCTGCTCATCCAACTGGAACAGCTCCGGGTTGGCCCACACGTCGCTCGAGTCCGGTGAAACAAAAAACGGCAGGTCGCCAATGAGTCGCAAGCCCTTGGCGCGTGCGTATGACTTAAGCTTTCCAGCCTGTCCGAACAGCAGGAATTGCGCAAACCGCACTATCTGAATTTCCGAGTCCAGTTCCTGTTGGGCTTGGGCCAGCGCTCTTGGAACCCGCCGCACCAGCTCCGCTGGCCAATCCAGGTAGTAGGCGTTTTTGTATCTCGATTTCAGCGCGCGGAATAGCGCATAATCGTCAAGCCAGTGTGCCTGAGAATGACAGAACTGTTCGTATGCGGGCCGTAGTCCGGGACGTTCGCCGCGGTAGAAATTGCGCGATGCGAGCTCGACCAGCGATCGCTTGAATGTGGTGACCGCCTCATAGTCGACGTAATCTTCCGGGAATGAGCGGCCTTCGCAATCGCTCGCTCGCAAGAGTCCTTCCTCGATCAGCGCGTCCGGACTGATGAGCAGCCAGTTGCCTGCAAAAGAAGACAGCGCCTGGTACGGAGAATTCGCATATCCTGTCG
>Ga0068863_100006739_pt1 | contig 11263 bp, 7 predicted proteins | sample KBSSwiS62_FD_66596 | JGI IMG/M metagenome (GOLD analysis project Ga0068863, IMG submission 66596) | Switchgrass rhizosphere microbial communities from Kellogg Biological Station, Michigan, USA - KBS Switchgrass S6-2 | ecosystem: Host-associated > Plants > Roots > Rhizosphere > Soil ...
CAGGGAGTCGAATTCCTTGAAATCCTTGAACGGCCCGGCTGGGCGCTCCGAGTAAGGAAGAACGATGTCACCGCGCTGCATGAATTCGCAGCTCAAGGAAACCTTGGCGATGGCGATGTTAGGCTCCGCCTTGATTACAGTCAGTTGGCCCAAATCCGTATAGTGAGTGCCCATTGCGTCAGTCAGCCGGTCCTGCCACTTGAACCATGGCACGCGCAGCGGATCTTTCTCGGCGCGAATTACCGAGAAGCGGTCGCCTTCCTTCACGCCCTGGCTCGAACCTTTGCTCAGGTACACAGTATTGCCTTCGACGAAATTGATCTTGTACTCGGACTGTTCGCCGCTAACCAAGCGCAAGTCATCGGAGACTTTTTCACTCGTGTAGAAACCCGAGCAATAGACCGAGGACTTCCACGGATGGTCGGGACCGCTGGACAGCGCCTGATTCATGACTACCGGTTCCTGTGCCAGACAAACACCTGCGCCAAGCAGCAGGGCGACACACAGACGTGCGGCCAGTTTTGGTGCAAAATTTGCGCGCATCAAAAACTCCTTCGATAGACACACGCCCGGAGGGCCGTGCGGGGACAATCTCATTACCGAAAATACCAACGGGTTTTAGTACCGTCAACAAAACCTCGGGTCAGGCTTTACACATTTGATACGGCATGCTATATCTTTTGTTTTCAATAATATGCCAGCGACCCGTCGGACAGGCATGGCCTTCGCAGACCGCCTTTGTGCGGTAATCGCCACCCCTTCGGCTCGAGAAGCTCTCGTTCAGCTCAAGCGGGCGTTGCGTTACACCCGGACGGCCGAGCTCCGTCTCGACTGGCTGAAATCCGACCACGAACGCTCGAGCCTGCTTGGCTCTCTGAAACGGCGGCGGCTACGCGGTGCCACTCTGCTGGCGACGTGCCGCCGAATTCTGGGCGGCGGTAGGTTACCGGGTGGAGCAGAAGCGGAACTGTACTGGCTCACGCAGGCGCGGGTGGCCGGCTGCCAGTGGTGCGACTTGGAAATCGAGACTTTGCGCGAACTACCCGAGCTATCCGCGCGGGCTTATCCGATTCCCCCAAAAATCTTGCTCTCCGTCCATGATTTCAAACGCACGCCAGCAATGCCCAAACGTCTGACGCACGCAAAGCGCGGCGAGGCCGATGCGTTCAAGCTCGCAGTCCAGGCCCGAACATTGACGGATAGTTTGCGGGTGCTGCGGCTGGCGCGCGAATCGCAAGATGTTGTCGCGGTACCCATGGGCGAAGTGGGACTGCCTGCGCGCCTGCTGGCTCTGCGTGAAGGCAGCGCGCTGGCGTACGCGCCCGTGACGGCTGCCACGGCGCCGGGGCAGGTCAGCCTTCACGATTTCAAAAAGCTATATCGGGCGGACGCGGCGACGCGGAAGACCGTGATCTGTGGCGTGATCGGGAATCCTATCGCGCATTCCCTTTCGCCGCTGCTGCACAACGCCGGTTACGTCGCAGCGCGACGAGATGCCATGTTCCTGCCGTTTTTGGTGGAGAACCTGAGGGAGTTTGTCAGGACGATTCCGGAATTCGGCTTGCGCGGCATCAGTGTCACGATTCCGCACAAGCAATCCTTCTTGAAGTATCTGGATGATTGCGAGCCCATGGCCGCAAAAATTGGAGCAATCAATACCGTTGTGGTTGCGAAGTACGGGGAGTTGCGCGGGTCAAACACGGATTACGCCGGCGTATTGCGCGCTCTGCAAGGGAAGGTGAAGTTGCCCGGGGCACGAGCCTTGATTTTTGGCGCGGGCGGTTCGGCGCGTGCCGCAGCGTTCGCGCTGGCGAATGCCGGCGCGGAGGTACTAATTAGCGCGCGGCGCGAGTCTGCGGCGCGGGAATTGGCGCGTGCCTGTGGGGCGCAGACCATCGCGCGGCGCCATGTCGCGTCGGCATGCTTTGAGCTAATCGTGAATGCCACGCCGGTGGGAATGCTTCCGCAGGAAGGCGTTTCACCCCTTTCGGCCAAAGAATTGAATACGCCGTGGGTGATGGATCTGATCTACCGTCCGCTGCAGACCGAACTGCTGCGTATCGCGAAGAAAAAAGGAATCGGCGTGATCTCCGGCTTGGACATGTTTCTGGCGCAGGGCTTCGCGCAATGGGAGCTGTTTATGGGACAGCAGGCGCCAGAGTCGACGATGCGCCGGGCGGTGCTGGAAAAGCTCCGCTCCGAGGAATCTTCCCGCGGCCACGCAGAAAAGCGGCAGCGTTAACCGCCCGGTCAAGCATGCCAGCGCCTTTTTGTGGATAATTGACGGACGGAAACCCAGCCACCTTCAGGCGTTTGTGGTTCTCCCAGCAACGAAAATCAAACGGTCATGACTGCGCGATGATCCAGCCGAGTTTTGCAGAATTTAGCCGACTTGCCAAACAGGGAAACCTGATTCCCGTCTATGACGTTTTTTCCGCGGATTTGCTGACGCCGGTGAGCGCCTATCTGCGCATAGCGCAAAACGCGCGCTATTCTTTTCTACTGGAGTCAGTCGAAGGCGGCGAAAAGATTGCTCGTTACACCTTTGCCGGCGCGCACCCGGAAGAAGTGTTTCGTTATGCCAATAGCGCGTGCGTGCTGGAAACGCGCGACCGGCTGATCTGGGAAGAACAAGATCCCATCACCTTCTTGCGTGCGCACATGGAGCGCTATCGCCCGGTGCGCCTGGCCGGATTGCCGCCACTGATTGCCGGCGCCATCGGATACTTCAGCTACGACATGGTGCGGCTCATCGAGAAGCTGCCGACCCATCTGAAAGACGAAATAGGATTGTTTGACGCTGTGCTGATGTTTTATCACGGGCTGATCGCGTTCGATCACGTGCAACATCGCTTGTGGATCGTGCGCAACGTTTTTACGGAAGGCAAGGGCACGCTGCAGCAAAAGTATGATGCCGCAGTGAAAGAGATCGAGCACACGCGCAAGCAGTTGGAGCAGCCGGTCAAAGCAGAACACTCTTCTGGAAAAGCAGGCAATGGCGCCGCCGCCCCCAAGGTCGAATCGAATTTCAAAAAACCCGCCTATTTGGCCGCCATAAAAAAGGCCAAACAATACATCCGTGCGGGCGATATTTTTCAGGTAGTGATCAGCCAGCGATTTTCGGCAAAAACGCAAGCAGAGCCGTTCCAAATCTATCGCGAGCTGCGCGCATTGAATCCTTCGCCGTACCTTTTCTTTCTGCAACTCAATGACGTAGCCGTGGTGGGCAGCTCCCCGGAAATGCTGGTGAAGGTACAGGGCCGGGACGTCTTTTACCGGCCGATTGCGGGTACCCGGTGGCGCGGCAAGAATGAAGCGGAGGATTTGCGCCTCGAAAAAGAGATGCTCGCAGACGAAAAAGAACGCGCTGAGCACATCATGCTGGTGGACTTGGGGCGCAACGACCTTGGCCGTGTCTGCGAGTACGGGACGGTTCGCGTCGAAAAGCTGATGACCGTCGAACGCTATTCGCACGTGATGCACCTGGTTTCGAGCTTAAATGGGCAGCTCCGCCCTGACGTGGATTGTTTCGATGCGCTGATGGCGTGTTTCCCCGCTGGAACGGTTTCCGGCGCGCCGAAAGTGCGCGCTATGGAAATTATTGAAGAACTGGAAAAAACGCGCCGCGGAATCTATGCCGGCGGAATCTTGTATCTGGATTTTGCGGGCAATCTGGATTCCTGCATCGCGCTGCGCACCATGGTCATCAAGAACGGCGTCGCGCACATCCAGGCCGGCGGCGGCATCGTGGCCGATTCCACACCCGAAGGCGAATACAACGAGTCGGTCAACAAGTCGAAAGCATTGCAACGTGCGCTGGAAGCCGCGCACAATCGGAATAGGAAATGATTCTGCTGCTCGACAACTACGATTCGTTTACCTACAACCTGGCCCAATATTTGGGCGAGTTGGGTTGCGAAGTCGAAGTGCATCGCAACGACAAAATCTCCGTGGACGAGATCGCGCGGCGCAAACCGGAGCGCATCGTGATTTCGCCGGGTCCTTGCACGCCGCAGGAAGCGGGTATTTCGGTAGAGCTGATCCAGCGTCTCGCAGGAAAGTTCCCGATTCTGGGCGTTTGCCTGGGCCATCAGGCAATGGGAGCCGCATATGGCGGAAAAATTGTGCGCGCGCCGAAATTGTTTCATGGCAAGACCAGCGAGATCGAGCATGATGGCAAAGGCGTGTTCCGTGAACTACCGCAAAAATTTACGGCCACACGCTACCACTCGTTGATCGTCGAGAAAAAATCCCTGCCGAAGGAATTGTCGATCACCGCCGAAACCGCCGACGGCACCATCATGGGCCTGCGCCACAGGAAACATAAAATGGAAGGCGTGCAGTTCCACCCCGAATCCGTTCTGACGCAAGGCGGCAAGAAGCTGCTGAAGAATTTCCTTGAATTGTGACCGCGCCGAAAAAAGTTACCGAACAGCAAGCGATTCCTGGGAACTTACCATTCTAAATCAGCTAAAAGCACTGCATAAGTCTCGATGCCTTCCCACAGATGGCCCAGTCGCAAATTTTCGTCCGGGCTGTGCTGGTGATTGTCGTAGTTAACGATAGGCACACCAATCCACGGCAGCCCGAGGTCTTCGAAAATATACATAGGCACGCTGCCACCGAGCATCGGCGCGACCACGGTTTGATTGTTTTTGGCTTCCTGCATCAAGCGCACCAACGCTTTCGAAACCGGCAGGTCCATGGGCGTGCGCGAAGCCCGGTAGCCGCCCTGATCGATCAATTTTGCGACGCGCGGATGCGCGCGACGTTCTTCGATTGTCGGTTCGTGATCCACCACAAAAAATCCCTGCTTGCGAATAAAACTGGCGAGCTGCTCGAACTTCTTTCGCGGGTCTTCGCCCTTCACCAGGCGCGCGTCGAGCGATGCTTCGGCCTTATCCGGCACAATGTTTGTGGCTAGCTCGCCGACGTTCCCGCTGCGGATGCCGCGAATGTTCAACGACGGCTCCTGCAGCAACTCAACCAACTTCTTGCCGCTGCCATCGGATTTGGCGATGCCAAGTTCGCGCTGCAGGTCGCCATCATTAAAAGGCATCGCCTCCAGCGCAGATTTTTCCAGCGTAGTGAGCGGCGCGACGTCGTCATAATAGCCCGGAATCAGCACGCGGCCGTTTTCGTCCTTCATGGCCGCGAGCAGTTGCGCCAGCTGCATCGCGGGGTTCGGCACCCAGTTGCCATAATGGCCGCTATGCAGCGCACGTACCGGCCCGTAAACCGTGACGTCGAACCCGATGTCGCCGCGATTGCCGAAGAACACCAGCGGGCGCCCGGATTGATGAACCGGCCCGTCGCCGGTGATGAGCAGATCGCCCTTAAGCAAATTCTTGTGCAACTCCAGAGTCTGCTGGAGGTGCGCGGAGCCCGCTTCTTCTTCGCCTTCAAGAACGAATTTTAGGTTGACGGCAAGCGGAATATTCTTCGCACGCAATGCATCGAGCGCCGCAAGCGTCGCCACGATGGGAGATTTGTCGTCCGAAGCGGAACGCGCGTAGATGCGCCAGTCGTCTTCATAAGCATTGGGGTTCTTGCCGGCATCTGGAAACGGAATTTTGCCGCCGCCGGCTTCGATGGAGCTGCTGCGCAAAACTGGATCGAATGCTGCCTTGTCCGTCCATTCGGAATCGACGACCGGCTGGCCGTCATAATGCGCATAAAAAATAACCGTCCGTGTAGTTCCGAGCGTGTCCAGTTTGCCGAACACAATCGGCCCTCGCCCTTCGATTAACAACAGGTGCGTTTCGACTCCGCGGGCTTCCAGCATTTCCTTCAGGCGCTCAGCGTTTTTCTGAATATTTACCGTGTCGTCGGCAACATTAGGAATCGACAGAAATTCGCGCAGCTCGCGCACGATGCGATCTTCGTTCGCCTGGCGATAGCCGCGGACCTCCTGCACGACGCGAGCCACAGCCGGAAGCCTTTTCTTTGGCTCGGCTTGGCCCCTGAGCGAAGACTGCCCAACCAACGCTGTGCTTGAACAAGCCAAGAGTGCAAAACTGCACAAAAAACGACTGCGGGTCTGCATGGGTCTCCGTCAAAAACTAGTCGTGCGAAGAGGACATCGCAATTGCCTGGGTGGATTCGCGAATCATCAGCTCTGGCGCCACTCGCTGGTGCGTAATCTTCCATTCGCGCTTTTCTTGGGACGCCGCGATGCCTTCCATGATGATGTTCACCGCGAGATTGCCCATCACTTCAAGCGGCTGGCGCACCGTCGTCAACGAAGGCGCCGCCAGCGCGGATAGCGCGACGTCGTCGAAGCCGATTACCGAGCACTGTTCTGGCACGCGAATCCCTGCTTTGTTCAATGCGCGTATCGCGCCGAACGCCGTCAAGTCGTCAAACGCCAGCAGGGCCGTAAATTTTCTTCGCCGCTGCAGCAGCTCTTCGGTCAGCCGGAATCCACCCTCAAATCCCGAGTTCGGATCAAACGCCTCGGGAAGTTGCATCGTCAGGTCCGAATCGATTTCCAGTCCAGCGGTGTGCGCGAATTTCTGGATGCCTTTCCACCGCGGGGCGGAATCGATCAACGTCTTTGGTCCGCGAATGTATGCGATCTTACGGTGGCCGAGCTTGTGCAAGTGCTCCATAGCCAGCCGTCCGCCCGCTTCGTTATCCACCATTACCGAGCTCACAGTGTCGCCGGGTAGTTCCCAGCCAATCGTCGCAGCCGGAATGTTGCGCTTCGAAAAATCCGCAAGGAGGTGAATGTCCACGAACAGCCAGTTTGCCACCACCACAAGCGCTTCCACCCGGCGTTCGAGAAGCAGTTCCAGGTAACGCTCGAAGCGATTTCTCTGGTTGTGCGCATCCGCCAGAATCGGCACATACGATCCCTGAAACAGCGAGTTCTCGATGCCGCGCAAGATCGGTGTACAAAATGGATCGGTAACGTCAAAAAACATTACACCGACGCTGTGCGTGCGCTTGCTGCGCAGGAACCGCGCCATCACATTCGGCCGGTACCCCAGTTTGCGCGCGGAATCTTCGATTTTTTTCTTGGTGGCCGGCGCAATGTAGCGGGCCAGTGGCGCATTGTTCAAAACAATGGAAACCGTCGCGGGCGAAAAGCCGCTCGCATTCGCTACGTCTCTCATGGTCACTGCGTCAGACTTGCTGGACGGTCGCTTCACCAGTTTTTCCGTCCCAGCATCATCCGGCACAAACGCCCCAGTTGGCAATGGCCCTGACTTCATCGCCCTTACTCCGTCGGCACTTCAAACGATATGGACTTACGAAATCCGGAAGTCTTCCAGGCGCCGTAGCCCAGCCCCATCGCCAACCAAGCCGCGCCCAGAATTTTTGCGGGTGTGCTGAGCTCCCACCAAATGTATGCGCAAATGGCAAAGCCGGAAAGCGGCCATGCAAATGTCCAAGCGGTTTTGCGTTCCGCGCGCAGGAAATACCGGAAGAAAGCCGCAATGTTGACGCCCATGAACGCGATAAACGCGCCAAAGTTGAGCATTTCCGCGCCTTTTTCATAGGAAATCCGGAACGGTTCGCGCAGCATATCGCAGAGCGCGCCGGCAAGCGCCAGCACACCGACCAGGATCACGTTGTTGGCGGGGATCCCGCGCTTCGAATGTAGCTTTGCAAAAAAGCTCTTTGGTATCGCTTCGCTTCGGCCCATGCCGTAGAGAAGTCGCGAAACCGCAAGCTGCGCTCCCATTCCCGAACCGATATTCGCCACCAGGATCGTGAAGTTGAGCAATTGAAATAGAAAAACTCCTCCGGCCTGGCGTGCCACCAGGGGAAACGCGGATTCCACCTGGTTCGCCGGAAACGGTTTGCCGCCCCACACCAGCTGCGCGGCGTAGACCTCCAGCGCCGCGAGAATTCCCGTGAGCAGGCAAACCAGGACGGTGGCCAGCAAAATATTGCGCCGAGGATTTTCGACTTCTTCGGAGAACGTCGATAACGCGTCGAATCCGATGTACGTCAACACCGCGATGGAAGTGCCATGCAAAATCAGTCCTAGCTGGAATTGCTCGGGATCGTAAAATGGCTTGGTAAAAAAGTGCGGCTCGGGATTGTGCAGCTGAATCAGAAAGCGCGCCACGTACGCGAAGAACACGACCACCACGATGGTCATGGCGCCCGCCATAACTTCATTGATCCGCGCCGAGGTCTTCACGCCGCGGAGATTCAGCATTGTAAACGCGACGGCATAAAAAATTGCCAGAATCCAGTAGGGAACTTCCGGAAGGATGTTCTGCGTGAGCTTGCTGCAGAGAATAATGCAGATCAGCGGGTTGAGAATATAGTCCATCAGCATCGCCCAACCCGTGATGAAGCCTAAGCCGGAATGGAGTTCCTGCCCGACATACGTGTAAGCCGAGCCGGCGCTTGGATAAACTCGCGCCAGCATTCCATAACTGATCGCCGTTAAAAGCATCGCGACCATGGCGATAAAAATTGTCGTGACTACATGCCCGCGCGCCGCATTGTTCACTACGCCAAAAATTCCCATTGGCGCGATCGGTTGGATAATCACGATCCCGATAATCACCAGATTCCAGAGCGTCAAGCTCCGGCGCAGCCGGGGAGCGTCCGCGGGATCGTTGGTCATTAAAATGTCCTCATATTGCTTGCCTTTGGTTGCCTGGACGAAGACGCAATTCTTGAAACGATTTAAGTCACAGATTGTGCGGATTTTACTGCGTCCGCGCAACTCTTTTTCTTGCCCTGCCGCGTCCCTCAGTGCAACTCCGTACCTGTTCTAACGGACAGTTTGACCGCGGGCAACATACAGAGAAAACCGGCAACGCATCGCCCTCGCAATGCCGTCTAATCAATTGAACGCGCCCAACTCCCAGTACGGGCCATTGGTGTCTATGGGCGAGGGGACCCTCAATCCGGAGCGGTGGGAAGCGACGCCTGTCTTTTGGCACGTGGTGGCGCTGCTTCTGATTTTGCTTTTTGCGTTGTGGCTGCGGCCCGTGCCGCTCCACGCCGATCCTTCTCTGTTGGGCTATCTTCAGGTTGTTACCGGCCTGCTGGCTTTTGTTTTTTCCGCCGTTACTCTCGTTCGATTTCAAGGCACGCAGGATCGCATCTCACTCATCCTCGGCGCGGGCTTCCTGCTGTCCGGGGCGGTCCTCGCTGGATCCAGTGTTCTCTTTTTTCAGATTCCTGCCGAGCAGCCGTTGCGCATTCAATGGGCGCCGGTGGCCTTATGGGTCGGCCGCATCATTCTCGGTTTGTTGCTCGTCGTCGCACTGCTCGTCGAACATTTCCTGCCTCGCTCGCGGCGGCCAAAAATCGAAATCGCGGGCGCATTGCTTACCGTCGTCGCTCTCACGTATGCCATTACCGCTGCCCTGCGCCGCTTACCTACGGAAGTTTCCCCACACCCCGGCGCATTTTTCCCGTCACCGCAGCAACTGCTGCCCGGTGTCGTATTTTTGTTCGCGGCAATCTGGTATCGCCGCCGCCTCAATCAGGTCTATACCGCCTTTGACCGCTCCATCTATGTGGCTTCCTGGATGAACCTGGCCGCCCAACTCGCGGCATCGCAGTCGCAAACCTTGCTCGATGCGCCTTTCCTCCTAGCGCAGGCTTTTACCGTGCTCGGTTACGCCATCGCGCTCGGCGGCGCGCTCCTCGATAACGCGCGCCTCTTTGAACAAGTGCGCCACCTTGCCGTCAGCGATCCGCTGACCGGACTCGCCAACTACCGCCGCTTACTCGACGTTCTCGAGACGGAAACCGAGCGCACCAATCGCAGCGGCCGCCCCTTCGCTATTCTTCTCCTCGATCTCGATGGGCTGAAAAGGATCAACGATACCTACGGCCACCTGGTTGGCAGTCGCGCCATTTGCCGTGTCGGCGACATTCTTCGCATCCATTGTCGTTCCATTGATACGGCGGCCCGCTATGGTGGCGATGAATTTGCCTTGGTGTTGCCGGAGTCGGAGGAAACCGAAGCGGAAAGCGTCGCCGGCCGCATTCGCCACGTGATGGAAATGGATCCGGAAAAGCCGGCACTCTCCGCCAGCATCGGCATCAGCGTCTATCGCGGTGGCGGCGCACGCATTGAAAAACTGCTATCTGATGCCGATGCACGCCTGTATCAGGAAAAATCCAAGCGTGGCCGGCGCGCTGCCTCCGGCGTCGCTCGGCGCCGTGTCACTCGCCCGCGCACAGTTTAAGGCGCGCAACTTTCTAAAGAATTTACAATACTTCCGGTCTTACGAAAGCGCTATCCGGCAACGGACTACGGCTTCAGTCCATAAGGCGCCAGCTGCTCCGCGACCTTGGCCTTATCTCCCACGACCACGATGGTCATCTGGTCGGCCTTGATGTATTCCGCCGTCATTTTGCTGACGTCTGTCGGCATCACCGCGTTAACTTTTTGCACGTAGGTTTTCAGGTAGTCTTCGCCCAGCCCTTGAAAGTCCACAAAGCGCAGCTGGTTGATCAGCGCGCCGCGCGACGAATTTTGGATCACGAACAAACCGGAAAGGTAGCTCTGAATGCCTTTCAATTCCCCATCCGCGGGAGGTTCTTTCGCCAGTTTGTCGACCTCCGCAAAAATCTCCTTCAGCGAAGCGCCGGTGTATTGCGTGGTCACGTCGGCCGTCTCGGCCCAGTAGGCATCGTGGTAGCGTCGCGAAATCTGGCTGCTCGGCGAGTACGTGTAGCCCTTCTGCTCGCGAATGTTTGAGGTGATGCGCGATCCAAACGAGCCGCCCAGCAAAGCATTGGTCACGCCCAGAGGAATGGCGTCCGGGCTCGTTGCATCGGGAACTGGCATGCCCACCAGCAGCGTGGATTGCGCCGCGCCGGGCCGGTCGGTCAATTCCAGCACATGCTGCGGCTTCACTTTGGGTACGTTCGTCACCGCCGCCGGACCTTTGCTCCACCCGCCAAAACTTGTCGCGATCGCTTTCTTCACTTCCGCCGTGTCGAATCTTCCCGCAACGTACAAGTGCGCGCGAGTCGCCCCAAAATTTACCTCGTAGAACTTCTTGATATCCGCCACGGTAGTCTTCTCGATGCTCTCCTGCGTGGGGAACACCGTCCCATACGGGTGATCACCATAAAGAATCTTGCGGAACTTCTCGAGCGCCATGCTTTGCGGCACTGATTTGGAAATGCTCAGCTGTCGCTGCGCATCATTCTTCAACCGCGGCAGTTCTGAATCCGGGAAAAGAGGGTGCTGCGCAACATCCGCAAGCAAAGCCGCGGCCTTGGGACCAAACTCGCTCAACACGTCCGTGGTCACATCGCTCTCGTCCGG
>Ga0068863_100006740_pt1 | contig 11262 bp, 12 predicted proteins | sample KBSSwiS62_FD_66596 | JGI IMG/M metagenome (GOLD analysis project Ga0068863, IMG submission 66596) | Switchgrass rhizosphere microbial communities from Kellogg Biological Station, Michigan, USA - KBS Switchgrass S6-2 | ecosystem: Host-associated > Plants > Roots > Rhizosphere > Soil ...
GAAGATGCCGATGCCGCAGCGGTCGTAGGGGATCAGCGCCGAGGTGGCGTTGACGATCGTCTGCATGACCTTGTCGAGGTCGAGCGTGGACGTGATCTCGCGGCTGACGGCGAGCAGCGCGTCGAGCTCCTCGACCTTCTTTTCCGCCTCGTGCTGGCGGGCGTTGTGCAGGGCCCGGACGGCCTGGCGCGCGAGGTCGGCCAGCAGCTCTTCGTCTTCGCCCGAAAACTCGGGATGGCGGCCGCGTTTGTTGACGAGCACGAGCGCGCCGATCGAAACCTCGTCCTCGATGAGCGGCACGGCGAGAACCGAGTGGATCTTGAAGCCCTCGTTCTCCGAGGCCAGCTCGTCGTCGGCGGGGATGCGGTTGCGCCGCAGGTTCTCCTGGCCCGCGATGACGTCGCCGACCACCGAGGCGCCCACGGCCTCGGGCGGAGATTCGACGTCGTAGTTATCGTTGACGGCGGTGCCCGCGAGGGCCACGTCCTCGTCGTCGAGCGTCCAGAGCGAGGCGACTTCGGCGGTGGCGAAGTCGACCGCCTTGCGGACGACCAGGTCCGAGAGCTCGTCGAACTCGATGGTCGAGCCGAACGCCTTGGAGAGGTCGTAGAGGTTCGTGAGGCGCTCGATCGCGTGGAGCATGCCGACGGTCTTGCGCTCGGAGCGCAGAGCGCGGCCCAGTGCCGGGGCGGCCTGCTCGAGGAAGCGCTCGAGGCGGGCCAGGACCGTGTCCGAGTCCGCGATTTCCGTGAAGAAGAGGGCGAGCAGGCCGACGATGATGCCCTCGGCCTCGAGCGGCACGGCGAGGCACGCCCGGAACTTCGGGGGCACGCCGCGCACGAAGGGGTCGGCCGACGTCAGCTCCGCGCCCGTGAGAACGAGCGCCTGCCGATCGCGCACGAGCTCGTGGACGAATCCGCTCTCGCGCGGCGCGGATCGCCGCAGCAGCTTTTCGACGCCTTCGCCGGAAGCGCCGATGCACAGGAAGAGCGGATTGACCGTGTCGGGCGCCCAGAGCAACGTCGCGTCGGCGCCGGCCATCGAGGCGCTCCAGCGGGCTGCCCAGCCGGAGGTCTGCGAGAGGTTTTCGCAAAGGGCGAGCTCCGCCAGCGCGGAGACTTCCGCCTCGCTGTCGTCAGCCTTGTCGAGGCTTTCGTCCTCGGGCTCTTCGGGTTCGTCCGCCACGCGTCTCCTTCGCCCGTAGGCGAGACCAAAGTGGGTTGACCCTGGCTAGAAGCTCGAGACCGCCGCCTCCAGGTCTTCGTGGATCTCGAAGACCGAATCGAGCTTGGTCATCTGGAGGAGCTTGCGGACCTGCGGGCCCGCGTGGAGCAGCTTGGCCGAGCCGCCCTCCTTCTGCGCCAGCGTCAACGCGCGGACGAGGGCGCCAAGGCCCGAGCTGTCGAGGAAGCCGACGGCCGAGAGGTCGACGAGCAGGTTGACGTGGCCATCTTCGAGAAGCCGCGTGATCGTCTTTTTGAAGGTCGTCTCGGGCTCGCCGATGACGAGGTCGCCGGACACGGTCAGGATCGTGATTTCCCCGTCTTCGCGCGTGGTCAGTTCCATAGGGTGGGCGGATTATGTCAAAAAAAGGACGCCGCCAGCGGCCCGGCGGAAACCTTTCCGGAGCACTGACATCCTATTTCCGGGAGTCGAGCCCTGGAGATGCTCGGGGAGAGGAGAACCGTCCGAGATGAGCGCCGAGGAGCGCCCTACGTCACCTGCCACGAGCTGCTCGACTTCCTGTATCTCTATCTGGAAATCGAGCTTCCCGAGGACCGCCGGTGCGATTCGACCGCCACCTGGCGGTCTGCGAACCCTGCCGCTCGTTCCTGAGACAGTACGAGGACACGATCCGTCTGGGCCGGGCCGCGTTTGGAGATCCGGGCGCCCACGCCGCTGCCGAGACGCCGGAGGAGCTCGTCCGGGCCCTCCTGGGGGCCCGCCGAAAGGGCTGACGCGGGTGCCCGCGACCAGGGGCTCGAATGGGCGCAGTGTAAGCTCCCTCGAGATGACCTTCGCCGCGGCCGCCCTGCTCCTCGGGCCAGTGTTGGCGCTCGCCGCAAATCGTCCGACCCTTCCCGAGGTCGAGTCTGCGGTCGATGCGGTGGCCGCCGAGGTCATGGCGTCGTCCCCGGGTGGCGTGACCATCGCCGTCTCCCGCGGTGGCAAGCTCCTCGTGGCAAAGGGATACGGAAACGCGGACATCGACCGGCACGTCGCGGCCACGGGCGACACGGTCTACCCGATTTGTTCGATCTCCAAGAATTTCGCGGCGGCTGCCGTCCTCGAGCTCGTCGAGCATGGAAAAGTCGATCTCGATGCCCCGGTGGCGCGATATTTCGCGAGGGACCCCCTGCCCGGTCGTCGTGTAACCGTCCGGCAACTCCTGAACCATACTTCCGGAGCCGGGAGCTACAACGACGGGCCCGCCTGGGACGCGATGAAGGCGAAACCGATCCCGCGCGACCAGATGCTCGCCCTCATCGCGTCCGCCGGGCACGGAGAGCCGGGCCGCGCCTGGGGCTACAGCAACTCCGCCTTCTATCTCGCAGGCCTCCTCGTCGAGAACGTCAGCCGGAAGAACTACTGGGACTATCTCGATGCCGTCTTTTTCAGGCCCCTCGGCCTGAAAGACTCGAGAGCCTGTGCCGGTCCGCCGTCTTCGGGCCGGGCCCAGGGCTATCGGGTCCGCGACGGCCGGGTCGAGAGTGCGGAGACCGAGGATTGGGCGAACCCCTTCGCCGGCGGCGGACTCTGCTCCACGGCGCCGGACCTGCTGAGCTGGGAAGGGGCCATCGACTCCGGCCGCGCCCTCCGTCCCGCGTCGGTGCGGCTAATGCGCACGCCGACGCAGCTCGAAAACGGCCCGCGCCTCGACTACGGCCTGGGCACGCGCATGGGCTCGCTCGACGGCCATCGTGTCGTCGGGCACACGGGTGGGGGCCAGGGATTCTCCACGGTCCTCCTGCGCTTTCCGGACGACGATCTGACGATCGTCGTGCTGCGAAACGTGGTCCCGGGACCCGAGGCGAAGGTCGTGGCGGCGCGGCTCGCGCGCCGACTGCTCGGGCTCGAGCCCTTTTCGCCCCGGGGTCTCCCGGTTCCTCCCGACCTGATGCGGGCGCTCGCCGGCGGTTGGATCGGGGACAACGGCCCCTTCCGTATAAAGGCGATCGACGGGCGGCTGGAGGCCGAGCTCGGCGACGGAGGGCCGACCGTGACGGCTCCCTATCAAGGCGACGACACGTTCGTCGCGGGAGAGGAAGACCTCATCCGCTTCGTCGTCGAGAAGGGTCGGTCGGACTGGGCTCTGGAGTACGGCGGCGGTCTCTTCGATTCCGCCGCGCATCGGGTCGCACCCTAGAAGAGTAGTGTTTCGCGCATGACGTCACTCGATCGCCGCGCTTTCGTCGCCCTCTCCGCCGGATCGCTTCTGTCGTTGCGCTTCGCGCCGAAACCGACGCTGCCCGCCGAGGTGAAAACGGCCGGCATCCGGATGATCACGGTCGACGGCAAGTACAAGGTCTGGACGAAGAAAGTGGGCGCCGGCAAGATCAAGGTCCTGACGCTGCACGGCGGGCCGGGCGTGACACACGAGTACTTCGAGTGTTTCGAGGATTTTCTGCCGCAGGCGGGCGTCGAGTTCTACTACTACGACCAGCTCGGTTCCTTCTATTCCGACCAGCCCGACGACAAGAGTCTCTGGACGATCGACCGCTTCCGCGAGGAAGTCGAGCAGGTGCGCGCCGCCCTCGGGCTCGACGATTTCTTCCTTTACGGCCAGTCGTGGGGAAGCATGCTCGCGATCGAGTACGCGCTGAAGTACCAGAAGCACCTCAAGGGGCTGGTGCTCTCGAGCATGACGGCGTCGATCGCGTCCTACGTCGAGTACGTGAACAAGCTGCGGGCCGCGCTGCCGCCGGAGGTCCTCGCTGTGCTCGTCAAGTACGAGGAGAAGGGCGATTACGAGAACCCCGAGTACCAGGCGGTGATGTTCAAGGAGGTCTACGGCCGGCACGTCTGCCGCGTGGATCCCTGGCCCGATCCGGTCGCGCGGGCGTTCAAGCACATCTCGCCGCAGGTCTACAACACGATGCAGGGGCCCAACGAATTCGTCGTGACCGGAACGTTCAAGGACTGGGACCGCTGGAAAGACCTCGCGAAGATCACCGTGCCCACGCTCGTCATCGGCGCCCGCTACGACGAGATGAACCCCGACGACATCCGAAAGATGGGCAGGCTCCTGCCGAATTCGCGCGTCGCGATCTGCGAGAACGGCAGCCACCTCGCCATGTGGGACGACCAGGAGGCGTACTTCGGGGCCCTGCTCGGCTTCCTCAAGGACGTCGACGACGGGCGCTTCCGGAAATCCTCCTGAAGCGGAGGATCTCAGGGTCACGAATATCCAATTTCTTGGCGCTGGTGGGAATTGCCGTCCCACCCTGCGCGAGACAGATCCGGCTCCGGGCGACTCCGCGTACTACGGGGGTGACAGGAGAAGCGCGAAAGTCACCGTGCGGCGCCCCGGCGGGCCGCCCCGCGCGGCCGGCGAAATTAACGCTGGCGATCTCGCGATCGGGAAGGGATAAAATCCCCGCCCATCGGCCCGGGCTTCGAGGCGGGTCGTTACTCGGATTCGACGCGGGTAACTCGGCGTAGCCATGTCGGCTGGGCCGATTCGCATGGCGCCCCCGAACGGGGATGCAAAGGAGACGAGGATGAAAAAGGGTGATCTGACGACGAAGGCGATCGGGCTGGCGATCGCCGGCGTGCTCGCGGGCTCGGGCCTGGCGAGCGCGATGGTGACGGCGGGCGCGGGAACTCCCGCCAAGGCCGGCGACGAAAAGGCCAAGGACACCAAGGCCGCCTCGGACAAGCACGTCTGCAAGGGCATGAATTCCTGCAAGGGCACCGGCGGCTGCAAGAGCGGTGACGCGGGTTGCGCGGGCAAGAACTCCTGCAAGGGCAAGGGCGGCTGCGCCTCGGCCGACGTCAAGCACTCCTGCAAGGGCATGAATGCCTGCAAGGGTCAGGGCGGATGCAAGACCGGCGACGGCAGCTGCGCCGGCAAGAACTCCTGCAAGGGCAAGGGCGGCTGCGCGGTTCCCGTCAAGAAGGCGGCCTAACTCCATCGCGTTTTCCCGGGGGCCTTCGGGCCCCCGGGTTTCTTCCCGCCGGAAAACCCGAACGTGAAACCCGAAATTCAGAATCACAACCGCTGGGGCCTGCCCGATCTCGGCATCGGCCTCGGCCTGCGCACGGTGCACTACCCGCACATCCTCGAGCAGAAGCCCGCCGTCGACTTCTTCGAGATCCTGTCCGAGAACTACATGGACACCGGCGGACGGCCGCTCTGGGTGCTCGACCAGGTCGCGGAGCGCTACCCGGTCGTGCTGCACGGCGTGTCGATGAACATCGGCTCGACGGACCCGCTCGACCGCGAGCACCTCGCAAAATTGAAATCCCTCGCCACGCGCACGCGGGCCGCATGGGTGTCCGATCACCTGTGCTGGACCGGTGTCGCCGGGCGCAACACGCACGACCTGCTGCCGATGCCGCTGACCGAAGAGGCGCTGCGCCACGTCGTCCAGCGCGTGAAACAGGTCTCGGAGATCCTCGAGCGGCCGCTGATTCTCGAGAACGCGTCCACCTACGCGGAATTCGCGTCCTCGTCCATGCCGGAGTGGGAGTTCTTCGCGCGTCTCATGGCGGACGCGGACTGCGGGATGCTGCTCGACGTCAACAACGTCTACGTCAGTGCCTTCAATCACGGGTTCGATCCCGGGCTGTACCTCGACGCGATCGACCCGACCCGCGTCACGCAATACCACCTCGCCGGCCATACGAACAAGGGCACGCACATCATCGACACGCACAACGACTTCGTGATCGGCGCGGTGTGGGACCTCTATCGCCATGCGGTCGCGCGCACGGGCAACGTCGCGACGTTGCTCGAATGGGACGCCGACATTCCCGAATTCGACGTCGTGCACGCCGAGGCTTTGAAGGCCCGCGCTTACCGGCACGAGGGGAGGGCCGTTGCGGCCGCCTCTTGAGCTTCCGCTGCCGCGCATCCAGCGGTGGATGCAGGCCGTCATCGAGCAGCCCGGCACGGTGGACGAGGCCGTCGAGGCGGAGGCCGCGCGCGCGGAGCTCGATCCGGCCGAGATCGACCGGGTCATCCTGCCCTCGAAGACGCTGACGCCCGTCGAGCGCGTCGGCGTCTACCAGGGGATGTACCTGCTGCGGATGATCGAGGCGCTCGAGGGCGACTATCCGGCCGTGGCGCACCTGCTCGGCGACGAGGCCTTCACGACGCTCGTGACGCGGTATGTCGCCGTGCATCCGTCCGTCAGCTACACGTTCAACCGGCTCGGGCGTGGCTTTCCGGAGTTCGTGCGCGCCTCGAGGACCGTTCGCAAGCGGGCCTTCGCCGCGGACCTCGCTCGCCTCGAGCTTGCGATCACGGAGGTCTTCGACGCGCCGCAGTCCTCCGCGTGGCCGGCCGGAGAGATCGCGCGCATCCCGCAGGATGCCTGGGTCGAGGCGGTGTTTCACCCGATCGCCGCGTTCCGCCTCTGCGTGTTCGGCCATCCTGTCAACGCGTACCTCCAGTCGGTCAAGGACGACCACCACGACCACCCCGACACCGCGCGCAAGGCGACGTGGGTGGCGGTGTGGCGCAAGAACTACGAGGTGTGGCGGCTCGACCTGACGAAGCCGGCGTTCGATTTCCTGGGAGCGCTCGCGAAGGGGAGGCCGTTCGGCAAGGCCGTAGCCGCCGCCGCGAAGGGGCTCCAGGGCGATCCGGGCCAGCAACTCTTCCGCTGGCTGCGCGACTGGGTCGCCGAGGGGATGTTCGCGTCCGTCGACGTCGGGCGGTAGCGGTCGCGCGCCGTCGGGCGTGCCCCTCGGCAAACGCTGTACGCTTCTCCCGCATGACCGATGCGTGGACGCGGGAATGGCTCGAGGCGGACGGACTGGGCGGTTTCGCGTCGGGCACCGCGGCCGGCATCCGGACCCGGCGGTACCACGCACTGCTGCTGACCGCGCGCACGCCGCCCACGGGCCGCCTGGTCCTGGTCAACGGCTTCGACGCGTGGGTCGAGACCCCGGCGGGGCGCTTCGCGATTTCCTCGCAGGCGTACGTTCCCGACGTCACGCATCCGGACGGAACGGCGCGGATCGCCTCCTTCGATCTCGACCCCTGGCCGCGCTGGACCCTTGCACTGCCTAATGGGACGCGCATCGCCCAGGAAATCTTCGTGCCGAAGGATTTCTCCGCCGTCGCCGTCTCCTGGAGACGGCTGGCCGGAACGGGCGCGGCAACGCTCGTCCTTCGGCCTTTTTTATCGGGCCGCGACTCCCACGCGCTCCATCACGAAAACCCTGCCTTCCGGTTCGATGCGAGCGGCGAGCCCGGGGGTCTGCTCGCCTTTCACCCGTATCCGGACGTCCCCGCGGTCGTGGTGCGCTCGAACGGATCGTACGAGCCCTCGCCCGAGTGGTATCGCAACTTCTTCTATGCCGAGGAGAAGGCGCGCGGCCTCGATAGCGCCGAGGACCTCGCATCGCCCGGCACCTTTCGCTTCGACCTTTCCGCCGGCGAGGCGATCTGGCTCGCGGCGGCCCAGGGCCACGAGTCGGCTCTCGGCGTCGGAGGGGCGGAGGCGACCCTCGCCACGCTGCGCTCGACCGAACGCCGGCGGCGCGCGTCGCTCGGCGACCGGCTCGATCGCGCGGCGGACGCCTACCTCGTCCGGCGGGGCGCCGGGCGGACGGTCGTCGCCGGCTATCCGTGGTTCACCGACTGGGGCCGCGACACGTTCATCGCCCTGCGCGGGCTGTGTCTGGCGACGGGCCGGCTCGAGGATGCGGAGGGAATCCTGCTCGAGTGGGCCGGGACCGTGTCGGAGGGCATGCTGCCCAACTTCTTTCCGGATGCCTCGAGCGAGCCCGAGTTCAACGCCGTCGATGCGTCGCTCTGGTACGTCGTGGCCGTGTACGAGTATTTCGAGGCGATGGCCGCCGCCGGGCGCGTCGCCTCGCGGTCGAACGTGGCGAAGCTGCAGGAAGCGATCGAGGCGATCCTGGCGGGCTACGCTGCGGGGACCCGCTTCGGAATCCGAGCCGACGCCGACGGGCTGCTCGCCGCCGGCCAGCCCGGCGTGCAGCTGACCTGGATGGACGCGAAGGTCGGAGACTGGGTCGTCACGCCGCGGATCGGCAAGCCCGTCGAAGTGCAGGCCCTCTGGCTCAACGCGCTCTGGATCGCGGGGGCGTTCTCGGACCGGTGGAGAGAGCTCCACGACCTCGGTCTCGCGTCCTTTCACGACCGTTTCTGGAACGAGGCCGCGGGCTGCCTCTTCGACGTCGTCGACCCCGATCACGTCGCGGGAACGGTGGACGCGACCCTTCGGCCGAGCCAGATCTTCGCCGTCGGCGGCCTCCCGTTCGCGCTCGTCGAGGGTGAGCGCGCGCGCCGGATCGTCGACACGGTGGAGGCGGCGCTCTCGACGCCCGCCGGTCTTCGCTCCCTCTCCCCGGTGGATCCGGCTTACCAGGGGCGATACGAGGGCGGGCCGCGCCAACGTGACGGCGCCTACCACCAGGGGACTGTCTGGCCGTTTCTCGCCGGGGCTTTCGTGGACGCGTGGGTGCGGACGCGAGAGGGCTCGGCGGCCGCGAAGGCCGAGGCGCGCGAACGATTTCTCGCTCCGCTTCTGGCGCACCTCGACGAAGCGGGACTCGGCCACGTCTCCGAGATCGCCGACGGCGATGCGCCGCACACCCCGCGCGGCTGTCCGTTCCAGGCCTGGTCGCTCGGAGAGCTGCTGCGGATCGACCGCGTGATCCTGGCTCGCGGCGACTGAGGACTGAAAATTACGGCCGGCGGATGCCGAGGATTTTCACGCACGCGAAGGCGGCGGTCGCCATCGTCCAGGCTTGCGCCTCGTATTCGGCCTAGTATCGGTCAGTCCGCCGGACGATCTCCTCGTGGGGGGTCTGTCCGGCAGTTTCCGCGGGAGACGACGTGCGTAAGGTCCTCGTTTTCTCGGCAGTGGCGGAGTTTCTGACGGGCCTGGCCCTGCTGGCCGACCCGGCGCTCGTCGTCCGGCTCCTGGTCGGGGGCGAAACGGCGGGCGCAGGGCTCGTGGCCGCGCGGGCGTTCGGAGTCGCTCTGCTGGCCCTTTCGATCGCGTGCTGGCCGGGCGGACCGTCCGACACGATCGGCCGGGCGGCGTTTCGGGGGATGCTGGTATACAACGCCATCATCGCGTTGTACCTCGCCGGGCTCGGCACGGTCGCGCACATGGAGGGGATGCTGTTGTGGCCGGCCGCGCTTCTGCACGCTGTCGTCGCGGTCGCCCTCGTATGGGCCGCGCGGCGCCCGTCACCCGCTTGATCCGGCGCCTTCTTCTCGGCGCGGCGTTTTTCGGCGCCGGACTCGGGATCGCGTCGGCCCAGCAGCTCGAGCCGCGGGCCTACGCGCCCAGTCCCATCGGCGTCAACATCCTCGGAGCGCCCTACGTCTATCAATGGGGCGCGGTGATCACCGACCCCTCTCTGCCCGTCCAGAACGTCGACGCCAAGGTCGACGCCGTCGCGGCCTTCTACAACCGGACATTCTCTTTCTTCGGGCGCTCGGCGAGCGCCCTCGTCGCGATGCCCTGGGTCTGGGCCAAGGTCTCGGGAGACGTGGGCGAGGACCGGCGCTCGATCTCCCGGTCCGGGCAAGGCGATCTGCAGCTGCGCCTGGCCTCCAACATTCTCGGCGGCCCGGCCCTGACGCCCCAGGAGTTCGCACGCGAGGCTCCTTCGACCACGCTCGGAGCGAGCCTGACGGTCCTGATGCCGACGGGCCAGTACGACCCGTCGAAGCTGATCAACATCGGGACCCACCGCTGGGCCTTCAAGCCCGAACTCGGCCTCGCACACCCCATGGGCAAATGGACGCTCGAGGCCTACGTGGGCGGCTGGTTCTTCACGGTCAACGACGACTTCTTCGGCGGACACCGCCGCGCGCAGGACCCCATCCTTGCGGTCCAGGCGCACGTCATTTACACGTTCCTGCCGGGCCTGTGGCTGAGCCTGGACGGCACGTGGTATTCGGGAGGGCAGACGATCGTGGACGGTGTGGCGGGGTTCGACCGGCAGCAGAACTCCCGGATCGGCGCGACGGCCGCGGTGCCGATCGGCCACGGACACATGCTCAAGCTCGTATGGGCCAAGGGAGCTTCGGTCCGGGTCGGCCAGGACTTCTCGGCCGTCGGCCTGACTTACCAGTACCGCTGGTTCTAGTCGCCGCGGACGGGGAGGGAGCGCGGAGGACGGCGGCGCGATAGGCTTTTCCCAACTCGGACAGCTTCAGAAGGAGTCGCCCATGCCCACGCTGATGGATCGCGCGTCGCGGTTGCGCCGATGGATTCACTCGGTTTCGAGAAGCCTGCGCTGGCTGCCGCCGACGGTCGCCCGCCTGACGGTCGGCTGGGTCTTTCTCCAGTCCGGATGGGGAAAGCTGCAGAACCTGCCGAAGGTCGTCGCGTTCTTCACCGAGCTCGGCATCCCCGCTCCGCGGTTCCAGGCGCCGCTCGCCGCGACGGCGGAGTTCGTTTCCGGCGCGCTCCTGCTCGTCGGGCTCTTCACCCGGGTGGCGACGTTGCCGCTGATCGTAACGATGGTCGTCGCCCTGCTCACGGCGAAGAAGGCCGACATCCACGAGCTCTCGGATCTCTTCGGCATGGGCGAATACCTCTATGTCGCCCTGCTGCTGTGGCTCGGAGCCTACGGAGCGGGCCCGATCTCCGTGGACGCGCTGTTTGCCCGACGCCTCGACAGCATGGAGCGGCCGACGCGGAGCCACTGACCGGCCCCAAGATTTTTCGGAAAAGTTGCAGCGGCCGCCCCGAAAGGGCGGCCGTTTCGCGTGCAGTGCCTCCAGCGTCCTCAAAACGTCCAAAGCGCTGGACGGCGCGTCGCCGGCCAATGTGGCTCCCGCGTTCGGGTCCCCGTGGGCGGTCTCCTCGTCGCCCCGCGCGCGCTTTCCGTCCCGGGTTTCGCGTTCGTCCAACCGTTCCGTCGCGCTGAATGGAGCGTCCACGATTCTGGATTTCGCCGCGCGAGCCGCTCGCGCGGCGCACGCTCCGTCCGCATCCTCCCGTGCCTCGTCCCTGCGCATCGCGCTCTCGGCATTTCGCACCCGGTTTTCTGGCGTGGCACTGGCGTTGCTCTCCAGGAAGGACGCGCCGGCACCCCCGC
>Ga0068863_100006742_pt1 | contig 11257 bp, 13 predicted proteins | sample KBSSwiS62_FD_66596 | JGI IMG/M metagenome (GOLD analysis project Ga0068863, IMG submission 66596) | Switchgrass rhizosphere microbial communities from Kellogg Biological Station, Michigan, USA - KBS Switchgrass S6-2 | ecosystem: Host-associated > Plants > Roots > Rhizosphere > Soil ...
TGCGCAATACGTGCGAATGTCCACCGATCGCCAAGTCTATTCCACAGCGAACCAGAAGGACGCCATAGGCCTGTATGCCGCTCTTCATGGCTTCGAAGTGGTACGAACCTACACGGACGAAGGTCGCAGCGGTCTCACCCTGAAGGGGCGCACGGCTCTCCAGCAACTTCTTGCAGACGTGCTCGGCGAAGCCCCAGGCTTCGGCGCGATACTGGTCTATGACGTAAGTCGGTGGGGTCGCTTTCAGGACACCGACGAGAGCGCGCATTATGAGTTTATCTGCCGCAGCGCCGGTGTGCCGATCCACTATTGCGCCGAGACATTCTCCAACGACGGGAGCATGCCCTCAACAATAATGAAGACGCTCAAACGCGTGATGGCGGGAGAGTTCAGCCGGGAGCTCTCCGAGAAGGTCTATGCGGGTTGTGCCCGATTAGCCGCCAAAGGCTATAAGATGGGAGGTGTGCCTCCGTACGGATTGCACCGTCAGCTCGTTGACGAGAATGACAATCCCAAAGGGGTCCTAGGCCCCGGCCAGCAAAAAAATCTTCGCACCGACCACGTCAGGCTAGTCCCAGGTGAAGCGCATGAAGTGGCCGTTGTTCGGAAAATCTTCCGGCTTTGCATCCGCCGCCGATGGACAACAAAGATGATCGCGGCTGCCTTGAACAAGGAGGGGCTCACACGGCAATCCGGCGACAAATGGACCGCGGTGGCTATCGGCAAGATTCTCCGGAATGAGATTTACGCCGGCATCAGCATCTACGGGCGCGATTCAAAGAAGCTCGGTGGAAGGCAGCTACGAAATGATCCATCCAAATGGATCGTTACTGAATTGGATGCGCCGGCGCTGATCGACATCAAGACGTTCAAAGCTGCGCGCCGGGTGATGGCAGATAATCGCTGGGAAAAGTCTGACGAACAGCTTCTGGGCATGCTTCGCGACCTTTATGAGCGGACTGGATGGCTCTCAGTCAGGGCAGTTCTGAAAACTGTGGGGATGCCGACACCAACTACTTACCGACTGCGCTTCGGAAGCTTCACGAAAGCCTGCCGGATGGTCGGCTTTGTGCGGCCCTCCCTCGCGTACACCTTCGTCAATCCAACGCTTCTAGAGCGTGCCTGCTATTTGTTCGATGTGACGCATCAGATGCTTGCTGCCCAAGGCGCGCGCGTTGAAGTCAATGAGCTCGATCGGACTGTGATGGTCGATGGTCAAACGGTGCTCGGCGTCGGCGTGGTAAGGCCGATGAGGGCGAACAGCAGAGGCAGGAATTGGCGGATACGTCTGAAACCAGGCCGCGACATAGATGGCCTTGTGGTCGAATTGCTCGCTGATCGCATGGAACGACCGCTCGGTTACGTGCTTCTCCCGGCATCGCGGTTTGGATCGTTCCATGACGCTTACGTTACCGACGTTGGCTCGCGCGTCGAGAACATAAGGTTTGATCGGATTGATCAGCTCTACCCGATGTTACGCCAGGCTATGCCATAAACGGCCACCCATCTAGAATCGAGGCAAGTGCGGCACGGTTGCCGGATGCGAAACCACTACCGCAACCACGCCGACAAGCTGCCAAGCTGGCGCGGATATATCGGATGGTCGCTCAAGCTGCCCGAGGGGCCGTTTGCCGAGGATGTCTATCCCAAGCGCAAGTGGCTGGTGATCAGGCGTGAGGCCGGCGCGACGGTCGCCGATGTAATGTCATGGGGCATCTTCGGAAGATGCCCGGCAAGCGCCCAGGCACGCTCATTCAGCAGCCGGTGACCAATGTTCGCAATCTCGCCAGCCCGTTCTGGCGATCGACGCTGGCCGATCCGGTACATCGCTGCCTCGTGCCCTTCACGGCCTTTGCCGAGCCGACGCTTGATCCGCTGCCCGAGAGGGGGCGGAAGGGCGAACATTGGTTTTCGCTGCCTGCCTATCCGGTGGGAGCCTTCGCCGGGATCTAGCGCGGCTCAAAGCGTGGGAATGAATATGCGTTCCTGACTTGCGAGCCATGCGCGCTGGTCGCCCCATTGCATCCCAAGGCCATGCCGGTGATCCTTCACCCCGGCGATTATGAGGCTTGGCTCGCGGGCGATTATGAAGCAGCCTGTAGCTTGGCCCAACCGTTCCCTGATCACATGATGGAGGTCGAGACGGTGTGGCCCAACGGGGCGGTAGAGGCATAGGGGAGCAAGATGGCCAGACGCGCAATAAGGCCGGCTCCGCAGCGAACGCCCTTACGGCAGCCCGACCTCAATATAGAAGGCTTTACCGAGTACGCCGGCCGCCAAAAGTGCCTGAAGATCATTACGCGATCCCTCGCTCGCGCAGGACTGAACAGCGACGCCCTACGGCCCTATCAACGCGACATCCGGCGTGATCTTGAAGATGGACTAGACGAAGAGGCCCTCGCAGACATGCTGGCCTATTGGACCTACGATAACAAAAAGCTCTTTGAGGAAGGCGGAGCTTCGTACGGCCGCCCGATGAGGCCGCGCATAGAGATCATCATCGAGATGACCTCCAGAGGCAATCTCAAGGCCGAATGGTATCCCAAAGGCTGGGACAGATGGGGCCGCACCGAGGGCGAAGATACCGACTTCCTCAGTTTCCATCGCTTCGAAAATCGGCACATCGGTTATCATTCTCGGCCTTCCAACGAACTGTTCTTCATTCACGAGGTGCGGCACGCCCTGAATATCTTTTACCTCGCCGAAGATCCGGAATGGAGCCGCCCGACCGACGTTATCGACCATATTCTATTGGCCGCATGTAAGGGGCTGGTCGAAGACCTGAAGGCCCGCCTGGAGCCGCATTTTCGGGTGGAGATGCTGACCGACATTTTCATGGAGTGGCAGCGATCCGAGTTCATCGGCAAGACATGGGACGAAACGCCCGCGAAGGTGCTGGCATGGGCCATCGACGATCCCAAGGTCCGGCAGGCTCAGGCCGAAAAGCTCGAGATAGAGGAATATGAGCAGCGGCATGGCTTTACATGCGAGGCAATGCTTGAGGTGTGGCGCCGTCTAGCTGGTCCCGACGCTCCCAAACATACGCTCCCGGAGGATGTGTCGGCGGCGCGCATCGTCAAGGCCATGAAGGCCGATGGCCTGCCAGGCACACCCAAGAAAGTAGAGAATGCGATGGCGCTGCTCCGAAAGCACTATGTCCCCCGCATCGGCTTTGATCGAGTTTAGCCTCTGCCTTCGGAGGGCAGCGCCCTTAGGCCGCCTTTGCGATGTTCGCGTTCGACAGGCAGCGGCGGACCATATCTGCAATCTGCTTGGTCGCATCGGTGACCGTCAGGCGGCGCTTAAGCCCGTCGAGGGAAAACTCATCGACGAATGGCACGAGACACGCGTTTATGAATGAGGACGGGACGTCGGAAACGCCATCGAAAGATAGCGTCACGACGCGATCCCGCGCGAAGCTATCGCGCAGGACGTCGGCGATGATTGCACCGTCAGTGGAGCTATAGCACTGACGCACATGGTCGAGGGCTCTAACTACCATTCTACTTCAACTCTCTCTTCCTCGTCACCGACGAACAGGCGGGTATCCAACGCTATATCGACCAACGTGCCAGGATAGTTCCCGTTCCCAGAATGGGCCCGGCGCTCCGGCTCGCCTCCCTTACCACAGAAAGTGTAAAGACTTCCAGATAGGGAAAAGATACTGACCGTTCCCAGGTTCGCGGCAACTGTATCTATCAGATAGTTAAGCCCCGCACCCATATTGTTGGGCTTGGTTTTGGCGGTCACGCCTTCCTGCGATGCGTGCAGGATCGCCATGTGATCCGACATGTCGCCGAATCGCTCACGTATGGTTGTGGGGATGCCGCGGCCAAAGTCGGACACGGTAATGCGGATCTCGCGCTTAGTCGGATAATGCTGGCAGTGAACGAAGCCGGTGCTCTGCGCCGAATGGTCATTAATGTTATGGAACAACTCTTTGACGCATGTACGGATGCTGCCAAGAGCACCATGGGTGCACTTCAGCTCACTCCCTAGCCACGGCGAGAAGGTATTCTCAAGCCAAGCGAACGAATGAGCATGCTCTACGGCGGTGCAGGGCATTGTACTTGGGCGGCAGGCTGCGCCCAAGCGCAGGGCCTCTCCTGCATACCGCGCGAAAAACCCGCAGTCGTCCAGATATACAATCGCCGGACGAGTGAGGTTGGTGAAGCTCAAGAACCTGAGTGCGACTCCGTGATAGAGGAGCCATTCTACCGTGTTGCTCAAGACGGTGTAGCCGGTACCGTCGATAAAGTTTGCCGCGGAAAAGTCGAGATCGATAGCGTCCGCTGACGGCGAAAGGTTGGGCCCCACGATGTCCCGCGTAAACCTATACAGCGCTGAGGCGGTGAAGTTGGCGGGCAGTGCGATCCTCTTTGGCATCGCGCCTCCCTATCGAGGAGGGAGCGGAGGTCAACCATGGCCGCACCGGAGGCGGCCATACCGTTCAACCGCAAAGCCATCCCGCACCATGGCGCAGGATAGATCGACCGGCCCGGCAAAGCATTGGACAACCTTCCGCCCGTACCGATCGGTATCAACCTGCCAACACTGCACCGATTTTCCGGCCGTCAGAGCGCGCAGATGGTTGCGGGCGGCGAACGGGTCACCCGGAGTGCAGATGCGTCCAGGACGGCACGCGCCGGGCATCTCGGGGGCGTCTATGGCGTAGAGGCGCATTGATTGGCCATGTGAGCCGCAGCGGATCGCGTCACCGTCGTGGTGCTCTGGGTTGGCGCAGGGGAATAGGTCGGACACCGCCTGAGACTGAACAGGGCGCGGCAGAATGTCAGTCTCAGCGCATCCGACGATCCCCACTGTCAGCGATGCCAGCATGACAAGGCCGCCGATCAGGGGCTTGTGGTGGGGCTTCATCCCTTCAGCGTAGGATCTTCGTTGGAGAGCGTTTTGAGACCTACGAGCTGATAAAAATCAGCGAGCCGCGTGCCGACGTCTTCTGCGGAACGTGCCAACTCGCTGTCGGACTGAGTATAGCGGTGGTTGGCGACATACTGTTCAAACATGTCTGCGACGACGCTGGCCATGTGCAGCACTTCATGCCGGCTGAACTCGTCGATCGGATCGTCTTTCATCCTATGCGTCGCCCTCCAAAGCGTTTCACCTCGGGATAACCCAATCGACCTTCCCCGAGAACTTGCTCTCGACCGGCTTCCCGGCGTCGTCCGTCGCAGGGCTGAACCTGGCGCGGCGCATCAGCATGCGGCATGTAGCCGCATCTAGCGCCGCGCTCCCACTGGACTGCGTGATAGTGCAGTCCTTTACGGCTCCCGCCGCGTCAATCGAGAGAGTGTACCAGGCCGTGCCTTCTTCACCGGCACGGAGAGCGCTGCGCGGATAATCGTCCCGGGTCTCGATTGGGCCTCCGGTCAGCGCCGCGGTGCTCAAGGCTGCTGCTGCCAGTGCGACAAGGCCGCCGATCAGAGTCTTGTGGTGGTTGGGAATCACTTCGCGGTCAGGTAGCTCGCAGCGGCCACCAAGAGCGACAAGATCGAGATGATAACTGCTGCGCAAGAAAGCCAAAACGCTCGCCCACTAGGCGAAAGCCAGGCCTCACGCCTGCGAAGCTCGGCATCGACCATAGCTGACACGATTTGGTCGCTCATTATGTTGTGTCGGACTTCGTGCAGAACCTCATCGGAGGTCGCGCGTATCTGGGCCATTGTCGGTCGATTACCCGACCAGCCAGCCAGCGGCATCTTGCGGAGCGGCTTAGCCTTGCGTGGACGCAAGGATATCATTTCCCCGTCTCAAGCCCCATTTCCACGAGACGACGGATGGCCTCTGAACGCGGAACACTCTCTGTTTCGGCAAATGCCTCGATCCGCGCCCTCAGTTCATCCGGCGCCCTAAAGGATATCATAGGGTCCATACCTGTAGCGGGACGGCCTCGCTTTTTCGTAATACGTTTTTCCGTTGACGTCATAGGAATGGCGTATTACGTAAAAAGCAGAACGGCGCAAGGGGCCTAATCCTCGCGCCGTTCCTAACCGAAGCGATCAACAGGAGTGATCGAAATGGCTCATCACAACTTACGCCTGCGCAAGGGCGTCAGCAACCTTTGGCCCGACCGGACCCCGGAAGTCGTCTGGACCGACCGCGTCTTCAAGGTGGAATTCCAGAACGGTAAAAGGACTGTTCGCGTCAGACTGACCCCGCATCAGATGTTCTCCCTGGTTGGCGCCGGGAAGGTCGAGATCAAGAAGCTCTTGCGGAGCCGGCCGACAACTCAGGACGCGTTGGGTCAACGCCGCGCACTCGCCATAGGTCGGGAGGCATGATTATGGATCAGGCCAACCCCTCACGCCGCTCAACCCTCGCCATGCTGGCGACAGGCCCGATCGCTCTACTGCCTGCGCTCGCGGTGGCGCAGTGCTCGGCGAAAGCCGAGGCGGCCATGATTAGCCCGGATGTGAGCGCTCGGCTTACTGCGTATCACGAGGCCGAGCGCAAGCTGATCCAGTACTCACGCGAGGTCGCAACTCCAGCGTCCGAAGCGTGCGAGCTGGCCGTCAGCGCAATCCCGCACCATCGGACGGCAAGCAGCTTTCTCAACGCAGGCGGGACCCGTGTGCACCTTTCAACGGAAAACGAGGCGTCCGTTGCGACAGCCCGCCGCGCGCTCAAGGGCGTGGTCTACATCGAAAGCAACCCGGATGCGGACTATTGGGCCACCGTGCGCGAACTGGTCGAGGCGGATGACGAGCGAAAGGCGAAGCGCGATAGGCTCAGAGCCCGATATTCGGTGGATGCTATTGAAGCGCGTGAGGAGGAGCTAGGCGACCGCTGCTCCGATGCTCTGGTCGCGTTCATGGAAACTCCTGCGCGAACGATCCATGACGTGCTCCTGAAGGCAGAGCTAACCGAGCAGGAGGACGGTTGGGAAGCCGCCGGCAAACATATCCTCGCCGATGTCCGACGCCTCGCGGGGAGGGCATGACGATGGCGACCGCTTTCAAGCTTCCCGCCAAGTCTACGCCCCTCCCTCCGCTCGCCCGCAAGCGCATCGAAAAGCAGATCGAGCGGCTGCTGACCAAGGCGCAGGCGCTCATTGCCAACCTCGACGAGATCGACGGCGATCCTGACCTTGAGGACGACGATCCCTCCGGCCAGAATGACGAGGACGGCATCAACACCGGGCTCGGCCATTGGGGCCGCCACGGCGCAGCCCTTACCGGGCCAGGCTGTCCGCTGTCCGATCCCGGCGAGCCTATTGTGTCGCTGACCCTCAATCCCGATGTGAGAAGCTGGCTCGACTGACCAGCTTCACCCGATAGCCCAACTGCCCCGGCCCCTCGCAAGATGGTCCGGGGCTTTTCATCGCGGTCTATACGAAGTCTGCCAAGCTAAACGCGCTGGCATTTACCCCGTTGACGATCACCGCCGAATCCGCTGCTGATCCGCCGTTGTTGGAGAAGAACAGATAGATGTCAACACCGACCGATATAGCGGCGACTTCGTGATTCCCTGCGTTGCCGTCGAATAGCTGCTGGGCGAGCGTAGCCGCTGCCGAAGCGCTGGACTGAGCGGCACCCGTCAGCACGGCTGACACGGCATAGCCAACCGAGATCCGATCGGTGGCGTCGGTGAAGTCAGTGATCTTATCGGGGGATGCGATCAATGACCCTTGGCCGCTGAACTGAAAGATGTCGTTGCCCGTGCCGCCTGTCAGCGTGTCGGAGCCGAGATCGCCAGAGAGCGCATCATTGCCCGAGCCACCGACAAGGGAGTCGTTGCCCTGGCCGCCGCGCAGGCTGTCGTTGTCGGCGCCGCCATCGATAGTGTCGTTTCCGAGGTTTCCGTTGACGGTATCGTTTCCGTTGCCCCCGCGGACCGAGTCATCGCCTTGGCCGCCATTGATGCGATCGGACCCGTCGCCGCCATCAAGGGAGTCGTTGCCGGCGTTGCCCTGGATATAGTCTGAACCGTCCTCACCGAAGATTTGATCGGCACCGTCGCTCCCGCCGTTTGCGGATTGGCCAAACAGATGATCGTTACCGTCGCCACCCGCAAGGGTGTCGGAACCACCACCGCCAAAGAGGTTGTCGTGGCCGCCAAATCCACCAAGAATATCAGCAACTGGGCCGCCAGTGATGTTATCGTTGCCACCGAGTATGGTGGTCAGAGCTTCGAAGTTGGCGCTCCTCAAAACCCAGTCGACGAACTGGGCTACGGGCGTGCTCATGCCCGTGATGTCGAAGACGGATTGCCCGCCCTCGGTCTCCCTGATGCCAGTGATGGTGCCGCCGGTTGGATCACCTTGGCGATCGTAAGAGAACCCGAATCCTGTGAAGGTCTCTAACTCGCCGCCGCCGAGGTCGATTACCAGCCTAGACGATGACCGGGACGTGATGTTGCCATCCAACAAGCTAGAAAGATCCAGCTGCGTAAAATCCACAAACGCGTTTGGACCTGTGACGAAGTTGACCATAGTTCCCCCTGAGAGCCGCCACGCAATAGATCGTTGCGTCTCCACCAACGCAAACGATTCCGCAGGGGAAATGCATCCGGAATGGATCAATTGGTCCTGAAACAGCACGCCGGAATAGGTCGAGCCTTTAGGCGAATCCGACCATTTACCAAAACGTTGGCCGTCAATTTCGGTAACCGCAGATCTCGCCCACGTTAAACAACCTTACGGGTTATTCCTTAATACGAGAATTGGAATTCCGAACGGATAAATAACGGACACAGAACGTAGGGGAGGGCTCCGATGACGTTCACTTCCGATGTGCTTGGCACTCCAATACAATTTACTTCCTTTTACACCGCTCGGACTGTGGAAGAGCGCGAGCTTGATGTCGTCGCAGTAAACGAGTTTGTTGATACGGGCGAGAACATAAACACGGATATAAGCCCGGTCTTAAATCGCGCTATCGCTTGGACCTGCGCCCAGAAAGGGCGCGAGGTATACCTGCCTGCCGGTCAATACACCGCCAATAGCAAGATATATTTAGAATCAGGTGCGCGGCTGACGATGAGCCCAGCAGCGATAATCACGCGAACGTTCTCCACTTCCGGCCTTTATGGCATGATAACCCAAGCGTCGCTGTCATCTCGTATATCTGACGTTATCGTGCGCGGCGGCACCTTAAGTGCCGAGGAAGGCGCGGACGGCAATATGTACGGCCTTTATGGCGACGACATCATCCTGGACCACATCCGCATCGATACCTTTTATGGAGGGCGCGGAATCGCGATCCTGGGTGATCGCAATCGGGTATTTTTCCCGGACATTCGCAACCCGGAACTGGCCACGGGCGTCGGAGGCATCCGGGTCCTTGGGGGAAATGATTTTCTCTGCTTGGGCGGCTACGTCGAGAGCGGCGATGACACTTTCCAGTTTGTACCATCCCCCGGAGATGACCCAGATCTCAACAACACGGACATCAATGATGGCCGCTTTGCCTATTGCACAGGATGGAGTTCTGAAGCGCGCCTGATCATCGCTGCAATGATCGCCGACGAGCCGACGATGACGTGCTCTATACGGCGATGCGGTTTCATCGGCATAACGGGCACGGGCGGACCGGCGATCTCAGCCCTCTTCGAAAACCAGTCATCCAGCGGCGCGATCGAGGACTGTTTCCTCGAAGACATCACACTACACGGGGACGCGAACGCGACGGAGGCGATCCTTGTCAAGGGAGACGAAGGTTACGTTCGGGGATTGCGCCTCACAGGGGTGAACGTGATCGACTATCCTGGAGATGGTCTGGTAACGAGCGGCCTAGTCGAGAATCTCGATTGGCAGAGCGGAAGAGTGACCTCAGCTGACGATGGCAAATGTCCCATAAAGCTTAGTGCTACCACAGGACGCAATAGCCTCGGCGTCGGTGGCTTGCTCCATGTATCTGCCCCCTCGGACGGACCAGCCATTCTCATCGGACCGGGCGGCGACCCAGCGGCGACGTGTAGCGATGTCCGAGTTTCGGCGCTGATTGATGAGATCGCGGACGGGCAATATGGGATCGTCTTCGGCTTCGCCGATAGATGCGGAACAGAGGGTTCAGTCTTCAAGCCGCGCGCCGGCTCGACCACGGCCCAAGCTGCACAGCTAAAGGATGATGCGTTAGACTGCTATGCAATTGGAAACGATGACTCCGCACTTCCTGACACGGACAATTTTTTCGCGGAGGAGAACCGTGGGCATCGCGTTGCCGATAACGCAAAGGACAACCTTCGTGTAGGCGCCGCAAGCATTCAGGGCAGCGTCAGCGTCTCATCCACCCAGACACTCACGCAGCGAGCGCTCAACCATATCGTGAGGGCCACCGCAGGTTCCAGCGCAATAAATCTTACTCTACCCACGACACCTAGCGAGGGGGATCAAATCCAAATCTTGAAGGCTGACAGCGGGGCCGGCGCGGTAAACGTGAAGGTTTCGGGAACCACCGTCACGGTTCTATATACGCAGAACGACAGAGTGACAATGCAGTGGAACGGCGCGGCTTGGGAGGCTACTCAAAGCCGGATCGCTCCTCATCAGATTGCCTATAACGGTGCTCAGACGGTTAACTACACGGTGACACCCGGCGCGAACCGTGTGACGTTTCGACTTCACGGCGGCGGAGGCGGAGGTGGTTCTGGACGCCGGGGGCTTACCACGAGCAACCGCACTGGCGGCGGCGGGGGAGGCGGTGGGTCCGTTGCTATCGGAGAATATCCGGCAAGTGCCCTGACCTCGGCGGTCACCATCCTCATCGGAGCAGGAGGAACGGGTGGAGCGGCCGTTACCACAAACGATACCGACGGCAATGCCGGTACTGATGGCGGATACAGCAGGTTCGGCCAGACGACCGACGCGTGGTACCGGCGTGCGCTGGGAGGAAACGGCGGGTCTGCGGGAGCTGTCGCTACCGCCACTGGTGGCGCAGGCGCATCGCTAGATCGCACATCGGGAAATGGCGGAGCGAGCACGGTTACGGGTGGAAGCCCCGGAATCCGCGCAAATATGCCCGGCGGCGGAGGCGGCGGCGGCCTCAACACCAGCAACACAGGCACGGCGGGTGGCAATGGGATCGATTATGATTCAACGACGATCGTAGGTGGGACGGCCGGGAACAACGGGACGAACGGTGGCACCCCTCCCTCCGCTACCGGACTGTCCGGATCATCGTCCGGTTCGGGAGGAGGTTCCGGCGGTGGAAATGGTGGTAACGGCGGCGGCTACGGCGGAGCCGGCGGCGGCGGGGGAGCATCATCGAACGGCACCAATTCAGGCAAGGGTGGGAAC
>Ga0068863_100006744_pt1 | contig 11255 bp, 6 predicted proteins | sample KBSSwiS62_FD_66596 | JGI IMG/M metagenome (GOLD analysis project Ga0068863, IMG submission 66596) | Switchgrass rhizosphere microbial communities from Kellogg Biological Station, Michigan, USA - KBS Switchgrass S6-2 | ecosystem: Host-associated > Plants > Roots > Rhizosphere > Soil ...
CAGGGCGCCGCCCGACAAGCGGTCGCGGACCTGGCAGAGCACTACGACGTCGGGGTCGAGCTGTGGTCGGCGACCAGCTACAAGGCGCTCCGTGAGGACGGCCTGTCCACGGAGCGCTGGAACCGGCTCCACCCCGGCCAGGAGCCGCGCGTGCCCCTCGTGCGCCGGCTCCTCGGCGACGCGCCCGGTCCGATCGTCGCCGTCACGGACTTCATGAAGATCGTGCCCGAACAGGTAGCCCGATTCCTGCCCGACCGTACGTTCGTCCCCCTCGGCACCGACGGGATGGGGCGTTCTGACACCCGCGAGGCGCTGCGTCACTACTTCGAGGTCGACGCCGGTCACATCGTCGTGGCCGTGCTGGGCGGCCTGGCGGAGGCCGGCGAGGTCAAGGCGGAGACGGTCGCGGAGGCCATCCGCCACTACGACATCGACCCCGAGAGCGCCGATCCCGGCCGCATGTGAGGGTGAGCGGTCGGGGCCACGGGCTACGCTCGTGCGTCCGACACACGGAAGGGACAGGATGCGCCGCGCGCTCATCACCGGCATCACCGGGCAGGACGGCCAGTTCTTGGCCGAGCTCCTTCACCAGAAGGACTACGAGGTCTTCGGCCTCGTCAAGGGCCAGGCCAACCCGAAGGCGACGTTGCTGCAGCACGAGCTGCCCTTCGTGGAGCTGATCTCCGGCGACCTCGCCGACCTCCCGTCCGTCATCGGCGCACTCGAACAGGCCCAGCCCGACGAGGTGTACAACCTCGGCGCGATCTCCTTCGTGGCCATGTCGTGGCAGCAGGCGGAGCTGACGGCGAACATCACCGGCCTGGGCGTGCTGCGCATGCTGGAGGCCATCCGTATGGTGGGCGGCGCGCACAACAACCCGATCCGGTTCTACCAGGCGTCCTCGTCGGAGATGTTCGGCAAGGTGCGGGAGACGCCCCAGAGCGAGCTGACGCCGTTCCACCCCCGCTCGCCCTATGGGGTCGCCAAGGTGTTCGGCCACGACATCACGGTGAACTACCGCGAGTCCTACGGGCTGTACGCCTGTTCGGGCATCCTCTTCAACCACGAGTCGGAGCGACGCGGCCTCGAGTTCGTGACTCGCAAGATCACCAACGCGATCGCCCGCATCAAGCTCGGCCTGCAGGAGGAGCTCGTGATGGGCGACCTGCACCCCAAGCGGGACTGGGGCTACGCGGGCGACTACGTCCAGGCCATGTGGGCCATGCTCCAGCAGGACGAGCCCGACGACTACGTCGTCGCGACGGGCCAGACGCACACGGTCGAGGAGTTCGTCACGCTCGCCTTCCAGAACGCGGAGATCGACGACTGGCGCCGCTACGTGCGCCAGGACCCGCGCTTCCTCCGTCCAGCCGAGGTGGACCTCCTCGTGGGGGACGCCAGCAAGGCGCAGGAGAAGCTGGGCTGGCATCCGCAGGTCGCGTTCCCCGAGCTGGTGAAGCTCATGGTTGACCACGACCTGAAGATCGAACGGGCCAAGCACGAGCGGGGATGAGGATCGTGGGCGCGTCGAACCACCGAGCTGAGCGGGTCCCGGGCTCCGCTGCCGCGGCCCCGCCGTGCCACGCGCGGCCCGGAAGGCTCCCCGCCCGATCATGATCACAGGCACCGAGCCGCTCGCCGTCGACAGCGCAGTGATCGCGCCCGACGAGCTCGTGCAGCGCGTCGAGTCCCTGTTGGCGTCCGTCGACCGCACCACCGTGCCGTCGGTTCCGTACAGCCCTCGGGCCGTCGCCCGCTCCCACGGCACCCCCATCGACGTCGCCCGCCAGCGCGCCCACACGCTGCACCAGCGGTTCGGCCTCCTCCACCCGCCCGAGGTCACGGGCGGCGAGGGCGCGAAGGGCCAGGCGACGCGGTTCACCAAGCGAGCCGTGCGCAAGCTCACGGGCTGGTACGTCGAGCCCCGGTGGACCGTGCAGACCGATTTCGACGCCGCGACGGCGTGGACGGCGACCGACGTGGTGCTGGCGTTGGAGCACCTCGAGTCCGACCTCCAGCGCCTGTCCCACATGATCGCCGACGTCGGAGCCGATCAGGCCCGGCTGCGCGTGGAGATGCGCGCGGTCTCGGAGGCCGTCCACGAGCGGCACGACGCGGAGCTCTCCAGCCTCCACTACGACGTCGCCGACCTGAACGGGGCCATCGGGACGGTGGCGGCCCGACTGGAGAACCTCCGCCGGCACGTGGCGTCATCGGACGTCGGCGAGCAGGTCGATGTGCCGGCCATGCCCGAGCCCTATCAGCCGCCGATGGTCGACTACAGCCGCTTCGAGGACCGGTTCCGGGGGTCGTCCTCCGAGCTGGCGGAGGAGCAACGCGGCTACCTGCCGATCTTCGGCGACCCCGCCGAGCGGCCCCGGATCGTGGATCTCGGCTGCGGACGGGGCGAGATGCTGAAGCTGCTCGAGTCGGCGGGCTTCGAGGCGGTCGGCATCGAGACCGACGGCAACATGCTCGAGGTCTGCCGCAAGGAGAACCTGAACGTCCTCGAGGCGGACGCCATCCTCTGGCTGCAGTCGATCGAGCCGGAGTCGCTCGACGGCATCTTCTGTGCCCAGGTCATCGAGCACCTGCCGGTGGCCGCGGTGCCGAGCCTCGTAGCGGCGGCGCGGCGGACGCTGAAGCGGGGGGCGCCGCTCGTCATCGAGACGATCGACCCTCGATCGGCGTTCGCCCTCGGGAACTGGTTCTACGCGGACATGACGCACGTGCGCCCGGTGTACCCCCCGACGCTCGTGTTCCTCTGCGAAGCCGAGAACTTCTCGACGGTGGAGTTGCTGCCCCGCAGCCGGCACCCGGCGATGCAGCTCCTCGAGGACCTGCCGGACGACGCGACCGGACGGGCCATCAAGCCCTTGCTGGAGAACGTGTTCGGCTATCAGGACTACGCAGTCGTCGCTCGGAAGTGACCGGCCGCCCGACCGCCGTCCACCAGTTCCACGCCGGCACCGCCGAAGGCGACGCGATCACGCAGCAGATGTTGAGTGTTCAACATCGGCTGCGGAGGCTGGGACATCGGTCGGAGATCTTCGCGATCCACATCCCGCCGAGCCTGAACGGCCGGATCCGGCCGCTGTCGTCGTATCGGGGATCAGCCGATCAGGTGCTGATCATCTACCACTCGATCGGGAACGAGGCCCTCGACCTGCTCCGAGCGCTCCCCGACCGCAAGATCGTCAACTACGAGAACATCACCCCCGAGGAGTTCTTCACCAGCGACGCCGTCCGGCGGGCCGTGCGCCTCGGTCGGAGCCAGCTCAAGGAGCTCGCGACGATCGCCGATGCGGCGACCGCGAACTCGAACTACACGCGGAGGGAGCTGCTGGCCGCCGGCGCGCGGCGGGCCGACGTGCTACCGGTGCAGACGCAGTTCGGCCGCTACGCCGCGGCCCCCGGCACGACGAGCCGCAGCCGCGACTGGCTCAGCGTCGGTCGCCTGGTCGGGAACAAGTGCCAGCACGACATCATCGCCGCCTTCGGGGTCTACGCGACGGCGTTCGACGCCGCCTCGCACCTCCATCTCGTCGGGGACACGTCGGACCACGCGTACGTCTCGGAGCTACGGGAGCTCGCCGGCGCGATGCACGTGCGGGAGCGGGTGCTCTTCTGGGGCAAGGTGTCCGAGGAGGATCTCGTCGCGAGGTACTCGTCGGCGGGCGTCTACGTGTCCATGAGCGAGCACGAGGGGTTCGGTGTGCCGCTGCTCGAGGCCATGGCGGCGGGGCTACCGGTCCTCGCCTACAGCGCAGCAGCCGTGCCGGAGACGCTCGGTGGAGCCGGCATCGAGCTCTACACCAAGGATCCGTGGTTCGTCGCGGGCGTCGCGCACACCATCCTCGCCGACGACACGCTCCGGCACCGGGTCCGGGACCGGCAGGACACCCGCCTCACGAAGCTGGCGGCCTTCGACATGGACGCCACCCTGACGCGCGCCATCGAACGCGCGGGCGGGGCCGACCAACCGCTGCAGGTCCAGATCCAGGGACCGTTCGAGACGAGCTACAGCCTCGCGGTGCTGAACCGGCACCTCGCACTGGCGCTGGACGAGATCGACGGCGTGGAGGTGTCGCTCTACGCCACTGAGGGCCCCGGCGACTACGTGCCCGACACGGCCGACCTCCGCCGCCATCCCGCCGCGGCGCGGCTGCACGAGCGCTCGGTGTCGACGCCTTATCCCGACGTCGTGATCCGCCAGTTGTACCCACCTCGCCTCGCGGACTCGCCGGGCGGCATCCGCTGCCTCTACTTCGGCTGGGAGGAGTCCCGGGTCCCGGACGAGTACGTGCGCTCGTTCAACGAGCACCTCGAGGGCATCGGCGTGATGTCGACGTACGTCGCCGAGCTCCTGCGGGCGTCGGGGGTCACGATCCCGATCAGCGTCATGGGTGTCGGCGTCGAGGCACCCGTCTCCGGTGGTCCGTTGCCCCGCGAGGCACGACAGCGCAAGGGCTTCGTGTTCCTCCACGTCAGCTCGGCGTTCCCGCGCAAAGGCATCGACCTCCTGCTGCAGGCCTACTTCGCGTCCTTCACGGCGACGGACGACGTCACGCTGATCCTCAAGACCTTCCCCAACCCCCACAACGACGTCGCGACCCTGCTGGCGGAGGCACGCCGAGGTCACGAGAGCCCTCCCGACGTCATCTGGATCGACCAGGACCTCCCGCGCGAGGCGATCGACGCGCTGTACGGCGTCGCCGACTGCTACGTCCACCCCGCCCGCGGCGAGGGCTTCGGCCTGCCCGTCGCGGAGGCGATGCTGGCCGAGGTGCCGGTGATCACGGTCGCGCACTCCGGCCTCCTGGAGTTCAGCTCCGACGACACCGCGCTCATCGTCCGCCATCGCATCGAGCCGGCGAACACGCATCTGACCGTGGCGGGTTCGATGTGGGCGGAGCCCGATGTCGAGCACCTGGCCGAACGGCTCCGGGAGATCCACCGCGCGCCCGAGGCACCGGAGGTCCGCAGGCGCGCCTCGACCGCGAAGGCCCTCATCGAGGCCAACTTCTCCTGGTCGGCGGTGGCCGCGCGCTGGCGGCGGTTCGTCGAGGAGTTGCAGGCGTCGGCCCGGACGGTCTCGACCGTGATGGTGTCGCCCTGGAACTCCCGCTGCGGCATCGCGGAGTACACCCGCCAGCTCGTGGAGGCGTGTGGCATCCGGGCCGACATCGAGGTGTTCGCCGATCAAGACGTGCAGATCCTGGACCTGAACGCCGAGCGACGCACCACCCGGCTCTGGAGAGACCGGTCGAACCCCGATCTCAGCGCCCTGACCGCAGCGGTGCTGGCCTCGTCGTCCGAGCTCGTGCACATCCAGTTCAACTTCGGCTTCTTCGAGCTGCGAGCACTCGCCCACCTGATCGAGACCGTCGCCCCGCGGAAGGCGGTCGTCCTGACGTTCCACGCCACCGAGGACGTCGAGATCGGCGACGAGCTGGTGAGCCTGGGACAGATCGTGCCCGCCCTCGCCAAGGCCGACGCGCTCATCGCGCACCAGCAGGCGGACGTCGAACGGCTGCGGGCCTTCGGCCTCACGGAGAACGTGCACCTGCTGCCGCAGGGGGCACCGAGCGAGCCGCCCGTCTCCACAGAGGAGGCCCGAGCGGGTCTCGGTCTGAGCGACCGTTCGACCGTGGCGACCTTCGGGTTCCTGCTCCCCCACAAGGGTGTGCTGGAGTTGATCGAAGCGGTCGACCTGCTCCGGTCGGAGATCCCCGACATCCTGCTGCTCGCCCCCTGCGCCATCCATCCCGATCCGAGCAGCGGGGCGTATCGCGAGGTCTGCGAACAGCTCATCCGGGCGCGCCGGCTCGAGGGCCATGTCACGCTCATCACGGACTTCCTCGCCGACGACGCCGTCCGCACGCTGCTCGCGGCGGCCGACGTGATCGCGCTCCCCTACGCCGAGACGGCCGAGTCGTCGAGTGCGGCCATGCGGTTCGTCCTCGGCGTCGGCGCCCCGATCATCGCGACGGACATCGAGATCTTCGAGGACGTGAAGGACGTCGTCCTGCAGACGAAGACCAACGACCCGGCCGAGCTGGCAGAGGCGATCCGACACGTCCTCCGGTCACGCGACGTCGCCGAGACGCTCGGTGCCGCGGCACGCGAGCGGGCCGCGGCGGTGGGTTGGCCGCGCGTCGCGGCGGCCCACCTGGAGACCTACCGGTCGATCATCGCCGGTCGGCGGGAAACCTGAAGGCGGTCCCGCGCCGGTCCGGACAACGCGTCAGGCGCCGCTGGACTTCGCTTCCACCGGCATCCACACCAGGCCGGACGTGCGATCAGGGCTCAGGATCTCGAACCACGTGCGCTGCTCGCTCCAGTCGTAGACCGTCGCCTCGTCGTGGCTGTGGATGCCGACGGTGATCGGGTACGTGCCGTCGAGCAGCGGGAGGAAGCTCACCTCGAACGTGACCTGGCCTGCCCCGGCCACGGTCGTCAGCGGGGTGCCCAGGATGTCGGTGTTGGTGCCGTAGATGGGCCGCCCGGTGGCGTGCTCGAAGATGCCGAGCCCGATCACGATGTCGTCGATGGACTCGTCGGTCGTGTAGCGGACCGTGATCGTGAGTGCCTCGCCCGGGAGCAGGTACCGCCGCTCGTCCTTGTGGGCGTAGTCGAACTCGATCCCCGCGATGCGCACCCGCAGGTTCCGCTTCGCCTCCTGCGCGGCGCCGTGGGTCGCTGCCGACACCGGCTCGTCCACCCGGTCGACGATGTCCTCGGAGGCCAGCGACTGGCTCGGACGTTCCTCCGCCTCGGACCGGGCCCGTCGGTCGAGCTCGTCCTCGAGCAGGTGCTCGCGGAAGACCCGGATCGCCACCGCGGGATCGTCCAACGCCACCAGGTTGCCGTGGTCGATGACCGCCACCTGGTCGCAGATCTGGCGGATCTGGTCGGCGGAGTGCGACACGACCACGATGGTCCGGCCATCACGCTGGAACCTGCGCACCCGCTCCAGGCACTTGCGCTGGAAGTTCTCGTCACCGACGGCGAGCACCTCGTCGACGAGCAGCAGATCCGGTTCGACGTTGACCGCGACGGAGAAGCCGAGCCGGATGAACATCCCGGAGGAGTAGTGCTTCACCTGCTGATCGATGAACTGCTCGAGCTCGGCGAACTCCACGATCTCGTCGAACCGCCGCTCGAGCTCGCGCTTCGGCATGCCGAGGATCGCACCGTTCATGAAGATGTTCTCGCGGCCGGTGAGCTCGGGGTGCATGCCCGCGCCGAGCTCGAGGAGCGACGCGATGCGGCCCTGCACGCGCACCGTCCCCGCCGTTGGCTTGAGGATGCCGCCGACGAGCTTGAGGAGCGTGGACTTCCCCGACCCGTTACGGCCCATGATCCCGACGGTCGAGCCCTCGTCCACCGACATCGAGATGTCACGCAGCGCCCAGAACTGCTCGGCCCGGGCGCGCTCGCGGTGGACGAACCGCTCCTTCAGCGACGTGCCGTGGCTGGAGAGCTCGAAGCGCTTGCTCACGCCGTCGATCTCGATGACGCGACGACCCATTCAGATCACCTCGGCGAAGTTGCCCTCGAGGCGATCGAACACGCGCACCGCCAGGAACAGCAGCAGGGCGGAGACGACACCGACGATCGTCAGGTTGCGGACGTACCACAACGCGCTCGTGCCGGGGAGGAGCACCGTCGTCCCGTCCGAGGCCGTCGTCCGGTTGTAGATGCCCCGCTGGAACGCCAGCGTGACAGAGGTCACGGGATTGAGCAGCACGATCCAGTTCAGACCGCGACGACCCAGACGACTGTCGAACAGACCCCACTGGTAGACGATCGGCGTCAGCCAGAACCACGCCAGGAGCACGATCTCGATGAGGTGCTTCACATCGCGGGCGTAGACGTTCACGGCCGACAACAGGATGTTGAGCGCGGCGGCCAGGAGGAGCATGACGGCGAGCGCGGGGACGACGAGCCACACGAAGCGGATGTCGACGTTCCACCGCACGACGAGCATGACGACGACCAGCACGAAGAACTGCAGGACGAAGTGGACGAACGCCGCGCCCTCGCTGGCCAGCGGGAGCACCTCTCTGGGGAAGAAGACCTTCTTCACCAGGGAGCCACCCTCCGCGATCGACGATGTGCCGGCGATCAAGGAGGTGGCGAAGAAGTTCCACACCAGCAGTCCCGAGAGCAGGAAGATCGGGAAGGCGGTGATGGCGGAGCCCAGCAGGAGATCGAACACCACGTAGTAGACGGCGAGGTAGAGCAGCGGGTTCAGCAGTGACCACGCGAACCCGAGGACCGAGTTCTTGTACTTGACCTTCAGCTCCTTGCGTATGAGGGACGCGAGGAGCTCGTGGTACTGGACGATGTCCCGGACGTGCTCGCGGAACGTGCGGCGGGGCGCGACTATGCGCAGCGCGACGTCGGGCGCGAACGCCGTCTCCGGACCGGTCGTCCCGATCGTGCCCAGCCGAGTGCTCATGGCGCCCTCAAGCTACCCGCCAGGGCGGAAGCCGCTTCGGCAAGTCCCGCCTGGCCCCCGCCGTGACTGTGAGGGCCTTCGGCGGCCGTCTATCGTGGGCGGACCATGAACTTGGGTGTGGCGCAGCCCGCCGACCTGCTGCCGCCCACCGAAGGGCCCGAACCGAGGCGCGATCCCGTGGAGCCCGATCGGCTCCCGCTCTGGTTCACGTGGGTGCTGACCGTAGGTCTGGCCGGCATCGCGGGCCTCGGCATCTCGGGCCTTGCGCTGGCGGTCGTGGGCCATGACGGCCGGTGGGGCATGTTGCTGATCGGACTGCCGAGCGTTGCGGCGCTCACGTTCCTCGGCCGCCCGGGGCGGTCACGGGGCCGACGCGCCACCCGCACCGCCACGCTCTGCGCGATCGGCGTGCTGGTCGTCGCGGGCGCGAGCTTCGCCGTGAACGCGAGCCACACCGCGGAGCACGTCGTCGTGGACGGTGATCCGTCCGTCTACCTCAGCACGGGTCGTTGGCTGGCGTCGCACGGCAACCTGGAGGCCGAGGAGCGCGTCGGACCCTTCGCGACGGCCCCGGGGATCGGGTTCACGGCCCCCGGCGTCTTCGACTCGGACAGGACCACCATCGAGTTCCAGTTCAGCCACCTGCTGGCCGCCCTCCTGGCCGACGGTCACTGGATCGGCGGCGACTCGTGGATGTTGGTCGTACCCGCGGCGCTCACGGCCGTCGGGCTCCTCGCGATGTACGCGCTCGCCAACCGCGCCCTCCGACGCCCCGTGGTGGCGTTGATGGTGGTGACGGCCTACTCGGTGTCGCTGCCGTTCATCTTCATCTCCCGTGACACGTTCTCCGAGTCGGCCACGCTGCCACTCCTGTGGGGAGGCCTCTGGCTCTGGACGCGCGCGCTCGACCGCCGCTCGTTGCGGCTCGGCGTCGCCGCCGGGCTCGTTCTCGGTGCAACGATGTGCAACCGCATCGACGCGATCGTGTACCTCGCGGCTCTGCCGACCGCGGTCGCGATCCTGTGGGTGCTCGATCGACGGCAGCGGCGCGGCGACGCCACCCCGGCCCCCGGACGGTCGCTCTCGTCCGTCGGTCTCGCCACATTGGTCGCGGTCGTGCCTCCAGCCCTGCTCGGCACCTACGACCTCGCGGAGCGGAGCACCGCGTACTACGACGCGCTCCGGTCGGAGGTGCACCAGCTCTACGCCCTCGTGGCCGCGTCGGTCGTCCTCGCGGTCGCGATCATGGTCGTCGACGTCGTGCTGGCCCGTCGCCGTCGGGGTCCGAGTGACCGCGCCGCCCGCGCGTGGTCCTGGCTGACCTGGGTGCTACCGGCCGGGGCGATCGTCGCAGTCCTCGGCCTCTGGCTCGTCCGTCCGCACGTGCAGACCGCCACCAGCTCCCTCCACAACACGTACATCGCCTTGCTGCAGCAGATGCAGGGCCTGCCGTCGCAACCGAACCGCACCTACGACGAGCAGACGATGCGCTGGCTCTCGTGGTACCTCGGCCCGGTCACGATCGCGCTCGCCGCGCTCGGCGCCGGCGTGGTGGTCTGGCACCTCCTGCGCGGGCGCGGCCGCTCGACGCTGTACCCGGCGATCGCCCTCGGTCTCGGCACGTCCCTCTACGTCTGGCGCTCGAACGTGAACCCGTTCCAGCTCTGGGCCAGTCGCCGCTTCGCTCCGGCCGCCGTGCCGTTCGTGCTCGTGCTCGCGGGGGCGACGATCTCGCTGCTGGCCTACCTCCTCGCGCGGCGCTTCCGGCCGAGCATCGTGGCCGTGGGCGGCGTGATCGCGGCCGCGGTGCTCATCGCCGGGTCGCTGATCGCCACCTGGCCGTTGAAGCGGCTCAGCTCCCAGGCGCACTACCTCGACGCCGTGACGCAGTCCTGCGGCCTGCTCGGGCCCGACGCCGCAGTGGTCGCCGTGCAGGGCGACTACGCGCTGAGCTTCATCCCCGCCCTGCGCAGCTGGTGCAACGTGCCCGTCGCCTGGGTGCCGCCGTCGACGTCGCCGGCCCGGCTCACGGAGCTGGCCCAGGAGTGGGCCGCCACCGGCAAGAAGTTCTACGTCACCGCAGGCGTCTCGACGCTGGCCAAGCTCGTCCCCGGGGCCGCGCCGACCATCGTCGGCCCCGTCCAGAGCAACACGAACCCGGTGCCGACGGTCGAGGGGTTGCCGAAGCACCTGATGAGCGTGCCGGTGACGTTCGCCTTCGTGCGCGTGCCGGCGTGACAGCCGGGCGCGCCGACGGCGTGAACGTCCCCGAGGGGACCGGTGGTCGGTGGAGCGCCGCACTCGCGCTCCGTCCGGGCCCGAGCCGGCCCACCGAGGTCCTTTGCTACCGTCCGCCGAGTGGAGGGAACACCCCAGGTGACTGACACGGTGGTCATCACCGCCACGGAAGACGACGTCCGGGCCTGCTTCCGACTGCTGCTCGGACGCGAGCCGACCGACAACGAGTGGCCAGGCCACTCGCTGCTCGCCGGCTCCCCACTCGAGGATCTCGTCCGTGGCTACCTGTCCTCGCTCGAGTTCCAGCAGCGGGGCCTCCTCAGCCAGACCGACGCACTGACCGCGGTCGACATCGACGGGGTCCTCGTCTACGTCTACGACGACGACATGGGCCCGAGCGCGCTCATCAAGCAGGGCGGCTACGAGCAGCACGTGACCGCGCTCATCCGACGCGAGCTCGTTCCCGGCGCCGTCTTCCTCGACCTCGGCGCCAACGTCGGCTACTACACGATGCTGTCCGCGTCGATCGTCGGACCCTCCGGATGGGTCG
>Ga0068863_100006755_pt1 | contig 11248 bp, 16 predicted proteins | sample KBSSwiS62_FD_66596 | JGI IMG/M metagenome (GOLD analysis project Ga0068863, IMG submission 66596) | Switchgrass rhizosphere microbial communities from Kellogg Biological Station, Michigan, USA - KBS Switchgrass S6-2 | ecosystem: Host-associated > Plants > Roots > Rhizosphere > Soil ...
GCCATGTCCTTCATGTGCCATTTGCGGCCTTTTGCGTCCAGCGGAAGCGGCTCAGGCCGCAGCGATCCCGCGGTAACGGAAATCCCGCAGCCGAACCTGGCCTTTTCCAGCGGCATAGATGCCGAGCTTCAGACTGAGGAACCCGCCGAACACATTATGGTGATAGCCCGAAACCTCCATCCGTAAAGGATGGAGGATCCAGGTGCGGCCGTCGTCCTTGGAATAACGAAAGGTCGCGACGTTCTCTTCATTGGTGAGGCGTACGCGCAAGCTCTTCGTCGCAAAGGCAGGCCGCATCCAAGGCTGCTCCTCAGAAAATTCGAAGGTTCTGGCCTCGGTGCCGGTGAAACCGACGCCGACATAGGCCTTGTGGCTATAGAAGAGCAGCAGCCCGCCTTCGGCACCACTATCCAGGTCCATCGCCACCTCCGCTTCATACGAGCGGTCCGGGACTGTGCACGTCAGCGGTGCGCTGTCGGTGGGCGAGCTGCCCCGCGCCGCAATTGAAAGACCGCCGGGCCCGTAGCGCACCCGACTCATTTCGTCGGGCGCAGGGTCGTGGAAGCTCCACTGAACGCCGAACCTGTTGCTCTTGAAATCGTCGGACAGTGGAAACCCCGCCGGCCCAATCTCGCCCCCCGCCGGCTTGCGCATGGGCCGGGACAGGTCGCCGCCCTTGGCGCGAAACCAGCCGTCCGCCGTCCACTCGGCAGGCTCTAGCAGAGTCTGACGGCCGAGCGTCCGGAAGCCATTTTCATAGCCGTGATAGACCAACCACCAATCGCCCGCCGGCCCCTCAACGAGGGACGCGTGCCCGCGTGACCACCAGGGTTCAGCCGTACTTGTCGTGCGAACGATGGGATTGCGTGGGCAATGCTCCCAAGGGCCATGGATGGACTTCGACCGCGCTGCGATCACCATATGGCCGGTCGTCGGACCCGAAGTGTCCGCCAACAGCCGTCACCAGGTAAAAATAATTCCCGTGACGGAGCAGTTTCGGTCCCTCCGGCGAAAAGGCTTCGACGACCCAGTTGTCGGGATAGCGCCAAGGCTCATATGCGGGCTCGATGGGACCCGCGGCGGCGAGGCCGTCGTCGGAGAGCCGTATCTTGCGAATGCCGTTGACGAACAGGTACCGCTTGCCGTCTTCACCGACGACATGGCCGGGATCGATGCAACCGTCGATGTTGAGATCGACCGGCTCGCTCCAGGGCCCTTCGATCCGATCCGCCCAGATTGCATAAATCGACCAGCCAGAGCCGTTCGGATTGGCGGGTATATAGATGAAATAGCGGCCGTTGTGCTTGGCCAAATCGACCGCCCAGATCGTCCCGAGATTCTTGCGGAGCGAAGGTCCGACCGGCGCCCAATTCACCAAGTCGCGCGAGTGCCAGATGACGAGGCCCGGATAAGAATAGAAGGACGAGAATGTAATGTAATAGTCCTTCCCGTCCTTGAGGATCGTTGGATCGGGATGATCGCCAGCAATAATCGGGTTGAGGTAAGTACCGTCGCCGCGGTCGGCCCTGCGTTGGCCTTCAAACCCTTTTCCGGTTCTAGGCTGGCCGCGCGCGGGCAATTCTTCGGGGGCTCGTGCCGCGTGGGCCGGCTCCGCTCCGTCGGCGCGGCTGAGCGGCAACGACACTGCACCCGCTGCCAACCCTTTGAACATCGTCCTGCGCGAGAACGGCATGCAAGCCCTCCAGTGATTGCGCTAACACGATGCTAGGCGGAAGGGCTGCTGTCCACTCGAACTGAAACGCGACGCCATCTTCCGCGGCGATCGCGAGTTCGAGGCGCTGATCGCCAGAATTGGCTATAAGGATCGCGTCCCGGTCGCGACCTTAGTGCGGCGGGAACTGCGCGTGGATCACGGTCGCGTTCGGCAGCTGGCACTGGCCCACCCCGCCGCCGGCCATGCCCGAGCGCGGCCGGATCAAAGTGAAGTGGCAGCGCATGTATCCGCCAGGTCCCTGCAGGTTGGCGAGGACCTGCCCGCTATAATGGGTGATGGTCTCCTCGTTGGGACCCCAAGGGCCCCAGCCGCCCCACCCCCAGCCCCAGCGCCGTCCACCCCATCCGCCGCCCCAGCCCCAGCCAGGGCCCCAGCCGTTCCACAACGGCCCATAGTCCATGACGCGGCTTTCTTGGGTGACCTGGAAGAAGAGTCCCTGGAAGACCTGGCCGTTGGTCAGGCTCGCAACCATCGTCCCGCGCGTCCCGCCCGTCTCCCTCCAGACGAAGGTAGCGCCGAGGTTCCCCTTCGCGGATTGGCCCGTCCCCATCCCCGTGGTGGTGCATCCGGCGATCGCAATTGCGAAAAGCGACGCCGCTGCGGCCCTGATCGTTAGTGCAGTCATCGTGTCGCTCCTTTCGAGCATAAAACGGTTGAGCGTGCGTCGCGGCTCCAACTCTATGCAAGTTCATCTTTCAGTGGGCTGGACGGGACGTGAAGTTCATGAGCTCGCTTGCCTTTTCAGGCATCCTCGCCCATAGGCGCCGCGCTGGCGCACGGCCCTGCTGCTGCGCCCGTACTTTTTACGAAGACAGCCGGAGGGGCGTGCCATCGGGGCCCGTCAGCGATCGGCCAAGAGAGAGACGTGAAGCATGCCGCTCTACGAGCATGTTTTCCTCGCGCGCCAAGACCTTGCGCAAGCCCAGGTCGATGCGCTCGCGGAAAACGCCACCAAGATCATCGAAGACAATGGCGGGAAGATCGCCAAGACGGAGACCTGGGGTCTCCGCTCGCTCGCTTATCGCATCGCCAAGAATCGCAAGGCGCATTACGTGATGCTCGACATCGACGCCCCACCGGCGGCGATTTCCGAGCTCGAGCGCCAGTCGAACATCAACGAGGACGTGATCCGCTTCCTCACCATCAAGGTCGACGAGCATGAAAAGGGCCCGTCGGCGATGATGCGCCGCAGTGACAAGGACCGCGAGCGTGGGCCGCGCGGCGATCGCGGCGACCGCGAGGATCGTCCGAGCTTCCGTGCTCCGCGTGAAGAGGAGGTCGAATAATGGCCCGCGCATTCTTCCGCCGCCGCAAATCCTGCCCCTTTTCGGGCAAGGACGCGCCGAAGATCGACTATAAGGACGTACGCCTGCTGCAGGGCTTCGTTTCGGAGCGCGGCAAGATCGTTCCGTCGCGCATCACCGCCGTCTCGTCCAAGAAGCAGCGTGAGCTCGCGCGCGCCATCAAGCGCTCGCGCCACCTCGGCCTGCTTCCCTACATCGTGAAATAAGGAGCGCTCGACATGGAAGTTATCCTGCTTGAGCGCGTCGAGAAGCTCGGCGCCATCGGCGATGTGGTGAAGGTCAAGGACGGTTTCGCCCGCAACTATTTGCTGCCGCGCAAGAAGGCGCTTCGCGCCAACGAGGCGAACCGCAAGGTCTTTGAAGCCAACCGCGCGCGGATCGAGGAAGACAACGCCAGCCGGCGTTCGGACGCGGAGAAGGCAGCCAAGGGCGTCGACGGCAAGAGCGTCAAGCTGATCCGTCAGGCCTCGAACACCGGCCAGCTCTACGGTTCGGTCAGCGCACGCGATATCGCCGAGGCACTCGAGGGCGTCGGCGCGCAGGTGGCCAAGAGCCAAGTCGTGCTCGATCGTCCGATCAAGGCGATAGGCGTGCACGACATCAAAATCGCGCTTCACCCAGAAGTGTCGGTGACCGTGAAGGTCAACGTCGCCCGCTCGCCGGAGGAAGCCGATCTGCAAGCTCAGGGCATCGACGTCCTGCAGCAGATGTTCGAGGAAGAGGCCGCTCCGCTGGTCGCCGAGGAGCTCGCTCCTGCCGGCGACATGGCAGAGACTGCCGACATTCCTGCTGAGGCCGCGGCCCCGGAACGCGAAGGCGAGCAAGCCTAACTCTTCTCGTCCGCACTAATCCAAAGGCCGCTGGTCGCAAGATCGGCGGCCTTTTTGCATCTGCGGCGTTGTTCGGGAGACAGGCGAGCAAGGAGGCGAGGCATGGAAGGCGAACGCGATAAGCGCCGCGATGCGGCGAAAGAAAATCCGATCGGCCAGGACAGCACCAAAAACGAATATGGCGAAATCGGCGAGCAGAGCCAGCCGGCAGCAGGCTCGGCGCCGCCGCGGAGTCTCGGCACCAAAGGCGAGGAATTTGGCCAAATGGCCGACTACGATCGGTCCGGCCAGCAGGGCCAAAGCGGCACCGGCCAGGCGGATCTCGGCAGCCAGGCGGCAACGACGCACGCCGGCCGCTCCCACCAGCAGGATCTCCGCATCGACCAGCCGGGACACGTCAGCGGCGCTAGCGAATCGACAGGCGAAGGTTTCATTGGCGCTCAGGCCACCGGCTCGGACAATTATCTGCAGGGGTCCGAGAGCGCCTCGTCAGTGAAAGCGACTGAAGGCACGAACTTCGCCCCCCAGGGCCGTGGTGCGACTGAAGATGAGGAGGACGACGGTAGCGAGGGTCACCCGAGCTAATCGGCGTTCTTGGCCAAGAATGCGATCTCGCGCTCGATCCACGGCGCGAAGCTAGGCCGCGTCAGGATTCGGTCGACATAGGAGACCGTCCGCGGATAGCGTTCCGGATCCACGCGCGTCTTTGTGTGCCGGAAATTCGCGAACGGGCCGGCGACTGCAATGTCGGCCAAGGTAAGGCAATCTCCGACCAGGTAGCCGCCTTCGTCGGGTACCGTTCTCTCGAGATAGTCGAGGATAGGCGGCAAGTCGTTGAGTTCCGCCTGCTTCGCGGCTTCGATGTCGCCAGGCCGCCCGAGGAAGCGCGGCGCGACGATCAGATTGAAAAAAATCTTCGCTCCGCATGAGACTAGGATCGTGTCCGCGAATTCCTCGAACCAGACGGTCTTGCCGCGGGCGCGCGGCTCCGCCGGGATCAGCGCCGGCTCCGGGAATTTCGCTTCGAGATAGTGAATGATCGCACTGGAATCGGACACCGCGTAATCGCCGTCGCGAAAGCCCGGCATCTTGCCGAACGGACTCGCGGCGCGAAAAACAGGATCGGGATCGCCGGGACGGACAGGCGTCACATCGAGTTCGATGTCCTTCTCAGCAGCGTAAGCGAGCACTTTGCGCACGAACGGCGAGAGCGACGAGCCGTACAGAATCATGCCGAAACACCTCCCCAATAGCGACGAGCGGCGGAGACTTGGGCTGTCTCGCCCGTTGAATGGCAGAAGAATTAGGAGAGGACATGATGCGCAGCAACAGCGGCAAGGATGAATCGCGCAACAACCTGCGCGACCCGACCATGCGTGACCGCGACCTGGATCGCGGCGGCACCGCGACTGCTCAGAAAAACCGCAAAGCGCCCGCCGATCACCGGATTGGGCGCAAGGACTAGCCGATGCACAACGGCTTTAGAGGAAGCTATGAACATCAACATCACAGATCCCATCTTCCACGACGAAGCGAAGGCGCTCGCACACACCTAGAGAGCGATTGCTGACCTCGCCTTACCTATCGGCCGACTAACGAACTCGCAGCCTAGTTACTTCCAGCCTCCGCGCTGGCTTGGCGAGCGCCGCAAGCGCTGGACTCGCTCGTAGCTTGGCGTCAGCTTCGGACCGTCGAGTCCAATAAGGGGTGCGCATATGGCGACCAGTGGCTGGGAGAAGGCCCCGAACGGGAAGATTGCTGCACCAGTAGCGGCTTGGGACGCTGTTATTGGCGGTACGTACGTGCTGCTACGCATTCAATACGGCGAACACGAGCATCAAGACGTTCAGGCGGTTCAAGTTGGAATGACCGCGGAGCAAGCTCGATTGCTTGCTGATGATCTTCGGATAATGGCAGACCGTCTGGATGAGCAAGACTGGGGCGAAGCGCAGGAGCCATAAGGACTCGGTGTCTAGCGCCGCCCCGCCGCCACTGAACTGCTTACTTGGACGATGATTCCCGCTGTGCGAGCTTCTGAAGCTGTGCGGACTGCTGAGCATCCGCCTAAGCGCCGCCTCACGTTGCGCCACGGTCTCCTCTTCGGAGTAGATTTCTGTGTCACGCTTCAAGCGACTTTTTCCGCAAGACCGCCGAGAAGCTCCGCGAATTTCGCAAGCGAATTATGGACCTCAATGACTTCAGACTCCGCGTAATTCACGGGGTGCTTCGCCAAACGAACCGCCGAACGATGGAATGGCACACGCACGCGGTCAAAATCGTCGGGCTGGACGCGAGGATGGTCGAGTGAACTTACTCAAACGATGAGATTAGGCGAAGGCTAGGAGATGAGCGACCTCGCTCAGGAGATTTCGCCATTTCATCGCTGCCATCGTTGGCATCCCACATCCGGCGAACTCCGCGTAAATCCTCGGGCTAGCTCGCCACGCTAATATGGCACGACTGATCCCAGTTGCGGATTCCTTCACTTGCCACAACGGCAAAAATGTAGGACAGTACTAAAACCTTATTGGTTCGTTTGTGAGGAGCGTCGACCATGATCACGCGCATTCGCGAAGTCCGTCGAGCGCGTGGCATGACTCTCGACGACGTCGCGAAGCGCTGCGATCCGCCGACCACGGCTCAGACCATCGGCCGGCTCGAGACTGGCACGCGCACAGTGTCGGTTGGATGGCTGAACCGCATTGCAAAAGCCCTCGGAGTTGAGGCGCAGGACCTGGTCGAAGGCGGCGAGGGCGCGGAGCTCAAGGTCGTCGCTCTACTCGGCTCTGGGGGCGCAACGGCGCCGAGAAAAGCCTCGATCGTAGTGCCACCCCGGGTGGAGGAAGGACAAATCGCCATCCTAGTCGGGTCGAGCGTTGGTGATTATCGAGCCGGCGACGAATTGTGGTGCGACACGCTGCAGTCGGGTGAATACGCGCGGGCGTTGAACCGAGATGTGCTCATCCCGCGGCCCGCCGGCCGCTTCCTTTTCGGCCGTCTCATCAACCGCGACGAGGAAAAGCTGCAGATCCTTCCGCTCGAGGCGGGCGGGCGTCAGCAGGTCGTTGCCAACCCGCCCTGGGTCGCGGTGGCGGTCAAGCTAGTCCGCACGCTCTAGCGGGTTCGAGGCCCCGCAGGAGGCCAGCCACGGAGGCTCGGGAAGTCTCGCGACAGCCTCATTGAGCATTTTTCCCCACCCGCGCGTGATCTCGCCAAAGTAATCGTCATCTTCTTCGATACGCCGTTTCACCGGCGGCTTGGTCCTGTCCGCGGGCAGCACCAGCACATCGATCGGATGAGCGACGCCGAGGTTCGATTCCATGGTGCTATCGAATGAAAGGAAGCCGATCTTGACCGCTTCTGGGAGCGACGTTCGGTACGTCAGCGCGCGATCGAGGATCGGGCGCCCGTACTTCGTTTCGCCGACCTGCAGAAACGGCACATCCGATGTGCACTCGATGAAATTGCCGATCGTGTAGACGAGGTAGAGCTTGAGCGGCGCCTCGCCGACATAGCCGCCGACGAGCAGCTCGAGCGAATTATCGATATGCTCGCGCCCAAGCGCCTCTCCAATGCTGGCTCCGACCTTCGCGACCGCCTCGCCTACGAGCTGAGCGGTTTTGAACATAGTCGGAGCCTCGCTGATGCGGTGCCCCTGCTCGTTTTCAACCTCGCTCTCCTGAAGTAGGCCGATCGCCGACTGGCTGAGCGACAGACTGCCTGCCGACGCGGCGTAAATCTGCCGATCCGGCCCTTCGGCGAGAACGTGGAGCTTCCGAAACGTAGAGAAGTCGTCGATCCCCGCGTTGGTCCGCGTGTCGGCCATGAGCACGAGGCCCTCTTGCAGCAGCATTCCCAGACAATAAGTCACGTTCGGCTCCAGGTGCGAACTCTCACGGCTGACCGCTCGGGCGAGGCGAACCGCCCCTTTTTTGAAACAGCGCGAGCGCCAAACCGTTCCTCTCAAGTCCGCCAGTGGAGCTTCGCGGACGAAGGAGTTGAAGCATGACTGAGCGCAAAAATAGCAGTGGCCGCCAGCAGGGCGGCATGAACCAGGGATCGCAGTGGCAGCAGTCGCAGCAGATCGACCGCGACGACCGCCAACATGGAGGCTCGCGTAAGCAGCTGAAGACGAACCGTACGCATCGCAGCCAGCAGCGCTAAACTTGCTGCTGATGCACTAAGGGCCACTCTTCCGAGTGGCCCCTTTTTATCCGGAGTTTCGAAGCAGTTACGCGAGCTGCGGAAGCATAACCAGCTTACGCTTGCGGCGCATCGAAACGCCGATCGCGCCGAAGCCGAGAAGCATCAGTCCCCAAGTCGAAGGTTCAGGCACCGCAGGAACGCCCACTGCGGAGCCACTGCCGTTCACAGCCTGATAGCGAACCAGATAGTCGCTGAGGGTGATCTGACCAGGCAGCGACGAGAAGCCGATGGCGATCTGGCCCGATCCCGAGGTGCCCATATTCACGCCTTGGTTTCCAGGACTGCCGGCGCAATTGTTGTTCTGCCCATCCTTGAAGCACATCTCGAGATTGTAGCCCTGCGAGACCTGGCCGGACGAGACTACGTTGAACGCCCCGTTCACACTCGAGCCGGTGAGGAGAGCGTTCGGATCGATGTTGAAGCCGAAGGCAGTCACGGCCGATGAGGTTGTCGGAGCGCTCGACGTGTTGTTCAGCAGATAATTGAACAGGTAGCTGTTGCCGGAGACGCCAGCAAAGGTGAGCGTTAGCGACGAGGTCAGGCCGGGAATGACACTACCGCTTTCGCTTCCGTCGAAATTGACCGTGAAACTGTCGCCCACAGTCGTGCCGCTTGAGATTGTGGCACTTCCATCAGGATTGAACGGAATGACCGCGGCCATCGCCGGCGTTGCAGTCGCGATAGCGGCGAACAGCGCCGTTGCAGTGATGGTCTTACTCAGCATCTAAAAGCCCCTGCTCGATTTGAAAATTCCAATTCAGATGGGCTTGTATACGCGGCGGGTAATCGCGCCCGACAGTGGGCTGGAGAGGGTTGTGCCGAAGCGGGACAGAGCTCTCGGTGGGCCTTAGCCTAGGACTGAATCTTCCAGGCGGCCGCCGAATAGGTAACGAAGGCAATCACCGCCACGCCGATGATCGCCAGAAAATAATGGCCGCTGATCAACCAGTAGAAGAGTGCGGCAACAGTCGCCGAAGCAGGAATGGTGATAATCCAGGCCACGGCAACATCACCTGCCACGCCCCAGCGGACCGCCGATGCCCGACGGGCGGCCCCCGCGCCGATGACGCAGCCGGTGATGGTGTGCGTTGTCGAAACCGGAATGCCGAGGTAGGACGCCGCGAACAACATCACCGATCCGCCTGCCGAGGCCGAGAAGCCTTGGTGCTGGTTGAGCTTGGTGATCCGCGTGCCCATCGTTTCGATGATGCGCCAGCCGCCAGTCAGAGTTCCGAGGCCAATTGCCACGTAGCAGCTTAGCGCCACCCATCCCGGCACGTGGAACTCCCCGTGAAGGTATCCGGTCGAATAGAGCAGCACTGTGATGATGCCCATCGTCTTCTGGGCATCGTTGAGACCGTGCCCAAGCGAATATGCCCCGGCAGAGACGAGGTGCAGCCCACGGAAGCTCCGTTCAGCGCCGCTCGCGCTCGCCTTGAGACCCAACCAGCTAGTCACCAACATGATGAACATCGTCAGGATGAGGCCAAGCAACGGCGACAGAACGATCGCGATGAGAGTCTTATTGAGACCGCTCCACTGGATGGTACCCCATCCGGCATGGGCGAGACCGGCTCCGACCAGTCCGCCGACCAGCGCGTGGCTCGACGAGGAAGGGATCCCCTTAATCCACGTCACCACATTCCAGAACATCGCTCCCACGAGCGCGCCGAACACGACCGCGGGGGTGATCAGGTCCTTGTCGATGAGGCCCTTCCCGATCGTGTCCGCGACCTTGTGCAGCGCGGGCCATTGAAGCGCCAGGAAGTAAGCCGCGAAGTTGAAGAAGGCGGCGAAGGCGACCGCTCCCACAGGACTGATCAAACGAGTACCGACGACCGTCGCGATGGAATTCGCCGCGTCATGGAGCCCGTTGAGGAAGTCGAACGCGAGCGCGACTATGATCAGTCCGACGAGCAGCGGTAATGCGAGCTGATACATCAGGAGTGGTCGATAACGATGCCGTCGATTTCGTTTGCGACGTCCTCGAAGGCATCGGTGACCCTCTCGAGATTCCGGAACACTTCGCGGGCGACGGCAAATTGAAGAGGATCGGTCCGCGCTGACTGGAAAGCCCGCCTCAGACCGGACGCATGAACTTCGTCCGCCGCCCCTTCAAGTCCGACGAGCTTACCGGTCAAGCGGTGCAGCTGCGCGCCATTCGCGCTGAGATTCCGAAGGAGCGGCACCGCTTCGGCAGTTACCGCCGCCGCCTGAGAAATCAGTCCCACGATCTCCTTCATCTCGGGCCGTAGCTCGCGAAGCTCGTACAGATCGATCGCTCGGGCCGCTGCGAGCATCTCATCGATGGCATCGTCCATGGAACCGATCAGCGATGTGATCGAACCCCGGTCGAAAGGGGTGAGGAAGGTCTTGCGGACCTCCGTCAGCACCTGGCGGATTAAATCGTCGGCTTCGTGCTCACGATCCTGGATCGTGCGAAGGACCTCTTGCGTCGTAGATCCGTCATCAGCCAGCTGCTGCAGCGCCTCCGCCGCACCGACCAAAGTCGCCGCATGCGCCTCGAACAAACCGAAAAAGTCGCCCCGTTGAGGCAACAATTTCTGAAACCACGCGAACATTGATTGGCCCCCGATTTCGATCTGCGCCTCGCTCTAGAGCAGCAGGGTGGGAGCGGCAATGTCGCGATGGTGGGCGGTGACGGGCTCGAACCGCCGACCCTCTCGGTGTAAACGAGATGCTCTACCAGCTGAGCTAACCGCCCGCGCGGCGGAATTGCCACGCGAGCGAGCGAGCTGCAAGACGCGATTAGACGACCGCGACGGGGCCCACCTTGCGCAAAGTCGCGTCGAAGCACCTGGCTAGCCTCGAGCGCGAGCTGCCGCTGCGGCTCAGCCGATCATTGCAGCGGCGGCGGGAGGCGACGCCGAATTGGACCGAATCGCAGCCTTGGCAGCCGATGAGCGGAAATTCCCGCTAGACCCCTTCCGGCAGCTCCCCGCCGCCAGCGAATGGCTCGAGGAAGCGGTCGACCCGCGGCGGCTTCCAGCCCGAGGTTGCTACGAACGCGCGGTTGAGAAACGCGCGCTTACCATAAGCGAGCGGTGCGCCGTCCGGGCCATCGACCAGACCGCCCGCGGCGAGCAGGACAGCATGACCCGCCGCCGTATCCCATTCGCTCGTCGGTGATGCGCGCGGATAGATGTCGGCGC
>Ga0068863_100006756_pt1 | contig 11248 bp, 12 predicted proteins | sample KBSSwiS62_FD_66596 | JGI IMG/M metagenome (GOLD analysis project Ga0068863, IMG submission 66596) | Switchgrass rhizosphere microbial communities from Kellogg Biological Station, Michigan, USA - KBS Switchgrass S6-2 | ecosystem: Host-associated > Plants > Roots > Rhizosphere > Soil ...
GGCACCCTCGCCGAGCGGCTCAGCAAGGCCGCCGAGGACCGCAAACAACGCAGCGTGGACAGCCTGACGGCGCTGGACACCGCCGCCGAGGACCAGATTCTCCCGGAGAGCCCGACGGACACCTTCGGCCGCATGCGACGCGTCATGATCGAGGCCGAGCGCGACGAGTTGCAGCTCTGGCGAGACACCGGACAGCTCTCCGACGTCTCGCTCCGCGTCCTCGAAAACGAACTCGATCACGAAGAAGGCGCGCTTCCCCCGTCCTGACTCGTCAGCTCGAGGCCTCGAACCAGATCCAGCGGCCCATTCAACTGCCGCCAATGCCCAGGGACGGCGGCAGCCTGGGCGGTCCGAACGGCCTGCGCGCCGAATGCGACGCGGCCGAGGTGGCGATCACGCCATCGAGGTCGACCGTCAGGTCGGCGAGCAGGCAGCGTAGCCAGCACGGTGGTCGGGTCGTCGAGGTCGAGCAGGATCGCCCCGATGGTGCAGGTGCGTATTGGTCGACGCCGTGGGTGAGGACGAGCCAGCCGGCCGGCGTCTCCAGGGGGGACCCGCAGTTGCCGACCTGCAGGACCTCGAACGAGGCTCGGGGCAGGTGGACCGGGCGTCGTGTTTCCCAGGCCTGCCCGTCTGGGGAGGTCGCGACACTGGTGGTCTCGCCGTCGGAGCGGCAGAGCGCGACGTGCCGCCCGCGGAGGAGCCGGGGGAACAGCGCCATGCCCTTGTTCCGAGCCGCTGGGCCGGTGAGCGGCGAGGTCGTGAAGACCCGCAGGTCGGGGCTGGTCAGCAGGCGCGGGGCGATCTGCCTGCCGTCATGGGCCGTGTAGGTCGCCCGGTAGTCGACGGCGCCGTTCGGCGCGGTGAAGCGGACGAACCGGGCGTCCTCCATGCCGTTGCTCTCGACGGCGAGGGCCGGCCACAGCACCCGCTGTGCCAGGGCGCTGCCCGGCGGGAACTCGATCCGCTGCAGCGAGCCGGCGACAGTGCGCACCTCGGCCATGGCCGCCAGCGCTTGCGGTCGGCGAAGGAGGTCGGCGGGGACCCGGGCGAAGGCCTGCTCGAGATCGCCGCCGGCGGCCTGAGCGTCCAGGTTCTCCACGACAGTACGGGTGACCTCGTCGTCGAGGCCGCGCTCGGTGAGGACGACCCGCAACCGCCCGGGGGCCCAGTCGGCCGGTACGGCCAGGCCGGTGGTGAGTGGGCCCGGTCGCGGCTCCAGACGCACGGTCGGGCCGGGTCCGACCAGGGCGACGCCGAAGCCGATGGACGACAGATGGCCCTCACCGCGATGCAGCGAAGGCTCAAGGCCACCCGCAGTGCCCCGGGCGGCAGCCCGCTCGCGCGCTCACCGCGCCACTAGCAGGCGCCGGGCATGCTGGGCCGTCGAGAGCAGCGCCAGAGTCGACTCCGCGCCCTGGTTGAGGTTGCGGCCGTGTGGCTCGAGGCCGTCGCAGCAGCCGCCGGTGTTGGTGTCCAGGAGCGGCATGGCGCTGTCGTTGTCGCCGAGGAACCAGGCCTGGGCCCGGTCGAGCCCGATCAGCCACCGGGTCTCGCCGGTGACGCCGTAGGCGCGGGCACAGGCGTCGGCGAGGGTCGCGACCTCGATGGGTTGCTGGTCGAAGCCGGGCTCGTCGTCTCCCCCGGGTTGCCGGCCGCCGACCGGCGTGGGCGACAGCCGGCCGCCGCGGGTCTCCAGGTCGAGCAGCCAGGCCAGCAGCCGCAGGCCGGCCGCGAGCGCCGCCTCGTCCGGCAGGCAGACACCGGCGAGGATCAGCGCCTCCGGCACGGCGGCGTTGGCGTACCGCAGGGTCGGTTCCGGCCAGGGCCAGGCCGGGTCGACGCCGAGCGGGCCGATCGCGGTGACAGCGGCGGCGAGCAGGTCACGGGCCGGCTGATGGTCCGGGAGGGCGAGCAGCACCTCACCGGCGCCGAGCGCGGCGAACGTCATCGCCCGAGGCCAGCGAGAGCGCCGGCCGGCGCTGACCCGGAACCGGGCCAGCGCGGTCTCCCGCGCGCGCAGGGTAGGTGCCCGCGCGGCGACGGTGCCCAGGCCCCACAGGGCGCGGCCCCACCAGTCGCCGAGGCCGGGCTGGTCGCGCCAGCGCCCGGCGGTGTCCCGGCGGTTGCGCATCGCGCCGTCCGGCGACTGCGCCGCGACGACAAAGGCCAGGTAGCGCTTCAGGAGCCGGACCAGTTCGAGGGGCGGATCCGGCTCGCGGGCGAGGACGACCAGCCCGCGGGCGACGTCGTCCACGCAGTAGCCGTGCTCGCGACGGGGAACCGCGCCCAGGGCGTGCTCGAACAGGCCGATGTCGTCACTGAGCCGGAAGAGGTGGGCGAACGACATGTCGGCGGTCACCGGGCCACCGCCGACGGCCTGGTCGGGCCGCTTCGCGTCTGGCTCATTCTGCTTCGGGTCCGGGCGACCAGCCCGGTGGCGAGCCGCTGGTAGCGGTGGGCGACCGAGGGCCACAGCAGGTCGGGGGCGCGCGCGGCGGCGGCGCGGGCCAGCTCACTGATCAGGCTGTCATCGGTGATGATGCTGCGTATCGCCGCCGCGATGGCCGGGGCGTCGCCGTGCGGTACGAGCAGGCCGGTGCCGTCGCCGAGGAGCTCGACGGCGTGCGGGAAGCGGGTGGCGACGATCGGCCGCAGCGCCGCGACCGCCTCGATGAGAACGCCGGAGGTCACCTGGTCGCGGGAGTCATAGGGCAACAGCACCACGTCAGCCGCGCGGACCAGCTCGCCGAGCGACGCCGTGTCGCGGTAGCGACGGTCGAAGGTGACCGACCCGGCCACGCCGAGCCGACGGGCCTGGGCGACCAGACTGTCGCGGTAAGCCTCCCCTTTCCACGCGAGCACCTTGGGATGGGTCTCGCCCGCGACGACGTAACGCGGGGCCGGGTCGAGATCGGTCAGCGCCGCCATCGCCGCGATGCCCCACTCGATGCCCTTGCCTGGCCCAATCAGCCCCCAGGTGAGGACCGTCGGCCGGCCGGACCGGACCGGCGCGCCGCGGCGGTTGTCGGCAGCACCGTGCGGGATGACCACCACCAGGCGTGGATCGACCTCGTACCCGGCAGCGAGCCGCGCCCGCGCCGTCTCGGTCATGACGACCACCGCATCCGCGGCAGCGGCCACCGCCTCCAGGACATGGCGCTGGTGCGGGGTCGGGTGCACGAGCACCGTGTGCAGGACAACGACCACCGGCACGTCGAGGTGGCGCAGCACCTCCAGCACCTCGTCGCCGTCCGGGCCGCCATAGACGCCGTATTCGTGCTGAACCACCGCCACATCGAACCTGTTCAGCAGCCGGGCTGCCCGCTGCGGACCACCCGCGGTCCCGGCCACCAGCTCCCCGACCACCCCGGTCGGCGCGGCCCACAGCGAACCCGGCACGGCGGGCACGTCCAGCAGACGCACCACCCCGCTGGACCCGCCGGGCGCAGAGCCGGTCAGCTGTTCACGCAGAGCCGCGGTGAACGTCGCGAGCCCGCACTGTGTCGGCGGATACGTACTGAGGAAACCGTAGCGCAGGGGCACCCTGCTCACCTTCCGGTCAGCGCCGGCAGAAGCCGCCGGCAGGCACGCGAGCGTAGAGCTCGCCTGGCGAACGTCCAGGAAGGCAGCGCGGCGTCAGAAACCCATATCTCCCATGCCGCCCGCTCGGCGGCCGCTACGGAATCCGGCTTGTCGGCGATGACAACCTCGATGGTGAGGAAAAGGCCGGCGCTCGACGCGGCGTTCCGCAGCGCCGAGCGGGTCATTTTCACCGGGTCGATGATGCTGGCGGTGACCAGGTCGAGATATTGACGTTTACGGCGTCGGCCTGTTGGTTCAGGCCGCGCCGCGCCTCCTCATCGAAGCCGATGATCTTCGGAATATGGGTGCTTCCTCCTGAGGCTCAAGCCCGTGTGGAGGAGTGTCGGCCGCCCGCAGCGCCCGCGACGAAGGCGATGCTCCAGGCTGCGGCAAGGCACCCTTCACGCCATCGGTTAGCACTCGGCCCTACTGAGCGCTAACCTTTTGTATACGCCCTGCCGGGCGGGAACGCAATGGGTCGATCTGCCCGTGGCCCGGGAAACCGACGACGAGCGGGTCGGCGGTAGGGGTACCGTGAACGCACAATCCGCTCACCCGCGGCCGTCCGCCGCTGCCGGGTCTGAGGGTCCGGTCATCCGGCGATCTTCGGGGTCGTGTCCGCGGCGGCTGAAGCGGCGAGCCCGACGGCGTAGCGTCCGGATTGTCGAATAGCGCTGCCGGGCGGATGGGGTGATGGCGGCGTGACGGTAGAAGATGTGCTTGCCGGCCTCGATCAGCGCGAGGTAGCCGATGACCAGGCCGACCAGCGCCGTGAAGAACCCCAGGGGCAGCGGACTGAGACCGAGTGGGTGCGCGAGCGGGCTTGCTGGGAGCGCCGACCCGACGATCACGACGGTCACGGCCGCGAGAGCCAGTGGCAGGCTCGGGCGGCTGCGGAAGAACGGCACGCGGCGCGTCCTGATCGCGAAGATCACCAGGGTCTGGGTGGCGAGGGATTCCACGAACCAGCCGGAACGGAACTCGCCGGCCCCGGCGTGGAAGATCCACAGCATGACGCCGAAGGTGACGAAGTCGAACACGGAACTGAGCGGGCCGAAGAACATCATGAAGCGACGGATGAAGCCGATGTCCCATTGCGAGGGCGCCCGCAGCTGCGCCTCGTCGACGTGATCGGTCGGGATGGCGAGCTGGCTGGAGTCGTAGAGCAGGTTGTTCAGCAGGATCTGGGACGGCAACATCGGCAGGAACGAAAGGAACAGCGACGCGCCGGCTGCGGAGAACATGTTCCCGAAGTTGCTCGAGGTTCCCATGAGGACGTACTTGATGGTGTTGGCGAAAATCCGCCGGCCTTCGGCGACACCGTCGGCGAGCACGTCGAGGTCCTTCTCCAGCAGGATCACGTCGGCGGCGTCCTTGGCGACGTCGGTGGCCGAGTCGACGGAGATGCCGACGTCGGCGGAGTGCAGGGCGAGCGCGTCGTTGACGCCGTCGCCGAGGAAGGCCACCCCGCCGCCGCTACGACGCTGCACGTGGACGATCCGCGCCTTGTCCTCCGGACTCACCCGGGCGAAGATGGTCGTCGTGGCGATCGCCGCGGCGAGGGCATCGTCGTCCAGGGCGCCCAGCTGGACGCCGGTCATGGCACGTGCGCCGTCGAGGCCGAGTTCGTCGCAGACCTTGACCGCGACGGCCGCGTTGTCCCCGGTGACCACCTTGACCGCGATGCCCAGGCCAGCGAGCCGGGTGAGCGCGCCGGCGGCGTCGGGCTTGGGAGGGTCGAGGAACACCAGCAGGCCGGCCAGACGAAGCCGCTGCTCGTCGGCGGCCGTCGGCGCCCGGACCTCGGTGGCGGCGCGGGTGGCGACCGCGACGACACGGTTGCCCGCCGCGAACTCGACGGCCAGCCGGTCCCTCGCCGTCCGGGGCACGTCGAGACAGCGGTCCAGGACCGACTCCGGGGCACCCTTGGTGACCAGGGTTATCTGGCCGTCCGGGGCGCGGACCAGGACCGAGACCATCTTCCGGTCGTGATCGAATGGCAGTACACCCAGGCGGGTGGAAGCCTCGACGGCGGCCAGCTGCTCGATGACTGGGGGCGCCCGCCACAGTGCCTGATCCAGCGGGTTCCCGCCCACGACGGCCTTCCCCGCCGCCGGCAGGTTCTCGGTGGCAAGAAGGCCCCATCGCAGGACCGCGTCCGCGTCGATGCCCTCGACGGGCACCGAACGCATGTAGTCGATGTGCCCGGCGGTCAGCGTGCCGGTCTTGTCGGTGAACAGGACGTCGACGTTGCCCAGGTCCTCGATGCAGATCAGCCTTTTGACGAGCACCTTGCGTTGCCTCATCCGCCGCGACCCGGCGGCGAGGCTACTGGACACGACCGCCGGGAGCAGCTGGGGAGTGATGCCTACCGCGATCGCCAACGAGAACAGCAGCGCATCCATGATTGGCCGGTGGAGCGCCACGTTGAGGACGAAGATCGACGTGGTCAGCGCCCCGGCGACGTAGACGAGCAGCATCGAGAACTTTCGCAGCCCGATCTGGAACTCGGTGTCCATCGGGTGGGTGCTCAGCCCGGCGGCGATCTTGCCGAGCTCCGTGCGCGGGCCGGTGGCGGCCACGACGCCGGTCCCACTTCCGGCGTTGACCACGGTGCCCATCAGCGCGCAGCCGGTCAGCTCGGCCAACGGCGTGCCAGCCGGCACCGGCTCGGTGTCCTTGTCCACCGGCAGTGCCTCGCCGGTCAACACCGACTCGTCGCATTCCAGCCCGGCGGCGTCCAGCAGGCGGATGTCGGCCGGGACGACGTCACCGAGGCGCAGCGCTATCACGTCGCCTGGCACCAGGTCGGTGACATCGACCGAGGTCGGCGTCCCGTCGCGAAGGACCACGGTCTCGTGCCGGATCTGGTCATGCAGCGCCTCGGCGGCCTTCTCCGCCCGGAACTCGTTGACGAACCCCAGCGTCACCGACAGGGCGACGATCACGCCGATGATGACCGCGTCGCCGCGTTCACCCACGAAGTAGGACGCCAACGCGGCACTGAGCAGCAGCGCCAGCAGCGGTGACCGCAGCTGATGCCAGAGCACCACAAGTGGCCGCGCCCGGTGCGAGGACACCGCGTTCGGCCCCCACCGCGCGCGCCGCCGGGCGACCTCGGCTGCCGAGAGCCCCCGGTCCGCCGTGCTGTCGAGCTGACGCAGCACGTCTTCTCCGGTCCTCCCGGCGACGGCGGCGATGCCCCGGACCACGCCCGTCCCGTGGGCCGGGGCGGTGACTGTCACGGGCGTTCACCGTCACGTCGGTCGGTTGTTGCCGCAACACCCGCCGCCCCAGAGGCGGGCTGGCGCGGTCGCCCTGCCTCAGGGCTGGTCACCGTGGCGGTCACGCCACCGGATGAGCCCGGAACCCTGGTCCAGCGGCAAGGCCTTCCGCAGTGCATCGTCACCTCCGTGTCCACACTCCGAGGATGGGCCGAACCGAGCAGGACCGCGTCTCGTTCACCCGCAGGTGGGCGGCTACCGGCCTACGGAGCTCGCCCAGAGCAGGGTTTCCGCGGTCTGCGTGCTCTGGGCTTGGGCGGGTTTGCTGGCGCTGTCCCGGGTGTCGTCGTAGGCCGGACGTGTCCTGGTGCCCAGCGGTCGGTCGACGGTCTCGACTAGTCCTGCTGGTCGGTAACTGGTGGTGTGGTGGCGGCTGGGCGTCGTCGGCCCTTGCGCACCCCCGGCCAGCGGTCCATCAGGACGAAAGCGGCCAGAGCGAGGGCGACGCCGATCAGGACGACTGCCCACAGCGGCGCGATCGCGTCGAGGACGCCACCGACGATGAACGCGGCGAACAGAGCGACCACGACGAAGTTCGGGCTCATGAGGTGCCCGCGCGCGGATGGCGGCGCGGAGCCCGCGTGACGGCGCCTTGGGCATCCGCCGGGTCGCTGTGCCGGTGGTGGGGGGCTTCGGCGTCGCGGTGGCGGCGCGCGACCCGGCGGAGCTGGGTGATGCGGCCGATCCCGGGGATCGCGATCAGGAGCGCTCCCGCGATCGCTGCGAACAGCATCGTGACCGCGAGCGGCAGGTGACCGTGAAAGCCCAGGAACGATACCGTGACGCGCTGGCCGTTCTGCAGAACGAAGACCAGCAGCAGGATGCCGACCAGGACGAACAGGATCACCGCCGTCCAGGTCTGGCTGGTGCGCGTGGAGCGTATGACATGCGGTCCAACCGCGGGCTGCGTGGTGTCGGAGTCGGCCGGCTGGAGGTCCGACGACGTGCCGGTGGTGGTCACGAAGACTCCCTATTCCTTGACTGGCCTGATGAGCAGGCTGTGGCAGCGGCGACCGAGGCGGGTATCAGGGTCCGTGTGGTCGGGGTGGGGTGCACATCGAGCCGGTCGACCAGGCGGGTAAGGGCGAAGCGCCGGTAGACCCGGGGACGCGCGCCGATGACCACGATGGGGATGCCGGTGCGGGCCGCCCGGTTCGCGACGCCGACCAGGACTGCCAGGCCCCAGGCGCCTATAACCGACACACCGGCGAGGTCGACGATCAGCAGCGAGGGTGGCCTCTCCAGGCCGGTCGTCAGCGCCGCGCGGAACGCGGTCCGGGTGGCGCGGTCGATCTCGCCGTGCGCACGCACGATCGTCCGGTCGGCCGGGGCGTAGATGTCGGTATGGAAGCGGGAGGCGAACCTGCCCGAGCGCCGTGGCCCCGTTTCGGAGACGGGGAGGAGAGTTTTCAGCATGGTCAGTGGCGCGACGTGGTGTGTCGACGTCCCCGCGGCGAATGGCCGTTCGTGCCGGTGACCACGCGCACGGCCCCCAGGATTATGACGGCCCCGACGATCGCGGTGATCCAGGTCGACACGTTGAAGAACGTGTTGAGGGAATGGACGTGGAAAATCATTTTGGCGAGCCAGCCCCCGAGTAGGGCGCCAGCGATCCCGGAGATACCCGCGACCACCCATCCCGTGCGTTCCCCGGTAAGCCTCTCGGCGATCAGGCCGGCGATGAGTCCCAGCACGATCCAGGCAATGATGCTCATGTTTTTCCCTGCTGATTGATAATGGCGGGCTCTTGGTATGCGGGATGGACGTCGAGCGTCACGACCAGGCCGGCGGCGAGGAACTCCTGGAAGACGGCCGGCTGGGCGCCGCGGGCAGTGATCCGGCTCCCTCGGCGAGCCGCCCGCGATGCGGTATCGACCAGCACCGCCAGGGCCGCCTCGCCGAGGGATGGCACCTCGCCGAGGTCAACGACCAGGAGCGGTTGCCCCGCGTGCATTCCGTGGTCGAGAGCGGCCTGAAACGTCGGCGCGGCCACGCCGGCCGGGGAGAGGAGATGGATGGTCGTGACCCGGTCGCGATGCGAGGTGAAGATGCCCACCACGGTCCCGGACGGACCGAACCCCCGATGCCTGATTATGAGGCCTTGGCTGGCGTTTTCGGCCCCGAGCTGGGCCAGCACACGAGGGCGTTCGCCGACGTCGAGGGGTCCCAGGAGAACGTCGAGAAAGTCGCGTCGGTACTCCACTACGCTTGCCCGATCCCAGCCGACGACCAGTGATCTAGGCGTACCTTGCCATGCGGCGGCGAGCCGCCCAGAGGCCCCCGTGGGGATGACGAAACGCAGGCGGAAACAGCAGCGCAGAGGTGGCCGGAAAATTTGGACAATGTCACAGACGACGCCCTGTGGACGATCACTGGCGGCGCTCGAGCGTGAGTCGCACACTCGCGGTCCCGCGGCAGCTACGCGGCGTTCCCGATCCCGAGCCGGCTATGTCCTAGCACGCTGAGTATAGCCCGAAGAACGCTCGAATGTCGACAGCGCGACAACAACTGGCGACTGTGCTGCCGCTCGCGGAAGCGCTTGATCGAGGATCACGGCGTACCGAGTGGGTGCCTCTCGTCGTGATCCGGGGTGTTCGGCCGGCTCGTCGAGGCGACGCCCGGGGCACACGAGGCCCACCGCCGCGCCGCCGCCCCCGGCTCGGACGTCGCGAACGACGCGCCGGAGCCGGTCGAGCCGGACTGATGGGTTGATGGCCCCGACCGAATCTCGGGACTGACGACATCGGCGACGGAGGTCGCTTGGCCGCCAGCTCACCCCTCCGGTGCGGTTCCAGATCTACACCAGGGCACCAGGCGACCGTTGGTAGACCCTGATGGGGTCGAACAGGGTCAGCGTCAGTCCGACGGATCCGAACCGCGTCACCAGGTCGTCCCACGCTGGCCCGGCCAGATTTGGCCAGGCCGTTGGGTATTCATCTGGCGCCGAGGGCACGCCACCCCACTCGATGGCGGCGACCGGATCAGACTGATTCACGACTGCGCCTCGGGGCCGGTCTCCCGAGCAGCGGCGGGTGTCGGTTCGCCGGTGAGCCGGCTGAGCGTCTAGGACGCGATGAGCTGCTGCAACCGGTCCCGGCTCGCGTGTTCGACGAGGTTCGGTACGTAGTGCGTGATCGTCGCGTGTGTCAACGGTGCGTAGCAGCTGCGCACGACCGCCTCGACGGTGGGGCCTGGCACCATCCCGTCGTAGGCGGTTTGGAGGCGTTGAATGAGGATTGTGATCCGCTCGGGTAGTTCATCCCGCACCGGGATCGAGTTCATGACGCTTTGCCTCGACCGAATGAGATCCGGTCGTGTTGCGTTGACCTGTCGGTGGCGTAATACCTGACCGAGCTGGTAGCCATGATGGCTCCTTCTCCTGGGAACAGTGGCCCCAGGAATTCGGGGCTGTCAGCGGCGATCGCCACCTACCAGCCCAAGGTTGAGCCTACGCCGCGAACCGGATCCGGCGCTACGGGTCTCGTGGCGGCTGGGTGGGTGTCGGCCCCCGGCCGGGGTCGTGTGTGTGCGCTGGGCGCCGTTCGTCGGAGCGCAGGCCTGTCGTGCTCGGCAGGTTTAGTTCGGCGAGGATCGTCTCGGCCGCGGTGGGCAGGTCGACACGGGTGTAGGCGGCCAGCAGGTCGAGGTGCTGCTTTGCCTGTTCATGGGTGTTGCCTTGGCTGATCAGTACGCCGATGGCCTGGTCGATGGTCGACAGGGCTTTCAGCCCGCTGGGTGTGGCCGGATCGTGGAGCACCGTGAGGTCCTCGTCGAGTACGAAGGCGGCGGTGTCGAGGCCGCCGAGGCTCCCGGCGAGCCAGCTCAGATCGGTCGCGAGGTCGAGAAACGCTCCGGGCGTCGCGGCAAAGAGGATCAGGGAAGCCGTGGCCGCGGGATCTCCGGATCCGAAGACATGCGGTGGAAGTGATATCCGTAGCGAGGCGTGGATATCTTCGGGCTGGGCGTCCTCCTCAAGCGCGGTGAAATCCAGACGCCGTCCGCCGACAGAGAACATGGCCGACAGCCCCAGGTAGGAGTGGGCGGCGATCTTGGTGTCGGCGGCGAGTTGCCGCAGGGTTTGTGAGATATCTGTGCCGGGCTCGTCCAGCGATTCCGTGAGGGCGGCGAGATCTGCGGCCAAAGCGGCGGAAATTTCCACGGTGGGGTTTCTCCGAAACGGCGTCCCCGAACGCCCGTTTTCGGTCACAGAGCCGAGTACCGCAGGTCGCGGTGCTGGGTGGGGCACCGGAGACGAGTCAGGGCCCCGAATCCAAGGGTGCCGTCTTCACGGTACTCGGCTGAGCCGGTCGCCCAACCGCGGCGCACCGGCAGTCGGGTTACGTCTGGTGGCCGCGGGCGCGGGCGCGACGGACCGCCTC
>Ga0068863_100006761_pt1 | contig 11243 bp, 17 predicted proteins | sample KBSSwiS62_FD_66596 | JGI IMG/M metagenome (GOLD analysis project Ga0068863, IMG submission 66596) | Switchgrass rhizosphere microbial communities from Kellogg Biological Station, Michigan, USA - KBS Switchgrass S6-2 | ecosystem: Host-associated > Plants > Roots > Rhizosphere > Soil ...
CCAGCGGGGACCAAGTGCCCGAACCCGATGGCCAGTCCAAGCACGGCACGATCCGATTCACCCTTCTCATAGAGGAACTATAACATGGCCAAATTCAAAGGCCGGGGCTTCCTGCTCCAGGTCCAGACCGACGACAGCCCCCTCACCTACGCCACGATCGGCGGCTTCGAGACCAACGATCTGACGAAGACCAACGAGTCGGTCGACGTGACCGACAAGGGCAGCGCCCCGCACCGCGAGATCCTCGAGGGCGCCGGCATCCAGTCCAAGTCGGTGACCGGCAACGGCTTCGTCAGCGACGACGCGCAGTTCCAGCTCATCGTCGAGGCGGCCGAGGCCGACACCTTCGTCATCCTCAAGCTGATCAGCGACGCCGGCGACACCCACGTCGGCACCTTCCAGATCACCAACTTCCAGCGTGGTGGTGAAAAGAACGGAGCCGAGACGTTCTCGTGCACGTTCGAGTCGTCGGGCCAGATCGTCTACACCCCGCCCGCCTGATAGGACACCGCAATGAGCAACCCCCTCCGCGCGGAAAAGTCCTTGACCATCGATGGCAAGGAGTACACCCTGCGCCCGACCCTGGCCTGTTTCTCGTCGATCGAGAGCAGGCTGGGCAAGGGCATCATGGCCATCCTGCTGGACATTCCGAACCCCAACACCATGTCGTTCACGGCCTTGCGCGTGATCGTCAACGAGGGCATCAAGGCTGGCCTGGACGGCGCCAAGATGCCCGCACCGTTCAAGGTGGACCAGGCCATGCAGGAGATGGGCATCGCCCTCTGCTGCAACTTCTGCGCCGAGTTCATCCAGGACGGTACCAAGGGACCCGACGATGACGAGGTCCAGGAAGCCAAGGAGGGCGACGTCCCAAAAACCTAGAGGACATCCTAGCTGAGCGCGGGGACTGGGGCCGCTACGTGGCGGCCTTGGTCGTGGACTTCGGGCAGCAGATCAGCGGTGCATGGGGGTGCACCGTGCCAGAGTTCTGGATGCTGCACGGGTTCAAGATGGAGGCGGACCCCAAGGCCCTCCACCAGTTCAAGAGCAAGGAGGATGTCCGGGCATTCGAGCAGAACCTACGCGATAAAGGCTTCATCACATGAGCGACCAGGTTGTCAACGAACTTCTGATCACCGTCCAGGCCGACATCCGCGACCTGACCGCGAAGATGAACGGTGTGGAGAAGTCCGCGGAGAAGGCAGCCAAGTCGGTCAAGACCAGCATGGGCTCGATGGGCAAGTGGGTGGCCAAGGCTGCCCTCCAGTTCGCGAAGCTCAGCGTGGCGGTGGGCACGGGCGTAGCCGTGGCCTTCACCGCCATGGTGGTGAAGGGCGGGCAGGCCGCGGAGAAGCTCCAGCTCACGGCCGACAGCCTCAACATCACCGCCACGTCGCTCCGGGAGCTCCAGGCTGCCGGCGACAACTTCGGCGTGACGGCGGAGAAGGTCAATCAGGTGCTGGCGGTGATGAACCGCCAGCTCGGGCAGGCGGCCGAGGGCAACATCCAGGTCGTGACCTCGCTGGCCCAGCTCGGGCTCAGCATCAAGGATCTGGTCAAGCTGGCACCCGACGAGCAGTTCAAGGTGATCTCGGAAGGGCTCAGCCAGATCCAGGACCCGGCCCGCCGGGCCACCATCGCCACGGACATCTTCGGCCGTGCGTCCATGACCGCCATGAACTTCGTGATGGCGGGCAAGGGTGCGATCGACGACTCCATCAAGTCCTACAAGGATCTGAACACCGCGCTCAGCGAGACGGACCTGCGCATCGCCGCGGACATGTCCAACAAGATGGGCGACCTGGAGCTGGTGATAGAGGACGTTCAGATGGCCTTCGCTGCGGGCGCTGCGCCTGCGGTGGAGTTCTTCATCGAGAAGATCAAGGGCGGCATCGTGGCCATGGGCGGCCTCGGGGGCGTGGCCGAGAAGGTCGGGGCGTTCATGGCCAAGGTCGTGCGCGTGGTGGGGGACCTGTGGCAGGGCTTCGGCTTCGTGCTGAACGCTGTGCGCCAGGGCTGGGACGGGCTGTCCATCAGCGTCAACGAGTTCGCCAAGGCGGTCGCCGTCGCGGTCGGGTGGTGGGGGCAGAAGATCCCCCAGGCGTGGGAGCTGGTCAAGACCAGCTTCGATCGCAACGTCAAGCAGATGGGCATGATCTGGTACTGGTGGCGGGACGTGGGCTACAGCGTGGCCGCCGCCGTAGTGGCCAAGTTCGGGCAGGCCATCCAGTCCATCGGTCAGGGCGTCATCGGTCTGCGCAACGTGGCAGGTGGCCCGGACTTCAAGGAGCTCGGTGGCTCGTTGCTCGAAGCGGGCATCAACCTCCAGGGTGCGGCCGGAGCCATGAAGAAGGCTGGCGCCGACGGGCTGGCCAAGGCCGCTGAGGAGTATCGCGATGCAGCTAAGGCCCAGTCCGACGCGGCCAATGCGTTCGCGAGCTCGGCCATGGTGGACACCGCCGAGTACGACAAGAACATCGAAGACGCCACCAACCACCTGAGCGAGCTGCGCCTGGAGTGGGCCGGCATGGAGAAGGACATCGCCGACAACGGCGGCACGCTGGGAATGAATTGGGGCGACGAGCTCAAGGACTTCGAGACCAAGCTGAAGGAGAAGTTCGACGCCCAGGTTAGCAACGATGCCGAGGTCCGCGACTACGTGCTCAAGCAGCGCGATCTCGACGCTGAGGAGCAGGATGCGTGGCTGAAGGGCAAGGAGGCCCGCTACCAGGACTTCCTGGACAAGCAACGCAAGGGCGACCGGCAGGCACAGGAGGACTTCAACTTCCAGTGGAAGTCCTCGTGGCAGTTCCGGTACCAGTTCGCGAGCGGCATCCTGGGCAACCTCGCCACCCTGCAGGACAGCACCAACCGCAAGACCTTCGAGTTCGGCAAGGCTGCGGCCATCGGGCAGGCCATCGTGGACACCCTGGCCGGCGCCACCAATGCCTTCCGGACGGTGCCGTACCCCTTCAACTTCGCGGCTGCCGCGTCGGTGGCGGTGGCAGGCTTCGCCAACGTGCAGAAGATCCGCAGCACCAAGTTCGGCGGCGGGGGTGGCGGAGGCGGTGGTGCAGGCGGCAGCCCCGCCTCGTCCGGCGTGGACTCGTCCAGCGGCAAGTCGGCCGGCGCCAGCGGGCAGCAGTCCACCAACGTCAACATCTCCCTCATCGGGGACCGCTTCAATCAGCGCAGCGTGCGCGACCTCACGACCCAGATCGCTGGTGCCGTTGGGGACAACGTCAAGTTCAACGTGAAGGGCAACTAGCCATGGCGCTGAATAAGGCCAAGATCCTCTGGGACAGCTACCTGCGCAAGGCGGGCAACGTCACCACCTACAGCGGCGCCGAGGTCAGCGGCTTCGAGATGGAGAACGCCTACGACTGGCGGGACTACAGCATCTTCCGCGCGGCAGTGGGCACCACCAACCTGGACACCGTGCTGGCCATCACCACCACGATCAGCGAGGCGGCCGTCTGGATCGCCCAGCGCCCCGGCGACTACAGCTTGCTCTACGATGGGCAGCAGGTCGTCTACGATGGGCAGCCCGTGGTCTTCGCCGGCAGCCTGCTGTTCCAGTACGAGTCAGCCCCCGGGGTGTTCACCACGCTGGCCACGTTCGGGTTCAACCCAGACCAGGACACCCTCGCGATGGTGTCCTTCGCGCCCGTGGTGGTGCCATTCGGCCGGAAGCTGCGGTGGGTGGTGCAGGGCGGCTCGGCCACGACGGACATCCGGCAGCTCGCCGCCGGTGTGGCCATGGAGAACCCCATCGGGCAGCACGTCGGCCAGACCCCGCCCACCCTGCGCTCTGGTGTGGTGGTGACCAACGTCATCACGGTCAACGGCTCCATCATCGGGCGCAACTACCGGCGTCTGGACCGCAGCGACTCCATCGACTGGTCGCCCGTCATGGGATCGTGGGTGCGCAACACCTGGGAGCCCTTCACCAAGCACGCGTCCAAGAATGCGTTCTTCTACCAGTGGGCCCCGCTGTTGTGGCCCGACGAGGTAGTGTTCGCGGCGGCTGGTGACATCGACGCTCCGGCCAACGCCAACCCCACGCCCCGCATGAAGGTGTCCATGCCCCTGCGCTGCCTGTCCGCGAGGGCGCTCACGTGAGCGCGAAGGACAACATGGGGAAGGAGTTCGTCGTCATCGTCGAGCTCTACATGGACCGTTGCGTGAACGTGTACGGGACCGCCCCCTGCACCGCATCGGTCGGCGTGACCGGCACCGAGAAGTGCTTCAACACCCTGCGCTCGTGCCAGGACGTGGAGAACTACGACCGGGGCGACACCGACGACCGCAAGGTCTATCGGTTCGCCACGACCGACATCCCCGGCCTCCAGCAGGCAGGCGACCCCCCGACCTTCCCCACGCTGCGCGGTGTGGAGACGGCGCCCACCAAGCTCGACCCGGGCAAGGGCCTGGGCGTGCGCAGCGCCGTGTCGATGGTGGTGTCCGATCACCCATGGACGGATGTGGGCTGCGACCCCTACCGCCGCGAGCGCACCTACGACCCCGACCAGCGTGGCAGCTTCTGGGGCAAGTGGCTGGCGCGGAACCCCAACTACGAGGGTCGTCGGGTAGACATCCTGACCGGTTATCTGGTGGATGGGGTATATGACGCCGGGAACTTCCAGCGTCGCACCTATCTCCTGACCAAGGTGGCCGGGCCGGACAGCAACGGGCAGGTCTCCATCGAAGCGAAGGACCCCCTCAAGCTGGCCGATGCGGATAAGGCGCAGTTCCCCGTCGCGACCAAGGCCAAGCTCAGCGCGGAGATGCTGATCGGGGACACGCTGTTCCTGGTCGCCGATGCCGACGGGTACATCGCGGCGCAGTATAGCGACGGGCAGGTCTACGTCCGCATCGACAACGAGATCATGCGCATCACCTCCATCGTGGACGATGGGGGCGGCTTCTACACGGTGATGGTGAGCCGCACGGACAGCCCGGCCATCTACAACAATGCCCTGAACATCCAGGTCAGCCACGAGCTCGGGGCTGCCGTTCAGCCGTGCTACTACTTCAACAACGTGCGCATCGACCAGATCGTGCACAAGCTGCTGACCGACGGCACGCGCATCCCTGCCACCTATCTGCCGGCGTCGGAGTGGGCCGATGCCATTCTGGGCGCGGGGTATGACAACTACACCTTCACCGCCCTCCTGGCCACGCCCGAGCCCGTGCGGGACCTGATCACCGAGCTGACGCAGCACGGCATCCTCCTGTGGTGGGACGAGCGCGACCAGACCGTGAGCATGAAGGCTCTGGTGCCCCAAGCCTACAACGGCAACCCGCTCAACGAGCAGACCAACATCATCGCCGGCAGCATCGCCGTCTCCCAGAACGCCACGGACCGCGTGTCGCAGGTGTGGATGTACTTCGGCCTCAAGTTCCCCACGCTGGACATGACGCAGCTCGTCAACTACGCCAACATCGAAGTCAAGGAGGACGCCGACGCGGAGAGCGACGAGGAGTATGGCCAGACCAAGATCCTGCCCATCTACTCCCGCTGGATGCCCACCGCCAAGCGGTCTGTTGCGAACGAGATTGGACAGCGGCTACTCCAGTCCTACCGGGACACCAAGATCCAGATCGCCCTGTCGCTGGACCCCAAGGACAACGACGCCTGGACCGGCGACATCCGTGGCGTGGAGACCGACCTGGTCCAGGACCTGACCGGCCTGCCCGTGTCCCAGAACTATCTGGTGATGGAGGTGAGCGAGGAGATCTCTGACTCCGGCGTCACCTACGCCTACCTCCTGCAGTCCGACATCACCCTGCGCCGCGCGGGCGTGATCACGCCGAACGAAGTGGACGGCGACCCCTTCCCAGACTACGATGATGCGACCGACGAGCAGAAGCTGACCTACGCCTTCATCGGGCCGAACAGCGGCAACTTCCCCGACGGCGAACCCCCCTACGAGATTCTCTAAGGAACTACCATGACCGCCTGGGACGAAATCCTTCCGACGCAGACCAACGCTGGCAAGCCCATCACGCAGTCGCTGATGGAGCGCATGCGGGACAACCCGCGCTCCGTGGCGCAGGGCGACGCGACCGTGCCCTACGATGAGAAGATCAACTTCCCCGTGGCCATGCGCACGAGCGAGGTCGACAGCACCGCCCGGGCCGCGCCCGACGGCACAGGGGGCGTCCGCTGGATTGGTGGTGGCTTCGCCGGCATGGGTGCCGACGGCACCGGCCTGGGCTCCCCGGTCGCCTCTCTGGTGGCCGGCGTCTACCACTTCGAGGAGCTCGCGCTCGGGGCGCCCCAGACCCCCACCGGCATGGTGACCATCTTCTGCGAAGGGGATGTGGACATCAACGACACCATCGTCAGCTCCTACCGCGTGGTGATCAAGGCCAGCGGCAACGTGACCATCAGCGCCGCCGTGACCTGCCGTGGGCTGGAGGTCCGGTGTGGTGGCGACCTGACCATCAGCGCCGCAGTGAACGCCCAGAGCGGGGTGAACCCCACCATCGAAGACGAGGACCGCACCCTGGTCGGCGTGGCCCGGTTCTACGTGGCCGGCGAGTTGAACATCACCAGCACCGTCACCGCCAACGACGTGCTCATGTTCGCTCTCGGGGACACGGTCATCAGCGACAGCGTGCGCGCGGTGTGGCGTCTGTCCGGGTCGGCCGCCAATAGCGGGGTCAATGCCTCTGGCTGGGGCACCAAGGACGGCAGTGGCCAGCAGAACGGCAGCACCTACTCCAGCACCACGTCCGGCAACGACGGCTCAGGTGGCGGTGGTGGCATCGGCGGCGGCTACGGCGGCCGTCCGGACGGCACCCCGGGTAGCCGGTCGCCCGGCGACGGCTTCCGTGCCGGCCATCGGCTGTACTGCATCCTGACCAACGACTTCCGCCGGGGCGGCGGTGGTGGCAGCTCCTCCGACGAAGCGGGCGGCGATGGTGGTGGCCGCATCTCGCTCTACGTGGGTGGTGACCTGGACATGACCGGCGGTGAGCTGGACGCCCATGGCAACCCGGGCATCAGCTCCGGCTCGCAGGACAGCGGTGGCGCGGGCGGCGGCAACGTGCGCGTGATCTGCGCGGGCACCATCAACGACGGTGACTTCCATGCCGATGGCGGCGACGGCGGTCTGGCCGACGGCGGCGGTGGCGGTGGTGGCGGGGTGTTCCTCGCGGCCACCGGGTACACCGGCACGCAGCTCCCGACGGTCGTCCCTGGGATCAGCTCGCAGGGCGAACCTGGTCAGAGCGGCACCATCAACGTGGACACCCTGTCCGCCGATGAGATCGAATCCCTTATTCTTGCAGGAGTGTGCGATGTCTAATGATACGCCAGGAAAGGTTCCTACCATCACGGAGGACACCCCCATCAAGACCAACATCAAGACGGTAGCAGTCGTGATCGGCGGAGTGTTCGCCGGCACGATGTTCTTCGCAACGGTGATGTGGAAGCTGGACCGCATTGCGGAGCAGCAGACCGCCGATATCGAGGAGCGCAAGAAGCAGTACACCGAGCTGGTCACCAAGATCGACGAGAGCTCGAAGACCAGCATCTGGCGCATCAACTACCTGTTCAAGATACTCAACCTCGACAACCCCTTCGAAGGGATCTACCGTGCACCTGCCCAGCCGACTGCGTCCGGTCCTCGTCTCCCTGATCGCGGGGCTGTTCCTTAGCGTCGTAGTCTGGGGGTGCCGACGGCGGGGACAGAGCACCAAGGGCAGCGACGACGGACATGCGGGAACGCCGGGCGTTCCAGGATGGGACGTCTCCGATGTCATCATCCGCGTCGCTCTCCTCGTTACCGCGCTCGGCACCGCCGGCTTCATCGGTTGCATTGTCGCTGCCATCTGGACCGGCCAGTGGATCCGCTTCGGCAAGTACGCAGTCGGCTGCCTCGCCGCCATCGCTGCCAGCCAAGCCGCCTACACCTACGGGCTCCACATCGAAGCCATCACGTGGTGTCTCGTGGTGGTGTTGGTTCTTTGCCTTCTCGTTTATGGCTGGCTGCATCGCCGGGATCTGGAGAAGCCGCTAGGCCGGGACCTGGACGGCGATGGGGTCATTGGCACCCCTAAACGCAGGCCCTAAAAGAACACCCGGCGCCAGTGCGGGCGCCGGGTGCAATACCCCCTAGTACTAGTCTTTACTTTAGCGAGGCGGCAATCTCTAGCCGCTGTTGCTGGCGTGCGGCTGGGGGCTGTTGCCCTCGTTGCCACCGCCCTTGACCTCCACCCCGCTACCGGGCTTGCCAGGGGTGGCCCAGGTGCCCGTCGGGGGCAGCAGGTCGGCCGGCTTGCGGCCCATGGCCACGCGCTGGCGCAGCAGCAGGGCAAGGTCCATCGTCTCGGACATGGCCTGGGCCCACAGGTCGGGGCAGCTATCGCCGGACTCGAGCGCCGTCCGGATGTTGCTGACCAGGATGTCGGTGGTGATCTTGATCTCTTCCTGCAGGGGCAGCCGGGGGTTCTCCACCTTCAGCTTGTCCATCGCATCCTTGACGATGCCGTTGATCACGTGTGAGACGTGCTCCAGCTCGTGCAGCAGCCGCCGGCTTTCGACGGGCGTGACTTTGTTATTGGAATCCATAGGTCTGTCTCCTTGGTAGTATTGACATGGGTTGTTCCGTCCATCCGATGTAGGTGGCTTCCAGGTAGGCGCGGACCTCGCGGCGGCTGACGAGGCCTGCCCGCCACTCCGGGTAGAGGCCCACCGTCTCCGCGAACGTGGCCGGCTTCAGCATCTGCGTGACATCCTTGCCGATCAGCCGGATGCCCCGCTCCTGGTCCAGTAGCACCGCCCCGCGCACCCACTCGGCGCCGATGAGGACCATGGTGTCTGCGCCCACGACGAACGTGTAGTTCAGCCAGTAGGTGAGTTGCTTGCGGCGATGTACGATCATTGGTGGTACTTGATCTTATACCACCGGCAGCCGTTCCAGCCAGAGGTCCACGTCACGGTCGGGTTGCCGGCTAGCGCCAGGGCCACGGTGCCGGGCGTCTCCCCTACCAGCGTGGACAGCGTCTCCAGGGACACGGCCGATGGGTAGGCACCGTTGAGGATGCGCAGGGCCTTGACCTCTGGGTGTTCGGCTTCCTCCTGCTTGTGGTGGGAGAGGTCTGCCACCGTCACGCCCAGGATGGCAGCGCCTACGATGGAGACTAGTATGAGTAAGCGGATCATGCGACCTTCCGGGGGCGCCCACCAGTGCAGCCGCAGGAGCGGGTCGGGTGGGTCTTGGCGTTGAGGTTCTTCAGGCGGGTGATGCTCTCCTTGCCGCAGTCGCAGCGCATCAGGAACAGGCGCTCGGTGCCCAGGTCATCGGCGCGGCGGCGGGGGTCCAGCTCGCGGACCACCACCAGCTTGCCGAAGCGGGTGCCCGTTGGGAACGGCTTGTTGCATCGTCCATTGGATGGCATGGCTACCTCAGGATCGGGGTGTTAGGGTTGGCTATCACGCGCAGGGCCCGGCGCTGCACCCCACCAAGATGGGGGTAGGGGCCCAGCACCCGCACCGCCACGGTCCAGCAGGACTGAGGCGGCGGGTTCTTGCGCGGCTTCTGGTACCAGTCCTCCACGACAACGCATGGGGTGCCAGACATCCAGACGCACAGCGTGCCCACGGGCAGGAGCTTCACCCCACACCCGCAGGCACACCGGTCACTCAGCATAGACGAGCTCGTTGTTCACATCCGCATAGCGGGCAGGGTTGGCGCCGGGCGTGCCCCACCCGAACATCGACCCGCACAGCATGGCCATGACCTGGGAGGGCAGCACACCGAGCGCCTCGTTCATGCGGCGACAGCGCTCGGTGTTCTTGGCGAAGTCCGTGTACCGGAAGCCCAGGATGCCCTTGTCCACGCGAAGGATCCTGGTCTCCCCGTTGAGCGTGGCATAACAGAAGTCCGGGAGCGTCTCCATGGGCTTGACGCTGTTGATGGCGTGCATCAGCATGGGCCAACCGCGCATCCGGCGGAGGGCGTCGGGCGGATCGTTGGCCAGGATGGCCTTGATCTCGAGCTGCACCATGGTCATGCCCACGGCTCCGAGGTTGAAACACGCCAGCCGCAGGGTGCGGAGCTGGCAGTGCGTGGCCTCCTTGGTCAGCTTGCTGGCCAGGAGCAGTGACAGGTTGACGGCGGAGTCGTACAGGCTCACAGCGTGCTGCCCTTCTTCCACACGGTCCGGCCGGAGTGCGTCACGAACACGCGCTCCAGCTTGACACCGTGGATCTGGTGCTTGGCGGCGGCCTCCTCGGTGGCGTGGCCGACCGTGGTGCTGAACGGCACCCACCCGAGGGAGCTGCGGCCCTTGCCCTCATAGGTGTAGGACAGCAGGACCGGGTCGGCGTCGGGCTTGACCTTGGTGGTGCCAGCGCGGGGCTTGCGCACGGTCTTGGGGGCGGCGGGGTTCTTCGGGAGACGGGGCATGCTAACCTTCTTTCTGGACGGGCCGAACACATCGGCCCAGGTGTTGGCGAGATCCCTGTTGCGGGGTCGCCGGGTGGATTGGGGAGGGTAGGCGGCAGCGAGGGGCAGGCGGCGCATCAGTCGTCGGACTCTTCGTCGCCCTCATCATCCTTGGCGCGCAGCACGAACTCGGCCTTCTTGCCGTCGTCGCACAGGTGGATGGCCTTGAACTCGCCAGCGACGCGCACGGCCTTGCCGCAGTGCTTGCACTCGTAGACGTTCTTGCCCTTGCGCTTCCGCTTGAGCACGGTGCGGAAGTTGACGAGCGGGTCGTGCGGGAAGGGGCCGAGCTCCTTGCTCAGGGCGCGGATCTTGATCAGCAGCTCGGGGCCGGCACCGCAGGAGCGGGCGGGGCCCACCAGTCCGACAGCCTTGGCCAGCTCCTTGAAGGGCTTCTTGTGCCCGTGGATACAGCCGACGGCCGCATGCACCAGCTCGTGCACCGCGCTATCCACCACTTCCACCGCGGACAGGTGGATGGGGCTGATGAAGATCACCGACTGCTTCTTGCTCTCGGTGGCCGACTTGTCCCAGCACTGCGCCAGGACGCGGCGCTTGCCGGTGGCCAGACCGCGCTGGCTCGGGAAGCCGATGCTGATCTGGGGGTCGGGGAAGGGCTTGGCGCCGGCGTCCTCCAGCCACTTCTTCATGATGGGCATGGCTTTCGCCAACCAAGCTTCGCGGGTGATGGTAGCGGTGGGCATGGCGTGTTCCTTCAGGCGGGGGTGTTGGGGAGAAGGGCCTTGGCGCGGGCGAGGGCGGTCTCGAGGAGATCTGCCAGGG
>Ga0068863_100006762_pt1 | contig 11243 bp, 7 predicted proteins | sample KBSSwiS62_FD_66596 | JGI IMG/M metagenome (GOLD analysis project Ga0068863, IMG submission 66596) | Switchgrass rhizosphere microbial communities from Kellogg Biological Station, Michigan, USA - KBS Switchgrass S6-2 | ecosystem: Host-associated > Plants > Roots > Rhizosphere > Soil ...
TTGAACCCGCATGACTCTGCGACCCACCTCTCTGCCCGCATTCGGTGTCTTCGCGGTGGCTGCCCGCCACCAGAACTTTGCGAATGCCGCCGAGGAGCTCGGCCTCACCGCCAGCGCAGTGAGCCACCACGTGCGTGGGCTCGAATCGACTCTGGGCGTTAAGCTCTTCCAGCGGCATGCGCGAGGCGTAGCGCTTACGGATGAGGGCCGCTCGCTCGCGGACGCTGCAAACGTCGCACTGTCCGATCTGGATGCCGTAGCAGTTGCGCTAAACAGTGACGCCAGACAGGCCACTCGAGTACGTGTAGCCGCCCTTCACTCCCTGACCTATTGCTGGCTGCTGCCGCGCCTCTCCCGCTTCGTTGCTGCCTATCCCCGCATCAGACTGAGCTTCGAGACGGGCATCGCAATCACTCGTTTCGATCACACGGGCCCGGATCTGGCTATCCGCCACGGCGCGGGCTCCTGGCCGGGACTAACGGCCGATCACATCATGGACGAGTACCTCTTCCCCGCAGCCTCACCAACAATGAAGGGGTTGGACACGGTCACAGAGGCAGCCCATGTTGCAAACCTCCCGATGGTGACAGACCTCGCGCATCAGGGATGGCGCGAATGGTTTCGCTCCGCAGGTGTGAGAGGTGTGCGTCTGCCGGAGATGCACAGCTTTACGGACTCAACCGACGCCATGCAGGCGGCCGTACTGGGCTTCGGAGCCATACTCGCGCGCTCGCGTATTGTAGAACCATATATTCGTGACGGCAGGTTGGTCCGACTGGCCGGACCTGCGGTGAAAGCGCGTTATGGCTACTACGCCGTCTACCCGACTCATCGTCGGCCAACTGCCAGCATCGCTCATTTCCTCTCGTGGTTGCGACGGGAGGCTGCCCGGGAGTCAAACGAGATGCCGCCTGTCCATAAACCACCCGTAAGCTAGCTCGAGGCAAGATTGCCACCGCCCCCTGTGCCACAATGCCGCCGACCCGGACGCCCCTGGCGCAAATCATGGATCACAACAACGACTTGCTCAGGCCCTCCCTCAGCGCCGACCACAACCCTTCCGCTGCCATCTACTCCGCCCGGACCGTATTTCTGGCCTCTTTCTTCGGGGGGCCCATTGCCGGCGCGGCCATAGCGCTGACCAACGCGTACCGGCTCCGTCGCCTGGCCACTGACTGGCCGCTCGGACTCATCGCTGTCGCACTGTGCTTCGGGTTGGCCTGGCTGTCGACCCACCACGGCTGGTCGTGGCTGGACGCGATCGTTGGCCATGGGAGTGCCCTCTATGGCGCCCGCGTGATCAATCTCATCTTCTTCGCAATCGCGTACGCATTTCACCGAACCTACTTCAAAAGTATGTCAGTGTTGGGCATCACGCCGCCGAATGGCCTGGCTGTGGGCCTCGGCGCCATCTGTCTCGGTGTCATCGCTGAACTGGCCATTGGCCAGGTGTTTCCGATATGAGCACTCCCGACGATAGCGGCCCAACCCTCGGGGCACTTTTACAACAGGCGCACGCGCTCATTGACCGGCGCCGTTTCCCACAGGCGCGTCAACTGCTCGCCACCGCGGCGCAAAGCTACCCCGACAACCCGCAGGTGTTGTACCTGGCCGCATTCATCGATTATTCGGAAGGGAAGTTGGATGACGCCGAGAAGACCGTGAGCTCGGTGTTGCTGCAGGATCCGGAGCATTACGGCGGCCGGACCCTGCGCGCCGAGTTGCATGAAGCCCGCAAGCAGTTTGCACAGGCGGAGACAGTCTGGATCGAGTTGCTGCGCGATCACCCCGAAGACGCGGATCTTTATGCATCCTACGGCGAGCTGATGATGCAAACGCTGCATCTCGACAAGGCGCAGCGCCTGATGCAGGAAGGCTTGCGTCTCGAGCCCAATCACCCCAAATGCCTGTATATCGCGGCATTGATCCACATCATCCAGGGTCGCTCGAGCGACTCCGAGAATGAACACCTGCAGCGGCTGGTGACCGAGTATCCGGAGCGGATTCAGACCCTCCTCACCCTCGTTGTCGCATTGAGCCAGCGGGGAGATAACCGCAGTGCCCTGCGGGTTGCGCAGCAGCTCCTGGCCATGCGCCCGGACTCCCCGCACTATCTGACGCTGGTCAAGGAGTTGAAACTCCAGACCCACTGGAGTCTCCTGCCGCTGTACCCGATGCAACGCTGGGGCTGGGGAGGTGCCGGCGTCATTACAGTCTTGGGGATTGGCATCGTTCACGCGGCCAGGAGCTCGCTGACAACGGACCTGGCATCCGTCATTGCCTATATCTGGCTGGCTTACGTCGTTTACAGCTGGACCTGGCCCGGAATCCTGCGCAGACTCATCTGAGATTCAACCAAAATGTCCCGTTTACGCGAAGACCTCGAACGCGAGCTGTTGTCCAATCCATTCAACGCCGAGCTGCGAACCGAGTATGCACAGGTGCTGCTGGACGACGGCGATCCGGAAGCCGCGCTCGTCCAGTTTGAGTTGCTCAACTCGCAGTCGTCAGCCAATGCCGCGGCACAGGTCGGCGCGGCCCTTGCACTCCTGCGCATGGGACGTGACAGCGAAGCTCTGCAACGCTACGCATCCGCGCGCAATACGCCTGGCTTCGTGTCAGACCCTACCCTCGAAGCCCGGCTGGAAAAGGCCAAGCCCGCATCTCCTGCCCGCTTTACGGTGGTGCAAGGGGGGCGATCCGAGAAGGTAGTCAACTTCGCGCCACCACAGGGCCGCGAACGGATCGGGTTTGCGGACATCGCCGGGCTCGAAGACCTCAAACGTACCGTGCGGCTCCAGATCATCGAGCCGTTCCTGAAGCCTGGGATTTTCGCGAAATTCAAGAAGCAGGCGGGCGGTGGTGTACTGTTGTATGGGCCGCCCGGCTGCGGCAAGACGATGATTGCGCGCGCGGTCGCGACAGAGTGCCAGGCTGAGTTCATGTCAATCGGTATCGCCGACGTACTGAGCATGTGGATCGGCGAAAGCGAGCGCAACCTGGCCAGCCTGTTCGACAAGGCGCGACACAGCAAACCCTGCGTTTTGTTTTTCGACGAGATCGACGCCTTGGCCTACTCGCGCTCCAAGGCGCAATCCGAGCACACCCGTCAGGTTGTGAATGAGTTCCTCGCACAGCTCGATGGCTTTGGCGCCGACAACCAGGGCGTGCTGATTCTCGCGGCAACCAATATGCCATGGGATGTCGATTCAGCAATGAAGCGCCCCGGGCGTTTCAGCAGAAGCGTATTCGTTCCACCGCCGGATGCCGAAGCACGGTCGCGTATCGTGGAGCTCAAACTCGCGGGCGTTCCGCACGAGAACATCGACAGCCGCGCCATCGGCGCCGCGACGGCCCACTTCTCCGGCGCAGACATCGAGGGCGTGGTGGAGCTTGCCAAAGACTACGTCCTGGAAGAGTACGTCTCCAACAGCTCTGAACGGCCCATCCGGCAGGAAGATCTGGTCCGCGCAGCCAAAGGCATGCAGCCAACGACATTGGACTGGCTACGGACAGCACGAAACCTGGTGAAGTACGCCGGCGCTGACGCCAGCTACAACGACGTTGAGAAGTACCTCAAGACGCACAAGTTGGTGTAGGCGCCTGAAGTCGCAACCTCTGCTTCAGGGATTCGAGAAATACCGAACCCACCGTCCAGTCCTCTATGGGTGGTGCTTCACGTGTCAGCTTGCTCAACAAGCTGTCGGCTTCTGCCGCGGGGAGCAGCCGAGCGAGCAACACATACACACCGATAAATCGATTATCTTCGAGGTGCCGCAAAAACAAATCGTGTCCATCGCGACTCGACGCGTTGAAATGACAGAACAGAAAATAGTCGGTAATCTTGTCGTGGCGAAAGCGCCATCTAAAGCCTCCATCAGCGGTATCCTGACGCTGCAACAACTTCTGCTCCCGCAGGACTTCACGCTCTTTCTCGAATTCATTCTGGCCTATCGTGAGTGCCCGGTTCTCGATCCGCAGTGCATATAAGGCTGAGCAGAAAGCTTCCATCGGAAATTCTTCCTGGAATTCACGGGCATACTGTCCGCAGGCCAGCAGGATCTGCTGCTTTTGCAGGCTCAAAAGGTCCGGCTCGATCCCCGCTGCCAGCAGGGTTGCGACGGTACGGAGGTCCATGGGGTTTGAGATCAATGCCCGCAGGCCGCCCCCTTCCTGGCGACCTGACTTCTCATCCATTGCGGCGACAAAGGAATTTATCTTGCTTCGGTAGGCAGCAGCTTCCCCGGCGCTGGAGACGACCTCATCAGCCTGCTGAGACAGGAATTCGCGTATCTGTTCAGACCGTACGGATTCGATCCTGAGGATCGCGGCGCGGCGCGGCGGTATGGTTTTGACAGGTTGAGTTGCTATCGCAATCCGGGCGCCAGGGTGTGCATCCGCAAAAGATACAATTTGTGCCCGCAATCCCGGGTCGACTTCGTTGAGTCCATCTATGACAACGATGAGACCTCCTGCGTAGATGATTGATTCGAGAAATTCCTCATCCGCCAACCAACCCGTGAAGAGCCTGGCGATCGCTTTGATGATGCCACCCTCCCGGCACGACGTTGCATTCAGAAAAACCAGCGGCTCACGCTCGGACCGCGCCAACTCCCGCAGGAACCAGGTCTTCCCGGCGCCCGACTGAGCCTCAATCCACACCTGGCCTCGTATTGAAGGAAAAATCCTCATCAATTTTCCCTCCTCAACCGCACCGGATGTCTCGAGCGACGCATACAGATCGCGGAAATAAAGCCCGCGGTCAAAGCTGGACAGGCGGCATTCAGAAGTCAAAACATCCGCGAACGGCCGCATGATTCTGCGGCGCAAGCACGGCACGCTCAGCAGGAGCAGTTGTATGTACATCAATCCCGCATATTTGCGGACGGCTGGATTCCAGAAAACAGTGACTTGGACAATGCGGCTGTATGGGTAGATGAGAAACAAAAAGGCCCAGACCGCCGCATGCGCTCCGGAGAGCACTGCGGCCAGTTCAGAGCTGGACCAGGTTTCAGGCCGCATTTCTTCATCCAGGGCATGCAATTTGTCCAGCTCACCCAATGATGCGGCCATCGCAAGAATTTCTCGTGCCGACTTCGTGCCCCGGCTCGTCACACACGAACTGCTCCGCGCGAACGTCACTAACCGTGTGCTGAACGACGTCGAGTTCCGCTGACACAAATGGTTCCAGGCCGTCGCGACCTCGTTCAGCACGTTGAGATGAGCCGATCGCGTAGGCTGCGCATCACCACCAACGTCACGCTGTGAATCTGCTTGCGATGCTCCTGCATCTATGTCCCTCGATACCAGGGCCATTGAATTCAATACATCGTCGAATGCACCCTTCCGCGCCACGTTCTCGTAATTTCTGAGTCGCATCACGAGCCAGTGCGCGACTGCAGGGCTTCTACTCGCAAGCGCGGCTCGCGCGAAACTCATTGTGGCGGCTTCCGTTATGTCCCCCGGGACCGTGGACCCAACTATCGCCGGGTTCAACAGATGGTAGTAGTTCAAACACTCGGCTTTGATCTGTCCGTCCAGCATTTTTACCGGCTTGTGCAACACTGCGTCCAGCAAATGCCCGGTCGGCGGCAAGCCGATAAAGTCAAATCCAGTACGAGACCAGGCCATATCGGGCACAATACGGCACAATAAATCCGGACTTCTCCTCGAGCTGACCAGCTCTTCGGCGCCGAATGAGCGAAACCCTATGTATGCGGATATTTGCGACCTCATCTGCCTCGTGAAACTTCTCAAACCCGTTATCTCGTCCGCTGTGTCATAGCAGCGTCTGATATAAAAGGCGGCTGACTCGATATCCAGACTCTGCAGGTATTGCGTCCCGCGTTTTGTATACTCGTGCTCAATCGCACGGCACTGAGTGACTTCGGAAAACTGCGGATATCCGCGCCTGTTGAGAAGGGCGTCGATGCTATACAATGATTGCAGGCTCAAAGAATCGCGATCAATCAACTTGGCGAGATAGAGAGCCACTACACAGCGTGACTCTCTCATTCTCGGGTTGTTGCTGACCACACGGTGTGCGATTCGTTCTATTTCTGCTCTCGGCTCACTCACGTAGCGGAAGGCGGACACCAGTGTGGTCAGGGCATCGATCGAAGTGTCTGTCAGCGGAATCACACTTTCCCGGCCGAAAGCGGAACCGCAGGCCAATTCCACCGCCTGGATTGACTCGCCGGCTCGGGAGAGGTAGCGATACGCGGAGATGGGTATCGGCACCGATTGAGATCGAATCTCAGCCTGCGCCGCGACAGCAAGCGACCGGCCGGGTAATAACAACAGTCTCCGGAGACCTCCTCCACCCACATCGCCAACGACCACTTCATCGACGAGGTCTGCGAGAGTGGACGACGGAACCGATCCTTCGAGCCCCATCACCGCCAACAGCCAATCATCGAGGTCCGAATCCCTTGGATTCCTGCTCATCGCCACGGTGAGATATTTGAGTGACTCCGCAGGCTCGTTATCGATCAAGAGGGCGATCGCCCGTGCATCGAGGCCCACGACAGAGCTCCGTTCATACTGTTGTCCAATATCGTCTGTCAGCAACAGGATTCTCCCCCGCTGCAATTGGATCGAATTGTTCGGAGTCCTCGTCGATAAGAGTTTCAGCTCGTTATCAACCAATGGTTTCAATACGTTCCAGTCCAAACGAATCCGGTGGACACGCAGAACGTTGAGAACCTCCCCCACCTCCAGATCGTTCGCTTCTCGAAGCATTCGCTGCCACAGGACCGCCGTGGTGTTGAACCTCGCCGCAACCTCATAAATGCTTACGGGCTGTTCATCCGCACTCCAATTGCTCTGGTGAGCGAGTCGGGGAAAGTCCGAGAAGAATCGCGCGGCGTTGCCAGCATCCGGTGCAAGAAGGCTGAGTGCGGAGTATCCCTCCAATGTCGGCCCGGATTGCATTTGCTGCCCCAAAAGGCGACCGGCGTGCTGTAGTCGGGCTCGGCCGAGGTCGGTTCCCTTCAGCTGACCCAAGACCTCACGGGCCTTGCCTGCTTCTTCCAGATAGTTCACCTCTACGGCGATGAGTTTCCAATCATCGGAGGCCAGCATCTCACTCGCCGCGGCCGCGACCCCAATGAATTCCCGATCGCCGGTAGTGACGACTTCGGAATGGCAGGCACCCAAGGCGGCAAGCGCAAAAAATACTTGCAACGCCAGCAGGTACCGATTGAGTCTCATGGCCTTCCCTATTCGGTCGCTGACCTGTGAGAAGACGTGCGCCGCCATAGGTTCCCGTTAGTTGTCGGATTGATGGCGGGCGAAATCAGGATGGCCGATGCCGGGTTTGCTTCGGAAATCCTGGGCCGGGACCTGCGCGCGAAGCAACCAATCAGCGTGCGGCAGCGCTCGGCACGGCCCCAGGTCAGGCCTTCAGCCCCGCAACGCTGGCCAGCGTGTCAATGTCGAGGCACTGTGCCAACTCGGCAGCGATGTTATCGAGGGCGGCATCCACGCGCGAATTGTGGTCATCCAGACTCGGCGTTGCGCCGATGGCGGCTACCAAGGCAGCGCGCGCTTCGGTCACACCAAACAGGCCGTGTACATAACAGCCGGCAATGCGCCCATCGGCAGACACGGCGCCATCAGTCGACCCATCGTTGAACCGCAGAAACGGCCGCGCCGCGCCCGGTCCCGTAGTGTGCCCAACATGCATCTCGTAACCCGCAAATGCGGCCCGCTTGGCAGCGGCAGCGGCAGCGCCAGCGACGCCCACACCGCCAGCGCCGGTCGCGACGGCGGACACATCGGCGGCGCAGGCATGCGCGGCCAACACCCCTGCCACCTCCCGCAACGTCTTGTCCCCCGTCATCACCGTCTCAACATCGAGCAACCCGAGCGCCGGCACGGTGCGCGGTGGGCCCTCGATCCCATTGGGGTCGCTGATACTCCGCCCCAGCATCTGATACCCCCCGCAAATTCCCAACACGCGCCCGCCATGGCGCACATGTGAGAGGATATCCACGTCCCACCCCTGACTGCGCACAAACTCCATGTCAGCAATCGTCGACTTGGTCCCTGGAATCACGATGAGCGCGGCATCCCGGGGCAACGGCCGCCCCGGCGGCACGAATACCAACTCTATTTCCAGCTCTTCGCGCAGCGGATCGAAGTCATCGAAGTTCGCAATCCGCGACAGCTGAGGCACCACGACCTTGGCGCGGACGCCAGGCCGGCGCGGCGCGTTGATGTCCTCCAACTGCACTCCATCCTCTGAAGGCAACCGGCTGGCCGCCGCCAGCCACGGCACAACGCCGATCGACGGCCATCCCGTGTGCTCAATGACCTTCCGCACGCCGTCATCAAACAGCCGGGGATTACCCCGAAACTTATTGACGATAAACCCCCGGATCAGTGCCCGATCTGCCTCGTCCAACACCGCATGCGCACCAACCAGCGAAGCGATCACGTGGCCGCGGTTGATATCCCCCACGAGCACAACCGGCAAACCCAGCGCCTGGGCAAACCCCATATTCGCGATGTCGTACTTGCGAAGGTTCGTCTCGGCAGGGCTCCCCGCCCCCTCGACAATCATCAAGTCCGCTTCCTGCGCCAGTCGGCGATAACTCTCAACAGCCACTTCGAGCAACGCTCGCTTGTCACGCCCGTGCGAGCTTGCATCAAAGTTGCCAGACATTTTCCCGCGAACAATGAGCTGCGCGCCGACATCGCTCTGCGGCTTCAGCAAAACGGGATTCATGTCGACGGTGGGCGCGATACGGCAAGCCCGGGCCTGAAGCGCCTGTGCCCGCCCAATTTCTCCCCCACCAGCCGTTACAGCCGCGTTGTTCGACATGTTCTGCGACTTGAAGGGCCGGACGGTGATGCCACGATTGGTAAACAGGCGGCAAAGCCCGGCCACCAGCACCGACTTGCCGACATCCGACCCGCAACCCTGGATCATGATCGCGGCGGTCATAACACCAGCGGCAGGATTGCCACCGCTGCGACTATCAGCCACAGCAGCAAGCAAGCCATGATGTAGACCCTCAGTCCACGCGTCAGATCCTTCACCCCGGGCGCAGGTCCTGTTCCAAATACGGGTCTTTCGTGAACTACACCGTCATAAGCAGTGGGACCTCCCAGCCTGACGCCCAGAGCACCCGCCATCGCGGCCTCGGGCCAACCCGCATTGGGAGATGCATGCTTGGACGCGTCTTTGAACATCACCAGCAAACCCGCCCATCCCGCGATCACCAACAGCGTACCAGCGATACGCGCTGGCACGAGATTGGCAACATCGTCGGTCCGCGCGGCAGCCCAGCCGAACGCTCGCCAACGCTCTTCTTTGTGCCCAATCAGGCTATCGGCGGTGTTGAGCACCTTGTAGGAGAATAGCCCGGGCAAGCCTCCCAGTAGAAACCAGAACGCCGGCGCGACAATGCCATCATTGAAGCTTTCAGCGAGACTTTCCAACGCCGCGGCTGACACACCATTGGCATCCAGCTTTTGGGTATCGCGGCCTACAATCAGGGATACTCGCTGTCGGGCAGCGACCAGATCGCCGGAACGAAGCGCGTCGAGCACATTTTTGACGTGAACAAACAAGCTACGCTGCGCCAGACCGGTTGATCCCAACAGAACCAGGACAATCAGGCAGGCAAAACCGATCCACGGGACATGAGGCTCGGGCGCGGGTAATCCGAAGGGATTGTCGACCGCTACCGGTGCGTCTGCCGATCCGGCGGCCGTGGCGACGCGACTGTTGCTTGCCGCTACCGCGCCAATTCCGGCCTCCAGTCCCGCGCCCAGAACAGATCCGGCACCGGCAACGAGAAGCACCGCGATACAGCCCAACAGCCGCCGCCTGGCGAACGAATATTCCGGCTTGTTCCAACGCCGATCGAGCGCACCAATGGCATATCCCGCCCAGACGACCGGATGGGGAATCCGCGCATGCAACCAGGCGGGATACCCGAACAGCGCCTCAAAAACCAGAGTCGGAACCAGTATCCAGGCATGAAAGACAACCCACACGGCAAGGATGTAACGCGCATCAGCCATGCGAAGCCAGCGCCTCCTCCAACCGCCGCCATGCCTCAGGCGATCCCGGCAACCCGAATCGCAACAACGTGGCATCGTGCTGAAACGGCCGCGTCAGAATCCCCGCCGCGGCCAACCGCTCAAACCGCGCCGGTGCGTCAGCAGCCCGCACCAACCGATACAGCGAGGTGCCGCCAACAACCTCAAACCCATGCCGCGTGAGCACCCCATCGAGCCGGCGTGCCGCAACTGCAAGTTGCTTACGCATCCGATCCGCCCAGGCCTTGTCAGCGTAGGCTGCCAAGCCGGCGGCAAGGGCATCCACGGACACAGGCCAGTCACCAATCAACTCACGCAGGCGCGCGGTCACGGCGGGACTGCCAATGACAAACCCGAGCCTCAACCCCGCCAACCCGTAAAACTTGCCAAATGACCGAAGCACCACCAGCCGCTCAGCCTCGCTGGTCCCGGCAATGTCAGCCACGCTTGCTTCCGGTGTGACCTCAGCGAAGGCTTCATCAACAACCAACACGCCACGGCGCGAAGCCACAGCCTCATGCAACTGCCGCAACCGGTCGCGGCTCATCAGCCGCCCATCCGGATTGTTGGGATTCACCACAATCACCGCAGTGCGATCGCCGATGGCCGCATCCAGCTCGGCGTCGCCGACCACCCGCGCCGGCACCCCCGCCTTCGCCCAAGCATCAGCGTGTGACCCATACGTCGGCCCCGCAACAAGCGCCATCGCAACCGCGCCACCTGCCGCGGTGCCATCGGCAGCAACGCCGCCGGCCGCACCCGCCGCAGTGGTGCCACCCGGCCTAACACCGCCGCCCGCCTCGACGGCACCCGCAGCGGCGCCCGCGGTACCCGCAACCGCGAGTCCGGCGCTCGCGCCATCACGACCGTGCGGCCCAACGAGCCCAACCACAAACGGCAACAACCGCAACGCCGCCTCCGTCCCACCCGTGGCCACGACCCGCCCCGGGTCGGAAACCTCAAACGCGGCCGCCGCAACGACCTCGAGGCGGGCGAGCTCGCCGGTGTCGGGCAACCGATTGAGTGTCACCCCCCGCGCCCGCGGCGCGGGGTACGAGCGGGGATTGATCCCCGTGGAGAGGTCGATCCAGGGTTGGGGCGCCTGGGCATAGGCAACGCGGGCGGCACCGAGCCGCCCGCCATGGTGGGCAAAGCCTGCAGAATTCATCCGACACTTTCCGGCTATTCGC
>Ga0068863_100006764_pt1 | contig 11242 bp, 8 predicted proteins | sample KBSSwiS62_FD_66596 | JGI IMG/M metagenome (GOLD analysis project Ga0068863, IMG submission 66596) | Switchgrass rhizosphere microbial communities from Kellogg Biological Station, Michigan, USA - KBS Switchgrass S6-2 | ecosystem: Host-associated > Plants > Roots > Rhizosphere > Soil ...
AAGACTGGGAAAACATCGGCTACCCCATTGCGGAATGCCGTGGCGACGGCCGGTTATGGATCACCAAGCCCGCAGGCACCGGCGGACTGGTGAACCGCGCGGTCATCTGCGAGCAGATGCTCTACGAGATCGGCGATCCTGGGGCCTATGCGCTGCCTGATGTCATCTGCGACTTCACCGGCGTCGAGGTCGAGGAGGTGGGCCCCCACTGGGTGGAGGTCCGAAACGCGAAGGGACGACCGCCCAGCGGGTTCTACAAGGTCTCCGGCACCTACCCCGACGGCTACCGCGTCACGGTGCAACTCGTCCTGATCGGGATTGACGCGGTGGCCAAGGCCGAGCGCACGGCCGACGCCCTGTTGGCCAGGGTTCGAGCGACGCTGCGGGAGCGAAACCTCGGCGATTTCACCGAGACCCTGGTGGAGGTCGTTGGCGGCGAAGCGGTTTATGGCCCCCACAGCCGCGCGCGCGGGGCGCGGGAGGTGCAGATGCGGGTCTCCGCACGCCACCCGGAAAAGCAGGCGTTGACCGTTCTGGCGCGTGAGGTCGCCCAGGCCGGCACCTCATGGGGACCGGGCACGACCGGGGCCGGGAAGCGCGCCGAGCCTTCGCAGGTGGTCCGGCTGTTTTCCTTCCTTTGGCCGGCGGCCGACGTGCAAGCTCGAGTGGTGTTGGACGGCGGATCGGTGGATGTGGCGGCGCCCTGCGGTGGCGACGAGGCGGCCACACCGGCGCCAGCGACGAGCGTAGCGTCCGCACCCGTGGGCGAGACTGTCGCTGTCCCCCTGATCCGGCTCGCATGGGCGCGGAGCGGCGACAAGGGTGACATCTCGAACATCGGCGTCATTGCGCGAAGTCCGCAGGCGCTGGACGTGCTCCGGCGCGAACTCACGCCCGAGCGCGTGAAGACCTATATGGCTCACCTGGTCGAAGGCGAGGTTCGTCGCTTCGATTTGCCGGGCGTGGGCGCCTTCAACTTCGTCCTGGAGAAGGCCTTGGGCGGAGGCGGAATGGCGTCCCTGCGCATAGACCCGCTCGGCAAGGGCATGGGTCAGATCCTGCTCGACATGCCGATCCAGGCGCCTCGCGCGGTGGTGGAAGCGCTCGGCGGCCTGGTCGTCTAGCGGGCGCGGGGCAGGTTCAGCACTCGGTCGGCGATGATCTCGTGCTGGATTTCCGATGTGCCGCCGGCGATCGAGAGCACCCAACCCCACATGTAGTCGTAGGCCCAGGGGTTGCTCGGCCGGTTCTCGTCGTAGTCCAGAAAATCGAGGCCCAGGATCTCCGCCACGGTCTCGTTGATCGCCTTGTGGGTGGCCCCCGTCAGGAGCTTGACCATCGATCCTTCCGGGCCCGGCATGCCGGACCGGTCGACGTTGGAGACGTTGGCGAGAGCCATCGCCCGGTGCGCCAGGCCCTCGGCCTTGAGCTGCGCCAGTTTCAGGGCGATGGATGACTCTTCGATCGCAAGGCGTCCATCCGGCGTCCGCGTACGGCGCGCCAGTTCGATGGCCCGCTCCACCTTGGCGCTGAGGCTGATCTGATCGCGCAGGAACGTCGTGCCGCGCTCGAAGGCCAGCGTGGACATCGCCACCGACCACCCCTGGCCGATCTCACCTAGCACGTTGGCGAGCGGGATGCGGACGTCATCATAGAAGGTGGCGTTGACCTCGGCCTCGCCCATCATCGTCTTGATCGGCCGGACGTCGATTCCCGGCAGGCGCATGTCGCAGATGATCCAGGTGAGACCCGCGTGCCGCTGAGAGTCCTGATCGGTCCTTATCAGCAGTTCCTGGAAGTCTGCGTGTTGCGCGCCGGAGGTCCAGGTCTTCTGGCCGGTGATTACAAGATGGTCCCCGTCGACCACCCCGCGAACCTGCACGTTCGCCAGGTCAGATCCGGCCCCCGGCTCGGAGAAGCCCTGGCACCAGATGCTCTCGCCTTTGAGAATGCGCGGCAGATGGAATTTCTTGTGATCCTCCGAACCGCGCGCGATCACCGTCGGACCGGCGTGGGTCAGGGCGATGGTCATCAAGCCGTACTGCGGCGCATCGGCCTTCTCGCACTCCTCGAACCAGATTAGGCTCTGGATGCCGCTGAGGCCAGCGCCGCCGTACTCTTTCGGCCAGTTCAATCCCGCCCAGCCGCCGTCATAGAGGCGACGTTGCCATTCGCGATCGTAGGCGGCGCCCCCATGGTCGCCCGCCGGACGCGGCTCGGTGGGTACATTCTTGGAGAGCCAGGCTCGTGCGCGCTCACGGAATTCCAGCTGCTCAGGCGAATAGGCCAAGTCCATGAGGTCAGATATCTCCCAGCGCGGCGTCGAGCAGGGCTTTCAACTGCTGCTGGGCGCCGCCGAGCCAGTTCGCGTAGACGATGGCGCGCTTCATGTAGAGGTGAGCGTCCAGGTCGTCGGTGACGCCGATGCCTCCGTGCAGCTGAATGTTGGCGTCGTCATTCCGGGTCGCGGCCACCTGGGCGATGGCGCGGGCGGCCGCGGCTTGGGTCCCTGCGTCCGGCCGATTTTCGTCCAGAGAAAGTGCGGCGTAGAGCACCAGGCACTTGGACTGCTCGCAGCGGATCGCCATGTCCGCGATCGGATGGCGCACGGCCTGGTAGGAACCAATCGCACGCCCGAACGTGCGTCGTATCTTGGCGTATTCGGTGATCATGTCGCGTGACGCCTCGGCTTGACCCGTAAGCGTCGCGGCGAGCAGCAGCAGCGCTTGGCTCCACACCTGCGGACCATCCGTTCGCACAAGGACTTGGCTGGAAGCGAGGTCGGCGCTGCGCATCATCAAGGTGCGGTCGAGGCATGGCCGGGGGTTTGAAGGTGCGCCCGACATGTCCAAGAGCGCGGCCGCGCCCGGCGTCACCAGTAGCGCGAGGTCCGCCGGGCCGGTGGAGAACAGTCGGACTGGACCGGATGCCGTCTCGCCGATCGTGACGGACGCCTCCGGCGTCGCGAAGGCGACGATGCGGCGACCCGAGAGGATGTCCTCCGCAAGCCCGGTTGCACCGCCTAATGCGGCGATGCGCCCCCCGAGCACAATCGCCAGGATCGAGGCTGGTGCAAGGCGCCGCCCGAACTCCCGGAACAGCAGCGCCTCCTCGGCCAAGCCGAGGCCAGCGCCGCCGAAGTCTGTGGGAAGGCTGACGCGGGTCCAGCCTAGCTCGGCCATTGTCCGGATTCGAGCGACCTCCGCGGTTTCCCGCTGCGCTTCGGGCTGATGCAGGCGGGCAAGCGGCAGTTCGCCCTCAAGGCAGTCGACAATGGCTGCAAGCAGCTGTTCCTGGTCGGAAGTGAGGGTCAAATCCATCGTACGGTCACAACGTCCAGTTCGGCGCGCGCTTCTCGATGAAGGCCGTGGTCCCTTCGAGGGCGTCGGGGTGGCTCCGATGCCGGATGAGGATGTCGAAGCCGTTTTCGTAAGCCTTGGCCAGCGGCAGCTCGAACGATTGCCAGATCGCCTGAAGTGAAGCCTGGACCGCCGCCGGTGAAACCGAGGCGACGATCTCGGCCAGCTCCATCGCCCGCGGGATCAGCGCTTCGGGCGCGGTCACTTCGGAAATCATGCTCAGGCCAAGCGCCTCGGCGGCCGTGAGGCGTTCAGCCTTGCCGAGCACCACCATCCGGAGCACGGCGCCCAGCGGCATGCGGCGCAGCAGGCCGATGGGCTCGAGCGCGGTCACCTGCCCGACGTTCACGTGGGTGTCGACGAAGCTGGCGGTCTCGCTGGCGATCACGAAGTCCGAGTCGGCCACGTAGTGCAGCCCGGCGCCGGCGCAGACCCCGTTGACGGCGCAGATCGTCGGTTTCCAGATGCCGACCTGGCGGTTGGTGAATTTGGGGACATGCACCGCCGCGGGATCCGACGGCCCTTTCGCGCCGTCCTGCAGCGCGCCCACGTCGGCCCCGGAACAGAAGGCGCGGCCCTGCCCGGTAATCACGATGCAGCGCACCGACGGGTCGGCGTCGGCCTGCTGAAACAGCGTCTCGAACGCGGCCTGCATCTCGTGATTTATCGCGTTCAGTCGCTCCGGCCGGTTCAGCACGAGCTTCAGGACGTATCCGTGCTGTTCCGCCAGCACCGTGGGGGAAGGGCTCTCCATGATGTTCCTCCTGTTCTGTGACGCCCAATTTACACATACCGCTTGAGGCCGCCAATGCAATTGTTATAACTCATTTGCCGGGCCATAGGGCTCGGCTTGGCGATGTGGCTCTGCGGGGCCGGCTCTGTGGGATTGAGTGAATGGACCTCGAGTATTCGGCGGAACACGTCGCTTTTCAGAGGGAAGTTGAGCAATTCCTGGAGGTGGCCTGGGTCCAACCCGTCAAGGAAAAGGCGGTTGACCTGCCGGGGTTCGTCCGCGACTTCCGCCTCGCCGCAACGGAAAGGGGTTATCTCAATAGGGGATTTCCGCGCGCTTACGGCGGCTCAGAGCAGCCGCCGGACGCCCTACGCGCTCAGGTCATCCGGGAGTGCTTCGAACGCGCCCGCGCGCCGATGGAAGTGCTCGGCAATGGCGTCAGCATTCTCGCCCCGACGCTGCTCGAAGCCGGCGCCGACTGGCAGAAGAATATGTTCATCCCCAGCACCCTGACCGGGGAATACCGCTGGGCTCAGGGCTATTCGGAGCCGGGCGCCGGAAGCGACCTCGGCGCCCTGCGGTCCCACGCGGAGGTCGTGGGGGGCGAATGGGTGATCAACGCCCATAAGATCTGGACAAGCTTTGCATACGACTGCACCCACATGTTCATCCTGGTGCGGACCGAGCCGGACGCCCCAAAGCACGCAGGCATCTCATACCTGTTGCTGGACCTCGGGCAGCCCGGGGTGACCATCCGGCGGATCCACCAGATCAGTGGCCAATCCGAGTTCTGCGAGGTGTTCCTCGAGAACGTCCGCACGCCGGCCAACTGGATCGTCGGAGAGCGGGGGAAGGGGTGGCAGGTTTCGCGCACCACGCTCAAGCATGAGCGCAACTCGATTGGCGGGGTCCGCACCAGGCGCCTTCTGGAGTCGCTTGTGCGGTTGGCGGCGTCGACGGAGCTTAACGGCCGGCCCGCCATCCAGGATCCGATCATCCGTGATCGGATCATCGCTGTAGAGGGCCATGTCCAGGCGCAGATGTATTCGGGCTATTTCCAGCTCACGTGCGAGATCGCCGGACAGTCTGCCGGAATTCACCCGCTGCTCAACAAGCTGGGCGCCACCGCCATCGGCCGGGAGGTGGCCGCCATCGCCGCCGACATCATCGGCGATCGCGCCCTGCGGATGCCATCCGAAGAGGGCTCGGGGCGACGCAATCCCGAGCAGTGGCTGAACCAGATCTTTGGCTCTCTAGGCCTCTCCATCGCCGGTGGCGCTTCGAACATCCAACGCAACCTCATCGCGGAGCGCGGGCTCGGCCTGCCGCGCGAGCAAGTCTAACAGGGCGCTTCGATGCATTTCGACCTTTCAGACGAACAGAAGCAGCTTGAGGACGGCGTCGAACGCCTTCTCTCCTCGGTCGTAGACCTAACAGCCATGACCAAGGGCGCCGCCCAAATCGACCTCATCGCAGGGCGGCTCGAACCCCGGCTGGCGGAGCTTGGCGCCGCCTCCGTGCTCGTCGATGAAGCTCAGGGAGGTCTTGGAATGGGGCTTCTGACGCTCGCCGTGTTGGCCGGCTGCTTCGGTCGTCATGCGGCCCCTACGGGTGTCCTGGACACCGCCCTCGCGGCCTGGCTGGTCGCCGAAGGCGGCGACGAAGCGTTGCGCGCACGGTGGCTGGAGCCGCTTCTCGCCGGCGAAGCCAGGGCGGTGTTCGCCTTGAGCGAGGGCCCGGACGCGTGGGCGCCGTGGGCGTGGCGCGCCAGATTGTCGGACGCCAATGCCCGCAAGCGCATGGTGGAACGGGCGGACGGCGCACAGCTCGTGATAGCCGGCTTGGCGGACGGGTTGCTGGCCCTGGACGCCGCCGACGTCCGGGTCGAGGCGCCCGCTCAGGCGCCGTTGGACGTGACACGCCCAAGCTACGACATCGTTTTCTCGCCGGCTGCGGGCAGTTTGCTCGGCGGCGCATTGGCTGGTCGCCTCTACGACGCCCTGCTGGTTCTCAACGCGGCCGACACGGGCGCGGCCGGGCGGCGGACTTACGAAATGGCGGTCGAGTACGCCAAGGTCCGCGAGCAGTTCGGCCGGCCGATCGGCAGCTTCCAGGGGCTGAAGCACCAGCTGGCCAACATGGCGCTCGATATCGAGCCGGCGAAGTTCCTGTGCTGGTATGCCGCCCACGCGTGGGACCAAATTCCGCAGTCGGCCCCCCGAGCCGCGGCGCTCGCCAAGGCGCATGCCGCCGACGTTGCGGTGAACACGGCGCGCGCTGCAGTCGAGGCCCATGGGGGGATCGGCTACACCTGGGATTACCCGCTGCACCTATTGCTGAAGCGGGCGATGCATGGGCGAGCGGTGTTGGGCTCCTCCGTGAACCTGCGCCGCCGCGTTGCGGAGCTCACACCGGCCATGGCTGCTTCTTAGCCCAAAACGAGCCCGCCTCGGAGGCGGCAAGAAGGCCGTTGACGTGCGGCGGCCTCCCAACGCCGCGGGTGGGGCCTCAGCTTCGATGCTTCGGCGGACGTCCGGAGGGCGGCAGGGCCGCGAGCCCCGTCTTGCGCGACGCGACGAGGATCGTGGCCGAGCCTCGAATATTCTCCTTGCCCCGCTGATTGACACCCTTGAGGTCGATCTCGATCAGCGGCCCAAGCGTCTCGTCCATCCGCGCGTCTGTGATCACGCCGTCGATCCAGGTGGTGTCGCCCATGAAGTTGAAGCTGCGGAACTCGTAACGCAGGCGATACACCCAGCCATCGTCACCCGCATAGTTGTTGCAGTAGTGGGCGAGCATCGCCTCGCGCATCGGCCCGATATCATAGGTCGAGAGCACCCCGACCTCATTGGCGAGCGCCTTATCCCAGTGGACGCGCTGAAGCGTATCCCACGCGTTGAACTCGTTCTTGGTGTAGAAGCCGCGCAGCCGTTTGCGGTTTTCGTACGCCAGGCGATAGGGGGGGTTGCCGTAGGAGAACCACCCGCAGCCCATATGGCTGTTGATCAGGTCGGTGATGGTCAGGGGGCCCTTGGCCATCCGTGGGAGTCGATCGCCGGCCTTGACGTCTTCGACGTAGAGTGTGTCCCGCCCGCGGCGATATTCGTTCTCGTAGGCGGTTTCGACCTCGGCGAGCTGCTCTTCGGTGTAGAGCGCGGCGCTCTCCTTCTCGGCCGTTTCGCCGCTCGGCGCCCGGTGACGCTCGGCGTGAATGAACCATTCGACTCCGTCCACGAAGACCTCGTCGTTGTCGTCCCAGAAGGACTTGCCGTTGGTGACGATGGCGGATCGGCCGGCGAACCGCGATTGCTTGTCCTCCACGCCTTGCACCCAACGCGAGACGTAGAGCTTCACGCCTTCCCGGATGGGCGCGTAGTAGTAGTTCTCGCCTCCGGAATGAAACAGTTGCACCCCCTTCAGCGCGGCCCGGGTCTCGCGGTCGAGGGCGTCGGGGATCTTTGGATGGCGCTGCACACCCATCGACATTTCGAAGCCGGTGGGAGCGATCGGCTGACCCCATCGCGTGCGGGCCGGATAGCTCGGGTCGATATAGAGCGGGTTGTCGTCGCCGTTGGAGATGGCGAAGCGGCGGAAGGCCTCCTGCGTCGCTGTTGTGTTCCAGGGATCCTTTAGAATTCCGCTTCGAACCGTCGGGTTCGGGTAGCCGATGCGCTTGCGCATCAGCTCGAGGGATTCGTCGGTGATCCGGCCCTGCAGCAAACCCTCGGTGGCCATGCCCTGCTCCACAATTGATTTAACTCAATCACCGTAGTTGCGGAGACGAGTGTTGTCCAGACGCTTCCTCAGGGGCGTTTGCGCCGGCCTACTGCAAAGGGTTGGCTGTCCTGCGACTGAACACAGTGAGTCGACGTTGCTATTGAGTAATTTCTTTGGATCGCTTAGGCAAGCGTCGCGCGGCCCGCTGGCGCGCGCAATCGAATGCATCCCGAGGACGATTGGGATGGGCAAATCAACCTCGCGGGAAAGACGGTGTTCATCACCGGCGACGTCGATTCGGTGCGCCATCTCCTGACCGAGACGTGAGCGAGCGGAGGCGGCGAGCGCCATGAACGATCAAGCACCACGACGGCTGTCGGAGGACCTGGAAAGAATTCGCGTCGGCGTCGCACGCGTCTGTGCATCCTTCCCTGCGGAGTACTGGCGCAAAGCCGACGAGACCGGCTGCTTCCCGCAGGCCTTCGTTGACAGCATGACGGCGGGCGGCTGGCTGGGCGTCGCCATGCCGGTCGAGCTCGGCGGCTCCGGGTTGGGGCTGACGGAGGCGGCTGTGATGATGCAGGCGGTCGCCGAATCGGGCGCCGGCTTCTCCGGCGCGAGCGCGATGCATCTGAACATCTTCGGACCCATGCCGCTGGTGAAGTTCGGCAGCACGAATCAGAAGCAGCGGCACATTCCGCGGTTGATATCGGGCGAGGACCGCATGTGCTTTGGCGTTACGGAGCCCGACGCCGGCCTGGACACGACGAACCTGACCACCCGCGCCGTGCGGCAGGGCTCAGGCGGCTACGTGATCAGCGGTCGGAAGATGTGGACGAGCAACGCCCAGCAGGCCAACAAGATCCTGATCATCGCCCGCACCACGCCCAAGGACCAGGTGAAGCGTCCGACCGAGGGTCTGTCGCTCTTCTACACCGACTTCGACCGCCGGCGGATCGACGCCAGGCCGATCCCCAAGATGGGACGCAAGGCCGTGGAGTCGAACGCGGTGTTCATCGACCAGCTCGAGGTCCCCGCCGAGGATCTGGTGGGTGAGGAAGGTCGTGGCTTCTACTACCTCCTCGAGGGCCTCAACCCCGAGCGGGTGCTGATCGGCGCTGAGGCGATCGGTCTTGGGCGCGCGGCTCTGGCCAGGGCGGTCTCCTATGCCAAGGAGCGTGTGGTGTTCGGCCGACCGATCGGCCAGAACCAGGGCGTGGCCCATCCGCTGGCGCGCTGCTGGATGGAACTGGAGGCGGCTAATCTGATGGTGTTCAAGGCCGCCGCCCTGCATGACGGGGGAAGGGAGTGCGGCGCGGAGGCCAACGCGGCGAAGTACCTTGGCGGGGAGGCGGGATTCAATGCCTGCGAGACAGCGGTCATGACCCACGGCGGCATGGGGTACGCCAAGGAGTACGATGTAGAGCGCTACATGCGCGAGTCGATGATCGCCAGGCTGGCGCCGGTGAGTCGTGAGATGATTTTCAACTACGTCGCCGAACGGGTGCTGGGCCTCCCGAAGAGTTACTGACGCTCAAATGACTTTCGCCGCCGCGAAGGCGTCGGCCTCGGACTGACTGTAGCCGAGCTCGGCGAGGATTTCGCGCGTGTGCTCGCCCAGGGTGGGCGCGCGCCGCCAGAGCTCGGCAGGCGTCTCCGAAAGGCCGACGGCCTTCATCACGAGCGGCACAGGTCCGGGCGCGCCGGGATACGTCATATCCTGCAGGAGTCCGGCGGCTGCCACGTGGGGGTCCTGCAGGACTTGGCGCGGAGAGAGCACGGGGCCGGCCGGGATCCGCGCCTCGGCGAGGAGAGCCAGCGCCGTCTCGCTCGTGAGGTCCCGGCACCAACGCGCGGTGCGCTCGCTGAGGATCGCGCCATTGTCCGAGCGCAAGGCGTCGGTCGCGAAACGAGGGTCGTCCAGCCAGTCGGTCTGTTCGACCAAGGTCGCCCATCGCCGGAAGAGCGCGTCTCCGATCACCTGGATCATGATCCAACCATCCCGCGTCGCCAGGCAATCGGCGGGCGCGCCAGACTGGGCGCGATTGCCGCTGGCTTGGCGGTCGGCGCCGGTCAGGGCCTGTTCGATCAGTGCGAAGTTCATCACCGTGAGCGCTGAGGTGAATAGGTTCGCCTGGACGATCTGCCCACGGCCGGTCCGGCTGCGGTCGTGGAGCGCGGCCATGGTCCCGAATGCGGCGAGCATCGCGCTCGTCATGTCGACCCAGGAGGCGAACGCCTTTGTAGGCTGTCCAAAGCCCGAAAGGTGGGCCGCGCCGGACATGGCCTGGCCGATCCCATCGAAACCCACACGCTGGGCATATGGCCCTTCCGTCCCGAAGGCGGACACCGCCGTCAGGATGACGTCGGGCCGAAGCTGGACGAGGCTCTCGTAATCGAGGTGGAGGTCCCTGAGCGTATCGCAGGGCAGGTTTGCGACCACGACGTCGGAGCCGGCGACGAGCCGCTCCAAGATCTGCCGGCCATCCGCCGACTTGAGATCGAGCGTCATTCCCCGCTTGTTGCGGTTCATCTGAAGGAACAGCGCGCCGCCATCCTCCGCCACGGGATAGATGAAGCGATCTTCGCCGCCGCCAATCCGCTCAATCCGGATCACGTCTGCTCCGAAATCCGCAAGCAGGGCCGCGCAGAACGGCCCTGCGATGTAGCGACCGAAATCAAGAATGCGAACTCCTCGCAGGACTTGGTCTGCCACGACGTTTTCGCTCCTTATTTTCTCTAGAGACGTCCCCAGGACTCAAGGACGCCATCCGACGCGGCGCGGCCGAACGTCCGCTCCGCTCGGTCGCTGCGATGCCTCGTTCGGCGAAAGAAAGGCCCGCCGAAGCGGGCCAGTCAGTTAGGGAGGAATGCCAACAGGCATCCCAGTTGATATAACTCTATGACGGTGGGGGCAAGCGGCTACCCGCACCCAATCCGCCCTTCGCCGTTCGGGCCACGGTGGTGACGAGAAGCCGGAGAGCTTGACTGAACCAAGCGCCGAGGGGTCGTTCCTTTGCATATGACGTGAGGCAGGCTCGGCTTGACGGGTCTTGGACCGAGCCTCGCCCAACCGTACCAATCCAAATTCTGCACCCCAAATTGACAATTCATTTAACTGTAAAGCCCGCGGGGGACAAAAAATTACTTTCTTTCCGTTCCTGGTGTTTGTACGCTTCGAAGCGTCGGCTTCACGTCGAATTTTCAAAGGGAGCGCGAGCGAGTCGTCCCGGATTGGGCGGCCTGGCTTACGAGCGTCCCCTAAAAATGGGGGAGAACCGTGCATTTCAACATCGGCGCCGTACTGAACGATAAGACTCTATCGGTTCTTGAGGTCGCGCCCGAAATCGATGCGCGTGGTTTCCACAGCATGTCGGTCGGCGAACACACGCACATGCCGGTCGCGACCAAACACAAGTACGCCAACAGCGCC
>Ga0068863_100006766_pt1 | contig 11240 bp, 10 predicted proteins | sample KBSSwiS62_FD_66596 | JGI IMG/M metagenome (GOLD analysis project Ga0068863, IMG submission 66596) | Switchgrass rhizosphere microbial communities from Kellogg Biological Station, Michigan, USA - KBS Switchgrass S6-2 | ecosystem: Host-associated > Plants > Roots > Rhizosphere > Soil ...
CTCGAGCTCGATCCTCCCCCGCTGGGGGCGGTAGACGCCGTTGATGCAATTGAAGATGGAGCTCTCGCCGGCCCCGTTCGGGCCGATGATGGCGAAGAGCTCGCCCTCGCCCACGTCGAAGCTGACGTCGGAGAGGACCGCCAGTCCACCGAACCGCAGCGACACCTCGGTCAGACCGAGGATCGGGTCCGCCGCGCTCGTCACCACGACACCACGCGGCGCCGCGCCTTCATCGACTTGAACGAGCGCCGACCGGCTTCGCCGACGCCGAGGTAGAACTCTCGGATCTCGTTGTCGGCCAGGAGCTCCCGGGCGGGGGCCGACCTCACGACGCGTCCCAACTCCATCACGTAGCCGTGGTCGGCGATCGACAACGCCATCATGGCGTTCTGCTCGACCAGCAGGATGCTCGTCCCGCCCGAGTTGATCTCTCGCAGGACACGCGCGATCTGCTCGACGATGAGTGGCGCGAGCCCGAGCGAGGGCTCGTCCAGCACGAGCAGACGCGGCACCGCCATGAGGGCGCGTCCGATCGCCAGCATCTGCTGCTCGCCGCCCGAGAGGTAGCCGGCGACCTGCCGGCGTCGCGCCGCGAGCTGCGGGAACATGGTCATCACGGCGTCGTAGCTCGACGCGATCTCGGCCCTGTCCTTGCGGGTGATGGCGCCCATCTTCAGGTTCTCGTCCACGGTCAGCACGCTGAAGATGCGCCGGCCCTCCATGACCTGCGCGATCCCCGCACGCACGATGGAGGCCGCTGACCGCCCGGAGATCTTCTGACCGTCGAACACGATCGAGCCCTTGGTCAGCTTGCCCCGATGGACACCGAGCAGGCCGGTGATCGCGCGGAGCAGCGTGGTCTTACCGGCCCCGTTGCCGCCCAGCAGCGCGACCACCTGACCCGGTCGGACCTCGAGACTGAGCCCCCGGAGGACCAGGCTGACGTCGTGGTAGACGACCTCCACGTCGTCCGCGGCCAAGAGGATGCTGCGCTCCGGGTGCTCGCTCGCGGCACTGTCGACCGCTGTCCCCACGTCCGTGGCGCTCCACGCCGGCCGGCGGCGGCTTCCCCCCACGCGCTTCCCCCGAGCTGTTCTCTGCCGTTCCCCTACGTACTGCAGATCCTGCCCCCGCACGCCGACCATGCCCCTCGGGCGCGCCTGGTCACGTTAGCCCTGCCCTCGGCGACGTGCGAGGGACTCGTCGCGACATCGCCGGGAACGTGGACGTCCGGAACGACCGACCTTGGCGGTCGCGGGCGCCGGACCATAACGTCCTGCGTCGGCCACACAGGGGAGGCGACGAGTCGTGACGACGCCCGCGGAAGAGCTGGAACGGCGGGTCGCGGAGGGTGTCGCGGTGGCGAACATCCCCACGCTGCTCATGGTGCTCGTCCAACTGACGGGCGACCTGTCGTGGCTGCAGGACCCCTACACCGTGCGCCGCTCGTTCGGCGTCGACGACAACGACACCGGCGGACTCGAGCCCGCGGCCATGGGGGCCGTACGGGCGGCGGCCACCCGCGCCATCACGAGTTGGCTGCGCACGGGCGAGGTCGCGCTGGCGCGACCGAGCGACGAGCTGCTCGTGACGATGCTCTCGGCGTCGATGGGTGAGCCCGTCGCCCCCGCCTACGGCCCGATGCTCGCCTACGACCTCGACCTGGTCACCCGGGCGGCGACTTGCCCGGATCCCACGCCGGTGTCGCCGCCCCAGGACTTCCAGGTCGTCGTGATCGGGGCCGGCGCCGGCGGCATCTGCGCCGCGGTCCGGCTCCAAGAGGCGGGCATCCCGTACACGGTGGTCGAGCGAGCCGAGGGCGTCGGCGGCGTCTGGCAGGCCAACCACTATCCAGGGGCCGGCGTCGACACGCCCAACCACCTCTACTCCTTCACGTTCGCGCCGCACGACTGGACCCGGTACTTCGTCCTCCGGGACGAGTTGTACGACTACCTCCAAGACGTCGTCCGTCGTTTCGACCTCGCCCCGCACCTACGCCTGCGCACCGAGGTGCAGATGGCGCGGTACGACGCGGACGGCCAGTGCTGGGAGCTCGATGTCGCCGGTCCAGGGGGCACCGGGACGTTGAGGGCCGACGTCGTGATCGCCGCCAGCGGACTGTTCAACCCGCCCAAGCTCCCCGACATCGAAGGCCTCGAGGACTTCCCCGGCGTCAAGCTCCACACCGCCGAGTGGGACGACACGCTGGACGTGCGGGGGAAGCGCGTCGCGGTGGTCGGCAGCGGGGCGAGCGCGATGCAGTGCGTGTGCGCGATCGCCGACGACGTCGCGTCGCTGACGATCTTCCAGCGCTCGCCGACGTGGGCCGCTCCGTTCGAGAAGTTCGAGGTGCCCGTGGTCCCGGCCGTGCGCGCGTTGTTCGACGCCGTGCCTCTCTACCGAGCCTGGTACCGCCTCCGTCTCAACTTCATGTGGAGCGACCGACTGCTGCCGTCGATCCGCCTCGACCCCGATTGGCCGCATCCCGAGCGCTCGATGAACGCCACGAACGATCGCCACCGCCAGTACTTCACCAACCACATCCTGAGCGAGATCGGGGAGCGCCCTGATCTGATCGACAAGGTCGTGCCGCGGTACCCCCCGTACGGGAAGCGCATCCTCCTCGACAACGGCTGGTACCGCACGGTGGCCCGCCCGCACGTGACACTGGTCGACGATCCGATCGTGCACATCGGACCGGACGGCGTGAGCACCGCCTCCGGCGAGCGACACGACCCGGAGATCCTGATCCTCGCGACCGGCTTCGACGTGCAGCGCTTCCTGTCGACGTTCGAGGTCGTCGGCCGGGACGGGGTCACCCTCCGGGACGTGTGGGGTGACGACGACGCCCGCGCCTACCTCGGCACCGCGGTCCCCGGCTTCCCCAACCTCTTCTGCCTCTACGGGCCGAACTCGCAGTCCGGCGCCGGCGGGAGCATCATCGCCCTCCTCGAAGCCCAGGTGAACTACGCGATGAGCGTGATCACCCAGATGATCGACCGCGGCGTCGGCTCGGTCGAGTGCCGACGAGAGGTGCACGACGAGTACAACCGGCGGCTCGACGACATCCTGGCTGACTCGGTGTGGACCCACCCAGCGGTCAGCACCTACTACCGCAACGCCCGTGGCCGCGTCACCGTCAACTCAGGCCTGAGCAAGTTGGAGTTCTGGACGATGACCCGCGAGGCCGACCTCGGCGACTACCACCTCGAACCCGCCGCCGACCGCCCGAACCGGGTGAGCCGCGACAGAGCGACCTGACCAGGCCGTACAGCCCGGGGAACGAACCGTCGCGCTCCGAGCGTGTGTGCCCGCCGCTGGTCGCGTACCGTCATCGGCATGACCCCCGAGGAGATGGCCGACCTCGCGCACCTGCGCCGGGCCCGTGACCTCATGGACCGCGACTACGCGGAACCGCTCGACGTCCCGGCCATGGCGCGTGCGGCGCTGATGTCGCCAGCGCACTTCTCCCGCAAGTTTCGTGCCGCGTACGGCGAGACGCCCTACTCCTACCTGATGACGCGGCGCATCGAACGAGCGAAGGCGCTCCTCCGTCAGGGCATGTCGGTCACCGACACGTGCGTCGCCGTCGGTTGTACGTCGCTCGGCTCGTTCAGCTCGCGCTTCACCGAGATCGTCGGCGAGACACCGTCGCAGTACCGGGCGCGGGACCATCGTCACCTCGAGGTCGTCCCCTCGTGCGTGAGCAAGGTCGCCACGCGACCACGGCGCACCACGGTCATCGTCTGAGCGCCGCGCCGAGCGGGCCCCGAGCAGGATCGGAGAAGCAGCCGACGGGTCGGTGGTCGTACGGTCGTCGCATGGCAATCACCGTCTCCTCGATGTTCATCCCCGTCCACGACCCCGACGCTGCGCTCACCTTCTACCGCGACGCGCTCGGCCTCGAGGTCCGCAACGACGTCGCGGCCGGGGGCTTCCGCTGGGTCACCGTCGCCGCCCCCGGGCAGGACGTCGACATCGTCCTTTCCCAGCCGCACGGCGGCCGCTCGCAGGAGGAGGGGGACGCCCTCCTGTCGCTCGTGACGAAGGGTTCGCTCCAGGCTGCGATCTTCCGCTGCGACGATCTCGACACCACCTTCGAGAAGATCCGTGCATCTGGGGCCGAGGTGCTCCAGGAGCCGACGTCCCAGCCTTGGGGCGCCCGCGATTGCGCGTTCCGTGACCCCTCGGGCAACCTCGTCCGCATCGCGCAGGCCTGACCGTCGCCTTACGTGCCGCCGATGCGTGGTGGTGACGGGGCCCGCCTCGCAGGGGACACACGGGTGGAGCAGCGCCGTGGTCGTCGTACACATCCTCTCGGGCAGGGCGAGCCTTCGAAGGCCGGCGCCCAGAACTCCTGGCTAGTGCGTCATCTGACGCCCGGTTCGGTCTCTTGATGGGTACGGCTCGCTGGGTGCCACCGACGGTGCTCCCCCCAACGCGGAAGGCACCCAGCGACGGCCGCGATGCGCCGCGGTGCACGCTGCGATGAGCTCACCACGCCGATGATCCCGACCGGCGCGGCGTCGCTCGACGCTGACGGCCGTCGAGTGAGATCCGCGCGAGGCCGACGGCCGTGTTTCCGCGCGGGCGTATTGTCGGCCGAGTGGTGGCCGCTGAGGTCGCGTCATCGGGCGAAACGCTGTGCCACGCCGGCCATCGTCCGAGCACCGAGAAGCGAGGGATCATGCCCGTACGTCCCGGCATCGAGCACGTCGTGCTCAAGGTTCGCGCCCTCGACCCGTCGGTGGCCTTCTACTGCCGCGTGTTCGGCTATGACGAGCGGGTCGAACGATTCGGGGCCGATCGCAGCCAGGCCTTCCTCAGCGTGCCCGGCTCACCGCACCACCACGACCTGAGCCTGCTCCAGATCCGCGGCGACGCGGTTAGCCCACCTCGCGGCTCCGTCGGCCTGTTCCACTTCGCCGTCGAGGTGGACACGATCGAGGACCTGGTCGAGGTCAAGCAGCGCCTCGAAGCCGAGGGAGCCTTCACCGATCAGTACGACACCGGGGCGACCGCCTCGATCTACGGACGAGACCTCGACGGAAATCGGTTCGAGGTGCTCTGGAACAGACCGCGTGAGGCGTGGGGCGCGTACGAGCACGAAGCGGCGGCGCGGCCGCTCGACCTGGACGCCGAGCTCGCCCGCTGGGGTCGACGTTGAGGGTCCTTCGGTCGACCGGTCACTTCGTCAGCGCATCGGTCGCCTCGTCGCTCAACACTCGCGCCAGTCGGGTCGCCGCCGGGCGGTCGACCTTCCCCGATGGCACCCTGGGCAGCTCGTCGACGACGAAGAGGCGGCGCGGCCGCTTGTAGGGCGTGAGCTTCTCGGCGAGTCGGCCCGCGATGGCGTCGCCGGCGTCGCCGGTGGCCTCGACCAGCGCCACGGGCACTTCGCCGAGCCGGTCGTCGGGTACGCCGAGGACGGCCGCCTCCAGCACGGCGTCGTCGGTCATGAGGGCGGCCTCGAGCTCCTCGGGCACGATGTTGAAGCCGCCGCAGATGATGATGTTGCGGCGGCGACCGGTGATGTAGAGGTAGCCCTCGTCGTCCTGACGACCCAGATCGCCCGTGTGGAGCCACCCGTCCGAGTCCACCGGTGGCGCCTCGTCGCCGAGGTAGCCCTTCGTCGCGGCCGCGGTCCGGACCCAGACCTCACCTTCCTCCCCGCGAGGCGAGTCGACGCCGTCGTCGCCCACGAGGCGCAGCTCGACCCCGGGGAGCGGCCGGCCGACGGATCCGGGGCGACGCCGGCCGGCGAGCACGTCCTTGGCGCTCTCGATCGTCACCGCGCCGAAGGCTTCGGTCTGGCCGTAGGCGCCGAGGACGGGAACGTGGAACCGCTGCTCGAACCGCTGGCGCAGGGCTTCCGGCAGCGGGGCCGTACCCGACGAGACGTAGCGCACCGCCCCGAGGGTCGCGTCCGCAGGCAGGTTCTCCAGGAGGATCCGCAGCATGGCCGGGTTGATCGTCAGGTTGTCGATGCCATGCGTGTCGATCGCCTGCTTCGCCGCGGCGGCGTTGAACTTCCGGAGAAGGACGACCCCTCGGCCCACGTAGAGCCCGAAGAGGAGCCGGACGGCGCCCCCGGTGTGCGAGAGCGGGTTCGCGATCAGGTTCGGCGGTCGCGGGCTCGTCGGTATCGGTGACGGACGGGTGTCGCTCCGGAAGGCCGAGACCGTCGCCCGGACGTTGGCCCAGGCGTTGCCGTGCGTGATGACGACGCCCTTCGGCGCGCCGGTCGACCCGGAGGTCAGCAGCACGAGCGCCGCCTCGTCGTCGTCCACGTCCTCGGGCGCGCGGTAGCCGGGGTCGGCGGACGAGAGATCGTCGGGCAAGGACGCGACGGGCAGGACCGGCGCGCTCACTCCGCCCACGGCGCCGTCGTCAGGCGCGGTGACGACCGCCGTGACGGCCATCGAGTCGCACACGCGCGCGACCTCGTGAGCGGGCGCGGACGGATGCATGACGATGGGGGTGGCGGCGAGGCCCCAGAGCGCGGCGGTGGCGGGGAGGAAGCGCTCGTCGTTCCCGATGCGGACGAGCACGTGATCGGCTCGGCCGACCCCCAGGGAAGCCAGCTCGTCCTGCAACGAACGGGCCGCTGATGCGAGGGCGCCGAACGTCCAGGGCCCCTGGTCCTCCACCCACAGGAACGGGTGCTCGGGCTTCTCCCGCGCCCGCCACTCGAGCAGCCGGCCGAGCGATCCGGTCGGCTCGATCACCTCGGGCACGCTAGCCCGGCGGCACCTCGCGACATCCGGGCTACAGCAGCTCGACCAGACGCCGAAGGTCCGCGAGCTGGGACTCGGTGTCGCGTCGGCGCAGGTCGACCACCAGCTCGTCGACCCCGGCTCGCCGATACTCATCGAGGCGGGCCCGCACGGTGTCGGCGCCGCCGAAGAGCGTCACCTGATCGATGAGCTCGTCGGGTATCGCTTCCCGGGCGCCGGCTCGGTCGCCGGAACGCCATCGCTCCTGCACCTGCCGCGCCTGCTCGCCGAAGCCCATCCGGGCCACGGCGCTGACGTAGAAGTTCTGCTCGCCGGTGCCCATCGCGCCCAGGTAGAAGGCGATCGTCGTGCGCTCGAGGTCGCGCAGCTCGGCCACGTCACCGAAGGCGACCGAGCCGGAGGGAGCGATCGCCAGCGGTGCCAAGGCCTGGTCCCGATCGGCGAGGGCCGCCTCGAGCACGCCGCCGTAGGTCGAAGCGGACTCGGGCGACCACGGGAAGGGGATCCAGCCGTCCGCCGTGTTGGCCGTCAGCCGCAGGTTCCGGTCGCCGGCCGCGGCCAGGTAGATCGGCACCGTGATCGGCTCGCGTAGGCCGGCGAACGGCAGGGCCTTGCCGGGCCCACCAGGGCGCGGCAGCGTGACGGCCCGGCCCGAGTGCTCGACCACCTCCCCCCGCAGGGCCTGCCGCACGATGGCGACGATGTCCGCGGTGAGGTCGACCGGTCGCTCGAAGGGCACGCCGTGCCAGCCTTCGACCACCTGTGGCCCCGAGGTCCCGAGCCCGAGACGGAAGCGTCCATCGGACGCCACCTGCAGCGATGCGGCCAGGCCCGCGAACGCTGCCGGCGTGCGGGAGTACACGGACAGCACGTGCGTCCCGATGAGGACGCGACTCGTCTTCGCCGACAGCCAGCCGAGCAACGACGTCGCGTCGTAACCCCACGGCTCGCTGAGCCAGACGCCGTCGAGGCCCAGCTCCTCGGCCGCGAAGGCGAGGCGGCTGAACGACCGCATCGTCCCGAAGCGGAGCTTGAGTGAGATCCTCAGGACGCCGTCTCCTCCTCGGGGGGTCTCGAGAGCCCCGGTATAGTCGCCCGGGACCACGGCCGGCTGGTAGGGGGTCCGATGGAGTGGAGGGCAGAGGGCCTCGAGGACCTCGCCGTCGTCGACCTCACGGGTGATCTGGTCGGGCTCTTCTGCGCCCACCGTCTCCGATCGTTCGGGGCCTCCGTGACGAGCGTGCACCGCGACGATGCAGCGCGGGTGTTCGGGCGCGACATCACCTTCGTCGACGAGACCGATGCGGGCCTGCCGGCTCTGGTGGCGGCCGGGGATCTCGTCGTCGATCGTGACGACGAACTGGGCCTCCGGATGGCTCGGCACCTCGGCGAGCGCGCCGTCCGCCTCGTGGTGACGCCGTTCGGCCGCACCGGCCCCTACGCCGGGTACAAGGCCACGGATCTGACCGCGGAGGCCTTCGCCGGCGCGCTGAGCTCGTGCGGGCTCGCCGACCACGCGCCGCTCGGCGTCGGCGGGCATCTGATCAGCACCTACGTCGGGGCCGTGGCCGCCGCGGCCGGCCTGGCCGAGGTGCTCCTGGCGGAAGACACCGGCTCGGGATCGGTCGTGGACGTCTCGTGGGTGAACGCGCTCGCCGCCAGCATGGACCGCCGGGCCCTGCAGCTCGTCGTGCGCAGTTACACCGGCTGGGACGCCGAGCGCGACGACGGCCGACCGTCACCGCTCATGAACGGTCTGCACGAGTGCGCCGACGGTTGGGTGTACCTGTCGCTCTACGGCTGGCAGATCCGCACGGTCTGCGAGCTCATCGGCGACGAGGAGCTGATCCCGTTCGTGGATCGTCCCGGGCTCGCGCTGGCCGAGCCGGGCAACAAGGTCCTACGGACGGCGGTCGACGGCTGGCTCCGCGCCAGGACACGGGCCGAGGCGGTCGCGGTGGCCCAGGCCGGCGGCTGGCCCGTCACGCCCGCCAACAGCCGTACCGAGGCGCTGGATGACCCGTGGTTGCGGGAGTCCGGGCTGGTCGTCGAGGACGCCGGCGTCGACCTCCCTGCCTCCGGCATCTCCTTGCGCGGCGTCGGCACGTCGCCATGACCGGTCCCCTCTCCGGTCTCCGTGTCATCGACCTCACCGTGGTCCTCAGCGGCACCTACACCACGATGGCGCTCGCCGACCTCGGCGCCGAGGTGATCCGCGTCGAGTCGCGCCACCACTACCCCTCGGCGACGAAGGGGCCACGGCGGCTGCGGGTCGAGGGACTGGAGCGGATCGGCAACACCCGGCGCGGCTACGCCGAGCGGGATCCGGGCGACGAGCCATGGCACCGCTCGGCGATCGGCAACGTGAACGGGCGCGGCAAGCGGTCGGTCACCATGGAGCTCGAGACCGACGCGGGTCGGTCGGCCTTCGACGACCTCGTGCGCCGCTCGGACGTCCTCGTCGAGAACAACTCGGCCAACTTCCTCGAGCGGAGAGGCCTGAGCGCCGCCACGTTGTTCGGTCTCAACCGCCGGCTGGTGCTCGTCCGCCTCCCCGGCGGTGCACCGACCGGGGCGCTGGCGTCCATCAAGGGCATGGGCCCGTCGTTCGAGGCGCTGGCCGGGCTGCGCGACCTGCGGAGGTATCCGGACGTGCCGTGGGACCGCCACCCCGAGACGATGTACATGGACGCCACCACCGGCCCCGCGGCCGTCGCCGCCGTCCTGTCGGCGCTGCGCCGCCGCCGCTCCACCGGGGAGGGTGCGAGCATCGTGGTCTCGCAACTCGGGGTGATGATGGACCACGCGCGAGACGCCTATGCCGAGGCCCAGGCACCACGGCGACCGGCGCCGCCCAGGGAGAACTTCTCCTGGGAGATGGCGCCCCATGGGGTCTATCGCTGCGCCGGGGACGACGAGTGGTTGGCGCTGGCATGTGAGGGAGACGAGGCCTGGCGCTCACTCCACCGGATCCTGAGCGCCTCCCGGCCGACGGCGGAGCCGCCCCTGGGCGCCGCGTCCACGCTCGAGGAGAGGCTCGATCGGTGGCGGGCCGTCGACGACTGGGTGACCGGCTGGACGTCGTCCCGGACGAAGCACGACGCCTTCCACGAGCTGCAGGGCGCGCGCGTCGCCGCCGCTCCGGTGCTGCGCGAAGGCGAGCTCATGACCGACGAACACATGAACGCGGTCGGCGCCTTCACGGACCTCGACCACCCGGTGGTGGGGCGGCGCCGCTCGCCCGGCCCGCCGTGGAGCTCCTCCCGCTGGCGTCTCGACGAGCGCCGGGCCGCCCCACTGCTCGGTGAGGACAACGAGTACGTCTACCGCGAGGTGCTCGGCTACGACGACGCGACGTACCGGGCCCTGATCGAAGCCGGTGAGGCCGGGACCGACTACGTGTGATCCCGGCCCGTGGCTGTCAAGCGCCGGTACCCATCCGGGCGTTCGACCCGGTAGCGACGCTGACTCATGGCTGATCGTTCACCGGCGACCGGAGGCCGACCTGGCCCGCGTACTCCTCGATCCGCTCGAGTGCGTCGAACGGCGCGCTGATCGCCCAGGGCGTGACCACCAGCTGGTCGACTCCCACCGCCGCGTAGGCGTCGATCTGCTCAGGGGATGGTGCCCAGAAGAGCAGGACCGTGAACTCGTAAGGCGCATCGGCCTTGCCGAGCCCGGCCCGGTTCCGCTCGATCTCCCCACGGATCCGCTTCGCCTCTTCCGGGGTCTCGGCGTTTCCGTACCAACCCTCGTAACGGGCCGCTCGTCGCAACGACGCCGGGCCTGACCCTCCCACGTGCACGGGTATGCGCGGACGCTGCACCGGCTTGGGCTTGAAGCCGATGGGGCGGAAGTCGAAGTGCTTGCCGTGGTGCTCGGGGCGGGCCTCGGTCCAGAGCGTGTCGAGGACATCGAGGAACTCGTCGAGGATCTCGCCTCGCTTGTGGAAGTCGCGCCCCAGGAACTCGTATTCGTCGATGTTCCAGCCCACGCCGACACCGAGGTCGATGCGCCCCTGGCTCACCATGTCGACGGTGACCAGCGAGCGGGCCGTGATGAGGGGATCGTGCAGCGGCAGGATCGAGATGCCGGTGCCCAACCGAACGTGCTGTGTGATGCCCGCGACGTACGCCAGCAGCGCGAGCGGATCGAGCATGACGTAGTCCGGATCGAACATCATCCGCTCACCGGGGTAGCGCGACGGGTCGAAGTCGAACGGCAGCGCGACGTGCTCTCCGTACCACAACGAGGAGTAGCCCAGCTCGTCGGCGAGGGCCGCGGCGCGTGGCTGGTCCTTCCGTCTGATGGGTGCGTAGTTGAGTCCGACCTTCATGACTGTCCTTTCCCTGCTTTGCCGTCATCGTCGTGCGCGCGCGTTTGGTGACGCGGGCGCCCGTTGCCCGAGCAGCCTCGCGGCGGCTCACGTCGGACGACCAGGTTCGTCGAGCGTATTGGCCGTGCTGCTGACCCCGAGCCGCTCCTGGCCTCCGGGCCTGCGGT
>Ga0068863_100006767_pt1 | contig 11240 bp, 6 predicted proteins | sample KBSSwiS62_FD_66596 | JGI IMG/M metagenome (GOLD analysis project Ga0068863, IMG submission 66596) | Switchgrass rhizosphere microbial communities from Kellogg Biological Station, Michigan, USA - KBS Switchgrass S6-2 | ecosystem: Host-associated > Plants > Roots > Rhizosphere > Soil ...
AGCCGCTGACGTGCACGATCGGCGCGGAGCTCTCCAACGTGAACCTCGGTGCCGCCTCGCGCGATGCCGAGCTTGTCGCCGAAATCCGCTCGCTGCTGCTCAAGCACAAGGTCGTGTTCTTCCGCGATCAGGACATCACGCGCGCCGACCACATCGCGTTCGCGCGCCATTTCGGCGAGCTCGAGGATCATCCGGTCGCCGGAAGCGACCCGGACAACCCCGGGCTCGTCCGCATCTACAAGTCGCCCGACAGCCCGATCGACCGCTATGAGAACTCGTGGCACACCGACGCCACGTGGCGCGAGAAGCCGCCGTTCGGCTGCGTGCTCCGCTGCGTCGAGTGTCCGCCGGTCGGCGGCGACACGATGTGGGTCAATATGGCCGAGGCGTACAACCATCTGCCCGAGCACGTCAAGACGCAGATTGCCGGACTGCGCGCGCGCCACAGCATCGAGGCGAGCTTCGGCGCCGCGATGCCGATCGAGAAGCGCCTTGCGCTCCACACCCGGTTTCCCGATGCGGAGCATCCGGTCGTGCGCACGCATCCCGAGACCGGCGAGAGGATCCTGTTCGTCAATGCGTTCACGACGCATTTCACGAACTACCACACGCCGGCGAACGTGCGCTTCGGCCAGGATGCGAACCCCGGCGCGAGCCAGCTGCTGAGCTACCTGGTAAGCCGGGCTTACATCCCCGAGTTCCAGGTTCGCTTTCGCTGGAAGAAAAACAGCATGGCGTTCTGGGACAACCGAAGCACCCAGCACTACGCGGTAATGGACTATCCGCCCTGCCATCGCAAGATGGAACGCGCCGGCATCATCGGCGACACCCCGTATTGATCACCGGAGCATCTGATGTATCGGCATCTGCTGGTCCCGCTCGACGATTCGCCCCTCGCGGTCGACACCGTCCATCAGGCTGTCACGTTCGCCAAGACACTCGGCGCAAAAGTGACGTTCTTCCACGCGCAGGCGGATTACGGCGCGTCGAGCATCGGCGCGCTCGAGCGCGTGATGTCGCCCGCGGCGTTCAACGAGCACATGGCGGGCGAGGCGAAGGCGATCCTGGCGAAGGCTGAAGTCGTCGCCCGGGTGGCCGGCGTTCCCCACGACTCAGCCCTCATGACGAGCGACCGGCCCCACGAGGCCATTCTGCACGCCGCCGAGGCGCGCGGTTGCGACTTGATCTTCATTGCCTCGCACGGCCACCGCGGCATCAAGGGGCTGATGCTCGGTTCGCAGACGCAGAAGGTCCTCCAGCTGACGACGATTCCGGTGCTGGTGTCGGCGGTCGAAAGCAACTTGCCGCAAGGCGAAATGCTCGCGCCTCTCACGATGATTCGCGACGAGCACCGCTCGATCGCGGCGGTCATCCATGGGCTGGAATTCGTCGCCCGGCAAGCGCGCGATCAGGAAGTGCCGCCGTCGTTTCCGCTGCTGCGCGCGATGCTGCATTACCTCGTGGCGTTTCCGGAGAAGCTGCACCATCCGAAGGAAGACGCGTACCTGTTCCGCAAGCTGCGCGAGCGCACGAGCGAGTTCGACGCGACGCTCGACGAGCTCGAGCGCCAGCATGTGACCGGGCACCGGATCGTCGAAGAACTGGCGCGGAGCATCGACGTTTACGAGGCGAGTCCGCTGACGGGCCTGACAGGATTCTCGGAGGCCGTCGATCGGTTTTCGACATCGCAGATCCAGCACATGGCGCTCGAAGCCAAGGTCATCATCCCGGCCGCGCGCGTGCACCTCACCCGTGAAGACTGGGCGGAGATCGGCGCGGCGTTCGCCGCGAACGGCGATCCGCGCTTCTCGGTAGACAGCGACGAGGAGTTCCGCGAGCTCTTCGTGCGGATCGTCAATCTTGCGCGAGCACCGGTCGTAAGCGCGCCGGCCCGCGGCTGAACAACATGCAATTCGACAACTCACTTGGGAGACGCAAGATCATGCAACAGCAATCCACGGCAGTTCGGCGCGCGGCGGCGCATCGACGACGGGCAACCGCGCTCGCCGTAGCGGCGTTGTTCGCCGCGTCCAGCGCCGTCCAGGCGTTCGACATCGACACCGGTAATCCGGACATCCAGATGCGCTGGGACAACACGCTGCGGTACAACCTCGGCGTCCGGGCCCAATCGCAGGACAGCAACATCATCGGCAGCCCGAACTACGACGACGGCGACCGCAATTTCGGCAAGGGCTCGCTCGTCGCCAACCGGCTCGACGTGCTGTCCGAGTTCGACTTCGTTTACCGGCGGCAAATGGGATTTCGCGTGAGCGCCGCCGGCTGGTACGACAACGCTTACAACCATCTCGACAACACGTTTAACGCCACCGCGAACACGCTGGTCAACGGCTTCCCCGTTGCCGGTGTCCTGAGCGACTACACGAAGCGCTACGCGAAGGGGCCCTCGGGCGAGTGGCTCGACGCATTCGCATTCGCTAATTTCGACGTCGTCGACGTGCCGGTCAGCATCAAGGCCGGCCAGCATACGGTGTACTGGGGCGACAGCCTGCTGCTCGGCGGCGCGATCCACGGCGTGTCGTACGCACAAAACCCGCTCAACGTCTGGAAGGGCTTTGCGACTCCGGGAAGCGAAGCGAAGGAGCTGTTCATGCCCCGCGGCGGCATCACCGCGCAGGTACAGCCGCTCAAGGAGCTGTCGATCGCCGGGCAATGGTTCTACAACTGGCAGGCCGATCGCATTCCGGAATCGGGGAGCTATCTGACGATTCAGGATCCGCTCAATTTCGGCGGCGATTCGTTCATCTTCGGACCCAATCCGCTCGCGGCAGCCATTCCCGGCGCGCCGTCCTATCTACGCCTTTGGCGCTCGCAAGACATCAAGCCGAAGACGAACTCAACTGATCTGGGCGACTGGGGCTTGTCGGCGCGCTGGAGCCCCGACTGGCTCGACGGCACGCTCGGCTTCTACTACCGCAATGCGACCGATGTGTTTCCTCAGGCGATGGCGACGCCCGGCGTCGCTGCGGTGCCGGCGGCGGTCTGCTCCGCGCGCGGCGGCACGCCGTTGCCGGGGGGCACGCTCTGCTTCGTGAATCCCAAGGCGACCACGGTCGCCGACTTGCAGAAATTCGGCAAGCTCGGGCTCTACAACGGCGCGTACGGCGACAACATCCACATCTACGGCATGACGTTGGCGAAAAGCATCGCCGGTGTGAGCGTCGGCGCGGAACTCTCGTATCGGCAGAACATGCCGCTCGCGAGCGACCCGGTCCAGGTGCTCCCCGCAGCATTTGTACCGCTCGTGCCCGGCTCGATCGCGACGACGGCAGTGCCCACGAGCGGTACGCCTGGTGCGCTGGGCGACACCATGCACGGCGTGCTCAACGCGGTCAACATCTTCCCGTCGACCCCGCTGTTCGATACCGCAGTGCTCGCAGGCGAGCTCACCTGGATGCGGTGGTTGAACGTGACTCAGAACGAGGCGGTGTTCAAGGGACGCAGCAACTACACGCAAATCGACAAGGTGTCGAAGAACTTCGTCGGTCTCGCGATCAACTTCACGCCGACGTGGTTCCAGGTTTTCCCGGGTGTCGACCTGCTTGCACCCATCACCTGGAGCCAGGGGATTTCGGGCAATGCGGCCGTCTTGTTCGGCGGCAGCGAGGGGGGCGGCAATTGGAGCGCCGGCATCGCCGCCGACATCTATCAGAAATACCGGATCGATCTCAAGTACAGCGGCTATTACGGCGACTATTCGACGAGCCCGACCGGCGCCACGCCCAAAGGCGGCGTGCTGGGCGTACCCAACGGCGCGAACTCTTCGCTCTCCGATCGCGGCTGGGTCTCGCTCACGCTCAAGACGACTTTCTAAACAAGGAAAAGCCATCATGCTTCGAACCACAATGCTGGCCGCGAGCTTCGCGGCGATCTTCAGCGGCGCCGCATTTGCCGCGGTTTCGGCCGACGAGGCCAAGCAAATCGGCACAACGCTGACTGCCGTAGGCGCGGAAAAGGCCGGCAACAAGGACGGCACGATTCCCGAGTACACCGGCGGGATCAAGGCGCCTGCGGACTTCAAGGCGGGGAGCGGTTTTCGCCCCGATCCGTTCGCCAGCGAGAAGCCTCGCCTCGCCATCACCGGCAAGGAAATGGCGGCGCACGCCGACAAGCTGACGGAGGGCACCAAGGAGTTGCTCAAGCGCTACCCGACGATGCGTGTGGACGTCTATCCGACGCATCGCACGGTGGCGGTGCCGCAGCGCGTTCTCGACAACACCGCGAAGAACGCCACCGCCGCGAAGACTGTCGACGGCGGCGTCGCGCTCGAGAACGTCATGGCCGGCTATCCGTTCCCGATTCCGAAGACGGGAGCCGAGGCGATCTGGAACCACCTGCTGCGCTACAACGGTCTTGGCTACGACAACCCGCGATATGAAAACTGGAACGTCGACGCCGCCGGCGTGCCGACGATGGCTGTGACCGCCGACGCCAATTGGGCCTGGCCGATTTTCGATCCCAAGAAATCGGGGCCGATCAGCGCGAGCGATCCGTACTGGCTCGTCAAGCTCAACTATGTCGGTCCGGCCCGCCGCAACGGCGAAGCGCTGCTCTGGATCGACGCTGTCAACCCGCTGAAGCAGCCGCGCAAGGCGTGGCAGTACCTGCCCGGCCAGCGCCGTGTCCGGCTCGCGCCGGACCTCGCGTACGACACGCCGAATCCCGGCGCCGCCGGCGCGGGCACGTACGACGACGTTTCGGTCTTCAACGGCGCGATCGACCGCTTCGAATGGAAGCTCGTCGGCAAGAAGGAAATGTACGTTCCGTACAGCAGCTATCGTCTGACGTACAACAAGACGTCGGCGGACGTCACGAAGCCCCATCACCTCAACCCGGACTTCATCCGTTGGGAACTGCACCGCGTGTGGGTGGTCGAGGCGACGCTCAAGGCCGACAAGCGCCACATCTACTCCAAGCGGACGTTCTATCTCGACGAGGACAGCTGGACGGCGCTCGCCTCCGACCAGTACGACGCGCGCGGCCAGCTCTATCGGTCGAGCTTCACCTACCAGTCGTTCAGTTACGATGCGCAGGCGCCGTTCGGCGACACGTTCGCGATCTACGATTTCAGCTCGGGCGTGTACAACATCACCGGCCTGTTCGGACCGTATAGCGGGCTCAAGTACATGACCGAGCTGCCGAAAGACAGCTTCTGGTCCTCCGAAGCGCTCGCCGGTGCGGGTCTGCGCTGACCGGATCTCTATAAACCTTCCCACGCCACAACCCGGCGCGAAACGCTTCGCGCCGGGCACGGCGGAACTCGCACTCAAATCATGATCCCCTTCCGCCTCGCAGTGTCTGCGCTCGTTCTCGCGCTTGCGGCAACATTGTCGACGCCGGCAATCGGCGCCGGCTTCGTCGATCCGCTCGATGCACCGGCGACCCAATCTCCTCTCGCCACACGAAGTCTGCTGCAAGGTGTGGCGAAAGCCGGAAGCCGCATTGTTGCGGTCGGCCAGCGGGGACATGTCGTCTATTCCACCGACAGCGGAGCGAGCTGGAAACAGGCGAGCGTGCCGGTGAGCTCGGACCTGACGGCAGTGTTCTTCGCCGACGACAAACAGGGCTGGGCGGTCGGCCACGACGGCGTGATCCTGCACACCGCCGATGGCGGCGAGAAATGGGATTTGCAACTCTCCGGCCGCACGGCGAACGATCTGCTGATCGCGGCGATGGAGCGCAAGGTCGCCGCAGAGCCGGCATCGGACGCTGCGAAGAAGCTGCTGGGCGAAGCCAAGCGTTACAAGGAGCAAGGTGCCGACAAGCCGTTCCTCGACATCTGGTTCGCCGATGCGCAAAACGGCTATGCCGTCGGCGCGTACAACCTGATCGTTCGCACGCGCGACGGTGGCAAGACGTGGGAGTCCTGGTTCGACCGGACCGACAACCCGAAATTCTTCAACTTCTACGCGATCCGACCCGTGGCCGGCGAGCTGTTCATCGCCGGCGAAGGCGGCCTGGTGCTGAAGCTCGACGGCGCAGCGCAGCGATTCCGGGGGTTGACGGTCCCGTACAACGGCAGCTTTTTTGGTGTAACCGACGCTGGATCTGCCGTCGTCGTCTTCGGCCTGCGCGGTAACGTCTACCGCAGCGACGATCGCGGCGCGACATGGAGCAAGGTCGACGCCGGACTGCCGGCGTCGGTTGTCGGCGCAACACGCACCGCGGACGGGACCACACTGCTCGCCGACGTCGGCGGCCGTATCGCGGCCACATCCGACGGCGGCCGTACGTTCGGCAAGACGGCGCTTTCGGTGACGATGCCGCTCACTGGAATCGCCGATGCGGGCGGGGGCAAGGTTGCGGTCGTCGGGCCGCGCGGTGCCGCGGTCTCGACAATGACTCCGCACTGACCCGTGCGCACCCGCAAGGACAATTGACATGGCAGCGGTCACGATCGAAACCGAACAGATGCCGGTGGTCCGCGATCTCGCGGACTTCGACCCCAGGTCGGGCAACCGACTCGAACGGCTGGTGTTCAACAACCGGCTGGCGATGGTTATCGTCTGCGCGCTCGTCACGCTGGTGCTCGCGTATGTCGCCGCGACGCGTCTTACGCTGAACGCGAGCTTCGAGAAGATGATTCCGCAGAGCCAGCCGTACATCAAGAACTACCTGACGTACCAGAAGGACCTGCGCGGCCTGGGCAACGCGATCCGCGTCGTGGTCGAGAACACCGAAGGCGACATCTTCGACCCGCGTTACCTGGAAGCGCTGAAGCAGATCAGCGACGAGCTGATCCTCTCTCCCGGCGTCGACCGCGCGTGGGTCAAGTCGCTGTGGACGCCGGCGGTGCGCTGGACCGAAGTGACCGAGGAAGGCTTCCGCGGTGGCGCGGTGATGCCGGATTCGTACAATGGCTCGCCGCAGACCGTCGAGCAATTGAAGCAGAACATCGCCCGCTCGGGAATCGTCGGCGGCCTCGTGGCCAACGATTTCAAATCGAGCATGATCTTCGTGCCGCTGCTCGACACCGAGCCCGGCACCGGCAAGCGCATCGACTACCACGGCTTCTCCAAGGTGCTGGAGGAGAAGATCCGCGCCAAATACGAGCTTGCGTGGAAACTCGACCCGGTGCAAGCAAAAGCGGCGTCGCCGCAGGTCAAGGTCCACGTGATCGGCTTCGCGAAGCTGATCGGCGAGCTGCTCGACGGGCTGCTCAAGGTCATGGCGTTCTTCGCCGTCGCGGCGCTCATCGCCATCGCCATCATCTACGCGTATACGCGGTGCGTGCGCAGCACTGCGCTGGTGATCGCATGCTCGCTCGTCGCGGTCGTGTGGCAATTGGGACTCGTGGCACTCCTTGGCTTCGAGCTCGACCCCTTCTCGATCCTCGTGCCGTTCCTGGTGTTCGCGATCGGCGTATCGCACGGGGCGCAGAAGATGAACGGCATCATGCAGGACATCGGACGAGGCACCGTCAAGCTGGTCGCCGCCCGCTACACGTTCCGGCGGCTGTTCCTGGCCGGGCTGACCGCGCTGCTCGCGGACGCCGTGGGCTTTGCCGTTCTGATGGTCATCGACATTCCGGTGATCCGTGATCTCGCGCTCACCGCGAGCATCGGCGTCGCGGTGCTCATCTTCACCAACCTGCTGCTGTTGCCGGTGCTGCTGTCTTACACCGGAGTCAGCGGCAAGGCGGCCGCGCGCAGCCTGAAGGAGGAGAAGGAAGAAACCCGCGGCAAAGGTCTGGGCAAGCTGTGGACGTTGCTCGACCGTTTCACGACGCGCAACTGGGCGATCGGGGCGATCGCCGTGTCGGTGGCGCTCGCGGCCGCGGGCCTCGCCGTCTCCCAGCGGCTCAAGATCGGCGACCTCGATCCCGGCGCGCCGGAGCTGCGAGCCAGTTCGCGCTACAACCAGGACAACGCCTACATCACCGCTCACTATGCGTTGTCCTCCGACCAGTTCGCGCTGATCGTGAAAACGGGCAAAGAGGGCTGCCTGAAATACGAAACACTGGTCGACGCCGACCGGTTGGCATGGGCGCTGCGGCAAGTACCCGGCGTACAGACGACGGTTTCGCTGGCCGATGCCGCACGGCAGATCACCGCCGGCTCGTTCGAGGGCAATCCGAAGTGGCTCACGCTCAACCGCAACCAGGACGTGCTGAACTACGCGGCGCAGCAGGCTTCCGTCAACAATCCCGATCTCTTCAACACGGAGTGCTCGGTGATGCCGGTGATCGCGTATCTCGCCGACCACAAGGCGGAGACGCTCTCCCGAGTCGTGGACGCCGCTGCGGAGTTCGCGCGGACGCACGAAGACAAGGATCGCGCTTTCCTGCTGGCCGCCGGCAGCGCCGGCATCGAGGCGGCGACCAATATCGTCGTCGAGCAGGCGAACCGCACGATGCTGCTCTACGTCTACGCGGCGGTGATCGTGCTGTGTCTGGTCACCTTCCGTAGCTGGCGCGCCGTCGTCGTGGCGGTGGTTCCGCTCGCGCTCACGTCGATCCTCTGCGAGGCGCTGATGGTCGTATTGGGGATCGGCGTCAAGGTCGCGACGCTGCCCGTGATCGCGCTCGGTGTGGGAATCGGCGTCGACTATGCGCTCTACCTGCTTTCAGTCCAACTCGCGCAGCAGCGCGCCGGCCTCCCTCTGGCCGAAGCGTACAAGAACGCCGTCCAGTTCACCGGCAAGGTGGTGGCGCTGGTCGGCGTCACGTTGGCGGCAGGCGTGATCACCTGGGCATTCTCGCCGATCAAATTCCAGGCCGACATGGGCATCCTGCTGACGTTCATGTTTCTCTGGAACATGCTGGGCGCGCTGGTGCTGATTCCCGCGCTGTCCTACTTCCTGCTGCCGACGTCGATCGTCCGCCGCCGGCGCGGCTGATCGCGACGCACGAGGCGACCATGGCGATCCCCGGCTACTCGATGGCGACGCTCGGACACCTCTTTCTCATTACGCTTCCCGCAAAATCGGCGCGCATCGTAGATGCCTTTCTGAAGCGGCCTCGACGACCGCCCGGCCAAGCGGGCGCGCGCACACCATTCGACCAGGAGAGTTTCATGAAACCGATTGACCTCGCCCGCACGCGGTCTGCCCACGACGCGCCCCTCTCGATTCGGCACATCCTCGACCGCGGCCTTGCCACCGCGCCCGCACAGGAGATCGTGTACGCCGATCGGTTGCGCTACACCTACGCGACGCTCGGCGAGCGAGTACGGCGCCTCGCCTCCGCGCTGAACGCGCTCGGCGTCAAGCCCGGGTCCACGGTCGCGATCATGGACTGGGACAGCCACCGCTATCTCGAATGCTTCTTTGCCGTCCCGATGATGGGCGCTGTCCTCCATACGGTGAACGTGCGGATCTCCCCTGACCAGGTGCTGTACACGATCAATCACGCCGCCGACGACGTGATCCTCGTCAACGCCGAATTCGTCCCGCTGCTGGAAGGGATCCACGCGAACATACGGCCCGGCGTGAAGCTTGTGCTGATCGACGACGGCGCGCCGACGTCGCAATCCAAGTTCCAGTTCGCCGGCGAATATGAAGCGATGCTCGCGGGAGCGGCACCTTCATTCCCGTTCCCCGATCTCGACGAAGACACGCGGGCGACGACGTTCTACACGACCGGGACGACCGGGCTGCCCAAGGGCGTCTACTACAGCCATCGCCAGCTGGTGCTGCATACGCTCGCGACGTCCGCTGCGCTTGCCAACGCGCCGCACGCGACGTTCTCGGCGCGAGACGTCTACATGCCGATCACGCCGATGTTCCACGTGCACGCGTGGGGGCTTCCCTACGTCGCAACGATGCTGGGTGTGAAGCAGGTCTACCCCGGCCGCTATGTGCCCGACGTGCTGCTCGGGCTCATCGCTCGCGAGCAAGTGACGTTCTCGCACTGCGTGCCGACGATCCTGCAGATGATGCTGGGCAGTCCGGCGGCGGCCGGCACGGACCTCGGCCGATGGAAGGCGCTCATCGGTGGCTCGGCGCTGACGGTCCCGCTAGCTCGTGCCGCTCTCGAGCGCGGCATCGACGTGATCGCCGGCTACGGGATGTCGGAAACCTGTCCGATCCTCACGCTCTCGCACCTGTTGCCGAGGATGCTCGCAGCGCCGGTCGAGGAGAGCGTGCAATACCGCTGCCGGGCGGGTCGACCAATCCCGTTCGTGCAGTTGCGCATCGTCGACTCGCAGATGAACGACGTCGCGCACGACGGCGCGAGCCAGGGCGAGATCGTCGTCCGCACGCCGTGGCTGACGCAGGGCTATCTGGGTGAGCCGGAGAAGTCGGAGGACCTGTGGCGCGGCGGCTGGCTGCACACCGGCGACGTCGGCGTGATCGACGCGGACGGCTACGTGAAGATCGTCGACCGCATCAAGGACGTCGTGAAGACCGGCGGTGAGTGGGTGTCGTCGCTCGACCTCGAGGACATCATCCTGCGCATGCCCAGCATCGCCGAGGTGGCCGTCGTCGGAATGCCTGACGAGCGCTGGGGCGAGCGTCCGGTTGCCCTCGTGGTGCTGAAGCCGGGACAGGGCGAGCCGCCCTCCGAAGGCGCGATTCGTCTCCACGTCGACCAGTACGCGCTACGCGGTGCGATCTCCAAGTACGCAGTGCCCGATCGCGTGCATTTCGTCGACGCCATTCCGAAGACGAGCGTGGGCAAGCTCGACAAGAAGGTGATCCGCGCGAACCTGCAGAACCAGGCCGCCGCGCGATGAGCCGCGCCCGCCGCCGACCGCATCGGAGGACATGATGAGCCAATACCGCGCGCCACTCGCAGAGATGCAATTCGTCATGACGGAGCTCGCGGGCCTTGACGAGATCGCGAAATTGCCGGGCTTCGAGGAAGCGACACCCGAGACCGTCGCCGCGATCCTTGAGGAAGCCGACAAGTTCGCCACCGAGGTTCTCGATCCGCTGAACCGCATCGGGGATCAGCAGGGCGCGCGTCTCGAGGCCGACGGCCGCGTGACGACACCGCCGGGGTTCCGCGACGCGTACCGCAAGTTCTGCGAGCTGGGCTGGAACGGCCTCTCGAAAAGCGCCGATTTCGGCGGCCAGGGCATGCCGCAGCTCGTCGCCGCGGCGATCGACGAGATGTGGAATGCGGCGAACATGGCGTTCGAGCTCTGCCCGATGCTCACCAGCGGCGCGATCGAAGCGATCGAGCTCAACGGCTCCGACGCGCTCAAGGAGATCTACCTGCCGAAGATGGTCTCCGGCGAGTGGACGGGCACGATGAACCTGACCGAGCCGCAGGCGGG
>Ga0068863_100006768_pt1 | contig 11239 bp, 9 predicted proteins | sample KBSSwiS62_FD_66596 | JGI IMG/M metagenome (GOLD analysis project Ga0068863, IMG submission 66596) | Switchgrass rhizosphere microbial communities from Kellogg Biological Station, Michigan, USA - KBS Switchgrass S6-2 | ecosystem: Host-associated > Plants > Roots > Rhizosphere > Soil ...
ACATGACGACGAAGCCGTTCTTTGACCTGAGTTCCGGACAAGTCCGGTTTAATGTACTGATTGATGAGGAGGCGGTCTGGGCGAGCATCACTAAGCAGACATTGCACTATCTATACTGCCGCGCCTCGCAAAATGACGATCCGTTGGCAACCTATGAAGCTCATGCCGCGGAAATCGATGAGGCCGTGCGTCGTCGAGTCTCGAAAGGGTCCTTGAAACCCGTGATGCTGCGCGAGATCGACTTGTCGCCTTCAGATCACTAGATCGTCTAGAACAACTGGAAGTCCGAGGCCACGGTTGCTCGGGCCCGACAATCGTGGCGGGTGGCGTGACAATGCTTCCTGCTGTAAGCACCCTCTACAGTTTCCTGAGTCCTCCTGCAGCATCGCGGTCGGTGAAGGGCTTGATAGTGATGCGGCGGTCGACCGCGATCCTGGCGATCTCGAGGGCGTTGTCGACAGCGCGTGCCCGTGTCGCAAATTCTTATTCCGGAAACTGCTGCCCTACGGAGTCGTGCGCCTCCGATGATTCCACAGAAAAACTCGCCGCGAATTGACCAGGCAACGTCTCTTCGGGCAACCCCGACTCCGCCCATCGAGTGTTGATCGAGCAACCTCTGTACTTGGAACAGCGCTCATTTGCCATGAGCATCTCGACAAGCTGTCTGCCAAGGCTACCTGCGGGCCGACGGCCGCATAACGACCGTGCCGAGTTGCGGCAAGGGTCACAAAGTTTGGCCGCCGGAGACAACGTTGGGTGTTCGATAGCGAACAGACGAGACCGCATCTATCGTTTACGTTGAGGACTCGACACGCACAGGCGGTTGCGCCGTTTGATCGAGCCGAACCACACGCTGGCAGAGCCCTGCCGCCGATTCGCGCATGGGATTCTGGAGACCCGTCGTCCCATGAATCGAACGACTGACCTGACCTTGGAGGGCAATCGATGCAAAGTCAAGAATGCGACAACATCACAGCCTTCCTGGAAGCCGCAGTATCGGCCGGTGCTTCCTCCGAGGAGGTGGCCGCGCTCGTCACGACGACACTTCTACGCATCGATCTGGCACTTTCGCCCATCGTTGGTCAACGGGGGATGGCGGCGCTCTACAAGCGCAGCTTGCATATTTCCCGGCCGATGCACCCTTGGCTGCCGACTGCCGCGGAAGCTGCCGAAGCCGAGATGGACCTTGCGGACCTGACCGCTGCCCTGGCAACGCGAACCTCTGCGGATGCCGCCGCTGCTGGCGCTCAATTGCTGAAGAGCTTCCGTGCTCTGTTGACCACCCTGATTGGCGAGTCGCTGACCGAGCGATTGCTCCGGCCGGTCTGGGCAACCCTTTTGAGCGGTCCGACCGCACGGGACACAAAGCCATGACAAGCAAAGTAACCATCAATCGCTTGGCGACGGGCGTGCCAGGGCTGGACGAGATTCTCGGCGGAGGGCTGCCGGAGTTCTCGTTCAACCTGATCGCGGGGCAGCCGGGCTGCGGCAAGACGACGCTGGCCCACCAGATCATGTTTGCCCTGGCAACGCCCGAGCGGCCGGCGATCTACTTCACGGTCTTGGGCGAGCCACCGCTGAAGATGCTGCGCTATCAGCAGCAGTTCGACTTCTTCGACACCGAGGCGATCAACCAAGCCGTGCGCTTCGTCGACTTGTCCGACGCCGCGATGGCAGGCGATCTCGACCGGGTACTCAGGCGCATCGTCGAGGAGGTGACGGCGCACGGCCCGGCACTCGTCTTTGTCGACTCGTTCCGCTCGGTGGTGCTTGCCAGCGAGACCGACCGGAATCCGCACGACGGCTTGCAGCAGTTCATGCAGCAACTGGGCATGCTCATGACGAGCTGGGAGGCCACCACATTCCTGATCGGCGAATACTTCACCGAGACCGACGCGAATCCGGTGTTCACCGTCTCCGACGGATTGATCTGGCTGCGTCAAAGCGTGCAGCGCAACTCGATGGTCCGAAAGATGGAGATCATGAAGATGCGAGGGCAGCCGACGCTGCCCGGCTTGCACACCTTTCGCATCGGTAGCTCGGGCATCGAGGTGTTTGCACCGGCCAGCGTGGCAAATCCGACCAACGCGATCTTGCACGCTGCCGCATCGGACCCGAGGCTGCCGATGGGCGTGGCAGGACTCGATGACATGCTCGGGGGTGGACTGCCGCGGGGCTACTCGCTGCTTGTCGCCGGCCCGTCGGGATCGGGCAAGAGCGTGCTGGCCGCTGCCTTCCTCGCCGAAGGTGCCAGACGTGGCGAGGCCAGTGTCATCGTCGCCTTCGAGCAGCATCCAAATCGATCGCGCAACCGCATCATCGCGGACCTGATCGCCAGTGGAAAGGTGGGCCTGGTCGAGAATCGGGCCGCCGATCTGTCGATCGACGAAGTCGTCTACATGCTGATGCGGGAGATTCGGCGGCTGGGGGCCACGCGCGTCGTGATCGATTCCCTGTCGGGTTTCGAGCTCGCGCTGGCGCCGACCTTCCGCGCTGACTTTCGGGAGTCGCTGTCGAACCTGGTCACCGCGCTCGCCGGGGTCGGGGTGACCGTTCTGATGACTTCGGAACTCGAAGATCGCTACACCGACCTGCGCTTCAGCCCCTATGGCACGGCGTTCATGACGGACGCGATCATCGTGCAGCGCTACATCGAGGTCGACAGCCGTCTGCGGCGCGTGATGGCGGTCGTCAAGGTGCGAGCAAGCGCACATTCCGACCAGTTGCGCGAGTTCAGCATCAATGCCGATGGAATTCAGATCGGGCAGATGCTTGCCAACCACGAAGGGCTGCTCGGGGGGCGTCCCACCACGAGGCCCGTCACGCAGTTGGCGGCCATGGCTGCGAACGACTCCAATGACTAACCTGCGCCAGCACGCGGCTCCACCATGAACGATGCACCGTTCCGGTCAGAAGGTCCGCCGGACGAGGCCGAAGCACACCTCGACAGATTGAACGGCCAAATTTCGGCCATGCGCGCCGTGCTGGTGCAATTGCTGCAGGAGGTGGTCGCTGCAGAGGCACGACTTGACCATGGCGAGGCGAGCCTCCTTCTGAAGGTCAACGAGCAGCTGATTGTCACCGCGCTGGACGCGCGGATCGATGCCGACACGGCCCACAGCGCGCTCGACGAGGCGTCTCGAGTGAGCAGTCTCGATCCCCTCACCGGGCTGCCGAATCGGACAGTTCTGCTGGATCGTTTCGAGCTTGCCATTGCCTATGCCAAGCGGCACGGCAACCGGGTCGCACTACTTTTCCTGGATCTCGATGCATTCAAGCTGATCAACGATACGTTCGGACATGCGTCAGGAGACCGCGCGCTGCAGCTGGTCGCCGACTGCCTGTCCTCCTTGGTGCGAGAGACCGACACCGTCAGTCGCCATGGCGGGGACGAGTTCCTCATACTCCTGGCAGAAGTGACGGATGCCAGAGACGCGGTCGCGGTGGCGGAGAAGGTGAACGCCGCGTTGGCCTCGTACAGCCGTTCTGACAGCCAGCAGTTGCGGTTGAGGGCAAGCATAGGCATCAGCGTCTATCCGGAAGATGGCCGGGACCCCAGGACGCTGATCGCGTTCGCCGATGACGCAATGTACGTCGCGAAGAAGCAGGGGCTTGGGGGCGCCGCGCCGCATCGCGAACCCTCGCCGGCGCGCGCGACACAGTCGGCAACTGCGCACGAGGCTCGTCGGCATCGGAAGCCTGAGCACAAGGCTGGGCACGTCGAGCAAGAGCAAAGACAGAGAGATCTTTGCGACGCCAACGAAAGCCTCATCCTGGCTGCACTCGGCGCGGGGGACCTTCTTGCTGCGGCAGAGGAGGCGCGGCGCCGACAGGCGGAACTTCTTGTCATGGTCGAAAGGGAGTTGAGCGACCCCCATGCGCCGATTCGCGTGGCAGCATCGACACTGGGCATTCCGGGTGCCGAGGCCACCTTGCTCCCGCGTGTTCAGGCCGTCATCGAGGAACAGGCGGGGCGATTGGCGCGGATGGTCAGGCAGGTGCTCGACCAGTAAGCAGGCATGGATCTACGTGACGTGCCTATTTGGCGAGGATCATCGCGAAGTAACCAAAGACGGTCAGGAGAATTCCAGACACCGCGTACGCGACAGGGAAGCCGATCCACGGCACCGTGCTGTCGATCTCCTTGGCCGCCTCGCGTGCCGGGCCCGAGTGGCTTCGTGCACCGGCGACGCCACCCATGAGGATCGCCGGGTTGATCTTGAAGAAATGGAAGCCGATGGCCCACACGATGAATGGCGGGATCGTGCACGCCACGAACCCGAGGCCGAAGATCTCGAGCGCCACTTTTCCGTTCAGCTGCGACAGAAGATTCGCGCCGGCGTTGACGCCGACGATCGCGACGAAAAATATCAGCCCCATGTCTTCGAGGATATTTCGCGCGGCGTTCGGCGTGTTGCCGAAGAAGCGGACACGCGAAACGATCGACGACACGATGATGCCCGAGACCAGCAGGCCACCGGCATTGCCCAACCCCACGGACGCGCCGAAGGCAGGCACCTGAACTTGGCCGATCAGGAGACCCAGGATCATTCCCAGCGACAGCGTCAGCAGATCGGTCGCCGTGCTGGGACGCGCGACCATGCCCAACAGCGCAACGGCCTTGTCGATCGCGTCGCGCAAGCCCACCAGGTGCAAGACGTCCAGACGCTGCAGGCGCGTCTCCAGTCCGATCGGCAACGGTGCACCGCCTCGCTCCATGGCGACCAGCTGGACCTGCCCGGCAATCGGAGACGAACGAAAGTCCTTGAGGACCCGGCCGATTGCATCGCGATGCGTGACGACTATCTCGGCTTGATCGAGCGGGATACTCAACGCTCGGGCGTCTGGCACTTCGGGCCCGATCATCCCCATGTGATCGGTCAGTGCGACAAGGCTACCGCCGAGCGCGATCACATCGCCATGCTCGAGGACGAGTGAAGGATCCGCTCCAAGAAACTTCCTGCCCCGCTCGATATTTTCGACCTGGTATTGAGAGAAGCGCTCGCGGAGCTGCGCAACGGTCTGCCCGATCAGTTCGCGGTTCGTGAGCCGGTAGGCCCGCAAATCGAACGGCCGATAGCCGCTGAGGCCGGCGTCGTCGACGTTGGGAACGCCATGCGCGAGTTCGTATTCCTTCGCTGCTGCACGTGCATCGACTTTCCACCAGCGCGGGAGGTACTTGCAAATCAAGATGATGCCGACGGTGCCCCAGATGTAGGTGATGCCATAGGACAGCGCGATCATCGCGGTCGCAGCGGCCGCGGAGGTCCCGGGTGGCAGTGGTACCGCCCCCGACGTGATGGCCTGTTCGGCTGAACCGATGGCCGCCGACATGGTTTGCGACCCGGCCAGGATGCCGCCAGCGGCGCCAATCGGCAGCGCCAGCCACCGCGTTCCGAGAACCACGATGCCCAGACCGAGAAAGGAGGACACGATCGCAAGGAACGTGAACTTCAAGCCGTCGCCCTTCAGGCTGTTGATGAACGAAGGGCCCACCCGCAACCCGACCCCGTACATGAAGAGATAGTAGAAGAGGCTCTTCGCGAAATTGTCGAGCTCCAGCTTGACGCCGAAGGCCGCGCCACCCGTCGCGACCGCGCAGCCGATGACGATGGCCGATGCGACCGGACCCAGGCCATACCCTTTGACTGTCCAGCGCCCGGCCCACACCGACAAGCCGACGACCAGGAACAGCAGGATGTACGGATTCTTCTGGAGGAAGGTCAGGAACGCGACCATGACTCGAGGCAGTGGTCGGGAGCGTCAGACCAGGAGTGCAGGCTCCTCGATCGATATCGGCATGGCTCGGCCCGCGATCGAAGGAGGTGCTGTCGCGGTTGTCGCTCCGTGACTGAACGTCGGCCCGGCGCTCGAGCGCTGCACCGGATTCAGTCGCAGGTACTCGATGCCGCGCTTCAAGTCATCGAGGAGCAGGCTGATCAGGTCGCGGCTCACGCCGTGCCGAATCAACACGCGCTGCACCACCGTCGTCTGACGATCCGCGGGCAGCGGATAGGAAGCGATTTGCCAGCCGCGCATGCGCACACGCTCGGACAGATCGTAAAGAGTGAAGCGGTGCTCGGCGTTGTCCTTGAGCTTGTAGCAGACGGCCGGGAGTCCGCCCTTGCCGTCATAGACCAGCTCCAGCGGCCCGAGCTTGGCGATCTCCTGAGCGAGCCACTGTGCCGTGTCGGAGCAGGATTGCTGGATGCGCGCGTAGCCTTCGCGGCCCAGGCGCAGGAAGTTGTAGTACTGAGCGATGATCTCTCCACCGGGGCGGCTGAAGTTCAGCGCAAAGGTCGGCATGTTGCCGCCCAGGTAGTCGACGTAGAAGATCAGCGGCTCGGGCAGATCGGCCTTGGAGCGCCAGACGACCCAGCCAACACCCAAGGGAGCGAGTCCGTATTTGTGGCCAGAGGCGTTGATCGACTTGACGCGCTCGATGCAGAAGTCCCAATCGATGTCCTTCTGGATGAACGGAGCGACGAAGCCGCCGCTGGCTGCGTCGACGTGGATGGGAATGTCCAGGCCGAGGTCGCGCTGCATCTCGTCGAGTGTCTGGGCGAGTGCCTCGACCGGCTCGTAGATGCCGGTGAAGGTGACGCCCAGCGTGGCTATGACGCCGATGGTGTTCTCATCGCAGTATTCGCGCAGGTCGGCGGGCTCCAGGCCGAGCGCGCCGCCACGCAGCGGCACTTCGCGCATCTCGACGTCGAAGTAGCGTGCGAACTTCTTCCAGCAGATCTGGACCGGCCCGCACACGAAGTTCGGCTTGTCGGTGCGGAGGCCGGCGGTTTCGCGCAGGGCCTTCCAGCGCCACTTCAGCGCGAGGCCGCCGAGCATCGCCGCTTCGCTCGAGCCCGTTGTCGAGCAGCCAACCGTATCCCACGACTTGGGCGCGTGCCACAGGTCCGCGATGATGTGCACGCAGCGGTTCTCGATCTCAGCCGTCTGCGGATACTCGTCCTTGTCGATCATGTTCTTGTCGAGCGCGTCAGCCATGAGCTTTTGCACCTCCGGCTCGACCCATGTCGTGCAGAAGGTCGCCAGGTTCTGACGCGAGTTGCCGTCCAGGAGCAACTCGTCGCGCACCAGGTTGTAGGCCGTCGAAGGTGCCGTCGAGTGCTCAGGCAGCCGATACTTGGGCAGGCAGCGCTGAGTGGTGTCGGCCGAGTAGACATCCTCGATCGCTTGATCGCGCTCTTCCATGGTCTGGTGCAGTGCCATGACGTACCTTCTGAGATTCACTAAGGCCAGCAGCCTATGACCAGCGAAAGTCTCGGTCTGTGCGCCGGCGTACACAGACACGCGCGGGCGATAGGGGCATCCGACCTGCCATACTGGCCTCGCGTGTCTTGCAGTTCGCAACGACATCCATCGCCCGGCAGATCGCTCCACGCGCTGTCGTCTGGCGCCATTCGGCCCATGCCCGATCCGCCGAGGTTGGGGAGCGAGTGGTGCTTTAACGCAGGTCAACTGTTGTTGTTCGTTGCACCTGCGCTCTCAAGGAATCAGCATGCAAGACAATCTCATGCAAGCCCAGGTCCAGCCTTTTGTCAAACTGGTGCAAGCCAACATGGAGCTGCTCACGCGGTTCTCGACCTCGCCCGAGGTGACCACGCACGCCGTGGCCAACGCGGGTCAGGTCTTTCAACAGGCCAGCGAGTCCGCGATGAAGCTCATGCAGTCCGGCGCCTTTGCTCATCTGATGCAGGGCATGGTCAAGAACTACACCGAGTTCCTCGCGGAGCTGAGCCAGAGCGGAATGACGATGATGGCTGCAGGACAGGCTGCGCTGGTGCGCCAAACTCAGGAAGTCACCAGCAATGTCATCGACGCGGCGGACGCTCGCGGACGGCGAGCTCGCTAGGACGGTCAGGTTTCGACAATGACCTTCAAGGCCGTTGTGTCGGCCGCGTTGCCGAACGTCTCGTAGGCCCGGAGGATCCGATCGAGCTTGAATCGGTGCGTGATCAGCAGCTTGGCGTCGATGCGCTTGGACTGCACGGTCTCAAGCGACCTTCTTCGGCTTCTTTGCTTCCTTCTTGCCGCAGGTCCTTCCATTGCCGACGAGAATCCATCTCCTTACTAGATTGAATCAGCGTCAGTGCGGTGTCGCACGCAGCGTTAGCTCACGAGCGGAGTCGTTCGCTCCACCCAAACTGAATGGAGCGTCGCGAGTTCGATCACATTGGCATGCATCGATGCCACATTGAGCGTGTCGCCGTCGATCAGGCGAATCGCAACACGGTTTTGTCGCACTCGAAGACGCTTCCGCCCTGGTCACGATCGTTTTGCACAAGTAGAAAGTCACCCCGCCAACCAACCCAAAGGTTGGTGCGTCCGCGCGATGCCGAACATGAATGCATACACCGCAACGGCAGTGCCGAAACAAATGCCGCGCGTGCGGGCGCTGCGACCGCGTTTCAGTGCGAAGCTGCCGAGCACCACGTAGACCACGAGCAGCACGAGCTTGACCGTGAGCCAATGATTGGCGAACGCCGCGGGCGGAAGCACGGCCGTCAGCATCAGCGCCACCGTGAGCAAGACGGTGTCGATCGCGTAGCTGAGGTAGCGCAGCGGCGCTGCCAGCGGCCAGCGCATGCCGCTGAGTACGCCCGCTCCACGCAGCGCAAAGAAGGTGCCGCTGGCCAACACCGCGCCGATGTGCACGGCACGGATCTGCGGATAGAACTCGATCACGGCCTCAGGCGCGCCGGGTGACGACTTCGCCCACCGGAATCATCTCGCGTCTCGGGGCCACCCACAGGCGGAACACGAACCAGGCGACCAGCAGAGCGCCGATACTGAACACCGTGTCGCCGGGTACGCGCATCCAGACCAGTAGATGGATGATCGGCTTGCCCATGAATTCGGCCGAGCGCGCGTACCAGTAGCCGTTCTCCAACGCAGCCTGCAGTTGCAGCACGCCCAGCGGCAGCAAGGTCAGCAGCGCCATCAGCGCCAGTCCGATGCTCAGAGCCCAGAATGCGCCGGCCAGCGTGCCGTTGTTCCACTGCACCTCAGGCTTCAGTCCGCGCAGGCAGAACAGCATCAGGCCGATGCCGAGCATGCCGTAGACGCCGAACAGCGCGGTGTGGCCGTGCAGTGCGGTCAAGTTCAGGCCCTGCATGTAGTAAAGCGCCAGCGGCGTGTTGATGAGAAAGCCGAACAGGCCGGCCCCGACCAGGTTCCAGAAGCTCACGGCCAGGAAGAACAGGATCGGCCAGCGGTAGCGCTGCATCCACGGCGTCGCCTGACCATGGCGCCATGTCTCGTAGGCCTCGAGGCCGATCAGGGCCAGCGGCACCACTTCGAGGGCGGAGATGCTGGCACCGAGCGCGACGACCGCCGTGGTGGTGCCGGCGAAGTACAAGTGGTGGAAGGTGCCGAGGATGCCGCCCGACATGAAGATGATGGTCGCGAACAGCACGTTGATCGTCGCCGTCTTGCCGCGCACGAGGCCGAGTTTGACGAACAGGAAGCTGATCACCGCGATTGCGAAGACTTCGAAGAAGCCCTCGACCCAGAGGTGCACGACCCACCACCGCCAGTACTCGACCATCGACAGGTGGGTGTGCTCGCCCCACATCAGCCCGGCGCCGAACAGCAGCCCGATGGCGATGGTTGACAGAAACAGCAGGCCGACGATCGACGACATTTCGTCCTTGCGCGCGAGCGCCGGCCAGAGCGCACGGCCAACAAGCACCAGCCACAGCAGCAGGCCGATGAACAGGAACCACTGCCAGAAACGGCCGATGTCGACGTACTCCCATCCTTGGTGACCAAACCAGAAATTGTTGGCCAGGCCGAGCTTCTGCATCACCGCGAACCACTGCCCGGTGAACGCACCGACGACGATGACGACCAGGCACACAAACAGGAAGTTGACGCCCAGACGCTGGTACTTCGGTTCGCGTCCCGCGATCGCCGGCGCGATGTACAGGCCCGTCGCCAGCCAGGCGACAGCAATCCACAGTACCGCCAGCTGCGTGTGCCAGGTGCGCGTCAGCGCGTAGGGCAGCAACTCGGACAGCGCGACGCCATAGGCGTTCTGGCCTTCGACCTGGTAGTGCGCGGTGGTGGCACCCAGCAGGATCTGCACCAGGAACATTGCGACCACGAGCCAGAAGTACTTGGCCGTGGCCTTCATCGAAGGCGTCGGCACCAAACCGCGCAGCGGGTCTTGCTTCGGTGGGGAGAGCGCCTCGGCCTTGTCCTTGTGATGCCAGACCGCGTTGTGCCAGGCCAGCAGGGCGATGCCGGCGATCATGAACAGCACGCTGAATACGGTCCAGATGAACGTCGCTGCGGTCGGCGTGTTGCCCACCAGCGGCTCGTAGGGCCAGTTCTGCGTGTAGCTCATCGCCTCGCCGGGCCGCTCGGTGACTGCCGCCCAACTGGTCCAGAAGAAGAACGCGCCGAGCGCGCGACGGTGCTGCGCATCCGGCACGGTGTCCTCGCGCATCGCATAGCCTTCGCGCAGCGCATGGGTGGCCGGGTCGTTGGAGAACAGGCTCGAATAGTGCACCGCGACCTGCGCGATCGCCTGCGCACGTTCGGCCGGAACGACGATCTGACCGCTGACGGCGTCAAAGGTATTGCGACGAATCAGCGGGCGCAACTCGGCCTGCACACGCGCCTGTTCGCCGGGGCCGAGGTCGGCATAGGCCACGCCGTCTTTCGCACGCGCGCGCAGATCGAACCAGGTGGTGGCCTCGCGATGCAGCCAATCTGCCGACCAGTCCGGCGCTACCAGGGCGCCGTGGCCCCAGATCGACCCCAGCTGTTGGCCGCCGATGCTTTGCCAGACCTGGCGGCCGAGCTCGATGTCGGCGCGCGTGTAGACGACGTCACCGCGCTCGGTGACGACGGCTTGCGGCATCGGTGGTGCCTGGCGATGGATCTCGGTGCCCATCCAGAGCAGCACGCCGAAGCCGACGACGAGCAAGGTGCAAAGGCCCAACCACAGCCTGCCGGTAGTCGACATGGGAGACTCCTCGGTGAACGCAAACACGCGAGCCACTGCGGGCCAGCCCGCCGCCTGCGATCATCTTCGGCTTGGGGTTGGCTGACTGTGCGACAGCGCACTTAGGCCAGCGAAGTCCAGCACCACGCGCGACGGAACATCGCCATGTGCGAGCCGCTCGAATACGTTGTTGATCGCCGAGAGCGGCTGCAGCTCGCTGTCGGCCTTGACCTTGCCATCGGCCGCAAAGGCCAGCGCCTCGGCCATGTC
>Ga0068863_100006773_pt1 | contig 11234 bp, 10 predicted proteins | sample KBSSwiS62_FD_66596 | JGI IMG/M metagenome (GOLD analysis project Ga0068863, IMG submission 66596) | Switchgrass rhizosphere microbial communities from Kellogg Biological Station, Michigan, USA - KBS Switchgrass S6-2 | ecosystem: Host-associated > Plants > Roots > Rhizosphere > Soil ...
CATTTCGATGTCATTGGTGCCAGGCCGGTCCGAACTGGCGAAGGATCTCGAACGCCGCGCGGCGGTTCGCCTTCTCGTTGGGATGGGCATCGAACGGACTGACCCACATGCGCTGTGGCGGCTGAAACGTCGAAAACGCCGCGAACAGATCGAGGTACGGCACGTGCGCCTCCCCGCAGATGGCTCTCGCTCGATCGTGCAGGTAGCCGAACGGATAGTCCGACGGCTTCGAGCCCATGGCGTCCGGCGCCGGGAAGAAGACCACGCCGCTCGACACCCCGGCGGCCGCGGCGCGATCGAGGAATTGCCGCAGCATGCCGGAGCCTTCCTGAGCGTCAGGTAAATGCGGGTCGCGCAGATACCGCGCCAGATAGCCCGGATAACTCTCCGAGAGGCCCGTCGCTTCCTGAAGTTGTGTCCAGCGGCCGAGCAGAAGTTGGTAGAGCAGCGATGACCGCCCCAGTCGGCTGTCCAGATCTGACGGCAGCAGCGGGTGAGTCTTCGGCCGCTGCATGTTCGCGGTCTCGAAATCGTTGATGTACAGCTGCAGGAGCACGAAGTCCGGATGAAGCGTGAGCACCAGATCGAGCGCGTTCAGGTGTTCGGGCAGGTTGTTGCCAGGATGGCCGAAGTTCAACACCTCATAGCGCGCACCGAGAAAACCCTCGAGCAAATCCGAAAAGCGATCGCGCACCTGGACGCCCTGACCCCACGTGAAGGAATCGCCGACGATGGCGATCCGATAGCGGCCGGGGACTTTCGGCCCGACTTCGCGTTCGCGAAAGCCGAGGCTGTTGATGACAACCGTCGGCCCACCGCCGCGTCGCGCGATGTAATCGCCGGCGTTGCCGCTGGAGGTGGCGTGTCTGAACACGAATCGCGTCGTGAATTCCGCGAGGATGAGCGCGCCGATTATCACCCCTAACGAGAACGCGGCCCGCAGCGCGGCCGCGGCGACGCGCGCGCGACCCCGTCGTTCCACGCTGCGCGTCAACGCGACGCCGGCGACACCTGCGAGAAACAGAGCGTCCGCCGCGACGCCGTAGTCACCCAGCCACGCGATCTGGTATTGGTCGTGGAGCACGAGTGCCAGCCAGGCGGCGAAGACCACCGACCAGCTCGCGATGCCGAACCAGTGAAGCGGACGCCGGCCTACCCCTGGCGTGATCTCAGGCGCCGACATCGTCCGGATCTGATGGCGTCACCATATCCTCAATCTTGGAGACACAACGCGACACGATGCGGAAATCGTATCACGCGCTACGATGCGGTTCCGTTGCGCGGCCGCACCCAAGCGTCATCGCGCGAGGATCGTTCGCTTCAGCAGATTCCAATAGGCGGTCAATAGCCGCTCATAGAGCGCCTTGCCCCGCCGGACCAGGGCGTTCGCCACGAAATCCTCCCGCACGACAATCGGAGCGCTGACCAGTAGATCGCGATCCGCCTTCACGCGGATTCGGTTCGCGCGAGCGCGATCGCGCGGCAGAGCCGGCAGCATCGCCAGCAGCCCGCCGACGGCGCGGAGGTAGGTGAGGCCGTGACCCTTCGCCACGAGGATTATGAATTGGAGCGGTTCGTAGATGAGCAACATCGGCACCAGACAGACGATCGTGCGCACCTGATAATTCTTCAGGATGAAGTGCCAGCGATTGCGAATCTGGTAATAGAACAGCCAGGCGCTGCGCGGGCGGCTGTTGTGGAGCACGAGCGATTGCGGCGGCTCGAGAATCTTGTAGCCTGCCATTTTGATCCGGTGAGTGAAGTCGCCGTCTTCCTTGCCGATGAAATACCGCTCGTCGAAGAGGCCGACCTCGATCGCGGCCTGGCGATCCAATAGCAGCGCGCACGTAGGTGCCGCCCCGATGTCGCTCGGTTCGGGGCCCCGCTCGACAAGCGGCCGATCCAGCCACGGGTTCACTGCCTCGCAGATGTAGTGGATCGCGCCGCCGGCGTATTGAATGATGTCGGGCCGGTCGCCGTGGACGACCACTGGGCTGCCCACCTTGATCGTCGGGTCGTCGGCCATCGGCGCACGAAGCAGCGAGATCGTGTCGGCTTTCACGCGAACGTCCGCGTCCATGAGAAATATGAACCGTCGCGTCGACTCCGTGATTCCGAGATTCCTTCCGGGGCTTGGACCGTCGTTGCGCTCGAGGCGTCGAACGCGCGCAACCGGCCACTCACGGGCCAGCCAGGCGCCCGTGCCGTCGGTGCTGGCCACATCGACGATCGTGATGTGGTCGGCCGGGCAACCCGCCGCGGCCAGCGATGTGAGCGTCGCCGGCAGCGCAGACAGGTTGTCGTGCGCGACAATCGCCACGTCGACGTCGTCTGGAAACGTCATCGGACCGTCGTGAAGAACCATTGACGCGCGCGGCCCGGGAGGCACGTGACGAATTTCCCGTTCAGCCGCATCAACCGAAATCGGTCGTCGCCGGCCCGCACGGCGCGACGGCGCAGCGGCCGTTCGGCGAACGCCGTGATGTGTCCCGTGTCGGCGATGAGCCGGCTGGCGAGCGTGCCGGCAATGCCCCAAGGCAGAGCGACGTGTTTCACCGAATCGACGCCGAGCCCGGCGTTCAGCTCCTCGCGACCGCGAGAGAGTTCGTCCCGCATCACGGCTGCCCGTTCGTCATCGGACTCGTATGTGCCTGTCGCGCCGGCCGCAGCACGCGTGAGCACCGCCCGCCAGTCCGGGCGGGCGAAGAACACCGCGCCCCCGGCCTTGGCGACGATGTCGCGGCAGCGGTCCTCGGCGCGGCCGTCTGGCAGAAAGCGTCGGGCGTCGGACATCCGCGAGCGCCGCAGAAATAGCGGCGCTCCAAGGGCGTCCGGCTGGAGAAAGCGCGGGGTTCCTGCGGTGGTCGACGAGATCAACGGGCGATTAAGGATTGACTCGGCGACGTAGGTGGGAGTGACGAAGCCGGCAACCGTCGCGGTGGCGAAGATCATGAGGTGCCACCGGGTGTGAGACTGGACGTCCAAGACGCCGCTCGCGCACATCGCGCGCAGCTGCGGCCACGTGACGAACCGGCCATCGGCGTCGTTGACACGGCCGGGAATCGCGAAGACCGTGGCGCGCAGCCCGAGCTGGCGCAGCAGCGGAAACGCCGTGCTCCACACGCCCGCCCACGCATCGTCGAAGGTGAGCGCGACCGCGCGCGGACCGGGCGAGACACCGTCGATGACGAATCGCGCGATCTCGTCGCAGGTAATGGTGCGGTAGCCGTTGTCAGCGAGATAGTGCAACCGCGGCTCGAGCCAGTCTCGCGGCTCGTCGTGAAAATGAAACACCGGCACCTGCGTGCCGACCGAGCCACCGAACAGAAACGCCGGATAGCAGCCTGTGGCGACGTCGAGCAGGCCGCGCATCGCGCCGCCGCGCTCGGCGAAGGGTACGGGCACGCCTGATCTTAGCATTGCGAGTTATCATCGCTCGCGTGTCCTCGCGCGAAGCGGCCGCTGTCGGAGCGATTCTCCTCGTCGTCGGTCTTGCCGCCGCGATCTCCGTCGACGTCGTCAAGACCGGCTTCGGCATCAAGGGTGATGAGGCGACGTATGTGTCGATGGGGCTCAGCGCGGCGTACGATCGCGACCTCACGTACGAACGGCGCGATCTCGAACGGTTCTTCGGCCTCTACAAGTCCGGACCCGACGGCATCTTTCTGAAGCGCGGCCGAGCGATCCGCGTGCGCGTCGATACGACGCCGTTCTTTCTGCATCTTGTCCAGACGCCGGATCGCCTTCACAGTCGTCTCTACTTCGGCAAGGCGCTGGTGTACGGCGTCGTGGCCGCGCCGTTCGTGTGGCTGTTCGGCCTGAACGGATTTCTCGTCCTTCACGTGCTGCTCTTGTTCGCCGCCGGCGCGTGTGGCTACCGTTTTCTCGCCGCGAGGTCGCGACCGGGCCCGGCGCTCGCATTGGCGCTCGCATTCATCGGCGCGAGCTGCGTGACGGTGTATAGCGTCTTCCTCGCACCGGAGATTTTGAATTTTTCGCTCGTGATGGTCGCGTATTTCTGCTGGCTCTACAAGGAAGTCCGGCCAGAAGCGGCCGGATTCCTGAACAGTAGGCGCAGCGACGTCCTGGCCGCGACCCTCCTCGGCATCGCGACCTATTCGAATCCCCGTCACGCCTTCCTCATCGCGCCACTCGTCGCCTGGTTCTGGTGGCGTCGGCGATGGATTGACGGAATTGCAGTCGGCGCGGTGTTCGTGGCGGTCACGGCGCTGCTGTTCTCGGCCACCGCGCTCAACACCGGCGAATTCAATTACCAGGGAGGCGAGCGCAAGTCGTTCACGCTCGGTGCGTACCCGTTCGACGGCGCACGCCCCGACCCGTGGCAGGTGGCTGGAGCAGAGAAGAGCACCAACGACTCGGATGCCGATACCGTGTTTCGGGATTTTGTGAATCGGTTCAGTCACAACGTCTGGTATTTCCTCGTCGGCCGGCACTTCGGTTTCGTACCGTACTTCTTCCCGGGCGTCGTGGTTGTCGCGCTGTGGCTGTTCTCGAACGAGCGCACGCGGCCGTGGCGCGCGTTCACGCTGCTGGCGGTCTGCAGTTCGGCGGTCGCGCTGCTCGTGCTCGCGCCGTTCACGTGGTCCGGAGGAGGAGGCCCCCCGGGCAATCGCTATTTTATGAGCGTGTATGCGGCGATGCTGTTCGTGACGCCGCCGCTCGACTCATTCGCACCTGCGCTCCTCGCCTGGGCGGGAGGATCGCTCTTCACGGCCAAGATGCTGCTGAACCCGTTCGTCGCGGCCAAGCACCCGAGCGAGACGACCGAACGCGGCTTCGCTCGACGCCTTCCGGTCGAGCTGACGATGGCGAACGATCTGCCGATCATGCTGGAAGGGGGGCGGGCACATGCCTGGTTCAGCGACGTGCTGATGTATTTCCTGGATGAGCATGCGCACACGCCTGAGAAGATCGATGCCGACGGGCACGAGGGCGTCTGGATCGCGGGGAACGGCCGCGCGGATATTCTGGTGCGATCGGAGTGGCCCATCGACCACTTGACGATCACGGCGAGGTCGCCGATCCGGACGACGTTCGTTGTCTCGATGGGAGGGGCCGAATCGCGCGTGATTCTGGAACCGGACCGGCCTGTCACATTCGATCTTCCTGCGGCAGGCGTCCGAGACCTGCGGAGCTACGCCTATCTTCTGAAGGCTCGGTCGCTCGAGGGATTCACGCCCCATCTGCGCGATCCCAGTAACCCCGATTCCCGCAACCTGGGCGTGCTGATTCAGTTCACGGCCGTGTCGAAATAGCACGCGGTGACGTCGGGGGCGCCGAGAGGCACTGCCTTACGAGCGGCGGCGAGAGATGTAGACCGCGGCGCCAGTCAGGGAAAACAGGATGATCAGCGCCTGGCCGATGAGCGACATCGCGATGGCCGACTCGATCGGCTGGCCGATCCGCGAAAAATAGATCGAGAAGGTCGCCTCCCGTACGCCGAAGCCACCGAACGACACCGGCAGCATCTGCACGACAAATGAGATCGGCACGATGACGGCGACATCCGAGAGCGCCACGTTGAGGTGCAGCGCGTAGGTCACCGCGAAGTAGTACAGGACCATCGTGCCCTGGACGAAGACGGCCGTCGCAAAACAGCGCGCGAGCGTCCCCGGACGCGCGCGAAACCGCGTGAGCACCTCGATGAGCGTGTCGATGCGGCCGCCGACCCACTCCGGATGGAAGACCGTGAGCGGCTGCAGCAGGCGGCTGAATCCGACCGGCGCGAAGACCGCGGGCGCGGATGCGGCCGCACCGGCGAGGAGGCCCGCCCACAGCCACATCGGCCAGATCGGCAGCGCTGCCGGATGGACCGCGCCCGCCGCCGAGGCGCCCACCGCCGCGACGAAGATCAGCGCCATCAGGCCGAGGACGCGATCCATCAATACGACTGTCGCCGCCAGCGTTCTCGAGCGCGCCGCGCGCGCGGTGTCGCTGATGCGAATCACGTCGCCGCCGATGTTGCTCGGCAGAAAATTGTTGAAGAAGCTGGCGACCAGGAACGAGCCGAGGAGCCAGCGGGGGCGCAGATTCACCTCCTGCGCGCGCAAGAGCAGGTGCCAGCGCCAGGTGCTCGCGATCATGTTGACCGCGTAGATCGCCAGCGCCACCGCGAACCACCGCAGTGAGGCACGGCGGGCGATCGCCCACAGCTGCGCCACGTCGATCTTGGAGAACAGCAGACTCAGCAGAACGATGCTGACGACGATCTTGAGAGCCAGCACCACGTAACGGCGCGCAGAGGATGGGCCGGCCGACGCTACGGGGTGCTCCGCGGACATTCAGAAGAAGGGCAGGCGCCACTGTACTACGGTTTCATGCGAAAATCACCCGAACCGTGCGCATTCTGATGATCGCGCCCGAGCCGTTTTTCGAGCCGCGCGGAACCCCTTTCAGCGAGTTTCACCGCATCCGGGCGCTCACCGCGCTCGGCCACGAGGTCGATCTCGTCACTTATCCGTTCGGAGAGACCGTGGCGATGCCGGGTCTCCGGATCTTCCGCAGTCTCAAGCCGCCGTTGCTGCGCGGTGTGAAGATCGGACCATCGGTCGCGAAGCTTCCGCTCGACGCGCTTCTGGCGTGCACGGCGCTCCGGCGCGCGCTGTCGTCGCGCTACGATGCGGTGCACTCACACGAAGAAGCCGGATTCATCGGCGTGCTGCTCGCGGCGTGGCTGCGCGTGCCCCATCTCTACGATATGCACTCGAGCCTGCCGCAGCAGTTGAGCAACTTTGCCTTCAGCCGCTCCCGAGTCGTCAGGCGCGTGTTTCTGGCGCTCGAACGCTTCATGATCAAACGTTCGCGCGTGGTCATCGTCATCTGCCCGTCGCTGGAGGACACGGTGCGCGGTGTCGATCCCGCGGCGCACGTCGTGCTCATTGAAAACGCGCCCGGCTCGGCGGATGCACCAGCCACCGCGGCGCAAGCCGCCAGCGTGCGGCGTGCTTTCGGCGTCGGCGAGGACGCGCCAATCGTCTTGTACACCGGCACGTTTGAAGCGTACCAGGGGCTCGATCTGCTCTTCGAGGCGATGGCGATCGTCACGCGCGCCCGACCCGACGCACGTCTCGTGCTGGCGGGCGGCAAGCCGGATCAGGTCGCGCAAGCCCGCGCGCAGGCGGGGATGATCGGCATCGACGCGGTGACGGTCTTCGCCGGCGAGCGGCCGGCCGCCGAAATCCCCTCGTATCTGCTGGCGGCCGATCTGCTGGTGTCGCCGCGCTCGCGCGGCACCAACACGCCGCTCAAGATCTACCAGTATCTCCGCTCGGGCAAAGCGATCGTGGCCACACGCCTGTTGACGCACACCCAGGTCCTGAGCGACCAGACAGCCATTCTCACCGCTGCGACGGCTGAAGAATTCGCGGCCGGGATCCTCACCGGGCTCAACGAGCCGGCGCGCGCCGCCGCGGTCGGGCAACGAGCACAGGAGCTCGCCGACACGAAATACAGCTACGAGGCCTATCTCGAACGCACGCGGCAGGCTTGCGCGGCATTGCTGCCGACCCTCCAACCCGGAGCCGTCGTGAAGGACGTCGCGTGACCCGTCCGACGGGTTCCGGTCCGGCGCCGAGCCCGGCGGAGCCGGTCTCGCGGGATCACTACAGCTACTCCGCGTACGCCGACCCGGAGATGGCCCGGACGTTCGACGAGAAACGATTCAGCGGGCCGATCGGCGAGCTCATCGCCGGGACCCAGGCGCGCGTGCTCGCCAACATGATCGGCCGCATCCACGAGCGCGACATCCTCGACGTCGGTACCGGCACTGGCCGCGCCGCGCTGCTGTTTGCGCGCGGCGGCGCGCACGTGACGGCGATCGACGCGTCGGAAGAAATGCTCGCCGTCGCGCGCCAGCGGGCCGCGGAGCAGAGGGTCAGGGTGCGATTCAAGCTGGGCGATGTGCACGCGCTGGCTTTTCCCGATCGGGAGTTCGACGTCGTCGTCTGCTTGCGGCTGCTGATGCACGCGCCTGATTGGCGTCGGTCGATCGCGGAGCTGTGCCGCGTGGCCGAGCGGCTCGTCATCGTCGACTTCCCGTCGGCGCGAAGCGTCGCGGCGCTCGAAGTGGCACTGCGGCGGCTGACGCATGCCATGGGCTGGCGGACCGAGCCGTATCGCGCCTTGACGCAGCGCGCCGTCGCCGACGCCTTCGACCGCAATGGCTTTCGCATCCGCTCCGTTCACCGGCAGTTCGTGCTCCCGATCGCGCTGCACAAGGCGATCGGGTCGCGCCGCTTTACGGTCTGGTCCGAAGACAAGCTCGATCGGGCCGGCCTGCTGAAGCCGTTCGGGTCGCCCGTGACGCTCGTAGCCGAACGGTGCGCGTCCTCGTAACCGGCGCCACCGGCTTTACCGGGGGACACCTCGCGCGCGCCCTGGCGGCGGCGGGCCACGATGTGTCGGCGCTGGTGCGAGATCGCGCTGGCGAACCGGCGGCGGACCTCGCCCGCGCCGGCATCACGCCGGTATCCGGCGATCTTCGCGACCCGAGCGCGCTCACCGCCGCCACGGCAGGGGTCGAGGTCGTCTACCACCTGGCCGCGATTTACCGGCAGGCCGGCGTGCCGGCGGACACCTACCGTGCGGTCAATGCCGTCGGCTCGCAACTGGTAGTCGAGGCCGCGTCTCGCGGTGGCGCCCGCCGGGTCGTCCACTGCAGCACCGTTGGCGTCCACGGAGACGTCGAGCGGCCGCCGGCGAATGAGGACGCGCCGCTCAAACCCGGCGACATCTATCAGGAAACCAAGCTCGAAGGCGAGCGCCTGGCTCGGGCGGCGGGCGCGCGCTTTGGGATCGAGGTCACCGTCGCGCGGCCATCCGGGATCTACGGCCCGGGGGACCGCCGGTTGCTCCGGCTGTTTCGCGGCGTCGCCCGGCGCCGGTGGTTCACGCTGGGCGGCGGCGAAATCTATTACCATCTCACCTACATCGACGATCTCGTCGACGGCTTCCGGCTGCTGGGCGAACACCCTGCCGCCGCGAATCGCACGTATATCCTGGCGGGCGGGGAAGTGACCACGCTGAATGCGCTGGTCGGGCTGGTTGCGGAGGGAGCAGGAGTCCCCGTGCCGACGCGTCATTTGCCGGTCTGGCCGTTCTGGGTGGCCGGCGCCCTGTGTGAGGCCCTGTGCGTGCCGTTGCGGATCGAGCCGCCGATCTTTCGCCGCCGCGTCGATTTCTTCACCAAGAGCCGCGCGTTCGACATCACACGCGCGCGGGCCGATGTCGGGTTCGCGCCGCGTGTCGGGCTCCGGGACGGGATCCGTCGAACGCTTGATTGGTACCGGACGCATGGCTGGATCTGATTCCCGCGACGATCCGACGACCGGCGGCGCAACCACGACGGGTGTGTCCAAAGAAGCCATTGCTCGAATTCAAGAGCAGCTGGCTGCCTTAGGGAAGTCGCCACGGACCAAGTACAGCGATTTGATCGTCGGGCGTCCCGGCATCGGCGCGCTCCTGAAGTACGAGTTTGTCGTCACCCTGGCGCAGTCCCTGGCGGGCGCACTCGGTCTGGTGCTTCGCAAGAGGCTGTACCCGTGGCTGCTTGGTTCGTGCGGCCGCAATGTGGTGTTCGGTCAGAACGTCGTGCTCCGCCATCCGCACAAGATTCACATCGGCCACGACGTCGTCATCGACGACAACTGTCTGCTCGACGCGAAGGGCGAGACCAACCGCGGCATCCGCATCGGTGATGGTGTTTTCATCGGCCGCAACACCATCCTGTCGTGCAAGAACGGCGACATCGAGGTCGGCGACGCCGCCAACATCGGATTCAACTGCGAGCTGTTTTCAGCCAGCCGCGTGACGATCGGGCGCTCGGTGCTGATGGCCGCCTACGGCTACGTCATCGGCGGCGATCATGATTTCTCCGATCCTGCCAAGGCCGTGCTGGCGCAGTCCAGAACCTCGACCGGCGTCGTCATCGGCGACGGCGTGTGGATGGGCGCGGGCGCGAAGGTGCTCGACGGCGTCGAGATCGGCCAGCTTGCCGTCATCGGCGCGGCCGCCGTCGTCCGCGAAAACGTCCCGGCCTCGGCGATCGCCGTCGGCATTCCCGCGCGCGTCGTCTCCACGCGCGGCTGAGAGCAATCGTTTAGAATCAGCCGATGGGTTACCGCAGCGAGCTCGAGGCGCGTCTCGCCAGGAAAACCACCAAAGCGATTGTCGACTACCAGATGATCGAAGACGGCGACCGGGTGATGGTTGGCCTGTCCGGCGGCAAGGACAGCTGGGCGCTGCTCCAACTGCTCGACGAGCTCCGGCAGCGGGCGCCGATTCGTTTCACGCTGGTGGCGGTCAACGTCGACTCGGGCTACAAGGAGTACAAACACGAGTTGATCGCGAGCACCTGCCAGGCTCGCGGGTGGGAGCTCCGCATCCAGCACACCGACATCGGCGAGCTGATCGACGACATGCTGGACGAGGGTGCGACACCCTGCTCGTTGTGCGCTCGATTCCGGCGCGGGGTGTTGTACCGCATCGCGAACGAGGTCGGAGCGACGAAGATTGCGCTCGGGCACCACGCCGACGACTTCATCGAGACGCTCCTGCTGAATCTGTTCTTCGCGGGATCGCTGAAGGCGATGCCCGCCAAGCTCGTATCCGACAACGGCGCGCACGTCGTGATCCGGCCGCTGGTGTACGTCGGCGAAGACGAGGCGCGCGCGTATACGAAAGAGTGCGGCCTGCCGATCATCGGTTGCTGTTGTCCGGCGTGCGGCGACCTCGGCCTGCAACGCCAGCGCGCGAAGCGTCTCTTGATGGAGCTCGAGCGCGAACACCCGGGCGTGAAGCAATCGATGCTCAAGGCGCTTGGCAATGTCGTCCCGAAGCACCTGCTGGACACGCGTCTGAACCCGCCCGGCGCGCTGCGCGCGAATCTGGCTACAGCCGTTTCGTGAGAGCAGTCGTCCAAAGGGTGTTGCGGGCGTCCGTCACCATCGGGGACCGTACGGCCGGGGAGATCGAACGGGGTCTGCTCGTGTTCGTCGGTGTGGAACGCGGCGATGGACCAGCCGACGTGAACGCCATCGCCGCCAAGATTCGCGAGCTGCGCGTCTTCGAAGATCCGGCCGACCCATCCCGTCATGTGAATCTATCGGTCGGCGATGTTGGCGGGTCGGTGCTCGTCGTCTCCCAATTCACGCTCGCGGGCGACTGCCGGAAGGGGCGGCGCCCCTCGTTCGACCAGGCCGCGCCGCCGGACGTGG
>Ga0068863_100006775_pt1 | contig 11229 bp, 9 predicted proteins | sample KBSSwiS62_FD_66596 | JGI IMG/M metagenome (GOLD analysis project Ga0068863, IMG submission 66596) | Switchgrass rhizosphere microbial communities from Kellogg Biological Station, Michigan, USA - KBS Switchgrass S6-2 | ecosystem: Host-associated > Plants > Roots > Rhizosphere > Soil ...
AATGGAATGAACGAAAGTACCGCCGCCAGATACAGCGGCCAGATTGCCCGGGGCCGCTTCGTCGGGCCCGGTGGCGAGTCGGTCATGCGACCTGCACCGAGACCGCAAAGTTCTTCCCCTCCCAGCGCCGGGACTCTTTCCAGAAGAAGGTGAACTCGATGGTTGTGCCCACCGGACAACGCTCGGTGGGAAGATCCGCGAACCAGAGGCCCAGCACACCGACAAAGGCCGTCTCCAGCCGGTTGGTGTCGGCCCATCCGTCGGACGACCAGGACACGATGGCATCGGCGCCCAGGATGAGACGCAGCGTCTTGCCCGGGGGGATGTGCCGGAGCGCGTGGCGAAAGGTCCAGATCTCCTGACGGCTCGGCACCGGATCGACGACATAGCGCTGGAACGCCGGGCCGACGCGATCGAAGCAGATGCCGTCGCGGGCGCTGCGCACCAGGGAGAGATACTCCGCGTGGGACCAGCAGAGCGGCATGGCCGCACCGGTCGGACCCCCGCGCTTCAGCAACCGGTCCGGCAGGTCGTCCGCGTCCCAGAGCTGCTCGCTGATCATGCCGCCCTGGTTGGCAAACCCCTCGAGGGCGGCAATGAACGGCATCGGGCTCCGTCCCGCGGCGAGCTCGTAGTGACCGCGCTCGCCGGTCAGGATCGGCCAGGCGCGGCCGACGCCGGTTCCGTCGAAGGCGGCGCCGTCGTCGTGCTGGCCGTACGCGTCGTGGTTGTAGCGGAGCCAGCAGGGGCCCTGGGGCAGGTCACGCTTCAGGACCCGATCGACCACCGCGAGGGAGTCCCGGATCAGGGGCGAATCCGGCGCGCGAATGCCCAGCCGGACCAGCTGGAGAAAGTCCCCGCCGACGATGTTTCTGGCGGGGTGCATGCCGGCACCGTTGGCCACGGCCAGCACGGTGGTGTTGGGGTCGGCGTGCGGATCGGGCGACCTGGCGTCGGTCGGATTGATCCGGATATAGTGGCGCCGAATCCCGTCCACCAGCTCGCCCCGGGTCGTGACGGTCCATTCCTCGAGATGGGCGGCCAGCCAGTCGGCGTACTCCAGGATGAATCCGGCCGCGGCCACCTCGCCGGACGCCGCCGCGAGCTCTCCCGCGCAGACCAGTCCCGCGATCACCGTGGCGAGTGTCGAGGGCGAATACCCCGCGTTCTCCTCCCACCGATCCTGGGCGGTCACCGGACCCTGCCGGATGAGGTATCCCGCCGCGCGAAAGACCATGACGCGCGGGTCGAACCGGCCCAGCGCCCCGCCCTCCCGCTGCAGCCGCCACGCCAGCAGGATCGGCGCGGCCACCTCGTCCAGCTGGATGCCGGGCCAGTATGCGTTTCCGTCGATCCAGCTGTTCTGGGGAAATCTGCCGTCGGTCCGCTGAATGGAGGCCAGCCAGATCAAGGCCCGCATCGGGGTCCCGGTCTGTCCGCTGGCGAGCAGCGCGGTGGCGCTCTGGACCAGGTCGCGGGTCCACACCAGGTGATATCCGCCCAGGTCGGTGTCGCTCTTGGTCTCGCCCCACGGGATGCTCATCGATGCCACCAGCGCGCCCTGGAACGACTTGTCCTCGTGGGCGAGCAGGATACAGCGGCTCAGCCGGTACATGTGGCCGCCGTCCGAGGTGTAGCTGCTGAAATCGTGTTTCGCGTCGACCACGGTGCGCTGCCACTGGCGCACGTAGGACGCGCGATGGTGCTCGAAGGGCTCGGCCAGCGACTGCAGCAGCTTGGCGACCGTACTCTGGGCGCTCCGGCCGAAGGCGATCCCGAGGGTAAACGGCTCGCCGGCGCGGGGGACGATCTCGCCGGTCAACGCGATGTTGCCATGCGGCGCCGCCCGGAACGTCCAGTCCATCCTGCGGTGCTGCTTCAGGTCCTGCCATCCATCGCTGGCGCCGACATACCCCGCGGATCGTCGCGAGAACCCGGCGCTGCACCCCATGACCAGGTGGGCACCCTTGTGCTCGGCGTGCAGCAGGTTGTTCCCGCCCACTTCGGAGCACCACCCCGAGTTGTCCCGTCCTTCCCGGTTCAGGTGGGGGGCCAGCAGGGCATAGAGGCGCAGCTTGCCTTGCAGCGAGGCATCGAACACCTCGAGCGAGGTGTGGATCAGCACCACCGAGCGATGCGGGTCGGTGAGGACATGCTTGATCAGCCGGTAGCGCCCGCCGGGCTCCGAATTCGTCATGCGGTAGAAGACACAATCCCGTTCCGGATAGTCGATCCGGTGCACCAGGTCCCGCTTCTCCTCGTGACAGAAGGTGTCTCCATCGGTGATCAGGAACTGGCAGTCCCGGGTATTGGGCCGGTCGACGGTCGGGTAGTAAATCTCGTTGATGATGCCGTAGGCGAGCGTGAACCAGACCCGGCAGCTGGTGTGATAGGCGGTGCCGAGGCCTTCCTTGGCGCTCGACGTCCAGCGTGGCTCGATTCCCGGCGCGCCGAACGCGATGGAACCGGCCGGCGGGTGGGTCAATGGACGAAGCGCCCGTAACTGGAACGGGCGGTGTGCTTGATCCAGAGCCGGTAACCGCCCCGAATGGCGTTGGAATTGGCGCCGAGGCGCGCGCCGGGGGGAGGGACGTCGATCAGCTTCGAGTTGCCGCCGCCGAGCACCACGTACTCGGCTTGCAGGGCGGTCTTGAGCAGCTCGACAACGTGGTCGACGTGGCGGAGCCACTTCTTCTTCCCCAGGCGCTTGAGGCCCGCCAGTCCGAGATACTCCTCGTAGGTGTGTCCTCTCCGGTAGGGCAAATGGGCCAGCTCCAGGGGCGCCACGACATTGTCGACGATCAGCGCCGAGCCGAGTCCGGTGCCGAGGCCCAGGAACAGCATGCGTCCGCCGCGGTAACTCCCCAGCGCCTGCATGGCGGCGTCGTTGACGATGCGCACCGGGCGGCGGAACGCCTTTTGGAAATTGTACCTGACCCAGCCGGGTCCGAGGTTGTGCGGCTCGGCCACGGGACGCCCGTGCGCTACGGGTCCCGGATAACCGATCGAGATGGCCTGGTATTTCCAGCCTGCGGTGGCCGCCTTCACGGCGGCGACCATCCGGGCCGGCGTCAGGGTGGGACCGGAGGGCAACGAGAGCCGTTTCCTGCGACCCGTGGCCTGCAGCTTCACATGGGTGCCGCCGACGTCGACCACCAGGATCTTCATCTCTCGTATGTAGTCGTCGGTGGCGACGTTTTCAATGTGGGTCGAGCCTCGCGGATGGTCATGGGGACCGGGACGTCCGGGCGGCCTCGGCCAGCTCGGGCCGCCTCGGGCGATCCGCGCGGGCGCCCAGTTTGAGCAGAGCCGCATCGTACCGGGCCGCGGCGCGGGCGTTCCCCGACCCGTGCGCGGCCCGGGCCGCGCCGGCGATGGTACGGAAGCGATTCGGCTCGTGTCGCAGCGCGGTCTCGAACGCGGTGAGGGCCTCGGCCGGCCGATGCGCCGCCAGCAGCATCTCGCCCAGCAGCTCGCGCGCCGGGGCCAGCGGGCCCGGGGTGATGGCATTCTTCTCCGTCGCATCCTCCCGGTCCGCCGCGGCACGCATGCCCGCGAGCGCCTCATCCTGGCGTCCCATCGCGAACCCGAGCCAGGCCACCGCGGCCTGTCGCTGGATCTCGACCTGCTCGCTCCAATACGCCTCTTTGGCCTGAAGCAGGCGGTCGCGGATCCCCTGGAGCGATGCGATCGCGGCCTGTGCCGCCACCGTATCGCCGGTCCGCGACGCGCCCAGCGCCCGGGCGAACCAGGTCAGCGCGTTGGCGAACGGGACCGGGCTGGGACGCGGCTCGAGCCGGGTGGCCTCGGCCCAGGCGCCCCGCTCCAGGGCGTACCGGGCCGGGATCGCGGCGATGGCGAAGTATCCGGCCGCCGGCGGCGCGGCGCCCCCTGTTGCGTTGGGATCCAGGCGGGGCGCGATGAACTGAAGAGAATCGAGGATCCGACGCGCGGCACGGTCCTGCCCAAGCTGCAGATATGCATAGGTGCGATAGTCGAGGGTGTGCAGCTCTTCGGCCGTGCTGCCCTCCCGCCGCGCGGCGGCTCCCGCGGCGACATTGGCATCGATGGAGTGCTGCCAGTCTCCCACCCGGGTCCAGGTGTGCGAGGGCATATGGAGCGCGTGGGCGATCGCCGGCGCGATGCGGGCGTACCGCCCGGCCGCGGCGCGGGAGCGGTCGGCGAGCGGAGGAACGTCGTAGGTGTGGATGATGTAGTGGGCCAGGCCGGGATGGTTCGGCAGCCGGGCGAAGAGTCGTTCGAGCATGGCCCCCGCGGCGAGCTGGCTGGCGTAAGTCTTGTCGGCCGGATCGGCGGAGATCGCCATGGCGAGGGCATGGAAGATGGCCGCCTCGGTGTCGGCCGGTTGCTCCGCGGCCAGGCGTCCCATCGCGTCCCGGTAGGCGATGAGCCGAGCCGGCTGGTCGAGCGAGTCGGCGTGCTCGAAGAGACGCGCTACGGCTTCGATATACGCGGACTCCCGTGGGGTCGGCGCGCCGGTGGACCGTCCGCGGTTGATCGCCTCGAGCCCACGCTGAATCTGGGCCGGTGATTTGATCCCGGCGGCGAAGGGATTCCCCCAGGCGCTCGCCGCGATGCCCCAGTAGGCCATCGCGCAGCCGGGATCGGCCCGCAGCACGGCATTGAACCCTTCGGTCGCCTGACCGAAGGCAAAGGAGTGGAGCAACGCCACCGCACGGCTGAAGAGCGCTTGGGCGGCCGGATTACACGAGGTGGCGAAGCGCACCGTCCCGATGTGCTGGGTCCCCTGCGCCGGATGCGGCTGTTGCAGCGGCAGCAACGCCAGGGCCAGCAGGGAAGAGATCGCGCGAGTGCTGCGCATGTGGAGCCTCCTGATGGGAGGGGCCGGGAAGAATCAGGCTCCCAGTCGCCGTTCGGCAAACCGGGGCGCGGCGTCCGATTCGAGAAACTGGGCCAGCTCACGCGCCGGTGCCTCGGGCGCCACGGCGATCCCGCGTGCGGCGAAGTCCTTGAAGATGCCGACCCAGGGCATCTCCTCCGGCGAGAGCGCCCGCGCGGTTTGCTGCATGTTCGTTTCCACCACTCCCGGCTCGTAGCTCAGGATGGCCCCGTCGGCGGGCACCCGCTGGCCGGCCGCGCCGGATTCCCATTCCGCGGCAAGCACCATTCCGGCCATGCGCAACGCCGCCTTGCTGCTCCCGTATGCCGCCAGTCCGGGAAAGCCCCGCACGCCCGCGCCGGAGGAGACGTTGGCGATCCGCAGGATTGCCGTGGGATCGGCGGTCCGGGTCACGAACCCCATGAGCCAGATCGGCGCGATGACGTTGACGGCGTAGACTTCCTGGAGCAGCGCGGCCGGAAGCCGGGGCAAGGGCCCCAGACCGGCGGGATTCGCCGCATTGTTCACCAGCCCCACCCGCTGCCACCGAGTCTCGGCGAGCCGAGGTGCGAGCTCCGATTCCATGCTCCGAGCCACGGCCGGCAGGTCCGTCAGGTCGAGCTCGAGGTGCTGGTAGCCGGCGTGACGAATCGAGCCGGGCCGGCGGGCCACGCCGACGACCGTCCAGCCCCGTTCGAGAAGCTCGCGGGCCAGCGCGGCACCGATGCCCGCGCTGGTGCCGGTGACAATGGCAAGATGGTTCGAGAAACCCGGGCTCATGATGGGACGGAGATCGTCAGCCTCCCGAACCCGACCGGTGAGATCACAAACCCGTTACGGCTGGACCGCAGGAGCGGGCGGACCGGGATCGCGTCCAAACCGCTTGGCGGATCTGGCCCTGGCCTTGACCGCCTCCTCGGTACGATCCCGCGGCGGCGCATTGGTGACCAGCGAGTGCATCAGCCGCCGGGCGATGTCGGTGGTTTGATCCACCGCGAGGTTGAAGGCGGCTTCGTTGGCCTTGGATGGCTTGGTGAAGCCGCTCAGCTTGCGGACGAATTGCAGCGCGGAGGCGCGCAGCTCGTCATCGGTGACGGGAGGGGCGAAGTTGAACAGGGTCTTGATGTTTCGGCACATCGGGCTCCTCCTTGATCGTGCGGGCGATTTCCATCGCCCCGTCGTGACATAATCCCCGCATCCGGGCATCGTCGTAGGCGCCACCGTCGCCGGAGGCGGCATCCGGAGCGTCGCACCGTCGGCACTCGAGCGGAGTGCCCAGGTGGCCGCGCCGGGAGACTTCGTCCAGGATCCACGGACGCACCTCCCAGGGCGGAGTGTGGCGCACGTGCCTGGAGTGACCGCATTCCAGGTCCGCAATCCACTGGCCTTCGGCGTCGTTCCGCAGGCCCGTTATCAGTCGCTCCATGATGCAGGAAAGATAATCCGGCCGGTCCGGGTGCTTCGGCTCAGGGCAACGCCGGTCCGTGAGACCAACCTGGTGGGGCGAGGGATCGAGAATCCGGATGGCCTCGCCGGTTTAGAGCTCGTCCCGCAGCCGGTAGCCGACACCCGGCTCGGTCAGCAGCAGCCGGGGCCGGGCCGGGTCCCGCTCGAGCTTGTGCCGCAGCTGCGCCATGTAGACCCGCAGATAGTGGGTCTGGTCGGAGTGATTGGCGCCCCACACGTCCTGCAGCAGCTGGCGATGGGTGATGACACCGCCGGCATGGCGAACCAGCGCCGCCAGCAGTTTGTACTCGGTCGGGGTGAGGTGGACCTCCTCGCCTCCGCGGGTGACCTGGCGGCGTTCCAGGTCCACCCGAAGCGGTCCGACTTCGAAGATCTCGACCTGTCCCGAGGACAGCGTCACCCGGCGCAGCGCGACCCGCATGCGAGCCAGGAGCTCGCCCACGCCGAACGGCTTGGTGACGTAGTCGTCGACTCCGAGATCGAGGGCGGTGACCTTGTCCTGTTCCCGGCCCCGGGCGGAAATGACGATGACCGGAGCGCTCGCCGTGCGCCGAATTTCCCGGGCCACCTCGAGACCATCCCGGTCGGGCAATCCGAGATCGAGCAGGATCAAGTCGGGGTTCCGGCCGGCGACCTGGGCCAGCGCGGTGCGGGCGTTCGCGGCTTCAATCACCTGGTAACTGTTGGCGCGGAGGGTCGCGCAGAGAAACCGGCGCATCTGGGGCTCGTCCTCGACCAGGAGCACCAGCGGAGCGGGAGTGACCATCGACCTAGTCTCCCACCACGTCGGTGAGCGCCGCGCCCAGCGGCGGACCCTCGAGCGGCAAGGCAAAGCGAAACGCGGCTCCGCCGCCCGCCCCGGGTTCGACCCAGATCCGTCCTCCGTGGGCCACGACGATACCCTCACAAATGGTGAGCCCCAGTCCCGCGCCGCCGACCCGGGCGCCATCCTCCGGCTGGGCGGCCCGGTAGAATTTGCGGAAAATTTCCCGCTCGGCGCCCGCCGGTATGCCCGGGCCATGATCGGCGACCTCGACCACCACCCCGCCATTCTCGGCCCACGCCGAGACCTCGATCGGGGTTCCGGCCGGCGTGTACTTCACGGCGTTTTCCAGAAGATTCAGGAAGACCTGCTCCACCAGGAGCTCGTCGATCGGCACCAGAGGCAGGTCGTTGGGAAGGTGGGTGACAAGTGGGTGCCCCTTGAGCTGTTCCTCGAGGCGGAGCAGCGCCACGCCCAGCGTTTCCTCCAGCGGCTGCCAGGATTTCTTGACGGCGAGCCCGCCGGCTTCGACCCGGACCATATCCAGAAGATTCCCGACCAACCTGGTCATCCGGTGCGACTCCTCCACGATCGTCTCGGCCAGCTCGGCGTGGGCCTGGGGCGGGAGCGCGGCACTGTCCCGGAGCAGCGTGCTCGCGGCGCCTTCGATGGTGGCGAGCGGAGTCCGGAGATCGTGGGAGAGGGAGCTCAGCAACGCGGTGCGCAGTCGCTCCGCCTCGATCTCCATGCGCGCCTCGGCATGCCGGTCCGCCAGGCTGGTGCGTTCCAGTGCCGCCGCGCCTTGCCCGGCGAGTGCCCGTGCGGTGGCCCAGGCGGATCCACTGGGTACCGGATTCGTGGGAGCGGGACGCACCACCACGACTCCCACCCTATGCGTCGGCGAGGTGAGCGGCACGATGCAGGCTTCGGCCTCGGCGCACTGGTCGGTCCCGGGTCCCGCCGCTTCCCCATGTTCGAAGGCCCAGATCGCGGCGACTCGTACGGCGACGTGCGCAAAGACCCCGTCGCTCGGCCAGGCCGGCACCCCGCCCTCGTCGCCGGGAGATGCCAGGATCGTGTGGGTCGCTTCACCGCCCAGGGCGTCAGCCAGATAGCGCGCGATGAGGGCGACCTGCTCGGACCGGCTCTCGACGTCGGCCAGGTCCCGGGTCAGGTTGTAGGCGGCGGTGGCACGCCGTTCCCGCTCCTCGGCGTGCTCGGCCTGTTCCCGTATCCGGGCGGTGAGCCGGCCCATGACCAGGGCCACCACGAGCATGACCGCGAAGGTGAGAAAGTAGGCCTTGTCGCTCACACCGAAGGTGTAATACGGCGGCACGAAGCCGTAATCGAATGCCGCAATCGCCAGCAGCGTCGCAAGGAGGGCGGGACCGCGGTGCCAGCGCCCGGCGGCGAACACCACCGCCAGCAGGAACAGCATCCCGATATCGGTGATCTGGAGCCGGGCGCGGAGCAGCAGGCACAGCAGGGCCGCCAGCGCGATGGTGCCCACCGCGCCGAGGTACTCCCGCTGCTGTGCCCATCGTCTGCCGTCCATCGGTCCCTCCCTGCCAGGCACGAAGAATAGTACCGGAGCCGGGCATCAAGATTTCATCAAGGTTTGGGCCGGACGACTGACGCGGCGCGGTCCAGGTCGGCACACTACGTCGCATGACCCGCAGCATCAAACGAATCGTTTTTGGGAGGCCCCGCGATCTGGCGGACCGGCGCCTCTTCCACCGCCTGGCTCTGATCCCGTTTCTGGCCTGGGTCGGGCTGGGCGCCGACGGGCTCTCGTCCTCGGCCTACGGTCCCGAGGAGGCATTCCGGGCCCTCGGGGAGCACATGTGGCTGGCGGTGGCACTCGCGGGCCTCACGGCGTTCACCGTGCTGCTCATCTCGGCGGGTTACAGCCGGATCATCGAGGAGTTTCCCCGTGGTGGCGGCGGGTATGTCGTCGCGAGCAAGCTGCTGGGCGCGAAGGCGGGGCTGGTCTCCGGCTCCGCGCTCCTGGTGGACTACGTCCTCACCATTACGATCTCGATCGCCGCGGCCGGGGAGGCCCTGTTCAGTTTCCTGCCGACGGTCCCTGTCGTCGCCAAGTTGCCGGTCGAATTTGCCCTGATCCTCGTCCTGACCACCCTCAACATTCGCGGCGTGAAGGAATCGGTGGTCATGCTGTTGCCGGTTTTCCTGCTATTCCTGGTCACTCACGCCCTGATCATCGGCGGAGGAGTCCTGGGCCACGTGTCGGCGATCGGGGCCACCGTGGGAACGGTACGCGCGGGTTATCACCACGGCGTGTCGGCGTTGGGCATGGGCGGGCTGCTGGTCGTGTTTCTGCGGGCCTATTCGCTGGGCGGCGGTACCTACACCGGCATCGAGGCGGTCTCCAACGGGCTCCCGATCATGCGGGAGCCCAAGGTGGAGACCGGCAAGCGCACCATGCTGTACATGGCCATTTCCCTGGCGGTGACCGCGTCGGGGTTGCTGCTCTGCTATCTGCTCCTGCAGCTGACGCCGGTCCCGGGCAAGACCATGAACGCCGTCCTGGTGGAACGGCTGGCCGGAGGGCTGCCGCTGGGACACGCCTTCGTGGTGGCGTTCCTCTTCTCCGAGGCCATGCTGCTGGTGGTCGCGGCCCAGGCCGGATTCATCGACGGACCCAGGGTCCTGGGCAACATGGCGGTGGATTCCTGGGTTCCGCACCATTTCGCGGCCCTGTCGGAACGGCTCACCACCCAGAACGGAATCCTCCTCATGGGGGGCGCGGCGATCGCCGCGCTGCTGTACACCGGCGGCAATGTCGGCGCCCTGGTGGTGATGTACAGCATCAACGTCTTCCTCACCTTCTCCCTCTCCATGTTCGCCATGCTGCGGTTCTGGATTCAGCGCCGGGGCCGCCGCCCCAAGTGGAAGCGGCGCACGGTCCTGTTCGCGTCGGGGTTCGTCCTGTGCGCCACCATCCTGGTCGTCACCGTGTACGAAAAATTCACCGAGGGCGGCTGGGTCACGGTGGTCATCACCGCGCTGGTGATCGCGCTCTGTTTCGGCATGCGCCGGCATTACCAGGCGGTCGAGACGACGGTCGACGATCTCTACAAGGAGCTGGGCGACCTGCCCCACTCGCCATCCGCCCGGACCAATGGGTCTCAGGCGCTCGATCCGCGCCAGCCTACCGCCGCGTTGCTGGTGGGGTCCTATGGCGGGGTGGGCATCCACACCCTGTTGAACACCTTCCGGTCCTTTCCCGGATACTTCAAAAACCTCGTGGTCCTGTCGGTCGGGGTCCTCGACTCGGGGGACTTCAAGGGACCGAGGGCGGTCGAGGACGTTCGCCGCCGCACCGAGGACATGCTCGCCCGATACGTCGCGCTCTCGGAGTCGCTCGGCGTCCCGGCGACGTCCCGCATGGCCCTGGGCACCGACGTCGTGGCCGAGGCGGGCAAATTGTGTGTCCAGGTGGGCGCGGAGTTTCCCAACACGACGTTCTTTGCCGGTCGGCTCATGTTCCAGCGCGAGGGTTGGTGGCACCGCCTCCTGCACAATGACACCGCCTTCGCGATTCAGAAGCAGCTGCAATGGGCCGGCAAGACCATGGTGACCCTGCCCATCCGGGTGCGGGGTGCCGCATGAGGGTCGTCCGGGCAGCCTGCGCCTTCATGATCCTGGCTCCGAGGGTCATTGCCGCCCAGGCCAAGACCCCGCCCTTCTCCTTCGCCGACTGGAGCTGGCTCAACGGCAACAGCCGGCAGAAGGCGTCGGTGCTGGATTCCAAGTATTTCACCGGCGAGTTCCGGGTCGACGCGAGTTATATCCATGTATTCAACGGCCCGCAGGATCACACCCTGGTCGGAAGCTCCGAGAGCGGTCGGACCAGTGAAGTCCAGGTGCAGCAATTGGGGATCGGCGGCGACTTCCACAGCGAGCACGCCCGGGGCCGCCTGATGACCCAGTTCGGGATGTATTCCACGATGACACCGAGAAACGACCCCAGTGTTTCGAGAGGCCAGTGGAATCTCGCGGACGCCTATCGATACATCTCCGAAGCGTACGGCGGGTACCACGCCGGCGGCCCTCGGGGAGTCAACGTGGACGCCGGCATCTTCATGTCGTACATCGGACTCTTCAGCTACTACAA
>Ga0068863_100006777_pt1 | contig 11229 bp, 12 predicted proteins | sample KBSSwiS62_FD_66596 | JGI IMG/M metagenome (GOLD analysis project Ga0068863, IMG submission 66596) | Switchgrass rhizosphere microbial communities from Kellogg Biological Station, Michigan, USA - KBS Switchgrass S6-2 | ecosystem: Host-associated > Plants > Roots > Rhizosphere > Soil ...
GTCATCGCTGTCACGACCATGGGGCACGCTCGGGACGCTGGTCACGCCGCTGCCCGGCCCGAAGCTCTTCGCCCAGTCCTTGCCGAAATCTTTGCTGAAGTCCTTGCCGAACTTCCGGGCGAACTCGCGGCCGATCTTGTCGCCGAGCTGGGACAGCTCCTGATCGAGCCCCTCCATCTCGTGCTCGATCTCGTCGCCCATCCGCTCCATCTCGCGGCCGAGCTTGTCGACGTCGGTCGACTTCAGGTGCGACAGACGGGACTTGATCCGATCGCGCACCGCCTTGATCCGGTCCTTGAGCCGGACCCGGGTCTCGGTCGATACATCGGGAAGGTTGTCGAGCGCGGTGAGCGCGCCCTCGAGCGAGTTCTCGATCAGCTCGTTGATGCCGTCGATCTCGACCTTGCCGCCATGGATCGAGACCGACACGCCGCGGCCGTGGTGATGACGGCTGTCCCACGACCGCGCGGGCGGCGCGGGCGGTGCCGGCGGCGCGGGCGGCACCGGCGGGATCCCCGGATAGCGCGGCGGGCGCGGATCCGCCTGGGCGAGCAGCACCGCGCCGCTCGCGTCCGGGGCGGCAGACCACGAGCCGCGCGCGTGATCCGGACTGGTCTCGGCGTGACCGAACGCGCTGGCGAACAGGAACCCACCGGCGATCGCCGACGGCAGGATGGTGACGAGCAAGGTACGGGCCCGACTCACGGCAGAACTCCTTTGAGCAGCTTCTTGTAGGGGGACAGCGGCTTCTTGATGTGATTCCAGCGGGCCGACAGCCGGCTGGCGCGGTCGACGTCGGCGAGCTGGACGAGGCTGGTGAGGTCGGCGTCGGGATCGCTGTCCTTCGCCCGCCAGGGGTCCGGGCTCGGGTCTCGGCCGTGGTCGTTCGCCCCCTCCTTGATCGCCCCGGTCAGCTGGGCCATCGCCGGCTCGGCGCGATGCGCCGGCGGCGCGTGGGTGACGACGAACACGCCCACCACGCCGCTCGCGACCGTGGCGGCGAGGCCGAGCGCGAGCCGGCGCCGGCGCCGGACCCCGATCCGGTGCTGCGCGCCCACCGTCATGCGGGCCGAGAACCCGAGCCCGGGATCGACCGCGTGGCGGGTCGCCCCCAGCTGGCTGGACACCGAGACGAGCCCCTGGCAATGCGCGCAGCTCGCGGCGTGCTCGGACAGCTCGGCCAGCGGATCGCCCAGCGCCAGGCGCTCGGCAACTTGGTCACACGGAGATAGCGTCATCGGTGTTCCTCCATCAGATCGCGCAGTCGGGCGAGCCCTCTCACGAGGTGGGTCTTGACCGTCGCCACCTCGACACCGATCAGCTCGGCGACCTGCGCGACCGGTAGATCGTGTCCGTAGCGCAGCACGAGCGCGGTGCGCTGCTGCGGCGAAAGCTGTTCCAGACGCCCGAGCATCGCGCCGAGCGCCTGATTGTCTTCGAGCACGTCGCGCGGGAACGCGGCGCCCGGCGCGTGTACGCGCGCCGCGATATCATCGTTGCCGGTGTCGGCGGTCACCGGCCCCCCTTCCGGATCACCGTCCTTGCCCGGCCACCAGCCGAACAGCCGCCGGCGCAGCCGGCGCCGCCGCAAGATCCGCAGGCACATCGTGGTGACGATCCGCAGGAACCACGCCGGCGCGGCCGCCGGATCGCGCAGATCGGCGATCGACTCGCAGGCGCGGGCGAGGGCCTCCTGCACCGCCTCCTCTGCTTCGGCGCGGTTGCCGAGCAGATCGTAAGCGATGCCATAGCCTTTGCGCGCCGGGGCAGCGGCGAGCTCGCCGAGCAGGCGGCTTCTTGCGTCTGCTCGTGATCCCACGTCTAGCTGGGCTCCAGTAAGCATTTGTCCTCGAACCTGCACGCTGGACTATAGAGCCGCGGTCGGGGTGGCCGGTTGACATGGGGACCGCACCGGAGAGGCGATCATCGCGCATTTCCGGCCCTTGGCGGCCGCTACGAGCTTTGCCGAACCGCGTTCCTGGCGGTTGTCCGCGTTCGTCCACGCCGGCCCCCGGCGCGCGGGCGCTTGCGTACAGTGGTGCCATGTCCCCCCCGTGGTCGTCTCGCCGCATGGCCCTCGCGCTCGCCGCCGCTGCCTCCGCCGTGCTGATCTCGATGATCGCCGTGACGATGGCCACGGGGATCTCGCAGGAGCCCCACGAGTGGTACCAGCCGCCCGAGGCGTACCGCGCCGGCCTGCTCGACCGGCCCGGCGCGCTGCGCCTGGTGTTCGGGCTCGATATCGGGTTCCTCGTGCTCTATGCCGCGTTCTTTGCCGCGCTGGCCGATCACCTCGCGCGCCTGGGCCGCCCGTTCGTCCGCCTCGCGCTCGCCGCGCTGCTCGCCACCGCGGTGCTCGACATCGTCGAGGATCACCACATCCTGTCGCTGCTCGCGGTCGCCGAGGCCGGCCGGCCGATCGACGACGCGGCGCTGGTGTTCCAGCAGACGCTGTCAGCCAGCAAGTTCTCACTGAGCTATCTGGGGCTCGTGCTGTTCGGCCTGGCGATCCCGCGCGACACCGGGAGCGGGATCGTCCTGGCGGTCTTCCTCGTGGCAGGGACGCTGATCTCGGGAGTCCTGGGCTACGCCGCGCCGCCGGCCTGGCGCGCACAGCTCGACGGCGGCCGCGGCGTTGGCTTTCTGCTCGGCTTCGTGCTCGCAGCCGCGTGGCTGCGCACGACCCCGGAGGCGCCGCGGCACCCACACGGGCACTCCGAATCATGAGACGGTGCAGGTGGGAAGGAGGCCCCATGAAACGCACCGCGATGTCGATCTCGATGCTGGTGGTCGTTGCCTGTGGAGGAAAGAAGCCCGCGCCCGAGCCGCCCAAGGAGCCAGAGCCGGCGACCGCGCCGGTGGCCGAGGCACCGCCCGCTGCCGCCCCCGCGCCCGCACCGCAGCCGGCGCCCGAGCCACCCGCGCCCCCCGCGCCCAAGACGTGGCACGCCCACGCCCAGCTCAACCCGGTCAAGGGCGCGAAGATCAAGGGCGCGCTGGTGACCTTCGCGCAGCAGGAAGGTCAGCCGGTGGCCGTTGGCTCGACCGGGTGGTTCGATGGCATCAAGCCTGGCAAGTACCACCTGATCGTTCACGACGGCGCGGCGTGCGGCCCGAACGCCAGCAAGGTCGGCAAGCCGATGGCCGGCGCCGACATCGCGTTCACCGCGGCCAAGGACATGGAGGGCCTCGAGATCGCGCAGGTCAACGGCCTCCAGCTCGACGGCACCACCGCGATCGTCGGACACACGCTGGTCCTCCGCGAGGACCGCCGCGGCAAGGCCGGCAAGATGCTCGCCTGCGGGCCGATCGCCGCGACGGACTAGCTACGACGGAGGGAGCGCTACGCCCGCGCCGCGCCCGGCCCTGCCCCGGGCGCCGCGTCCTGCGCCGGCGTCGATCGGGGCGCCAGCTCGACGGTGAACCCGACGCGGGCGCCGCCGCCCGGACGGTCGGAGATCCACGCGCCGCCGCCGTGCGCCACGGCGATCCGCGACACCAGCGCCAGCCCGAGCCCCAGGCCGCCCGCGCGCGACGGCACGAACGCGCGAAACGCGTCCGCCCGCCGGTCCGCCGGCACCCCGGGACCGGCATCGTCGACCTCGATCGCGATCTGCCGGGCGCGCCGCTCGATCCGCACCGCGACCGCGCCGCCGCCGTGGACCCGCGCGTTGTCGACCAGGTTGGCCACCGCCCGGCGCACCAGCGTCGGATCGACCGAGGCGCGCACGTCGCCGATCGCCTCGATCGCCTCGGGCGCGACGCCGGCCGCGGTCGCCGCGTCGCTGACCAGCTCGCCCAGGTCGAGCGGCCGGCAGTCGAGGCTGCCGAACTCGAGCCGCGACGACGCGAGCAGCCGGCCGACCAGATCATCGAGCACCAGCACCTCGCGCTCGAGCTCGGCCAGCGCGCTCGGGCTCGCGCCACCGCGCGCGGTGTCGAGCAGCACCCGCATGTGGCCCAGCGGCGTGCGCAGCTCGTGCGACACCGCGGCGAGCAGCTGGCGCTGATCCTTGAGCTGCTGCTCGATGCGCTCGGCCATCTCGTTGATCGCGATCGCCAGGAGCCGGGTCTCTCCGCCGTGGCGGCGCACGTCGAGCCGGGTGTCGAGCTTGCCGTCGCCGATGTCCTGGGCGACCCGGACGATCATGATCAGCGGCCGGGTCAACCGGAACGCGATCGCGCCCGACATCATCGACAGGAAGATCAGCGCGACCACCGCGTGCCACCACCGCGGCTCGGGCCAGAAGTGCATGCCGATCGCCCCGCTGGCGACCGCGACCGCCAGCCACAGAAAGATCCGCCTGCGCATCCGCGCTTGCAGCCACCACGGCCCCCACGCGCGCTTGCCCCCGGCCATCTTCAGCCACATCTCGCGCTCTTCGTGGAGCTCCTTCCAGCGGCGGTGCCCCCAGCGCGGCCCGCGCCGCACCCGGCGGGCGGCCCAGCGCTCGCGCTGCGCAGCGTGCCGCTGCCACGCGTGCTCGAAGCGCTGCCACTGCTGCTCCTGGTGGCGCTCCCAGCGCCGCACGAACGTGTCGTCGCCTTCCTCGCCGCGACCGTCCGCGGGATCGTCCGTCCCGGTCCGCGGATGCTCGCCTCGCCGACCGCGCTCCGCCTTGTCGTGCGCGCGCTGCTCGGCGTCCCGCGCCTTGTCGCATGCGCGCTGCTCGGCGTCTCGCGCCTTGTCCTGTGCCCGCTGCTCGGCCTGGGCTGCCTTGTCGCGCGCCCGCTGCTCGGCTTGCTCCGCCTTGTCCCGCGCGCGCTGCTCGGCGTCCCGCGCCTTGTCGCGCGCCAGCCGCTCCGCCTGGTGCTCGAGCCGCTCCGCCTCACGCGCCAGCCACTCCGCGTCGCGCTGCGCCTCGCGCTCCAGCCGCTCCGCCTCGCGCTCCTCGTCGCGCGCCAGCGCCTTCGCCTGCCGCGACAGCAGGTGCTTCATGCGCTCGAGCCGCTTGGCCTCGCGCTGGATCGCCTTGGCTTCACGCGCCAGCTCGCGGGCGGCGCGCAGCTCGCCGGTCGCCGACCCGTCCCCCGGCAGTTCCCCGAGCTCACCCGCCGCGCCGGCGGCGCCGGGCCCGTCCAGTCCGCCCGCGTGCCCGTCGGAGCCCGCGCGCGCACCGGTGCGCCCGTCGAGCCCCCCCTGGCTGTCTCGGCTCCGGTCGTCATCGCGGTCGTCGCTCATGGATCCTCCGCTGCGCGTGCCAGGACATAGCCTACCCCGCGGACCGTGCGGATCCGCGTCGGAGGATCATCTCCGAGCTTCTTGCGCAGCCGCGAGATATGCACGTCGACCGCGCGCTCGCCCACCGTCACATCGCTGCGCCCCGCGAGTTCGAGCAGCGCGCCGCGCGGCACCACGCGGCCGGCCCGCCGCAACAGCGCGATCAGGAGGTCGATCTCGAGCCCGGTCAACTCGACCGGCTTGCCATCGACCCACGCCTCGCGCGAGCCGGTATCCACCGTGATCCCCGCGCCCGACAGCTTCTCGGCCAGCGTGTCGGGTTGCACCCGCCGCAGCACCGCGCGCAGCCGGGCGAGCAGCTCGCGCGGGGAGAACGGCTTGGCGACGTAGTCGTCGGCGCCGAGCTCCAGCCCGACCACGCGGTCGGCCTCATCGCCGCGCGCCGTCAGCATGATCACCGGCACGCGATGTCCGGCGTCGCGCAGCTTGCGCAGCACGGTCAACCCGTCGAGCCCCGGCATCATCACGTCGAGCAGCACCGCGTCGAACCCGCCCGCGGCGAGCTGGCCGAGCCCGGCCTGCCCGCCGCCGGCGTGGACCAGCGCCACGCCCTGTGGCCGGAGGTTTTCGTCGAGCAACTCGGCCAGCCGAGCGTCGTCGTCGATCAGCAAGATCCGCACGGGATGAGCTTACGTGGTCAGCGGTACGGGCCAAAACCCCGCCACCAGCCACCGCCGCCGTGGTCGAAGAAATCTGCGACCTGCCCGCGCTGGCGGTCGTCGAGCACGCCGTGCACCCCGCGCAGCGCATCGATCACCGCCCCGCGCACCTCGCCGGTCGCCGCATCGACGTGGCCGAGCACCGCGCCCAGCGCGGCGTCATCGAGCGCCGGCCCGCGCAGCGCCGCCGCAAAGTCACCCCGCGCGCCGAACAGCCCCGCCTTGGCCTGGCGCACGCGGTCCTCGAGCTTCTCGAACTCGTGAACGATCGCGCGCTCCTGGGCGGGAGTCGCGTCGATCCGCATGAACAGGGCGTGCAGCATCATGCGCTTGCGCCCGTGACGCCGGCCGTACATCCCCGCCGGGCCGTGGCAGCCGTGGCCGAACGGGCCGTACCAGCCAGCGTGACCGTGATAGCGGTGGTGGGCGCGGCGCATGGCGGCGATGCCCAGCACTCCGAGTGCGATTGCGATGCAGGTCATGTGAAGTGTCCTTTCACCGAACCAGGATGCGAACCCCGTGTTTCGCGACCCGCGGCCGCTGTATGAAGAAACATTGCGGCGCCGGGCCGCGCACGTGGTCACCGCGCGGCGCGGGCAGCGGTCCGCCGCGCAGCGGTCGGGCAGCCGCGTCGGCTATGCTCGTCGGATGTCCGTCGTGTTCCACATCGCCGCGCGCGCCGAGTGGGAGGCCGCCATCGCCGCAGGAACCTACCGGACCGGCTCGCTCGACACCGAGGGCTTCATCCACTGCTCGACGGGCGAGCAGGTCAGCGCCACGGCGAACACGCGGTTCGCGCGCCGCACCGACCTGGTGCTGCTCGTCATCGACGTCGAGCAGCTCGAGGCTGCGCTCCGCCACGAACCGGTCGCCGATCCGCCTGGCGCGGTATTTCCGCACGTCTTCGGCCCGATCAACCTCGCCGCCGTGTTCGACGTCGTCGCGCTCGCGCCTGGCCCGGATGCCGCTTCGAGATCCAGCGCGAGGTCCCGGCGCTCGCCAGCGCCGGCGACACCACGGCGGAGCAGATCGAGACGCGGGCCATGGCAATCATGGAGGGATACCGTGCGCCGTGGTGGATGGCCGGCGGCTGGGCCATCGAGCTACACGCCGCCGCGCACGGCGGCCGGATCCGGCCACACGCCGATCTCGAGATTGCCGTCCTGCGCCGCGACCAGCGCGCGCTGTTCGAACACCTCCGGGGGGTGGCAACTGTGCGCCGTGGTCCGCGCGGGCGTGCTCGAACCCTGGGATGGCCAGATCGTCCCGTCCGCCGTGCACCAGCTGTGGGCCCGGCGCGGACCGCCGCTGCCGCCGCACCCCGATCGCTTCGTCACCGATCCGACGTTCCTCGAGGTCTTCCTGGAGGAAGCCGACGACGACCTCTGGCGCTTTCGCCGCCAGCTCGCCATCGCGCGCCCGCTCACCGAGCTCGGCGCCGTCACCCCGCGCGGCACGCCGTTCATTCGCCCCGAGGTGGGTCTGCTCTACAAGGCCAAGCATCTGCGGTTCAAGGACCAGCGAGACTTCGACGCCTCGGCACCCACCCTCGACGCGACCGCGCGCGCCTGGCTCACGACCGCGCTCGAGCAGGTGCACCCGGGCCACCCATGGGCCGCGCTGTCCGGGCCCGTCCCGCGTTAAACATGATCCCCTGGGTCGGTGGCCAGGTCACCCATTCCGCGCTCGACGAGGCCGGAGCCCCGATGATCACCGAGCCGTGCGGCTATGTTTCGCTCGCGGCCGCGGTCGCCGATCTCCGCCTCCGCGCGTGAGCGGCGGCTCCCGCCCCTCACCCCTGGCGCATGCGTCGCCACCACCGGTCGCGCTGCTCGACCACCGCCGCGAGCTCGGTCCGCTGCCGGTCGTCGAGCACCCCGTGCACCCCGCGCAGCGCGTCGATCGCGGCCGCGCGGACCTCGCCCACCGCCATGTCGACCCGACCGATCACGGCGCCGAGCGCCGCGTCGTCGACCGCGCGCCCCCGCACCGCCGCGGCGAGATCGCTCCGCGCTTCGTCCAGCCCCGCCCCGGCCGCACGCGCCCGCTCGCCCAGCCGCTCGACCTCGGCGACGATCGCGCGCTCCTGATCCGGGGAGGCGTCGAGCCGGCGCAGCAGCGACTGCAGCAACGCACCGCCGTTGCTCCACAGCCCCGGGATGTCGTACGCGAACGGGCCATCCGTACTGGCGCCTTCCGGGCTGTGGCCGGAGCGGTGGGCACAGCCCATCGCCGCGATCCCCAGAACACCGATCGTCGCAGCAAGCCAGATCATGGAATCCGTCCTTTCACCCTGCCAGCGTGCCCACCGCGCATTTCACATCCCGCTCTCGCTGCGTGAAGAAACATTGCAGGCGCCCCGTGCCGGACCCGCGGGAGTGGGCGTGAATCCACTACAGCGACATCTCGACGGCCATAACATGTTGAGTCACCACAATAATTTCCGCACGCTGATCCCTAAACACTGGTTTGGGACCCTGATCGCAACGTGCGCCCATCGGCGTGGCCGCCGTACCACCATGCCAGTGCTTGACGTCCGGTGGTGTCCACGCGACGTCGCCCTGCTTGATTTCGATCGTCTTGCCACCCCATGCCTGAACCCAGCCGGTGCCGGCCGTGACGAACAGCCCTTGCGTGACGCCGTTGCCTGATCACAGCGCGAACCTGACCGTCACGTTCCCTGAGCCGAGCACTGCTGCGAGCCCCGTCACGTCGTCCACCTTGCCGATGCGTGTGTAGCTGTAGGAGGTGGAGAAGGTCTTGTAGAAGAGCACGAGGGTGTTCGTCCCGTACAGCATCAGATCGCCGGTGTGGATCGTGCCGGGGCTGGATGCTTGTCGAGGCAGGGCGTCAGCGAGATCGACGTACTTTTCGTTCGCATTCAAGTCATTCATCTTCACGGCAAGCGGCAGCATTGCCTTGAACGCCTTGGCAGTGGCGGTATCGCTCAGCGTCGCGGTGAAGACTCTGGAGCCAACGGCAATCCGCATGCGCGAAGCGACCTCGCTCGAAGGAGTACGGGCATCCGCGCCGCCCGTCGTAGATGTTGTCGCAGACGCGGCAGCTGCGAGCGCGACGAGCGCTTTGCGAAGCCCGCTGACAGCTTTGTCGGCAACCATGTTCGTTCTCCTCGCTCGGGCTGGGTGTCCTCTGTCTTCTGGTGTCACTTCAGGTTCTTCGCGAAGAACTCGGTGATCTGATCGAATGGGATCTTGTTCATCCGGTCGTACAGATCGACGTGGTCTGCGCCCGGCACGATCAGCAACTCCTTGGGCTCGGATGCCAGCTTGTAGGCATCCTCCGAGTAGTAGCGCGAGTGGGCATTCTCTCCCGCGACCAACAGGATCGGGCGCGGCGCGATCATGTCGATGTTGGCGTACATCGGAAAGCTGAAGAACGACATCGGCGTGGTAGCGGTCCATGCTGTCGTCGAGTTGATGCTTCGTGGATGAAACCCGCGTGGCGTTCGGTAGTAGTCGAAGAACGCAGCGAGAACTGGATCTGGGTTCTCAGGCAACGCTTCAGGAAGGATGCGCTGCCCTTTGACGATGTGGTCCTTGTCATCGAACGGGACCTCATGGAGGCCCACCGCATAGCTGGCCTTTTCGGCATCTGCCCAGCGCTGCTGACTGATGTAATCGATGACCTTCTGGCGCTGCGCCTTCGTGTAGCGGTCCTTGTAGCTCCGGCTGATGCTGCGCGACATGTCGTACATCGAAGCCGTGGCGACTGCCTTGATGCGCGAATCGCTGGTAGCTGCCGTCAGCGCCATCCCGCTGAATCCACAGATTCCCAGGACGCCGATGCGGTTGCGGTCGACGGAGGCTTGCAAGCCAAGGAAGTCGACAGCGGCGCTGAAGTCCTCGCTGTTGATGTCAGGCGACGCCACATTGCGTGGCTCGCCGCCGCTCTCGCCGGTATAGGACGGATCGAACGCGAGCGTGATGAATCCGCGCTCGGCCAGCGTCTGCGCATACAGGCCGGAAGCCTGCTCCTTCACCGCGCCAAACGGCCCGCTGATGGCCAGTGCCGGCAGCCGCTCGCCTGCGTGGCCTCTCGGCAGGTAGATGTCCGCGGCCAGGGTGATGCCGTAGCGGTTGTTGAAGGTGACCTTCTGATGGTCCACCTTCTCGCTCTTCGGAAACGTCTTGTCCCATTGCTGGGCCAGGTGCGTGGCTGCTGATTTGGTCGTTTGCATGGCGGCAACCTCCGTCGTCGTCGCTGAACCAGAGTGACTGGCGGCGCTGCTGCGTGGCTCCGAGCACGATGCGAGCAGAAGGCCGCCTAGCGCTATGGCGAGATCCGCAGCGCGATAGCGCGTCGCTGGTTGAATGTTCTGCATGGCCTGTCTCCTTGCACCCATGATGGCTACGAGGGCGCGGCCTCAGTAGGCACCGCAGAGGCGACAAGCTGGTAAGCTCAGCTGGACAACGAGCGCTTCGAGCGACCAGGCGCCGTCGACGACGTCTCCACGACAACGTCAGGCCGTGCGATGAGATCGCGAACCGTCTCGATGAAGACCTGCAGCGCGGCCGACCGCTGTCGGCGACTCGGATAGTAGAGAAAGAACCCCGGCTCCTCGGCATAGTAAGGCTCGAGGACGTGGCGTAGGCGGCCCGCTCGAATGCGTTCGCGAACGAGCGGCTCGAACACATAGGCCAGTCCAACTCCGCGCTCCGCCCAGTCCATGAGTAGCAGACCGTCGTTCGACACGACGCCGCTGCGAACAGGGATCCGGTACTTCTTCCGTCCTCGTTCGAGCTCCCACGCGTACAGCGACCCGTCGGTCTCGGAACGAAACGTCATGCACTCGTGGCGGAGAAGATCTTGCGGCTTGTCGGGCGTGCCGTGCTTGTCGAGGTAGCTCGGCGCGCCGACCACGATGAAGCGAAACGCCTCCGTGAGACGAAGGCTCACCATGTCGCGCTCCAGATACTCGCCTATCCGGATGCCGGCGTCGAACCCGTCACCCACGATGTCGACGCGCCGATCATCGAAGATGCATTCGACATCGATCCGAGGGTGCCGCTCGCGGAACTTGGGCAACATCGGGCCGAGCACGAACGGGAACGCTGCCTTCGCCGCGGTCAGGCGCACGCGGCCAACGAACTCCCCAGGTTTCGAGGAAGCATCGGCCAGCGCAGCACGGATTTGCGCGTCGGCGGGCCCCACGGATCCGGCGAGCCGCTTCCCTGCCTCCGTGAGCGACACGCTCCGCGTCGTGCGGGCAACAAGGACGACGCGAAGATCCTTCTCGAGCTGGGCGACACTCTGGCTCACGGCCGACCGCGAGACGCCCAGCTCTCGCGCGGCGGCGCTGAAGCTCCG
>Ga0068863_100006778_pt1 | contig 11228 bp, 13 predicted proteins | sample KBSSwiS62_FD_66596 | JGI IMG/M metagenome (GOLD analysis project Ga0068863, IMG submission 66596) | Switchgrass rhizosphere microbial communities from Kellogg Biological Station, Michigan, USA - KBS Switchgrass S6-2 | ecosystem: Host-associated > Plants > Roots > Rhizosphere > Soil ...
TAGGTCGTAGACTCATAAACTCGCAGCCACAGGCGCATTGAGGCAAGCTGGACCATGGCGAGGAAGTTTTCGGCCAGCTTGTCGTAGCGGGTAGCTACCCGGCGGAAGTGCTTCAGCTTGGAGAAGAACCGCTCGATCAGGTTCCTCTCACGATACAGCCATGTGCTGAAGTACGGTTTCGACCTACGGTTTGCTTTGGGCGGGATGTTAGCGAACGCCCCTTTCTCGCGGAGAGACGCGCGTATGCGATCGGCATCATAGGCCTTGTCCGCCAGCACGATTGTTCCTGCTCCAACGTGAGCGAGCATATCGTCAGCCGCTTGCCCGTCGTGGCTTTGCCCAGCGGTAAGGCTCAGTCGGATCGGGAGGCCTTGCGCGTCAACGACCGCGTGGATTTTGGTCGTGAGCCCGCCTCGGGACCGACCGAGACAATGATCTCGATCCCCCTTTTTGCCGTCGCGGCCTGCTGGTGGGCGCGAACGGAGGTGCTGTCGATCATCTGAATGTCGCCATCGTGGGCGGCTGTGATGGCGTCCATCATCCGATCCCAGACGCCAGCTTTCCGCCATCGCACGAAGCGATTGTAGCAAGTGGTGCGCGGGCCGTAGCGCTCGGGTAGATCGCGCCACGGCGCACCGGAGCGTAGCACCCAGAAGATGCCGTTCAGCACGCGCCGGTCATCGACGCGGGGGACGCCTCGCGGCTTGTTGGGCAGAAGCGGCTCGATCACTCGCCATTCGAAGTCGGTCAGATCATATCGGCTCATGCCAAGCCTGAATCAGATTTGCCCCATCGAGGAAAGCTCATCCTGTTGGGCATCGGGGGAGCGGCTGCGACAGCCATCGGACGATCCTTGGGCGATTGAGAGGACCGGGGCCGGGCTTACCCGTCGATATTACCTCGTCATCGGTGCCAACAGAGTGATCAAGTTCGCCAGTCACAACGGCCATCCGGCGATTGTCCAGCTTGGTAACACCGCCTGCCTCATCCCACTCGACGTAAACGGCGTTGCGATGGGCGCAGTAGTCTTCGTAACTGGCGTAAATGCCTAGATTCTCAAACTCATACACGATCAATCCTTGCATGGTGATACTCTGACCACGCCAACGATCCGGGCTCGCCGAAACGTCGGCAATCCCTACCCGCGACTGACTACAGCCAACGACGCAAAAGCCGAGCAACGTCAAAGCGGCAAGCCTCACCCAGATTCTCCCTAACGCAGCAGCGCGGGACTGAAGGTCGCACACCGTACGAAAGCTCGTCCAGATTTTATGAGTTCACGACCTAATGCCCGCAATCCGCGCAGCGTGATTGCGTCTCACCAGATGCTCTGCCGCTCGCATGAGATGCGCTTTCCGATCATCGGTCGCACCGGGAGGCCGCAAGGACATTCGCTCGCCGTCGCGGGCGAGAAGTTCGCCATATTGACGATTAGTCCATTGCTCACGGTTCTCGCGAAACTCATGTTCCGCACGAGCCGTGGTTCGGTCTGCCCATGAGGTAATTTCCGCTGCCCGCTCCGGCGATACGGCGGGAGCCGAAGAACGCTCCGCACTTGCAGATGCGAATGACGGCGAAATTGTACGAGACACGGAGCCTTCGGCGCTCATGGGACGATCCCCTTATGGAGAGTGCGAACATCGCGGAGCTGATCCTTCCACGGATCGACATCATCGAAATGGACGCGCTCGCAAACGAGCAGATGGGACAGGCCCGCAACGCGGATAATCTGCAACCCCGCCCCGATGCCGCGAATATCCTCACTTTGAAGAACCGCCCTGCGGGCTTCGCCGAGATTGGCTCCGGCAGATTCAACCATGCCGCCGCTGCGATTGACGCCGTGCATGAGAACGGTGCGGTTCCCGCTCCATTTCTCGATGTCGCCCATGAGGTCCGGGTCTTCCACTGCGCTTGTGTTGAAGATCGCGGCCATGTCCTCATATTCCTTCACGGCTTCGCGCGACCACCGCTCTTCGAGCGAGTAGCGGCCCTGTGAGAATATCCACAGCTGTAGCCCCTTGCCCCGATACAGTCGGAGGGTTTTGGTGATCGACGGCGAAGGCGGCAGCATAGGAAATTCGTCGAGCAGGAATGTCGTCTGCACAGGGCCGACTTCCCGCGCGACCGTCTCGATGATGTGGCTCACAATCAGGCTGATCCACGGAGCAGCAACGGCCAGCTTCTCGCTGGGAGCGATGAGATACACCGTGGTCGGTTCATGCTTGAGAATCTTGAAATCGAAAGCGTGCGCGGAGGTCGCGCTATCGAGCGACTTCCCCGGCTCGAAAGGATTGAGGGCTTCGATGCAGTCGGACTTGTAGGCCTCAAACTGCTTCGGCGCGTCCTTGGCGGTTACCCGCAGCGCCTCAGCCTTGCCTTCCAGCCCCGGCAGGCCGCATGTCGCCATCATGGCAAAGCCGACTTCCATTTCGTCCTGAGACGAGTTTACGAAGCGCCACAGGCCGCTCAACGTGCAAAGCTCCGGCTCGAAGAGCGCCAGATATTCCATACGCACGGCGAGCAAACGCCGTGCGCCTTTGCCCACCCAATCGCCGTCTTTGTTCTTCCCCGATGATGGGATAAGGATATGCGCGATTTCGTCGGCTTCCGTGTCGATTTGGTCGCCACGGACCACGATGTCGATCAGGGTTTGAAGCGGATTGATCCGCGTGTTCAGAAGCCCCAGCAGTTTGAACGGATTGAGATAGACGCACCGCTGACCCAGCGTCTGGGAGCGATGCTCGAATGACGCGAAGCAGTTTTCACCGTCCTTCACGTCGATCACGATCAGGCTGCGATTACGGACATGCGCGAGGTTCGGCAGGATGAAGTCTCGTCCCTTGCCCGTGCCCGCGCGGGCATAGGTGAGTAGCGGCGCATCGCCGTTATAAAAAAGGAGGCGCTTGTTTAGCGCCCCCAGAAAAAGACCTTTCGGATTAAGGAGGTCCGCAGATCGGACATCTTGCAGGTTCGCTAGGCGACCGTTGCCTAAAATGCCGGAGGCCTGAGCGGAGGCGATTTCGATCCGCGTTCTCTCCGCTTCGCGTCGCGATGCCGCCGCAAAATCTGCTTCGACCGTTCGTTGATGCAGGGCCATAAAGCCCTGCATCCCTTTCATGAAATTGCCGCCGCGCATGTTAACGGTCGCCCCACGGGTTGCCGATAGTAACCCGCTGCTCGCCCATCGGCGGCGGTGGCGGAAGGCGAAGCGGTTCGATGCTGGCAAGCTTTGCTGCCACGTCATCCGGCGTTGCCAGTCCACGCGCCCAATCGACGACCGGAGTACCTGCACCTTTCCGCGCCGCGTCCGTTACCTCGTCCTGAAGCTTGCCGCTGAGATCGTCTGCGTAGGTCAGCGCATTGTCACCTGCTCCAGCTTCCAAGCCGTTCATGATGCGCCCGAACCCGCGCATGAAATTGATGATGCCGATGTCCGCGCCCTGTTCTTGAGTCTTCTGCCCCATGATCGTTGAAGCGTAGCGGCCCTGAAATTCATAAGCTGCTTGCGTCGCGATCTTCGCCTGATCGTATGACGCGGTGTAGTTCGTCAGCACGCCTTGCGTGATGGCTTTGTATTGCTCGGCCTGCTGATCCGCTGCCAGCTTCACCTTCGCAGCCCACGAATCGAAGCGACTCTGCTGCTGCAACTCCGCAGCTTTAACGGCGGCAGCGATACGGGCATCGTATGTGCCCATGATTGTGGAAGGCCGATAGCCCTCTGGCGCTGCCGTCTCCATCGTGAAGAGTGCGGCTGCGCCAGCGAGAAAAACAGCGGTAGTTTTCAGGATGCTCGGAAACGCGAAGCCGGGCCGGGCGACTTCAACATACCGGATGGTCGGCTCGGGAACGCTCGCCTCACCATGAGAAATCTGCTCAGGTTCATCGGCGGAATAATCGACCTTGTAGGACATCGGGAATCTCCATGATGGTTGGAGATTGCCGTCTCGCAGGATGGTGGGCCGCTGCCGGGGTGATAAACCCTATCGAAGTAAGTATGATCGCCCAGGGCATAATTGTCGCGCCGCGCGCAGGGAACCTCAAGGCATTAGCCTAAAGCCTGCCGCGTCAGCGGATCACTCCTATTTCTCCGCCTCATCAGATGCCTTCACTATCTCGTTGAGCAACTGATTGAAGGCTGCAATTGTCTGGCTCGGATCGACTGCGTCCAGACGTGCGAGCGGCAGGAGGCTGAGAAACAACTGACTCCAATCGAAACTGCCATGTCCAAAACTTCCCCATTCGGTATCGACGCGACGCATTAACGCCAGCGCTTCCTGAAACACGGGAAAAGACTCCCGTAACATAGCGCTCGCCGCCAAACAGGTAGAGAGCCTGCTAGCATAATCGAACCATGCTTTACCGTGAATTCCGGGGGTCAAAATATCGAGGCTCTCGCGGTAGGAGCCTATGGCTTTCTGTATTTCTTGCAAATCGTCACTGATAAACCCTATTTCCTCAAAACAAATTCCCCTTAGTCCCATTGTGGTGGCAAACAACAATGGAGCTGCATCTCGAGTCCGGACGGCCAGAGCACCTTCACAATGCAACAAGGCTTGGCGCAAAGCCTCGATGTCGCCTTGAATAGCACCAATCTGCCGCAAGCATGAGCCGATGTTATGCTGTATGCGAGCCCATTCAAAATCGTTTCTGTCTTTCGGAGTATCAATTAATAAGTTTCGGTAAGCACGTAGGGCCTTCCTTGCCAGAGGTGCGGAGCCGAATATCTCGCTTCTCGTTAAAATTATTGAGCACAATCCTTGCCTGACATTATACCAGAGATTGAACGGAGTAAGAGGATTGATAACCTTTAGCGCTTCATAATTAAGACGAGTGGCTTCCTTAAGCCTAGATGATCCTGAAGATGATTTAGGGTTTTTTTCAATTTGTCTTGCCAGTGAGTATTTTAGGAAGGCGACGACCTCTGGGTCGATAGCTGACCTGTCGCCTGACAAAATGGCGCGACATGTTGTTTCCGCGACCTCTGTTACGCTTGGGTCCAAACCTCTGGCCGCCTGCACGGATATGACATTGAGATAGCTTAGCAGTGGGGCATAGGTCTGCCATCCGCCATGAGGCGCATGCTTTACGACACGTTGGAACAACGCGAAATTGCGATCCGCCACCTCTTCAAGAGCGACATCGGACGCTTTGAATGCGCGGTCGTGAAGCACGTTCGCAGCAAGTCTGGCGTATCGTATGGACAGGCCTTCATCATAGGGTGCGATAACTTGCGACGCTTCGTCATAGACCTTGGCCGCATGTATTTGATCGCCTGACAGGCTGATGATTTCAGCGCGCAGCGACATTCTTTCGGATCGGTCGCGCGCATAGGACTCGTCGAGCCGACGCTCTGCCTCCTCCATGAGGTCGATGGCCGACGTGAAATCCCCCTGATCGGTGGCCTGACGCGCTTGATCGAGAAGCTGCTTATCCTGCACGTCGAACGTTACAACGAGCGATATGCGGCTTTTGTATTCATGCCATTGCCGCACCTTGTCATGTAGGTAGGTGCCGAGAGCATCGATGCTCCGATCCTGATACGCCGCATCGTAGCCACGCGCCAAGGAAGCTAGGAGTTCTAAGGACGCATCCTGATTTTCAATCCTGTTACTTATTCGATTGATAGCTTCCCATCCGTCTGGAGGGATTTGCGATTGCTGGATCGCGTCGGGTGGCTCGTAACCGCCCGGCACCGGCACGCCGGTTTGCTCGCGAAACGTTGATCCCTTGAATATCGCGCGATCCACCTCTTGGGCAAAATGGCGACCAGCCCTGATCGTGTGGAGGTAAAAATACGTCGATAGCGCGAGCGCTTTGGTCCGCGACCGTGCCCAGTTTTTTACGAGATCGTCGAAATAGCTTTCGGAGGTTCCGTTTGTTGAATCGCCTGACCGACGCATGACATCTGTGAGAAAGTCGGCCAGCGCTTCGGGCTTGGTTTTCTCAGCCTCGCCGCAGGCATCCCATGCCACTTTGCGGATTCTTGTAGCCAGAATGCGCGCGATGGCCGCAATCTGGGCGGGATTGACGTGGCTTTTGAATTCCAAAAAATCGTCGTCCAGCATGCCGCTGAGCATAGAAGGCGCGCAGGATTTTGCCACGCTGTTTCATGGAGATTGAATGTGGCTAGCGCATAGCGGGGTATCGAAGGCTAAGGGTTTGGAGTCGGATCGGGATAAAAAACAATGTTGCCATGTGGATCAAGGTCGAACCCTTCGGCCCGGAGGTCAGCGATATATTTAGCCTGAACAGCCTCATGGCCGCTCCGTATATCAGCTGCGAACTCGGCTGCCTCCTCAGCTTTCTCGGTTTTTCCTAATGCGCGATAGAACGCCGCTTCACGATCCAGATAATTACAAGCCTTCGCCATAAACGCAAAGTATTCGGGCATCGTCATGCCCTTAGTCACGGAACTGTATTGATCGTTAAACTCTTCTGAAATCTTGCCTGTCATCAATGCCATGATATTACATAACCAGCAAAAAATCAAGATTTCGTCATTTTTCAATCCCTTATAGGATTATACACCCATAGTTCACTGATCCTACCCGCGCAGCGAGCGCCATTTTCCCGCATCTCTGTTGTGCCGGGTGACGACACGGTCGGTGGGCTAACCGCTGCGAGCCGCGCGGCTCTTCCTCAATTTGGAAGGGCTTAAAATGAACAAAGTTGTACGCATCGCGTCGAATGAGGCGCTGCTAAGTCTCGACGCAATTTTTGGGCTTGCCCGCTTTTTGGATTCGCTTGCCCTGCCACGCCGCCGGACAGTGGACTGGCTTGCTGGCGTTATATTCGGATGGATAGAAGATAGTGGCGTCATCCTTGATGGCGAAGGCCGTGAAATCGAGATCACACCGGACACCATCGACGACGCGCACGGTCTGGATGGCAGTTTCAAGTGGGTATCTGACGTCCGGAGCCGGACCTCTAACCCTCCGATCCGACGTCCTCGTAAGTCGATCCTGCTAAGGCTCCAGCTTTATGACGCGGCGGCTCGGATCACCGCTGGACGTTCTATCCTTTCTTACGCGGAGGATCGAAGCAAAGAATAGGCCGATCAAAACGGCACGTCGTCGTCCAAGTCATCAAGGTAGCCCGGCGGGAGTGATGGCCCGAGCAAAGCATCGGCGAGGATGCAATACAAGGCGCGTTCCGGCGAACTCCATCCCGCTGCCTCGCTCAGCGCGTCGCTCATAGCCGGATCGAATTGGACGCTGAACGACAATTCGTTCAGCTTAGTGACGTAAATCATCATGGTGCTTCCTCGCTGTTGAAGAAACACGCTTTTGCCCATGATTGGCCTCGGTCATGGGGCGATAATGTCAGCCCTTATACCGCGCGGGCTGAGATGGTACTCCCAGAGATAATCTCCCCATGACTATCAGCTATTTTTACTCTCCATTAACCATAATCTCATATCATAGGGGCATGAATGAGAGCGTACATGGCGACCACGGCCCTGACGACTTTACGCGAAACAACATCAGAGACGATGAGCGGAAAGTCGTTGCGATTGCATCTGCAATCGCGCCTTCGCTGGTCTTCAACGCGGTAGCTCTCCCACCCAATCTCCCCGACCATATTAAGTCTGCACTGATGGCGAGAGCCGATCAGGCACGGGACGCTGCCGTAGAAGCCGGGTTTGTTCAACCGACCGCCGCCGATGGCATCGGATATCTGACACGCGAGGAGCGCCAGCGCCGCGATGATGAAAAGAACGGCGAATATTTGGGCGTCATCATGGCGCAGGAAGAACGCCGCAGGCGTGAACAGGAAGTCTGGTCACACACGAAATCGACCGTTGGTGGCGTGACGATGACGGGTGCTGAATGGTCCGAAGTTGCGCATCGCCTGCGCAACGATGAAGATTTGCGCCGACGTGTGATGGATGCGTTTAAGGATCAGGGCATGAGCGAGCGAGAGGCCGAAGCGCGATATGAACGCGCCGCCGACATCGCAGAGATCGCGGCCATCCCGCCATCGCAGCGGACATCGGAACAGACTGCGACGATGAAGCAGGCGGAAACCGATCCGACGCTCAAACGCGACATGGACATCGTAAAAGCCGAAATGGACGCAGGCATGACGAACGGCAACAAGGCCAAACTCAGCGGCGCGTTCGCATACGCGACGGAAGGCGCAGAGGTTCAATCCGAGAAGGTCACGCCTACCCCGACGCCCGTTATTCAAACGGCAGGGATGGGTTTCTGATTATTCCCCCAGCTTCGCCTTGCCGATTGGCGTGTAGCCCGCATCCGCATAGGCCGAGAGAACATAGCCAGCTCCTTCTTTCGTGACGGCGCGGATCAAGCCAGTCTGGGTGTTGGGATTTAGCTGCACAATGATGCGCTGATTTTGCCGGATGCTCTTGTCGCGCGGATTGATCGCGCTGCCATCCGCGAACATCATCACCTTGCGGCCATTCTCGGCTAACTCCTGCGTCACCTGATCCGCGAGCGAACATGCTTCCTGATACCCAAGCCTGTCGCGTTTGCAGATAGCCTCTGCCTGTTTGGCATCGCCGCCAATAATGGCCCAAGCAGGAATTCCGGGCCTAGATATGTCGTTGAGGCGGACATTCCGATATACAGAATCGATGCACACTTTTTCCGCCTGTTGGCCAAAGGGCTTGTCGGCCCGCACCGCATAGCCTTTCGATCCATCGGCATTGGACGTAAAGATCAATGCGGTCGGAAAGCCATAGCCGCTGCGATTACCGACGATGATCGGGCTTTGCTCTTCTTGCGCCAGCGCAGCTCGTGCCTGCGCAGCGGGCAAGCATTGGCCTGTTTCGAGCGCGAACGCCGGGATCGAGATGCAAAGGGAAAGAACGAAAAGACCTGAACCAAGAAACCTGCGCATGATTGACTGTCCCGCTCACGGTGGTCAGCGGGACGCGGTTTGGCTTCCGTTCAGGATGAGAAGATGATAGCTTCTTTCTCAACGATCCGGCCTCAATCTGCGCTTCGGGGCAAGGAAGAGATGGCCGTCTCATAAACCACCCATTTTGACACAGCCGCCGAAGGTCGCATCGGCGGTGGCGAGGATCATGTGCGCATCGGCTATGCGCGTGTATCGACCGACGATCAGTCTTTGAACCTGCAACTCGATGCGTTGAAGGCGGCAGGTTGCACTCGCATTTTCACCGACAAGCTGAGCGGAAAGTCACGCAAGCGTCCCGGTCTGGACAAAGCCCTTGCCGCTCTTACGCGCGACAATCAGCTTGTCGTGTGGCGGCTGGACAGGCTGGGGCGGAACTTCCGCGACCTCGTAGACATCGCCGACGAGTTGCGGGAGCGCGGGACGCATCTGATCGCCTTGTCCGAAGGCATCGACACGTCCAGCAATGTCGGTGAAATCATATTTCGCCTGATGAGTGTGTTCTCCGACTTCGAGCGCAACCTGATTGTCGAGCGCACCCGTGCCGGATTGGCGGCAGCGAAATCGAGAGGGGTTCGCCTCGGCAGGCAGTCTACGATCACGGCTAGGCAATTGCGGAACGCAAAGGCGCTTAGGCAATCCGGCATGTCAGTGACAGCCATTGCAAAGCGTATTTCAGTGGGGCGCTCTACACTGTATCGCCACATGCGAGACACGCTGGTTGCTGATTGAAGCAAGGTAAAAGACGGGCTTACGCTGACCGCAAGATGTGCGTGGTAGTACCACGCCTATCTTGGCAAGGGAGACGCTGCGCTCTCCCGTTGCATCCCTCTGGCCTGCGGCGCTTCACAGGCATCGAGCCTGCTTCACACCATGGGGAGCCTTCGGCGCTCCCCAAACCCCATCGACCAAAGGGCGTTCCTGCCCCCTGGACCCCCAGCCGCCTCCAGCGCGGCAAGGGAGCGTTCCTGCTCCCCTTGACCCCATGACGCAGGGAGATTTCATTCTCCCAGCAGCCCCATAACCGATGGGCTTTCACCGCCCCTCTGGACACCCTCGACCAACCCTGCGCGGATTGGATGCAGCGACGGTCTCAGCAATTAGCCCTTCCAGTTTGTGTATCCATTGGCTACACTCGCTGCCATGTTGGGGAAAGATTCCGGGCTTCGCATTCGCGTTGAAAAAGCCCTTCGCGATGAATTCTTGGAAACCTGTCATGGGCAGGACCGTCCTGCCGCGCAGGTCATTCGGGAATTCATGCGGGAATATGTCGCCAGGGCGAAGTTAGAACGCGGTTCGAAGGGTTTGAAAAAGTAAGATGCTCACCGGGGAAATCCGCAATCAGGTCGATCAAATCTGGAACGCCTTCTGGTCGGGCGGCGTGTCCAATCCGCTCTCGGTAATCGAGCAGATCACGTATCTCTTGTTCATCAAGCGTCTCGATGACCTCCACACTCTCGAAGAGAACAAGGCGGCGGCACTCGGCATCGACATTGAACGCCGGATTTTCCCCGACGGCCAGGACGAGAAAGGACGAGCCTACGCCGATCTTCGCTGGTCGCGTTTCAAGAATTTCGAAGCCCGCGAAATGATGGACGTGGTGGCGGAACATGTTTTTCCCTTCCTGCGCCAACTTGGCGAGGAAGGGTCCAGTTACGGCCAGCACATGAAGGATGCGCGGCTCGGGTTCAGCAACGCCGCGCTGCTGGCCAAGACCGTTGATATGCTCGACAAAATTCCGATGGAGGATCGCGACACGAAGGGCGACCTCTACGAATATATGCTCGGCAAGATCGCGAGCGCTGGTACGAACGGCCAGTTCCGCACCCCTCGCCACATCATCCAACTGATGGTCGAGATGACGCGCCCGACGCCAGAGGATATGATCTGCGACCCAGCCGCTGGCACCTGCGGCTTCCTCGTCGCGGCGGGAGAATATCTCCGCGATAATCACCCAAAGCTCTTCCGCGATGAAAAGCTCCGCAAGCACTTCCACGGCAACATGTTCCACGGGTTCGATTTCGACCCGACCATGCTACGCATCGGAAACATGAATATGACGCTCCACGGCGTCGATAACCCGGATATCAGCTACCGCGACAGCCTGGCTCAGGAGCATGACAGTGATGCCGGGCGCTATTCGCTGATCCTCGCAAATCCACCCTTTGCCGGATCCCTGGATTATGAGGTTACGGCCAAAGACCTCCAGCAGATCGTCAAAACCAAGAAGACCGAGCTTTTATTCCTCGCGCTCTTCCTCCGCCTGCTCAAGACCGGGGGACGCGCTGCCGTGATCGTTCCTGATGGCGTGCTGTTTGGTTCGTCCAAAGCTCACCAATCCTTGCGTG
>Ga0068863_100006790_pt1 | contig 11219 bp, 9 predicted proteins | sample KBSSwiS62_FD_66596 | JGI IMG/M metagenome (GOLD analysis project Ga0068863, IMG submission 66596) | Switchgrass rhizosphere microbial communities from Kellogg Biological Station, Michigan, USA - KBS Switchgrass S6-2 | ecosystem: Host-associated > Plants > Roots > Rhizosphere > Soil ...
TCCACACAGGGCTCGGCGATCACGTACGTCACGGAAGGTCCTCCACACGCGGGGCCGCGCCGGGCGGCGCGGAATTCTCGTGTGCGAGGTTAACCCGGAGGGACCCGCCTCAGCATAGAGAGGGGAGCCTAATCCGATGGCCGGCTCCGAGGACTGGTCCGCGCGGATCGAGGCCGCGCTCGGCGAGCGCGTCGCCCTCCGGTACCGCATCGGCGAGCGCGCGGGGCGCCCGCTGTTCACCGACGCCGTCGGCGGGCTGTCGGAGGGGCCGCCCGGAGAGATCGTCGTGGACACCCGACGGGGGCCCGTGCGGGTTCCGCTGGACACCGTCGTCGCGCTGCGGGTGGTCCCGCCCGCCCCGCCGCGACGCGCCTCCTGGAGCGCCGTGACCAGGCTGGAGAACCTCTGCGCGGACGCCTGGCCCGCGCCCGTCGACGAGCCGCTCGGGGCGTGGCGACAGCGCGCCGCGGACGGGTTCACGGCCCGTGCGAACTCCACGCTGGCGGTCGGTGACCCGGGCGTCCCGGTCGGTGTGGCGCTCGATCACGTCCGGACGTTCGCGGCCCGGCACGGGCTCGCCCCCCGGGTGCAGACACCAGTCGGATCACCCTGGTCGACTGCCGTCGAGCGGGAGGGCTGGGTGCGCGACGTCGGACATGAGGCGGGGGCCGAGGTCGCCGTGCTGGTGACGGACCTCACGCCAGGCCCGGCGGAGATCGCCCTCCGGCCCGAGCCGGAGGCGGACTGGTGGGCGCTCGACGGCGGCTCGCCCGACGGCGCCGAGGGGTACGTGCTGACCGGCGCCGGGACCGTCGGGTTCGGGGTCGCGCGCTCGACGGCGGGTGAGCCCGTGGGGGTGGTCCGCGCGGCGGTCGTCGAGGACCACCTGCACCTCTCCCGGCTGTGGACCGCGCCTGCCGCGCGCCGGACCGGGGTGGCGACCGCGCTCACCGCCGCCGCGGCCGCCTGGGGGCACGCCCGCGGGGCCCGCTGGGGGGTGCTGCAGGTGGCGCTGCGCAACGGGCCCGCCCTGGCCCTTCACCGCGGCCGGGGCTGGCGCGAGCACCACCGCTACCACTACCTCGTGCCCGACGTCTGACGCGCTCGGGTCGGTCGCCCCGATCACTCCGAGAGCGAGGGTGCCCTGCCCGCCGGCCGCTCGGCCTCCACCGCCTCCAGGACCCGCCGGGTCCTCACGAGCCCGCTCAGCACCCCGGCGACCAGCAACAACAGCGACTGCCATGTCGTGGGGAGCAGCACGTCCCCGCCCGGCCCCGCGAACCCGAGCACCAGCACCGCGAGCACCCAGACGACCAGCGGCGACGCGACGACGGCGGCCGCGTGCGCCACGTCCGACGCCAGGTGGATCAGCAGCGGCAGGGTGAACAGCACGAGCACCGTCCCGACCGGGACCGGCACCGGGCCGACGTACAGCGGCTGCAGCAGCAGCTCCAGGGCCGCGAGCCCGATCCCGGCGACCGTGAGCGGGAGCAGGGTGACCGCACGGATCACGCGAGCCCCTCGAAGAGGTCCGCCTCCGGGGCCGGACCGGGGGTGGCCAGGACGTACTCCTCGACGTCGAGCAACGGCTGCGCGACGTCGTTGCTGAGGGCCCACACCGTCTGCGGCCCGTCCCACACGGTGACCTGGGTGGCGTGCGCCCGCATCGCGGCGACCACCGCGGCCCGGTGGGCCGAGACGTCCAACCGGGTCGTGACGACGGCGTCGTCGACCGAGGGCAGCTCGTCCGGCTCGGGGAACCGGAAGGGCATGCCGGGCAGCCCGCGGATACTCGACAGGCCCTTGTCCAGCGCCGAGTGCGAGGTCACGGCGTGGAACACCCGCCGCACCGAGGGCCGGGCGTCGGCGACGGCCGTGGTGAGCTCGTGGGCCCGGACGTGGTCCGGGTGGCCGTAGCCGCCGTCGTCCGCGTAGGAGACGAGGACCTGCGGGCGCAGCTCGTCGACGATCTCGAGTAGCTGCGCGACCTGCAGGTCGAACGTCCCGGGCGCGGTCAGCGCCCGCGGGTGCACGGTGGGCAGGGCGAGCGCGCGGGTGCCCTCGCCGTGTGCCATCCCGCTGTCCCGCCAGCGCCCCGCCCCGCCCAGGTACCGATGCACCGGCCCGCCGAGCGCGGCGAGCGCCCCGGCGAGCTCGTGCACCCGGTACCCGCCGAGCTGGTCGCCCCGGTCCGGGCCGAGCTCGCGCAGCGCGGGCGGGATGACCTCGCCCTCCTCACCCAGGCTCAGCGTCACCAGCCCGCACAGCGTGTCCGGGTCCGCCGCGTACCGGGCGATCGCGCCCCCGGTGTCGAGGGTCTCGTCGTCCGGATGGGCGTGGACGAACAGCACGCGGCGGGCTGGCACCCGCTCACAGTAGAGACCTGCGCTCGGCGTAGTGGCAGGAGACCGGGTGTCCCTGTCCGCGCTCGACCAGCTCCGGCGGCTGCTCCACGCACCGGGTCTGCTGCTCGGAGGTGAGCTCGGACGCGAACTTCGGGCAGCGGGTCCGGAACCGGCAGCCCGACGGCGGGTTCGCCGGGCTGGGCAGGTCCCCGACGACCATGATCCGCTCACGGGCCCGTTCCTTGCGCGGGTCCGGCAGCGGGATCGCCGAGATCAACGCCTGCGTGTACGGGTGCGCCGGGGCCGTGAACAGCTGCTCCGAGGTGCCCGTCTCGACGATCTGCCCGAGGTACATGACGGCGATCCGGTCCGCGATGTGCCGCACCACGGACAGGTCGTGGGACACGAACAGGTACGACAGGCCCAGCTCGGCCTGCAGCTCGTCGAGCAGGTTGAGCACGCCCGCCTGGATCGAGACGTCCAGAGCGGACACCGGCTCGTCGAGCACCAGCAGCTTGGGCCGCAGGGCGAGCGCCCGGGCGATGCCGATGCGCTGCCGCTGCCCGCCGGAGAACTCGTGCGCGTACCGGTTGCCGTGCTCCGGCTTGAGCCCGACGGTCTGCATCAGCCGCCGGACCTGCTCCTTGCCGCCGTCGGCGTAGCGCCCGTGGATGCGCAGCGGCTCGGCGATGATCTCGCTCACCGGCAGCCGCGGGTCCAGGGACGCGTACGGGTCCTGGAAGACGATCTGCAGCTCGCGCCGCAGTGCGCGCATGTCCGCACGTCCCAGGGTGGTGAGGTCCCGCCCCTTGTAGAGCACCTCCCCCGACGTCGCCGGGATCAGGTTGAGCACCACCCGCGCCGTCGTGGACTTGCCGCAGCCGGACTCGCCGACGAGCCCGAGGGTCTCGCCCTCGGCGATGTCGAACGAGACGTCCGAGACGGCCTGCACCGCCCCGATCTGCCGCCGGAGAAGGCCCTTCGACCGGATCGGGAAGTGCTTGACGATGTTGCGCACGCTCAGCAGCGTCTGCGTCTGCACCGCGGTCATCAGGACTCCTCGGCGAGCGCGGCGAGGGCCGCGTGGTCGGCGACCTCGGTCTCGAACACCTCGCCCGCCGCCGCCCCCTCGAGCGTCTCGGCGTAGTGACAGGCCGCCAGGTGGCCCGGCCCGGTGGTCGGCCGCAGCTCCGGCTCGCTCTCGTCGCACCGCGCGGTGTGCTTGGGGCAGCGCGGCCCGAACGGGCACCCCGGCGGCATGTTGACCACGCTCGGCGGCGAGCCGGGGATCGGGGTGAGCCGCGCGGAGCGCTGGTCCAGCCGCGGCAGGCTGCCGAGCAGACCCAGCGTGTACGGCATGCGCGGGGTGTAGAAGACGTCCTCCGCGGTGCCGACCTCGACGAGCTTGCCCGCGTACATGACCAGCACGCGGTCCGCCTGGCCCGCGATGACGCCGAGGTCGTGGGTGATCAGCACCATCGCGGCGCCGGTCTCGTCCTGGGCGGCGGCGAGCGCGTCCATGATCTGGGCCTGGACGGTCACGTCGAGCGCCGTGGTCGGCTCGTCCGCGATGATCACGTCCGGGTCGTTGGCCATGGCGATCGCGATCACGACGCGCTGGCGCATGCCGCCGGAGAGCTCGTGCGGGAACGAGCCGGCGCGCTCCTTCGCGTTCGGGATCCGGACCTTGTCCAGCAGCTCGACGGCTCGGTCCAGCGCCGCCGCCTTCGACACGTCGTGGTGGGCGCGCACGGCCTCGGCGATCTGGTCCCCGATCGTGTAGACGGGGTTCAGCGAGGTCATCGGGTCCTGGAAGATCATCGCGATCCGGGAGCCGCGCACCCGGGTCATCTCGTTCTCCGTCAGGGACAGCAGGTCCCGCCCGTCGAACCACACCTCGCCGGACACCTGCGCGGTGGTCGGCAACAGCCGCATCACGGCCATACTGGTCACGGACTTGCCGGAGCCGGACTCACCGACGATCCCCAGCACCTCGCCGCGGTGCAGCGTGTAGTCCACGCCGCGGACCGCGCGGACCGCGCCGTCCTCGGAGGGGAACGTGACGTCGAGACCGGAGACCTCGAGGACGACGTCCCCCTTGGTCCCCTTGCGCCGCTGCGGCGCCAGATCGATGTGCTCGGACGATCTCGGTGTCGATGGTTCGCTCGCACGCTCGCTCGGTGTCCATGGTTCGCTCGCACGCTCGCTCACTGGCGCACCTTCGTCTGCTGCGGGTCGAACGCGTCACGCAGGCCGTCGCCGATGAAGTTGATCGTGAGCGCGATGAGGATGATGAACAGGCCCGGGAAGTAGAACAGCCAGGGCCGGGTGGTGAGCGCCGTCTGCGCCTCGCTGACCAGCAGGCCCAACGACGTGTCCGGCGGCGTCACGCCGAAGCCCAGGTAGGACAGCGCGGTCTCCAGCAGGATCGCGAGCGCCACCAGGATCGTCAGGTTGACGAGGATGGAGCCCAGCGCGTTGGGCACGAGGTGGCGCAGGATGATCCGCGTGTCGCTCGCGCCGAGCGCCCTGGCCGCCTCGACGAACTCCTTCTCCCGCAGCGACAGCACCACACCGCGCGCCACCCGGGACACGTACGCCCAGTACAGCGCCGCGATGACCAGCGCGATCAGGTACCAGGAGCCGCCGAAGTTGTGCGCCAGCATGGCCGCGACGGCGATCAGCGGCAGCGTGAGGACCAGGTCGGCGATGCGCATCATGACCGTGTCCGACTTGCCGCCGAAGTACCCGGCGATGGAGCCCCACAGGGTGCCGACGGTCGTCGCCAGGATCGCGACGGACACCGAGACCTGCAGCGAGATCCGGGTCCCGCGCAGCACCTGCGCGAACTGGTCGCGGCCCGCGGAGTCGGTGCCGAAGGGGTGCTCCCACGAGGGCGGGACCGAGTTGTCCGGTGTGTACTGGCCGGCGTCGTACTTCCACAGCCAGCCGCCGACGTAGGCGAGCAGCACGACCGCCACGAGCACGACGAGGCTGACCACCGCGGCCCGGTGCTGCAGGAACCGGCGGAACACCAGCTGGGCCTGGCTGCGCTCGACGACGGTGAACTCGCGGTCGGCGACCGCGGCCACGGGCGCGGTCCGGGTCTCAGGCATAGCGGATCCTCGGGTCCAGGACGCCGTAGAGCAGGTCGGCGATCAGGTTGAAGACGATGACCACCGTCGCGGCGAGGAGCAGCCAGGACGCCGTCGCGTAGACGTCGTTGGTGCGGATCGACGTGATCAGGTAGTCGCCCATGCCCTTCCACTGGAAGACGTTCTCGGTCACGACCGCGCCGCCGATGATCGAGGCGATGTCCAACGCGGTGACGGTGGTCAGCGGGATCAGCGCCGTGCGCAGCCCGTGCTTGACCATCACGGTGCGGCGGGACAGGCCCTTGGCGCGGGCGAGCCGCACGTAGTCCGAGTTCATCACCTCGAGCATCGAGGCCCGGGTGAAGCGGCTCCAGGCGGCGTAGGAGATCAGCGCCAGCGAGATCGTCGGCAGGATCATGTGCCCGATGATGTCCGCGACGTACGGTCCGGCCCCTTGGGGTGGCGGCACGGTGGCCTGCCCGATCGTGGAGATCGCCTGGCCGCCGACGGCCGCGTTGAACGAGATGCCCGCCTGCTTGAGCAGGATCGCGAACCAGAACGCGGGCATCGCCAGGAACAGGAAGCCGACGAACGTCGCCGCGTAGTCGAACTTCGAGTACTGCTTGACCGCGGTCAGCACGCCGATGACGACGGCGAGGATCAGCGCGATCACCATGGCCAGCGCGATCAGCCGGATGGTGACGAGGAAGCGGTCGCCCAGATCGTGCCCGATGCTGGCCGTGGACACGACCGAGGGGCCGAAGTCCCCGTGGAAGATCCCGCCGAGCCACGAGAAGTAGCGGGCGATCAGGGGCTGGTTCAGGTGCAGGCGCAGGTACTCCGCGTCGATCACGTTCTGCGGCGCGGGCGGGTTCTTCTCCCGCAGCGGCGCGAGCGGGTCGGCCGAGGCGGACCCCAGCGCGAAGATGATGAACGACGCGACGATCAGGACCGGTATCGAGTACAGGATCCTGCGCACGGCGAAGGCGAGCATGCGGCCGTCTTTCCGACTCGTGGTGGAGTACGACCCAGCGTCCGCTGGTGGCGGGCGTCAGGCCGCCGTTGCAGGGTAGACCCGGGGGCGGGCCCGCACCTGATGGCGGACCCGACCCCGGGGACGGGTCACGAGCCGGAGCGGAGGCCCCACTCCGACGTGTTGTAGGTGATCCCGTCGAGCGACGCGTTGTTGCGCACGTTGCCCAGCGTGTTCCGCACCGCGGCCAGGGTCGGCTTCTGGTACAGCGGGAGCACGTAGGCGTCGTCGGCCATGATCTTGTCGGCCTGGTTGAGCTTCGCCCGGGCGGCCGTGATGTCGGTGGTCGCCGCGGCGTCGTTGATCAGCTGGTCCGTGGTCGGGTTGACGTACTTGCCGTAGTTCGACCCGGAGTTGGACAGCCACAGCTGCTGGGCCCCGCCGAACGGCGCGGGCGACATGATCCAGCCGAACACGATGACGTCGTAGTCGCCGGAGCTGGTGGTGGTGCCCAGGCTGTCCGTCGTCTGGATGGCGACGTTCACGCCCAGCTGCTTCGCGTACTGCTGGAAGAGCTCGCACTCCGTCTGCCGCACGGCGTTGCCGACCGTGTAGCGCATGCGCAGGGTCGGCACGGGCGTCCCGTTCGGCTGCACCAGCGCGGTGCCCACGCCGGTGTACCCGGCGTCGGTCAGGATCTTCTTCGCGGCGTCGATGTTGCCGGTGCCCTGGCCGGAGGCGGTCAGGTTGTCCTGGTAGCCCTCCTGCTGCGGCACGAACATCTTGTTCTGCAGCGGCTTGATGTCCTTGTTGAACTGTCCGACCGTCTTGGCGATGATCTCGTTCGTGTTCACGGCGGTGAACAGCGCCGCACGCAGCGGCTTGCCGGTCGTCTGGTTCAGCGCCGGGTTCTTCAGGTTGAAGTCGAAGTGCTCCCAGCTCAGGCCGGCGGCCTGGTGGTTGGACACGTTCGCGATCCCGTTGAGCTGGTTGACGTTGTCCACCTGCGGCTGCGGGAAGAGCGCCTGGACCTCGTTGTTCTGCAGGGCGAGCGGCTCCTGCGTCGCGTCGGTGATCACGCGGATCACGAGCCGGTCGAGCTTCGGCTTGGTCGCGCCGTACCACGTCGGGTTCGGGACCAGCGTCAGCGCGACGTTGTCCTGCCAGTTCTCGACCTTGTACGGGCCCGCCGAGTAGTTCGGGACCGTCTTGCCGAAGTAGGTGAACGCCGCGGCCAGGCCGTCCGGGGTGTTCAGGTCGCCCTGCTTGGCGCCGAGGTGCGCCGGGTAGAGCGGGGCGGCGGAGTTGAAGAGGCTCTGCCAGTCCGTGTACGGCTTCGACAGCGTGACCGTGACGGTCTTGCCGTTGTCCGAGCCGGTGACCGCGGTGATCTGGTCGTAGCCGCCGTTGCCCGCGGTCTCACAGCCGGGGCAGTCCTTGCCGTTCTGCCACTTCCAGCTCATGACGAAGTCGTCGGCCGTGACGGGGGTGCCGTCGTCCCACGTGGCCGCCGGCTTGATCTTGTACGTGATCGTCGTCGGGTTGGTGAGGTCCGCCGAGTCGAGCAGGTCCGTGTTCAGCGTCGGCTTAAGGTCGGGCGAGGTGTAGAACGCGTAGGTCAGGAACGGCTTGGTCGCCATGCCCGTCCAGTCGACGTTCCCCTCGGACGAGATGACGTTCCAGTTGTCGATGTTCTTCTCCGCCGCGAGGGTGACGGTGCCACCCTGCTGGAGCTGGGCCGCCGGGACGCTGTTGCACGTGTTCGGGTTGGTGGAGCAGTCGCCGTAGACCCCGCCCGAGCTGCCCCCGGCGCCGCCGCCACCGCCGCAGGCCGCCAGAACAAGGGTCGCCGTCGCGGCGATCGCAGCGGCCGCGGCCGCACGCGTTCTCTTCATGGAAGTTCCTCGATCTTCTCCGCCGGTTCGCGCCCGGGTTCGGGCACCGGAATCAGGCCGTTGAGCCCTGCCCATGTCGCGGGTGAGGCGCCTGATCCCTCGGCAACTTAGAAACCTCACAGGTCCCCTCGCCGGCTGAGCCGGCTATCGTGACCAAAGGGTGACGTGAAGCGGACATTGCGACCCATTGTGGTTACTCAGGGGTAACTTAACCCTCGGCCGGGTGCCGGTCAGCCGGCCGGGGCGACCCAGCGTTGCGCTCCCGTCAGCGGACCCGACACCAACGGGCCCGCGGCGAACCCGGTCGCGGCGGCGCCCGCCGGCGTGCTCACGAGGAGCGACACCGGCTGGAACAACGGGAGGGCGGGCAGCTGCGCCCACAGCACCCGCTCGACGGTCGCGACCCGCCCCGGGTCCGGGGTCGCGGCGGTGGCGAGCGCCTCCAGGTCCGGCTGCAGCGCGGCCGAACAGAAGCCGTTCGGGAGCGGGGCGGGTACCAGGGTCGCGGTCGCCTCCGGGCAGCCGAAGTCCGAGGCGAGCTGCGGCCCGAGGGGTCCGCCCACCGCACGCGGGAGCACCATCAGGTCGGCGCGCACCGTGCCGCCCGCGAGGGACGCCGACGAGCTCGCGGCCGTGGTCGGGGTCGGCGCCGGGGTCTGCGGCGGGGTCTGCGGGGTCGGCGCCGCGGTCGTCGCAGGGATCGGGCCGCTCGTGAGGGCCGCGGGCGGCGGCGTGGTCGTCGTCGCGGGCGGGGTCGCGACGACCGCGCGCTGGGTGAACAGGTCCGCCGCGGGCGGGGCGACGACGTCCACCCCGATCCCGACCGCCTGCAGCTGCGTCGCGACCGCCTTCGCGACGGCCACGTCCGCGGTCCGCTCCGCGCCCGCCGCGACGACCAGCCGCAGCGGCGTGGAGCCCAGCACCCAGGTCCCGGACGCCGAGCGCGTGTACCCCGCCTCGGTGAGCAGCCGGTCCGCGGCGGCCGGGTCCGGGCGCGCGGGGGCCCCGGCCGGGGCCGTGGCGGCGTAGCCGGGTTGGGACGGCGCGAGGCCGAAGGCGTCCGCCGGGAGGGCGTTCGGGGCGACCTCGCGACGCAGCGCCTCGCGGTCGAGCAGCGCGCCGATGGCCTGCCGGACCCGGACGTCGGCGAGCGGGCCGTTGTCCGAGCGCAGCGCGAGATCGGTGACGGTGGGCCGCGGGGCGGGCGCGGTCGTGAGGTTCTGCAGAGCGCTCAAGGCCTGCGTGACGTGCGTGTCCTCCGACGGCATGGCGACGTCCACGTCCCCGGCGCGCAGCGCCTCGGCCAACGGCGCGGGCGCGAGCTTGCGCAGCACCACCTGGTCCAGCGTGGCCGGCGTGGCCCAGTACAGGTCGTTGCGGGCGAGCGTGACCTCGCCGCGCCCGCCGTCCACGCCCACCACCCGGAACGGCCCGCCCGACGCGGGCAGCCCGCCCTGCGTGGCCCCCGTCCAGGACCCCGGGGCGTCCTTCAGGATGTGCGCCGGCAGCAGCCCGGAGAAGAGGTGCTGCCACTGCGGGTAGGTCTGGTCGAACACGACGTCGACGGCCTTGCCGCCCGCCCGGGACCGCACGTCCGTGACGTGCCGGTACCCCTCGGCGTCGATCACGCCCGGCGAGGCGCGCATCTGCTGCCAGAGGTAGACGAAGTCCTCGGCCGCGATCGGCGAGTTCGACGACCAGCTCGCCTGCACGTTCAGCTCGTAGGAGACGGTGAACGGGTTGGTCGAGGTGACCTGGGCGCTCGTCGCGATCGTCTGGTCGAGCCGCAGGCCCCCGTTCGCGTCCGGCCGGAACACGCTGGGCAGCACCAGCGTCGCCAGCGCCTGCGTGACCGGGGACTGGTCCGCGATCAGGTGCGGGTTGAACCCCGGCCCGAGATCGTCCACCCCGACCACGACCTTCGTCGCCGTCGGCGTCGGCGCGGGTGCGGGCGGCTGCGGCGCAGGCGGCTCGACCGGGGCGTTCGTGCATGCCGCGAGGACGGCCAGGACGACGACGATCATCGCGCCGAGCCCGGTCCGCCTCATGCGGCCATCGTCGCATCGGCCGCGTACCGCGGCCGTATCGGCCTCTATCGGGTGACGCCCGCCGCCGCGGCCTTCGCCCGGGCACGGGCCCGGTTGCGGCTGTGGCTGTCCAGCTCCGTCTTGCGGATCCGGACGTTCCCCGGCGTGACCTCGACGCACTCGTCGTTCGCGCAGAACTCCAGGCTCTGCTCGAGGGTGAGGATCGTCGGCGGGGTGAGCTTGATCAGCTCGTCCCCGGTCGACTTGCGCATGTTGGTGAGCTTCTTCTCCCGCACGATGTTGACCTCGAGGTCCTCGTTTCGGGTGTACTCGCCGATGACCATGCCCTCGTAGACCTGGGTGCCCGGGCCGACGAACAGCACGCCGCGGTCGCTCAGCGCGTCGACGGCGTAGCCGGTGACGGGGCCGGAACGGTCCGCGATGAGCGAGCCCCGCAGGCGCGAGGAGATCTCGCCGACCCAGGGGCCGTACCCGTCGAACACGTGGGAGGCGATCCCCGCGCCGCGGGTGATCGTCAGGAACTCGGTGCGGAAGCCGATCAGGCCGCGCGAGGGGACCCGGAAGTCCAGCCGGACCCGGTTCTCGCCGTGCACCATCTGGATCATCTCGCCCTTGCGGGCGGCCAGCAGCTGGGTGACCGCGCCGAGCGAGTCCGTGGGGACGTCGATGCTCAAGTTCTCGAATGGCTCGTGCAGCTTGCCGTCGATCGTCTTCGTGACGACCTCGGGCTTGCCGACGGTCAGCTCGAAACCCTCCCGGCGCATGGTCTCGACCAGGATCGCCAGGGCGAGCTCGCCACGGCCCTGGACCTCCCAGGTGTCCGGGCGCTCGGTGGGCAGCACGCGCAGCGACACGTTGCCGAC
>Ga0068863_100006791_pt1 | contig 11217 bp, 11 predicted proteins | sample KBSSwiS62_FD_66596 | JGI IMG/M metagenome (GOLD analysis project Ga0068863, IMG submission 66596) | Switchgrass rhizosphere microbial communities from Kellogg Biological Station, Michigan, USA - KBS Switchgrass S6-2 | ecosystem: Host-associated > Plants > Roots > Rhizosphere > Soil ...
GTGCAGAAGCCCATGACGTACTCGACGCCGGCGCGGTTGTACCAACTCCGGTCAAAAATCACGATCTCGCCTTTGGCCGGAAAATGCTGCATGTAGCGCTGCATATATATCTGCGACTTCTCGCGGTCGGACGGCGCCGGCAATGCCACCACCCGGAAAACGCGCGGACTGACTTTTTCGGTGAGCGCCCTGATCGTTCCGCCCTTGCCGGCAGCGTCCCGCCCTTCGAAGACGATGATGACGCGCAGTCCCTTGAACTTCACCCACTCCTGCAGATAGCACAGCTTCTCTTGAAGCTTGCGCAGCTCCTTCAGGTAAGCTTTGTTCTTCAATTTCTTCGGCTCACCATCGTCTTTTGCTTTTTTGCTCATCCATCAACTCCATCAATCGCTTGCGTTGGATCCAACAAAGCGTGGCTCGCTGCCAGAGCATTGGCCATTAGAAGGCCCAGTCGCCGATGATCATTAAAATTGGGGGATCATTAGATCCAAAAATCCCTGGGTGTTCGCAAGGCACACTAGACCCGTCCGCTCCACCGGAGAACTGTTAAAACGAACAGATCGAAGACTTGCTTGCAGCACATATTCTTGCTTCTGCTCGGTTTAACGATGCAGTACTTGTGCCTCTCTGCTAAGTGCGGCTCGGGAATTACACGCGGCTCTTTGACGCCGCGCGGTTGAGTGCGAATCGATGGGAGGAATTGCCGCTTTGCCTTTGCTTGTCTGCCTAATGCGGTAATTGGTTATGGCTTGGTTTGGATTTGTTCTGGAAAAGATGGAACTGTTAATAGTCACAGATGTCGGCTGGGAGGTGTGCTCATAGGCTTGGTGAAATGGGGAAACAATTTACAAGCAGTGGCGCGCCACCTATGCTCGCCTCGCTTGGCCAGCAGCTCGCTTCGGCATTGCCTGTCCTCCACTGGGCACCGCAGTATCAAAAGCAGTGGTTACGTCTGGATTTTGTTTCGGGATTGACACTGGCGGCATACGCCATTCCCGTGTCACTTGCATATGCCTCTCTCGCGGGCCTGCCGGGAGAAGCGGGACTCTATGGCTGCGTTCTGGGAGGTGTGGCCTACTTTGCGTTTGGCACCTCCCGGAAGATGGCGGTGGGACCGACATCTGGAATCTCCATCCTGGTGGGTGCCTCTCTGGGCGGCATGGTCTCTGGGGACACGGGTCGCCAAGTTCAGTTGGCCATGGCGACGGCAGTGTTGGTCGCGGTCATTGGGGCCCTGGGAGTGGCAGCACTGGTCGCGAGTTGAATTCGCAGCCAAGAAGGAGGGAATACGCATCGTCAGCTATGGATCAGCCAACATGGGTAATAGTCTGCACGGAGAAGCGCAGGCGGGAGGGCGGTAGATATGGATGGTTTTGTTCATACTTTACAAAGTGCAGACGGCAGCTTATCAGCAGAAAAAGACATCATGCCGATACATATAGAAGTCGATGTTACTCTGCCAAGCGTAATGATCTGCAGTTTCAAAGTTCCGCTGTCCTACGCCAATGCAGAATTCTTCATGCACGAGGCGCTCTCGCTCGTTAGGGCGGCTCCGCCCAGCCCCCGATGGTTCATCCTGCGATTCGATTCTATTGGCGAGGTTGACTATGTAGCGGCGAAAATGCTCATGGAGCTGGCGGACCGGATGGAACGGGAGCAGGCAACCCTCGGATTCACTGAGCTGTCTCCTGATCTCAGAAGCTTCCTCTCCGATTCCGGTGTTCTCGATGTAATCGGCTCAGATAGAGTATTTGCTTCAGTTCACAAAGTCTGCACCCCAATCAAGAACTCCACACTAAGCGACGGGCAGGCGCCGAAGTTGTAGTTGAAGACTTGAGCATGCTCGATTCTGTATTCAACTCGCAAAAAAACGTGCTCGATCCGATGGAGCGAATCTCTGAAATTCTTTTTGGATTGATCATGGTTCTCACCGTGACCTGTTCTTCTAGCGCTCTCGAGGCGGATCGCAAGCAAGTTCGCGAGATGCTGCTCGCCGCAGTCGGTTGCAATTTCGCCTGGGGTGCCATCGACGCGGCCTTCTATCTCTTGGCCCGTTTTAGTGAGCAGGGACGGGGCATCTTTGCACTTAATGCGCTGCGCAAAGCCGATAATCTCAGGGAGGCACGGACTATCATTGCTGCTTATTTGCCTCCGTTACTTGCGTCCGCTTTGACCGAGGCAGATTTCGATCCAGCAGAGATTGAATCAATTACCCAAACCTTCCGCACATCCAAAACTGACCAAGGTCGATTGGCTTGCTGCCTCTAAGGTCTTCTTACTTGTTTTTCTGTCTACCTTTCCAGTGGTGATTCCCTTCTTGTTCGCGAGCGATGCCAAGTTCGCGCTCCGCGTTTCCAACGGCATCGCCATAATGATGTTTTTTATTACTGGTTATGCCTTCGGGCGTCATGCCGGGCGCAGTCCATGGCGGACTGGAGTCGCAATGGTCATCCTTGGGAGCGTTCTGGTTGGGATCACGGTAAGCGTGGGAGGCTAAAATCAAGCGATTTCTCGCGGCGCTCACGGTGGTTGTGCTTCTCGCCAGCCCTGCCTTTGGCCAGGCCACTTCAGACAGCAAGCCGGACAGTTCGGGATCTTCCGCCTCCAATCCCTGGTCTTTTTCTCTTACTGCGGACGGCTATGTCGTGCCGCATTCAGCGTTCTTCATATCTCCAACGGTTACAGCAGATCGGGAATGGCTGCACCTCGAAGCACGGTACAACTACGAAAATCAACAGACGGGATTCCATCTGGCTAGGCTATAACTTTAGTGTCGGCAAAAAACTGATCTTCGAAGCCTCGGCCATGATAGGAGGCGTTTTTGGCAACACCACTGGTGTAGCACCTGGTTATGAGGTTTCGCTAAGTTACAAACGTATCGTACTTTCTAGCTCAGGCGAGTATGTGTTCGACACGAAGAACAAGAGCGGGAATTTCCTCTATAGTTGGCCCCAGTTGACCTACCATTGGAGTGGTTTCACGTGGGTCTCGTGGCGCAACGCACCAAGGCCTACCATACGAGTTTTGACACCCAGCGCGGGCTACTCGTCGGCTTTTCCCACAAGAGAGCTGAGTTCACGACCTATATCCTAAATCCGGGCTGGTCGGATCCCACGCTGGTACTCGAGATTCAGTGGAGTTTTTGAGTTTTGAAAGTTCCTTCTAAGCCAAATCCTCTTGTAGATGACTATTGATTGAAATTTAGAGCGGCACAACACGCTCGAATGGCAAACAAGTGTGGCTCAAGAGACATATTCAGAGGCTGCCTCAAAGCAAGCCTTTACGAACATTTTCGTGGGTGGGCATAGAAGAGTTACCCTTTGAAATTGTGAATGCGGCTACTGGGCCTGCACTAGGGGGAGTTGCGCCGTCAACTGGAGATCGACAAGTGCCTGCACATGGCGTTCGATCTGGAAGAAGGTCGCCACCTTCGAGCCCGACACAACCTTGCTGAAGATCGGGAAATATTTGATCCGCAATTGCGCGACGCTTTCTTCAACCGCCAATGCCCGATTGGTCAGACTGAGAGCCTGCTCGTCCTTCATGTTGCCCCAAGCGCTCGCGTATTCCTTGATCACGGCGTACTTCTCGTCGTTGATCTTCGTGAGTTCAGCAACGTACTGGTCGTAGACAGGCCAGAATTTCGTAGCATCGGCATCCGTGAGTTGCAAGTTTGTCGCGATGGTCTGTTTCTTTTTCGAGCGGAGGTCTTGTCGGAGCATCTGGATATCACGGTCGATGCCGGATTGCGACGCGGAGGAAGACTGGGAACTAGGCGCATTTCCGGACTGGGCCATCGTTCTAGGATTGCACACCATGACAGCAGCACCTGCGACAAAAGACAGGATAGCGATTGTCTTTTTCACGAATGTTCTCCTTTGTTCTTGTGAAGCGAATCGACGGACAGGGCGCCCACTTTGCACTATGGCCTCATCGCAAAGCACAACTAACACATGAGATGAAGTATTCTCGAAGGTAACTTAGGGGCCTACTGTCAACACTGCCAGCCAGCGAAATCCGCGAAAGGGCGCGCCATCGTGTCGCGAGGCTGGGGAAGATCAACGAACCCGGAGTGCGCCGGAGTGCTGAATTTTACTACCAACAATTCGATGCACTGAGAGTATTGCGCCAGCAAGTGCGACGGGACCTGCCCACCGAGAGCAAGAAACGTGGAAACTGCTCTGCCGGAGCCCCTCGAGTGGCCCGATCCGAGCCGCCGTGTTGCTGGGCATTCTGCAGACTCCACATCGTTTTCGCACCAAGCGCCAGCTGTGGACTTACGGCAGTTTGGCCATCGAGACACACAGCAGCGCCGATTACGGTGGAGTCGACGGGCAGCTGCAACGAGCTAAGAAACGGGCCTTAGTCCGGGGCCTCAACGTCGCACCTGCTCTGCGTAACGAGCACTCGAGGAAGCGCCAAGCTAGAACAATCCGAGATGGTCAGGAAACTTGGCCTGCAGCGAGCTTACCAGAACATCAAACGCCGGAAGCTCCCGCAGGTTTTTGAGGTAAGGGTCTTTCAGGAAAAACGACCAGCATGGGAAGCCGCTGCTGACGCTTCGCTCCAACCACTCAAACGCAGCTTCACGGCGCTCCAACATTGCAAGTATGCAGGCGATTTGATAGTAGCTGTGGTGCGCATGCCCAAAGGATTTTGGGCTCGCACAAGCCGCGGTCACACAGTCCATTGCCTTGCCTGCTAATCCGGTCGACGCAAAATAGACGCCCTGCAAACTGATTATGAGTGGTTCTTCCGGCATAAGCTGGACCGCCTGGTCCAACAGGATTTTCGCTTCCTTCAAGTCTCCGGCCAGCAAGGCCAGTTGGACAGCAAAGTACACTGGATACTTGTTCTCCGGATTTTCGGCGCGCCAGGCTTCGATCTCCTCGCGCGCGGAGTCGTATTCCTGGTTCCAAACGTACACTTGCACGATGCTATGACTAACAGTTCTCCTAGGGTGAAATGGCCGCGCTCGCTCATACATTTCGCGGGCGTGCTCGAGCAGCCCGATGTGAGCCAGGATGGTACCGAGACGGTTGTAGGCTTGGGGCTGATTGTTCTGCAGAGCCAAGGCTCGCTTGAGTTCGGCTATTGCTTCAATGTGTTGGAAGTTCTTTGACGGCCCCCACAGCAGAAAAGCACTGGCGAGGTGCGCTTCGGGTAAGTCCGGTTGCAGTTCCAGGGCGCGCCGGCAATGAAACTCGGCCTTCTCCAACCACTCGCTTGTGGGGTCGAGCTCAAAGTGGCGCGTCGCGCACACTACGGAAAGAGCGGCATGCGCCAGAGAGAAGGCGGGATCTCGAGTGACGGCATTGCTCAGGTGCCGAGCGGCTTCGTCAAGCATCGTGGGGTTGCCTGAGGAACTGAGCTTGTAGCCACGGATAAATTCCGAATAAGCCATGGGATCCTTGCTATAGCGCGGAGAGCGTTGAACTATCGCTGCACCCAGCGGCCGGTTCAATGCCATGGCGATTTGCTTCGCGATCTCGTCCTCGAGGTCGGACAGGTGGTTGAGGTCGAGATCGCGTCTCCGTGTGAAGCAAAGCCTCTGCAGATGCGTGTCAAACATTTCCATGGAGAGGCGCCAAAAGCCCTTAGAAATTTGAATGCCGCCGCGAACGATAAAGCGCACGCCAAGACGGGACGCAGCTTCCGCAGGTGCCGCCTCGGCTGACACATTTAGCACAGCAGAAATCGGCAGGACGTTCACGCCCGGCAAATTCCCGAGGCGCACGACCAGTGCATCGGCGAACCCCAGGCATACGCCATGGTCATCCGTGGCCTTTCCAAGAAGCACCAGCGGCAAGACGGCCAACGACGAACGCTCGCTCCACTTGTCCGCCTTCTCCGGGCCGATAGCGCGCATAAGACCCGATCCAAAGTCGGATGGTGGATAGTGCGCGTCAATCACACGCACCGGCCCGACAAATCTATAGCCTTTGCCCACGACGGTTTCTAGAAAGCGCGGCTTGGCGGAGTCGTCACCTAAAGCAGTGCGGATTTTTCGGACAATGTTGTTGATGTTGGGCTCGGCGTCAATGAACAAAGCCGAGCCCCACAATTTGCCGACGATCTCCTGGCGCGAAACCAATTGGTCACGACGGCTCACCAGGAAAATCAGCAGCTCCATGGGATTTTTTTCCAGTTTGACTCGCCGTCCCTGGCGGCGGAGCTCGTAACGCCCGAGGTCTAGTTCGATATCGCTCACGGTCGATCTTGAACGTCGCATAGGTCTATCCTGAGAACATTATCTACCAGGAATCAACAACTTGCGAAGATATGGAAAAGATAGAAAAACGATATCCGATCATGATTGGAATAGCCTGCCGCCCAAGACATGATGCCCCCGTCGACACTGAGCGACGGAGGCTCAATCATGAAAAGATACGGGTACCTTACACTTGCAATAGCTGGAATGTTTGCTTGGGCGGGGCTGGCGTTCACCAGTGCCGCGCATGATCACTCTCACGAAACAAATGCGTTCACCCCGGATACCATTCCCTGGGGTCCGGCCCCACCTGTGGTGCGTCCCGGCGCGCAATTCGCCGTGCTGGAAGGCGACCCAACCGCCTCTACGGGCGAATTCACGATTCGCTTGAAGATGCCTGATGGGTTCCGCATCGCGCCCCATTGGCATCCGAACAGAGAAAACGTGACGGTTATCTCTGGCACGTTCAAAGTTGGCATGGGCGATGAATTCGAAGCTAACAAGATGGCCGCGTTCCCCGCTGGGAGCTTTGCGTTTCTCGACCCCAACATGCACCACTTTGCCATGGCTTGCGGAGAGACGATCGTACAGGTTCACGGCCAATCTCCCTTTCAGTTCAACTATGTCAATCCCAACGACGACCCGAGCAGGAATCGGTAGTCCGATTCGCGTGCACGGAGGCGAATACGCGATTCCATCGACGGTCCTCCGCTCATTCATGGAACTAAATTGCGGCATAGACGAGAGTTAGCGGAGTCGTTCCACGTGCAGCTGAATCGGAATTCCGGGTCTAACTCGACTACGAAAGCCGTCAACAGCACGGCCCAGGAAGCGTCAGCAATCCCTTCCTGGGCTTAAACCCTCAGCGGAACCTAATGAATCCTCACGAGTGCATCACTGCATAAAAAATCAATCGCAATGGAGAATAGGATGGCGGCTAACATGGCCACACTGAAGGTGTTCGTGGAGAAATTCGTCGGGGTTCTGCGAGCCGCAGTTCACTCCAGCAGCGTGGCGATCAGCGAAAAGCTGGTGTCGTACAAGGCTCCCGCCGAAGGCCACCCTGATCTCAGCCCAACTAGGACGACCGGCATGGACATCGCACGGCGTATGGGTACACTCGGCGATACAAAGTTCTCGGATAGCTGTGCGATCAGCTGGCGGAGGGGACGCCAGCCATTTGAGCTCCGCCTGCGAGTGATCGCTGCTGCAACACTCGCAGGCACTCTGTTTGCTCCGAGTCCATCTTATTCAGAGAGTGTCTCAATGATCGACGACCGCTTTATGCTGGAGTTGTCGGCCTTGGGTAAACAGGGTGACACCATTGCCCGTGCGCGCGAGCAGGTCCTCGAGATTTTACAACAGGGAAATGCGTGCACCGCTTGGTTCCAGGGCGCCGATCCCGACCCCGCCGAAGTGGTCCGGTCGTTGCACTTCGCGCTGGAGATGAGAGGACCTTGGTATGTATTCGGCATTCGAGACAGTCGCGGCGGTCAATTCTTCAAACACCCATGGGCGGCCAGGTCGATTGAGAACGGGGGCCAAGGCTCCACCATCCTATTGAACGCCAATGGACCGTTCTTCAACCGCACTTCGTTCGTGATGCAAATGCCAACTGGGCACGATGGCGACCGTTTGCTGACGGTTTCTTCTTACCAGGGGAATACTCCTGAGGCGCAAATTACGATATTGCTTCACGAACTGGGACACATCATTGGGCGTCTTCCAGAGGACGACGATTCGTTGGACGGCCGATCTTCCCGAAATACCTCTGAGGTGGTACGGCATTGCAGGACCGAGATTCGCGCGACCGCACACAACAGTCCTCGAGGCACCTTCTAAGCCACAATCGCGACGTTTAACTCAACAACAAAGCCATCAAAGTTTTGACCGCGTTAGAGCGTTCGATCTGGAAGGCTCGGAAGCAATCCACTTACCTGGTTAATGCCTATGTAGCCGGTACGGAGTGTCACCTATGTGTCCGGGCTGGACCCCAGAAAATGCTGGTGGGCCCGCCAGGATTCGAACCTGGGACCAACGGATTATGAGCCGATAAATTCAAATCCTTACCTGTACCCTCTAATTGCCTCAAGTGCTTCCGTGGCACTTTTCGGAAAGTTGCCTCTCTTGCCGGCGCCGTCCAACTCCGCTATTTCCGTTCGATTCCAGACACAAGTGCGTCACATGAAGGCGCTCTCCACTGTGTTTCCTTTCCCGGAAACTGTGCTCCATTTTTGTGTGTCACTTCAAGGGTTCACTCCACCCTCGCGTCCTCTAGATGCCGTTCCCGCCCGGGAAAGTGAAAGTTCGAAACGCAAGGGTATAATGTCCGAAGCGTGATGTATGTCTTGTTCGAGTGGGTGGCCTGCGCCAGCGGTCAAGGTACCCCAGTGTTCTTTGCGCGGTCGAGGCAGACCTGGCGATTTCCTTCGAAACTATTTTACAATCGCCATATTTGGGCGGAGGATTTACAAGCCAAGAACAGGGTTGTGACTTACTTGGGCAGCAGTTGTGGGGCTGAGGGTTTGGGGCTCGTTTGAAGCTCAAAGCGTCCGCGGCTGGCGCCCACAGGTACCTGTGGACAACTTCCGCAATTCACTTTTTGGGTGGGAGGAGCGACCCACGAGTAAACCAGAGAATCGCAAGTTCTGGCTCTTCTCGGGGTTCCTGGTGTGTGCTGTTTGTCTTGTAAGTGCACACCAAGCGTTTGGCCAGGCGACCACGGGCACGATTTCCGGGACTGTTCAAGATGTCCAGGGGGGTATGGTCGCTGGCGCCACCGCAAACGTGCGTAACCTCGACACAAACCTTAAACGTTCGCTGGTAACGGAATCCGACGGTAGATTCAGATTCCCGGGGCTTGCGATTGGACCATACGAATTGACCGTTGAGCACACTGGGTTTGCCAGATACGTGCGCGGCCCCATTATGCTCCTGCTTAATCAAGATGCGATTGTCAACCCAACCTTGGAGGTCGCGGGCGCGACCGAGAAGGTTACCGTCACCGACGATGCGCCGTTGCTGAACACGACGTCTCCGGAAGTCGGTGTGCGATTTGATGAGCGGCGGTTAACCGACCTTCCGACGTTGCCCCCGCCAGGCGGAGGCGGGTTCCGGGACGTTTTCGCTTTTGCCCTCGGGGCTCCTGGAGTCAGTCAACTCAACAACGGAAACCAAGTGTTTGCAACGGGCACGAACTTCTCCGTGAACGGTTCGCGTCCTCGCGGCAACAACTTCATGATTGACGGGCAAGACTCGAACGACCCTAGCGTTACTGGGCGCCAGCAAGTGATGAACAATCCAGAAATCGTTCAGGAATTCCGACTGATCACGAACCAGTTCTCGGCCGAATACGGTCGGGCAGCGGGATCGGTGGTGAACTTAGTAACCAAGAGCGGAACGAACGATTTCCATGGTTCGGCATTCTGGTTCCACAACGACAATGCCTTGAACTCGTGCAGCAATCTGGACAAGCGCGCCGGACTAACGGATCCGCGGTTTTGCAGTTCACTTTCCGTTGGCCGCGAAGGAGCACCCTTCAGAATTGAGAACCAGTTCGGCGACACCTTGGGTGGGCCGATCCGGAGAAACCGTACGTTCTTTTTCGGGTCGGTGCAGCGTTGGACCGACCGCCAGTTGGGTTCGGGCACGTCCATCAGCGGCGTGCCCACCGATGCCGGAAAGGCGCTGCTTCAGTCCAGCGTCGGATCGCGCCCTCAGGTTGCCGCTCTTTTGCAGTTTGTACCTGGCGCGGCAACGCAGGGCACGCATTCCAGTGGGAACCCGACGTTTGCCGCCTATTGCATCGGCGGCGGAACGCTGCCCTCTTGCTCAGGGGGCACCAGGGTTGACGTTCCTACAGGGACGATCACCGCTTCCGCGCCCTCTTTCTTCAACAACTGGCAGGCCTCGGGTCGCGTGGACCACACCTTCAACCCACAACATTCCATGGGCGGTCGCTACCTATTCAGCGACAGCGAGCAGGGAGGCATAGGACAGGTAACCCCGCCGGGTCTGACAACCCAGAACGTGTCTCGCACACAGGCGATGTCTGTGTTTTTGACCAGTAGTTTCACTCCACGTGTCCTGAATGAGTTTCGCGTCTCGTGGCAGCGTTTGGCGACCGTAACGTCCGCCACGGACCCAAGCTCGGAGACCATCCCGTCAATCGAGATTCCGGAACTAGGGCTGACTGGATTTGCCGGCTCGGCCTCGCGGACAGCGATCGGTTTGGCGGTGAACCTCCCGGAGTTCCGGTTCAACAACACGTATCAGGTTCAGGAGACGATCGTTTGGACACGCAGTGCCCATGCGCTGAAGTTTGGGCTCGATTTACGGCGTGTGGAGCTCAAGAGCTTCTTCTTCCCATTCATGCGCGGCCGGCTCACGTATCCCACGAGCCAGACAGGACTCGGACTCCCTTTGGAGACGGTGTCGATCCAGAATTTCATTGACGACGTCGCGGCTGTGGCTGACATCAGGAAACCGCTCCCCGGAGGCCAGGCCATTCAGTACTACAAGTGGTACGACTACTTCTTCTATGCCCAGGATACATGGCAGGTACACCCCACTTTGTCTCTGTCCTTGGGTCTGCGCTACGAAACGCCAGGCAACGCCTTGGCAAGCTTGTTCCCAGTCAATGACTCGATTCGGGCAACCAATGGCGGCAACGCCGTGTTTCTCCTCAATCCGCGGCCACAACGGGACCTCAACAACTTCCAGCCCCGCTTTGGCTTCAGTTGGAATCCGAGGACCGGCGACGGTAGCTGGTTGCGGTTTCTCACTGGGGGGAATCGGCTCGTCGTACGTGGGGGCTACGCCCGCACGTACGACTATCAGTTCGTTACTCTGGCGGTAACCGTGGCCACCGCCTTTCCATTCGTGGCTGCGGTCAGCAGCCCCGGGCTGGCAAACGCCTTCACCACGTTGCCTACCTTGAATCCCGATTTGAGTGATCCGGCTGCCCTCAATCAATTAACGCGCACGATCCTCGACCCCGACTTCCG
>Ga0068863_100006796_pt1 | contig 11211 bp, 8 predicted proteins | sample KBSSwiS62_FD_66596 | JGI IMG/M metagenome (GOLD analysis project Ga0068863, IMG submission 66596) | Switchgrass rhizosphere microbial communities from Kellogg Biological Station, Michigan, USA - KBS Switchgrass S6-2 | ecosystem: Host-associated > Plants > Roots > Rhizosphere > Soil ...
TCGGCCTTGAGGCGCCGCAGGGGCTGGTGCAGCAGCTTGGCCGCGATCGCGTCGGCGAACTCCCGGAAGCGCTCCCGGTCTGCGGCCGGAACGCGTGCGAGCTCCGCGTCGCGTAGACCCGCCAGCTTCGCCTGCAGGCCGTTGAGCGTCGGGACGACGGCCAGGTTGCCGAACCATGCCAGGAAGCGCGCGAGGTCCTCTTCCAGGATCGCCTCGGCCCGCGGCACCTCGCGGCTGCGCCGCACGCGGTTTTCCTCGGCGACGCCCTTCAGGTCGTCGAGCCCGTAGGCGTAGACGTTGTAGATGTCGCCCACGCCGGCCTCGAAGTCGCGGGGCATCGCGAGGTCCAGGAAGAACATCGGCCGGCCGCGCCGCTCGCGCATCGCCGCTTCGACGTCGCGCCGGCGGACGACCGGTTCGGGACTGGAGGTCGTCCCGACGACCACGTCCGCATCCGGAAGCTCGCGGAACACGTGCTCCCAGGGCACCACGCGGCCCCCGACCCTGCGGGCGAGCACCTCGGCGCGCTCGGGGTTGCGGTTGGCGATCCGGAGGTCGCTCACCCCGGCCTCCCGCGCCTGCTCGACGAACAGGGTTCCCGTGTCCCCCGCGCCGAGCACGAGCATCGAGCGCTCGTCCATGTTTCCGAACACCTTCGTCGCCAGCTCGAACCCGATCGACGGAACGGAAAGGGGGTGGCGCGCGATCTCCGTTTCCGTGCGCACGCGCTTGCCGGCCGCCAGCGCGCTCTCGAACATCCGATGGAGCACCGAGCGCGTGGCTCCGGCTTCCCGCGCGACGCGCAGCGCCGTGCGGACCTGGCCGAGCACTTCGCTCTCGCCGAGCGCCATCGAGTCGAGCCCCGCCGCGACGTGAAACAGGTGCCGCGCCGCCTCCGCGCCCTCGCGCTGGAAGCTGCCGGCCGCGGCTTCGTCGGGATCGAGCCCCCGCCACTCGGAGATCAGCCGGGTGAGCGCCGCGTTGGTCCCCTCCCCGTCCGAGACGCCGTAGATCTCGCTGCGGTTGCAGGTCGAGACCACGACGCCCTCGGTCACCAGCCCGGTGCCGCGGATGCGGTCGAGGACCTCGCGCACCTCGTCGGTGGAGAACGCGACCCGCTCCCGCACCGAGAGTGCCGCCGTGCGGAAGTTCCAGCCGAGCAGGACGAGGCGCGCTTCGCCGGCGGCCGTCATCGGAAGCTGTGCTCGCGGCTGAAGTAGAGGTTTACGATCGTGTAGGAAAAGAGCATCACCCCGAACCCGAGGATCGAGAGCAGGGCCACCCGCGGGCCTTCCCAGCCCCGCCGCTCCATCCAGAGCAGGAACCCGTAGATGACGAGCGTGAGAAAGGCCCAGGCGATCTTGGGATCCCGGAGCGTGGACCAGGCCTGTTCCGCGCGGACGAGCCCCAGGATCAGAGACAGGACCAGGCTCGCGAGTCCGATCGTGACGCTGGTCCGATTCATCCGGCCGATGACCTCGAGCGCGGGGAGCCGCGCGAACAGGATCCCGGTCTGCCGGCGCCGCAGTTGCCGGCTCTGGACGAGGTACAGGACCGCGAGCACGAAGGAGAACGTGAAGGCCGCGTACGCCAGGATCGCCAGCGTCACGTGCAGGGCGAAGAGTGAGCCATGCGTCCCCTGCGCCGGGGCCGAGCCGGAGTCGGGCAGCAGCAGCCCCGCGGCGGACGTCAGCACCACGAACGGGATGAGGAACGGGCCGATCGCGCGCTCGCGGTGCCGGGCGAACAGGACCAGGAAGGCGATGCCGAGCATCCAGCCGAACAGCGACACGGAGCCGCCGAGCGTCCGGTAGGGAACGGACCCGAGCAGGCGCGCCCGGTGCATGAGGTCCGCGAACTGGAGGGCGAGGCCGGCCGCCACGAGCACCGGCGTGAGCTTGCCCGCCGCCACGCGCGGCGCCACCAGCGAAAGGATGGCGAGCGCTTCCGCGCCGAGGTAAAGAGCGACCGCCGACCAGCCGAGCAGATGTAAGGACATTGCCGAACAGGAGTTTATCAGCCGGGGACGCGCGTAATACGATAGCGGGGATGACGGATTTCGAGCGCCTCCGACGCAGCTTCCCCCTCGGCGCGGGCGGCACCGGCTCTTTCTACTCGCTCCCCGAGCTCGAGCGGGATGGAGCCCCGGGCATCCCGCGCCTGCCCGTCTCGATCCGCATCGTCCTCGAGTCCCTGTTGCGCAACTGCGACGGCAAGCGGGTCAAGCAGGACGACGTCCGTGCCCTCGCCGCATGGGAGCCGAAGGCCGAACGGACGGCCGAGGTTCCGTTCGTGGTGGCCCGGATCGTCCTGCAGGACTTCACCGGGGTCCCGCTGCTGGTGGACCTCGCGGCGATGCGCTCGGCGGTCGGCGCGCTCGGCGGCGATCCGAAACTGATCGAGCCGCTGGTCCCCGTCGCGCTGGTCGTCGACCACTCCGTGCAGGTGGACGAGTGGTCCACTCCGGACGCGCTCGCGGCCAACATGCGCATCGAGTTCAAACGCAACCGCGCCCGTTACGAGTTCCTGAAATGGGGCATGCAGGCGTTCCAGGGCTTCGAGGTCGTGCCGCCGGGAATCGGCATCGTGCACCAGGTCAACCTCGAGTACCTCGCGCAGGGGGTCCTCTCGAAAGGCGGCGTCTATTACCCCGACTCGCTCGTCGGCACCGACTCGCATACGACCATGATCAACGGACTGGGCGTCGTCGGATGGGGCGTCGGCGGCATCGAGGCGGAGGCCGGCATGCTCGGCCAGCCCGTCTACTTCCTCACACCCGACGTCGTCGGCGTTCACCTCACGGGCCGGCTCGCCGAGGGAGTCACCGCGACGGATCTCGTGCTCGCGGTGACGGAGATGCTGCGCCGGGCCCATGTCGTCGGCAAGTTCGTCGAGTTTTTCGGCGACGGCGCCGCGTCGCTCGCTCTGACCGATCGCGCGACGGTGGCGAACATGGCTCCCGAGTACGGCGCGACGATGGGCTTCTTCCCCGCGGACGAGGAGTCCTGCCGGTACCTGCTCGCGACGGGCCGCAGCAAGGAGCACGTCGACACGTTCCGAAACTACTTCACGGCGCAGGGGCTCTTCGGCATGCCCCGCAAGGGCGATTGCGATTACACGGAGGAGCTGGCGCTCGACCTCGCGAGCGTGCGGCCGAGCGTCTCCGGGCCGAAGCGGCCGCAGGACCGGATCCCGCTGCCCGAGCTCAAAGGCCGCTTCCGCGACCTGCTGACCAGGTCCGTCGCGGAGAACGGCTATGGCAAGGATGCCGCGGCGCTCGGCAACCGCTTTCCGGCCGTCCTCGGCCGGCCGCTTGCGGGCGGCGGCAGCCAGAAGCCGGTCGACGAGGCCAAGTCGATTGCGAAGAACACGAGCGCCTGGACGGAAGCCGAGATGGCGAACAACCATCCGACCCCCGATCGGGTCAAGGCGACCCTTCCGTCCCCCGTGAGCGTCGAGGTCGGCCACGGCGACGTCCTCATCGCGGCGATCACCTCCTGCACAAACACCTCGAACCCGAGCGTAATGCTCGCCGCGGGCCTCCTCGCGAAGAAGGCCGTCGAGCGGGGCCTGACGGTCGACCGGCGCGTCAAGGCGTCGCTCGCGCCCGGCTCGCGCGTCGTCACCGAGTACCTGGCGAAGACGGGCCTGCAGCCCTACCTCGACCGGCTCGGGTTCCACGTGGTCGGTTACGGCTGCACGACCTGCATCGGCAACTCGGGCCCCCTCGACTCCGGGATCGAGGAAGCGGTCGTCAAGCACGACCTCGTGACGGCCTCGGTCCTCTCGGGCAACCGCAACTTCGAGGCCCGCATCCACCAGAACATCAAGGCCAACTTCCTGATGAGCCCGCCTCTCGTGGTCGCTTTCGCGCTGGCCGGCCGCGCCGACATCGACCTCACGACCGAGCCGCTCGGCACCGGCCGGGACGGCGAGGCCGTATTCCTGCGCGACGTCTGGCCGACGGGCAACGAGGTCGAGCGGGCGCTGCTCGAGTCGGTCGATGCCGCGACCTACCGCCGCCTCTACGCGGACCTCGCCGCGGCCAACCCGCTCTGGAAGGAGATCCCCTCGGCCACGGGCACCGTCTACGCGTGGGATCCGGCCTCGACCTACATCCAGCAGCCGCCCTTTTTCCAGGGCTTCGGAAAGGTCCCCGCTCCGCTTTCCGACATCTGCGGCGCCCGGGCGCTGGCGATCTTCGGCGACTCGGTCACGACGGACCACATCAGCCCCGCCGGAGCGATCAAGGCGAGCTCGCCGGCGGGCGCGTACCTGCAGTCGGTTCACGTCGGGCCGGCGGACTTCAACAGCTATGGCTCACGCCGGGGCAACGACCGCGTCATGACGCGGGGCACGTTCGCCAACGTCCGGATCCGCAACCTCATGGTCCCCGGCGTCGAAGGCGGCGTGACGCGCCACCAGCCCGACGGCGAGCAGATGTTCATCTACGACGCCGCCATGCGCTACGAGCGGGAAGGCGTTCCCCTGATGATCTTCGCGGGCCAGGAGTACGGCACGGGCAGCTCGCGCGACTGGGCGGCCAAGGGCACACGCCTGCTCGGCGTGCGGGCGGTCGTCGCGCAGAGCTACGAGCGGATTCACCGCTCGAACCTCGTCGGCATGGGCGTGCTGCCCCTGCAGTTCCCCGAGGGCGTCAACGCCGCATCGCTCGGCCTCGACGGCACGGAGACCTTCGAAATCGAGGGGCTGGCGGGGGGCCTCGCGCCCCGACAGGAGACGCTGCTCGCGATCCACCGCGCCGAAGGGACTTTGACGAAGGTCTCGCTGCGCGTGCGGATCGACACGCCGATCGAGACCGACTACTACCGGCACGGGGGGATCCTGCCGTACGTGCTGCGGCAACTCCTCGGATGAACTCCCCGGGCGCCCCCTCGGCCGCGCGCCTCCTCGCCGCCTGTGCCGGCCGACAGGTGGACCGGCCACCGGTCTGGATGATGCGCCAGGCGGGACGCTACCTGCCCGAGTACCGCGCCGTGCGCGAAAAGGTGTCCTTCCTCGAGCTCTGCCGCTCGGTGGACCTGGCCGCCGAGGTTTCGCTCCAGCCCTTCCGCCGCTTCGCTCCGGACGGCGTCATCTTCTTCTCCGACATCCTCGTGCCCGCCGCGGCGATGGGGATGCGCGTGGAGTTCGGCGACGGCGGCCCTTCGCTTCCGGATCCGGTCCGATCCGCGTCGGACGTCGCCAGGCTCTCCCGCTTCGACCCCGCGTCGACGATCGGGTTCACGGGCGACACGCTGCGCCGCCTCGCGAGCGAGGTCGGCGACCGCGCCGCGGTCCTCGGTTTCTGCGGCGCGCCGTGGACACTGGCCTCGTACCTCGTGGAAGGCGGAGGCTCGCGCAACTTCGCCGTGATCAAGGAAATGATGGCGCGCGACGCGCCAACCCTGCGCCTCCTCCTCGACCTGCTCGCCGACGTGGCGGCCGACGTCCTGTCGTTCCAGATCGCCTCGGGCGCGCGCGCCGTCCAGCTCTTCGACACCTGGGCCGGGGAGCTGACGTTCGAGGACTACAGGGAATGGGCGCTGCCCGCCGTGGCGCGCGCGATCGCCGGGATCCGCCGGACCGACGAGCCCGTTCTGCTGTACGTCAACGGTTGCGCGCACCTTCTGGAAGCCATGGCCTCGTCGGGAGCCGACGTGCTCTCGGTGGACTGGCGCGTCTCGCTCGCGGACGCGCGCCGCCGGCTGCCGGGAATGCCGCTCCAGGGCAACCTCGATCCCGCGGCCCTGCTCGGGACGCCGGAGGACGTCGACCGCCGCACGCGCGCCATGATCGCCCGGACCGGCGGGGCGGCGCACATCGCGAACCTCGGCCACGGGATCCTGCCGGGCGCGAGGCTCGAATGCGTCGAGGCGTTCTTCGCGGCGGCGCGGGCATCGCTCGTCCCCGCGGCCGAACCCTCGATTCCGGTTGCAAGATGAACCCGGCCGACGTTTCCCTCGAGCTGCTCTCCCGCTACAACGTCCAGGGGCCGCGCTACACGTCCTATCCGACGGCCCCCGTCTGGAAGGAGAGCTACGGCGCGCCGGACTACGAGCGCATCCTGACCGCGACCGCCGCCGCCCCGTCGCCGGCCCCCCTCTCGCTCTACTTCCACCTGCCCTTCTGCGAGCGCCTCTGCTTCTTCTGCGGCTGCACCGTCGTCATCACCGGGACGGATCACGCTCCCGAGCATCCGTACCTCGATGTCCTCGAGCGCGAGATCGACTGGGTCGCCGAGCGCGCAGGCGGCAGGCGGGAAGTCGTCCAGCTCCACTGGGGCGGCGGAACGCCGACGTACTTTCCGCCCGCGCTGCTCGAAAAGCTCGGCCGCCGCATCTTCGACCGCTTCCAGCTGGCCCCGGGCGCCGAGCTGGGGGTCGAGATCGATCCTCGGGTCACGACGCGCGCGCACCTCGAAACGCTCGCGGGGCTCGGCTTCAATCGCCTCAGCATGGGCGTGCAGGACTTCGATCCGCAGGTCCAGAAGGCGATCAACCGCATCCAGCCCTACGCGGCCACGCGGAAGCTCGTCGAAGACGCGCGCAGCCTCGGATTTCCGAGCATCAACTTCGACCTCATCTACGGCCTTCCCCACCAGACGCCCGCGACGTTCTCCGCGACGATCGACCGCGTGCTCGAAATCGCCCCGGACCGGCTCGCCGTCTACTCGTACGCCAACGTGCCGTGGATGAAGAAGCACCAGAACGTCCTGTTGCCCTACCTTCCGGACGAGGCCACCAAGTTCGGCATCTTCCGGACCGCCCTCGAGCGCTTCGGCGACGCGGGCTTCGAGTACATCGGCATGGACCACTTCGCCCGGCCCGACGACGAGCTCGCGCGGGCGCGCCGCGAGCGGACGCTCCACCGCAACTTCCAGGGATACACCACCAAGGCGGGGACGGACCTGATCGGCTTCGGCATGAGCGCCATCGGTTCGATCGGCGGCCACTACGTGCAGAACCGGCGCGAGCTCGCCGACTACCGCCGGCAGATCGGCGACGCGGGCGCCGCCACCTTCCGGGGCGCCCGGCTTTCGGCCGACGACCTGCTGCGCCGCGAGGTCATCTCCAACCTGCTCTGCCATGGCATCGTCGTCAAGCGCGAGATCGAGCGCCGCTTCGGGATCGTGTTCGACGAGGTCTTCGCCTCCGCGCTCGAGCGCCTCGCCCCGTGCGCCTCCGACGGGCTCGTCGAACTGTCGGCCGATGCGATCCGGGCCACGGCCCTCGGCCGGGTGTTCCTGCGCAACCTGGCGATGCCCTTCGACGCGTACCTCGAGGCGAGCCCCGAGAAGCCCGTCTTCTCGAAGACGCTGTGACGCGCCGCGCGATCCTCTTCCTGCAGCTCGGCGGCCCCGAGACGCTCGCCGACGTTCCCGGATTCCTTTACCGCCTCTTCTCGGACCCGGATGTCATCCGGGTCCGCTCCTCCCTGCTGCGCAAGGCCATCGCGGCCACGATCACGCTGGCCCGCACGAAGGCCTCCCGCGCGCTCTACGCGTCCATCGGCGGCGGCTCCCCCATCCGGAGGCTGACCGACCAGCAGGCCGCCGGCACGGAGGCCCTCCTGCGCGCGGACGGCAGCGACGTCCTCGTCCGCACGGCGATGACCTGCTCGGCGCCGCTCGTCGAAGACGTCGTGCGCGAGCTCGCGGCAAGTGGCATCGACCGTTTCTTCGCTTTCCCGCTCTACCCGCAGTACTCGCTGACGACGACCAAAGGCGCTCTCGAGCGCAGCCGCGCCGCCGTGAAGCGCTTTGCTCCCGCGGCGTCGTTCCACGAGATCGGCTCCTTCCCGACACATCCCCTGTTCGTCGAGGCGCACGCCGAAGGAATCCGGGAGCAGGTCGCGCAGTTTCCGGATCCCCGACCGGAGGCGATCCATCTCCTTTTCTCCGCGCACTCGATCCCGAAGAAGCTGGTCACGCACGAGGGCGATCCCTACGCGAGCGAGGTCGAGGCGAGCGCGCGCGCCATCCGCGAGCGCCTGGGCTGGACGGGGCCCTGGACGCTCGCGTACCAGTCCAAGCTCGGGCCCGTCGAGTGGCTCGGCCCGCCGACCTCCGGCGTTCTCGCAGACCTCGGCCGCCGGGGCGAACGCCAGGTCCTCGTCGTGCCGCTCGCGTTCGTGACCGACCACGTCGAGACGCTCCAGGAGATCGACCAGCTCTTCGCCGGACAGGCCCGGGAGGCCGGCATCGCGCACTTCCGCCGGACGCCCGGCCTGAACGACCGGCCGACGTTTCTCCGCGCCCTCGCGGAGCTCGCGCGCTCGGTCGAGCCCTTCTGGTCGCGATGAGCCGCCCGACCGTCGTCGTCGGCGCGGGCCTCTCCGGCCTCGCCGTGGCCTGGTCCCTGTCGAAAGCGGGCGCCGACATTCTCCTGCTCGAGGGCACCGACCGGCCCGGCGGCGTGGTCCGCACGGAGCGCGCGGAAGGCTTTCTGCTCGAGCTGGGGCCGAACACCGTCCGGCCCACGCGCGAGCTCGGGGCCATGATCGACGAGCTCGGTCTGGCCGATCAGGTTCTGCGCGCCGACCCCCGCGCGAAGCGCTACGTCGACTTCGCGGGCACTCTGCACGCGGTGCCTATGTCGCCCGGACAGCTGATCGGCTCCCGCCTCCTCTCCGCCGGCGCCAAGCTCCGGATGCTCGGCGAGCCGTTTCGTCGCGCCGCGCCCGTTGACGGCGAGAGCGTCCGGGATTTCGCCGCGCGCCGCCTCGGGCCCGAGATCGCCGACCGGCTGGTCGAACCTTTCGTCGCCGGCATCTTCGCGGGCAACGCGGGCCGCATCTCCGTGTCGGCCGCCTTTCCGGCGCTCGACCGGGCCGAGCGCGACCACGGCAGTCTGGTCGGCGGGATCCTCGCGGCGCGCCGGACGAAGCCCGCCGGACCGCCGCAGCCCCGCGGCCTGCTCTCGTTCCGCGACGGCCTCGAGACGCTCCCGCGCGCGCTGGCCGCGAGGCTCGAAGCACGGCTCCGCATGCGTACGGCGGTCACGTCGCTCCTGCCGCGCGACGGCGGCTGGTCGCTGGGCACGAGCGCCGGCGACGTCGAAGCCGAAAACGTCGTTCTCGCGGTTCCGGCGCCGCAGGCCGCCGCGCTCGTCACGGGCTTCGCGCCCGAGGCTGGGGCCGCGCTGTCGGCGATCCCGCTCCCGCCCGTCGTGGTCCTCCACCTCGCGTGGCCGGAAAGCGCGCTCGCGCGGCCGCTCGACGGGTTCGGCCACCTCGTCTGCAACGGCCCGGGGCGCCGCGTCCTGGGCGCCGTGTGGAGCTCCAGCCTCTTTGCCGGCCGGGCGCCCGCGGGACAGGCCCTGTTGACGGTGTTCATGGGCGGAGCGAGAGATCCCGGCGCCATGAAGCTCTCGGACCAGGAGCTGACCGAGCTCGCCGCGCGCGACCTCGCCTCCGAGGGGCTCGTACGCGGTCCGGCCCGCGCGGTCCGGCTGACGCGCTGGCGCCAGGCCATCCCTCAATACGAGCGGGGACACGAGGACCGCATCGCCGATCTGGCCCGGGTCGAAGCGCGCTGGCCGTCGCTGCACTTGCTGGGAAACTACCGCGGTGGCGTCTCGGTGGGCGACGTCGTGCGCTCCGGGACCGACCTCGGCCTCACTCTTTCTCGCCCGCGGTCTTGAGCTCGCGCGCCTCGTCGGGCGAGAGCGCCGGAAGCCGGCGCAGGAACGTGACGATCTTCCAGATCTCCTCGTCCTTGTGCGTCGGCCCGAACGCGGGCATACCGGTCATCCGGATTCCGCTCTGCACGAGCCAGAAGAGTTCTCCGTCGGTCCGCCGCTGCACCTTTCCCGTCGTCAGGTCGGGCGCCGGAGGATTCAGTCCCTCTCCCGCTTCGGACGCATCCACGCCCGGGGCCCCGTGGCAGGTGACGCACATCGCCTTGTAGTGCGCGAGACCCTCGCGCAGGACCTCCGGGCCCGCCTTCAGCGGATTCCCAGCCTTCGGCGCGCGGCGCTGGACGGACCGGTCGAGCGCGATCGCGGCGACCTTGCGCTCGAGCGCGCCCGGCGGCACGATCGCCGCCGTATTGAAGAGACCCGTGCCGACGAAGGCTGCGCCGGCCGCCAGGAGCACCAGAATTCCGAAGACCATTCCTGAAAGAAACTTCATCGATCCTCCCGCGTCGAGCAGGATGCTACGCCCCCTGTCGTCCGCGGTCACCCGTCTTCACGCGGTGTTAGGCTTTTGGCATGGCGTCCGACTACCGATATCTCGTCGCCACGGACTTTTCGCCCGCCTCGCGCCGCGCTCTGGCCGCCGCCCGGTCCCTGGCGCGGCGCGCCGGCGCCTCTCTGACGATCGCCCACGTCCGGCCGAGCTCCGACCTGCGGGCGGCGGTGCTCGAGGAGCGGGGCGACCTGCTGCGGGTCCCGCGCGGATCCCTCGCGGCGGGGATGAAGGAGCACTATCAGCGCCGGATCGGCGGCCTCGTCCAGGCCGGTCGCGACGAGACGGGGCTGATCCTCTCGGGGGCTCCGGACATCGCGCTCTGCAAGGAAGCCCGCCGGGGCTACGACCTGCTCGTCGTAGGCAACCGCGGGCACGGCGCCGTCTCTTCGCTTTTTCTCGGCAGCACGACGCAGCGCGTCCTGGCCCGCTCCCCCGTCGCGGTCGTCGTCGTGCCCTCGAAGCGCCGCCGTTAGGCGCTCAGAGCAGCGGCGCGAGCCTCCGGGCGCCGGCGTCGCCCACGCGATGGAGCCAGGCGCGGCGCTTCCAGTCGGGCAGCAGGATCTCGACCGAGGCTGTGAGGTCCTTTTCGAACTGCCGTTCCATGGTCCCGCCGACCGCCTCGTCCAGGATCGCGAAGTTGCACTCGGCATTGCGCTCGAAGGACCGGAAGTCCAGGTTGCTCGACCCGATCACCGTGGCGGTCCCGTCGGCGACGAACGTCTTGGCGTGCAGGATCGAGGGCTGGTACTCGAAGAGGCGCACGCCCAGCGCGAGCAAGCTCGCGTAGAACCCGTGGCCGCTGTGGCGCGCGAGACGCACGTCGCTGCGGCCCGGAAGAAGCAATCGCACGTCCACGCCACGCCGCGCGGCCCCTCCCAGGATGGGCAGGACGCGCGGCCGCGGAGCGAAGTACGCCACGGTGATCCACAGCCGCCGGCGCGAGGCGCCGACGATCGCCGCGTACGCGGCGGCGGTCTCCTCCGCTCCGCGCCCCGGCCGGGAATCGAGCACCATGAC
>Ga0068863_100006805_pt1 | contig 11205 bp, 16 predicted proteins | sample KBSSwiS62_FD_66596 | JGI IMG/M metagenome (GOLD analysis project Ga0068863, IMG submission 66596) | Switchgrass rhizosphere microbial communities from Kellogg Biological Station, Michigan, USA - KBS Switchgrass S6-2 | ecosystem: Host-associated > Plants > Roots > Rhizosphere > Soil ...
ACGCGCAGCATGACAATCTCTTGCGCAGACGCCTCCAGTTCCTTGAGTGCGGCGGCGAGGCTGGCAGTTGCAAGCTTTGCCTGGCCAGCGAGGTCTTTGGGCCCGTCCTCACTGCCAGGCGTCGCTGCGATCTGGCCGGACAGGAAGGCGAGGCGGCCTGGTTCCACGACACTGATGTGCGAGAACCCGCGCGATGCCATATCCCACATTGTTGGAGGGTTGCGGCGGCTCACCGACGCTGACGTACCAGACGGGATCCGTGCGATTACCTTGATCTCGAAGTCGAAGCCCGCAAGCCAGTTGACGCCCAGCGCGGTCCAGCTCGGGTAAGGCGCGCTTTTGAAGACTTCGCCCTTCACGGCCATCATGGTGTCGAGCTGCTTCTCGGGGTCGGTGTGAAACGTCGTGACGTCGATGATATCATCGAACTCGCACCCTCCGGCGAGTAGCGTGGCTTCTAGATTGGCGAAGGCCAGGCGAACCTGGGCCTTGAAATCGGGTTCGGGTGAACCATCAGGGCGGGCACCGACCTGACCCGACACGAACAGAAGATCGTCCGACCGCACAGCGGCGGAATAGCCGTGGGTCTCGTAGAGGGCATGTCGGTTAGGGGGAAAGATTGCTTCGCGTTGGGCCATATAATCGTCCAATTCATGTCGGAGTGAAGGTGTCCAACCAGCTTTGTGGGACATTCCTGCAAAACACGGGGCATTCACATCCGTTACGTAACCAGACCATGGATACGTAAATCGTCAACTCGACGCACGATCCGGATGCGAAACAGGAGGTTGCCTTGGTTGCAAAACGTCACGCCGAAACGATGGGCCCGTTTGCAGAGGCTTGATAGCGGAGGTACGTTGAGCGTATGCAAGAGCCCCCCGTGCTCGTCATCGTAGAAGTTATTTCCGTTCAAGATCCCGCTGGGAGGAAAGTTTATCAGGAGCGCGTTGGTGCACTGATTGGACCCCTGGGAGGAGAAATTATCGGTCGTGGCGGAGAGCCCGTAGATGGTGAACTTAATTTCGCTCCTCTCGTGATTCAGCGTTGGCCCTCGGAAAGCGCTTTCCGCGCCTTCATGGCGAGCGAAGCCTACCAACCTCTTCGTCAAATTCGGCTGGCAAGCTTCACAATAAAGGTGGCGATTGTTCCGTTAAGCGCGTGAAGTGTTCAGTATTTTCCTCTACGGCGCTGCGGCGGGACAAGGTGACGCCACCTGACGCGGGGACGGGCCAAATTCGCGTCCAGATCAGGGAAGTCCCAAGCCAACCTGTTCGAAGGGCAGTTCCCGTCCAAAGAGGGCGCTGCCGAAGCCAAAAAACAGATCACTGCGATGATTCCATTGGGCAGACAAGGACTTCCCGAAGAGATCGCGGCTGCCGCCTTGTTCCTTGCCTCGGATCTAAGCAGCTACGTCGCCGGTATCGACTTGCCTGTCGACGGTGGCCTGACGGCCGTCTAGCCCGAGGGACTTCCGAATGGATTTTAGACGTTTGGCTTCCTTCTGCAATAAAGTCGAGAACAGCTCTGCATGAGGGTTCGATTTGATCGACGATAGCCCGATTTTTGCAATCACAGGATCAAATGCTGGAGAAAAAGGCCGGGAGGTTAATGATCTTGGCATCAAGGCTACCACACTATCCGCTAGAATTGCGGCAGCATTATTTGCTGCGAGGCTCGCAAACAATGTCGAAACACCGTCACGTTCTAAGGCCACAAAGCGAGGACTGATGCCGAACGGTTTTAGAATATTACGCATGTGCGGAACATATTCCGGGAAACTTTCCTGAGCCAACCCGACCAATGGAAGATCCCGCAGGCGTTTTGGCGAAACTTGCTTCAACTTAGTAAGACTATGGTCTAAAGGCATCACTAGCACCAAAGTAACACGACGAAGTTGCGACCATTCAAAGCCAGGAATCTTAGTAACAGACGGTTCAAGTGCAATCACGAGGTCCAATTGTCCATCGCCGGCAATACGGATCGTCTCTTCCGGAGATAGATCAGCTAACTCGATTCGCACCCCGGGTCGCAGTGCGTGGAATTTTTTCAGTGCCTGTGGGAGAATATCTGCTGTCACCGAAGGAGCATATCCGATTCGGAGAACTTCTATCCGAGCTTCACTGCGTATGCGCTGTATAGCCAACTCTGCGCGAGCCAGCACTTCGCGGGCCTCCTCGTAAAATCGCTCGCCGGCTTTCGTCAGCGTAACTGCATTCTTTCCACGGATGAGTAACGGCACTCCAAGCTCCTCCTCCAAGTCTTTTACCTGCCTGCTGAGTGCTGGCTGGGTGAGATATAGAATCTGCGCAGCGCGATTGAATGATCCATGCGCTGCGACCGCTACGAAATATCGAAGATGGCGGAGTTCCATGCTTGCAGTCTCGCTCATACCGCAAGTATGAGCGAGGCAAAAAAGAGAGCATTGGGCGAGACTAACTACAGCGAATACGTTGGCGACATGAACCAAATGAACTCAGATCTCGCCACGTCTCTGCCTGAGACGGTTACGCGCTACATTGAGGCATCTAACGGCTTTGATGCCAACGCCGCCGCTGCCTGCTTTGCTCCGGATGCGGTCCTCCGCGACCAAGACCAAGATTATATTGGGATCAAAGCGATCGAAACATTGATCTCTGAGAGCAGTGAGAAGTATCAACCCCACGCCACTGTGACTCGAGCGCAGAAGGACGGTGAAAAAGTAATGCTCACAGCCAAAGTCGCCGGCCAGTTTCCGGGAAGCCCGGTGGAGCTGAAGTTCGATTTCCTCCTGCGCCAAGGGAAAATCGCAAAACTTACAATTCAGTGAAGCAAGAATGCCCAACTTTCCCTGCCGGCGGCGATGAGTTCATCGGAAAGAATGTCATTGTGACCGGCGGGACGAAAGGTGCGGGAGAAGCTAACCGTCCAATTTCCGAGAACCAAACGCGTCTGCGAAAGTAAGACGCAACTATACCATCAACAGAAAAACCAAAATATGAATAAAGAATTAAATAGCAAAGTCGCCCTGGTAACAGGCGCATCAAAAGGAATTGGCGCAGGTATCGCCACAGCGCTTGGCGCCGCTGGTGCAAAAGTCGCTGTTGGCTTCGGTCGCGACAACAAGGGGGCAGAACGTGTTGCGGACGAGATCAAGGCGGCGGGCGGTCAGGCGATCCCCGTTCAGTGCGACTTGTCCAAAGCAACAGATATCGAGGCCATGATCGCAAAAGTCACCGAAACTTATGGTCCGCTCGACATCCTCGTCAACAATGCTGGAGTTTACGATTTCAAAGCGTTGTCAGAGATCGATGAAGTGCACTTTCATCACATCTTCAACACCAATGTGCTTGGTCTTTTGACGACGACCAAGGTCGCTATCGCAAATTTCAACCCCGAGGGTGGCAGCGTGATCAATATCAGTTCCCTAGCTGCTAAGGGGAATGCACCTAACAGTGCCGTATACTCCGCATCGAAGGCAGCGGTTAACGCAATTACCAAGGTGCTGGCGCTCGAACTCGCTGAACGAAAAATCAGTATAAACACCATTATGCCCGGCTATTTCGATACGGAGGGTGCCCGCGCTATTGGTGTAAAAGGCTCAGAACTGGAGGCCCAGCTTGTTGCAGCTACACCTTTTGGAAAGCGCCCGGGTCACCCTTCCGACTTGAGTCCCGTCGCTCTGTTCTTGGCCTCCAGTGCGTCGGCTTGGATGACAGGAGAGATTCTCACAGTTTCGGGGGGCATGCGTTGAGTCGCGAACAATGACCGCCGTGACTGTCAGCCTGGCCCGGTGACTCCCATCGGAGCTTCTTGGTCATGCGGAGGTGGTCGCGATTGCCTCTATTCTGGAAGTTCAACTTTCCGGCTGGTGCGCTTCTGTCATCGCATCGCTTCCACTCAAATATGCCCTGACGGGAATTATGCAGGACGCACATTGGATGTGCGTCCTGCGAGATGGGACAAGCTTCTTCCTGACTTTAGGACTGCACAATATCTCTCGCAAAATTGGAGGCTCCGAAAGAACCTCGCGCCATTTTGCCATTAGAGCCGAGGCAATAGGTCCAGAAAGATGGGCATCTCTTCCCGTCTCATCAGCGAAGGCGTCAAAGACTCCCAAACGCCGACGGTCCAAGTCTGAGGGAGAACCAAACGGTGGTGGCTTCCTCTTGATTTGCGAGAGATAGTGCACTTTTCAGGAAAGCTTCAACTTTGGCTTCCTTTCCCGGCTTGGCTGTTAGTTTGGCAAGAATTCCAACTGACACGTTTTTGTTCACTAGGGCGCCAGATCGGGCTTGTCACCTTGCGCCAAGCGCTCGGCGCATTTTTCAAGATCACTGACAAGGTAGAGCGTGCAGCGATGTGTCTTGTAGCAGGGCGCCACCCAACCGGCTTTAACCATATCCTGCAGAAGGTGCGGTGCGCCGAACAGGGCGGCGGCCGTCTCGGGTCGAACGGTGAACGGCTTGATTTGAACTGTGGCAGAATTTTTCATGCGGCCTTGAGGCGAATGAGTTTATTCCGGCTCTTAATTACGGTCTGGAGCGGACGGTCGCCCTTGGCAACGGGGGTTTCCTCGTCGACGTTCCTTTGCGCATTCATCGTTCGCCAGTAGCGATAAAGCAGGGCTGAAGCCCGGTTGATCCATTTGGCGTTGGTTCGAAGCACCTCAATTTCGACGGAACAGAAATACTTGGTCGCATTCGGAGCGGGTTGTCCGACGGGCTTGAGCAGCCCGTGAGAAACCAGAACCGTAATGTCCTTCGGCCCAAAACCGAGGAGCCATCCCGCCTCAACCACGTTGAGGCGGGCCGGCAGGACTCGGTACGTGAAGAAGGCAAGCTTGTCGGCGTTCACTTGCGACCCTCTTTCTTGAGCGGACGAGCCTTCCAAACAGCTTTGGTCTCACTGGGAGTCGAACACAGCTCCAACAACTCGGCGGCATCTTTAGGTTTAAGGAGATTATTAACCTGGCCCCGGAAGGTCTTCTTTTCCATCGGACGATATACGGTGACCTTCCGAAAGAGGGTTTTCAGTCGATCTCCCGCCAGCGAACGGATGGTGAGAAAATCCGAAGTGCAGGGATCCAGATCGGATTTGATCTTGGGATCGGGAAAGACAATGCGGCATTCGCAGCCATGGCCGTGGACGATCCACTGTTTGCCCTCGCTGTCCTTTTCCAACAAAGGAAGATGTTCGTTGGGATGTGAGTCGGCCTCCTCCTTCAGGCGACTTTTGATCTTTTTGAACTCCTCGTTAAGGAGAATGAGTTGCTGGTGAATGGCGAAGCCGCGATCAACTAAGTGAGTGATGTGCTTCCGTGACTTGGGAGTGGTGGTTTTCATGGGCCAAGTCCAACACGGCCTTTTTTTTGAAGACTTTGGCTTGCCGATATTCGCCGATGATTGACGATAATTGCCGATTTCTGACGACCAACGCCGAGCGAATTATTTTGACGGGGGCGCAAAACCGGAACAAATCGCGCGAGCGGCGACCAACGGAAGCCGCCCTCCTACCTGCGTATTGAAGCCTGGCCCCCTCTTCCTTCTGGGGCCGGGATCAATGCGCAGCACAAACATCCTCAGGAAAACGCAGGCGATGTGACGCGAGCACGCGGCGCGGCGTCTGCTCAGCTTCCTGAAGGAATTCCATCGGATTAAAGGCAACTTGTAAGCGTTACTTACAGGTTCAATTTAACTCTGCTGGCAGAGAATGTTCAGCAAAAGTCACCTTGCTTTTCTTCCATGACATGGAAGAATTACAAGGTTGTGATTCCAAGACTTTTTCAGCCTGAGTTAGCCGAGATGCTTACCCGGTTCCCCGCTGTCGCCTTGCTGGGACCGCGACAAGTGGGCAAGACGACACTCGCACTTGATCTTATTGAAGGCAGCCGAAAGGCCACCTACCTCGATTTGGAGCTACCATCCGACTTGGCCAAGCTTAGTGATGCGGAAGACTACTTTTCCCGCCATGAGGGACATTTGCTCGTCCTAGATGAAATTCAAAGGAAGCCCGATTTATTTCCGATCTTGCGCGGGGTGATCGATGCGCAAAAACGAAAGGGAAAACTGGCGGGCCAATTTCTTCTCCTGGGATCAGCTTCGCTCGATTTACTCAAACAATCCTCCGAGAGTTTGGCTGGAAGGTTGGCTTCCTTGGAATTAACTCCGCTTCTGGCCCAAGAGGTAAAAGCCGCAGGTCGAGCGATTGACCCACTTTGGATACGGGGTGGATTCCCAGATAGTTTTCTGGCGCGGGGCGACGACGCCAGTTACCAATGGCGTCTGGCGTTTATCAGAACCTACCTCGAGCGCGATATTCCCACCCTGGGGCCGCGTGTCCCGGCTGAAACGCTGCGCCGATTTTGGACCATGCTGAGTCACGCGCAAGGAACCTTGTTGAACCATTCGACTTTGGCAGGCTCGCTCGGCATCAGCGGACAAACGATCACCCGGTACTTGGACCTTCTGGTCGATCTACTTTTGGTGCGGCGTTTGCAGCCATGGAGCGGCAACACCCTCAAACGCCAAATCCGCAGTCCCAAGGTCTATGTTCGTGACTCCGGCATTGTGCATGCCCTCTTGGGATTAAAATCGGCGGATGATGTCCTCGGTCATCCGGTGGCCGGAGCCAGTTGGGAGGGCTTCGCCATCGAAAATCTTCTCGCTAGCGTGCCTGCTGGGACCGAGCCCTGTTTCTATCGTACCGCTGCCGGAGCGGAAATCGATCTGGTTCTGGAAATGGGAAAAAAGGAACGTTGGGCGGTCGAAATCAAACGAGGTTCAACTCCAAGTGTTTCGAGGGGATTCCACACGGGGTGCGCCGATCTCAAGGTCACCCGCAGGATCGTCGTCTATCCGGGCGAGGAGGCATTCAGTCTGGGACAAAATATCGAAGCCATGGGGCTTCTCCACGCCGTTTCGGAGTTAAATAAACTGCAGCGTAAGTAGCTTCCGTTATTCGAGGGCAGTTGGCCCCACGTCAAAGTCATTTACCACTTGATCCCATGTAAGACACGGGCACGTTTGGAGAATGGAAGATGGGAATATTCAATCTGCGCCGGGTGTCTACGGATTGGAGGATTGGGAAACAGACATTGCCTGGTTTTGCGCGAAGCAAACTGAGTTGATTTCGAAAGGGGAAGTGGGGTTTCCTTCGCGGTTAATTCCTCTTTATTTCCAGAACAAATACGGCGCATCCTACCTCTTCCATTTACATCGGTTGACGGCGGCCATGGCCTATTTGGAAACGCACATGGAAGAATTCGACAGGGGCGAAATTGCCATTGTGGGCAGGCAAGAAGCTGCCATTGGTCGTTCATTGATCAGAGCTCTCTACCTCGTCTACGCACGGTGTCCGGATGACCACGTCCTCGACGACTTCCCGGTGGAACTGGTGCGCGGTTTCGCGGAGAAGATGAAAACGAGCTAGAGATTTTCCAAATCTTTCGTGTTGTGTAGGAACATCACGAATGGGACTCCTTGGAGCGGCCTTTTCTCTGTCGAGTTCTGAGTTTGGTCTCGTGCCGATCACCCATTGTCCTAGGAATCATGGGCATCTCCTTCGTGAGCTGAAACTCGGGATGTAGTCGCATCCAGCGCGCAAACCATTCCGGTCGGCACTTGTTGCTGCAAAAAGGACTATCAGGTCTTGATCGCACCCGACTGACAAAATCCCTCGACACATTACAGAGGATAGCGATCTCCTCCATGGTGAATGTGTAGTACGGGTGCTCGTTGGCGATTTGGAATAATTGCTTTTCATCGTGCTGCATTAAAACATCCCTCCTTCCAAGGGTGGCCTTTGCGACCACGGATCAGGAACGACTGTGACAATGCCGAGAGCGGGTCCGGGTTGCGTTTCACGTTCATCGGGCAATGGCATGAGTTGGACAGCGGCCAACACCAGGCAGGTAATGCGCGGATAGGGAAGTGAAACCAGGAAACAAACTAGACGAGGCACGAGGCTCCTGAAGGTGAGCGACGGTGCCTTTCTCCCGGTAAGGGCGCTCGCCCTTAAGGGACGAGAGCTGCCGTTGACGTCGTTTGAGCCACGTTATACTTGCGTATAAAAACGTCAAGACGTGAAATTGGAGACTCCGACAAGTGCCCTAGCGAAAGCTAGATAGCAATGATCTCGGCTATCTTTGGGTGGTCATATTCCGCGCCTGCCACCTGAACAGTAAGATTGGGCAGGGGTGAATAGTGGGCAATGTGGTGAGTGTGACCACAATAGACATGGATCTTCTTCGCCGGAAACTTTGCGGCAGCCAGTAGAAGCGCTTGGCCTAACGCCAAGTTAACAAAATGTGGCGCATGTTCTGGGTCAGAGGGAGCATTTTGAAATAAGGAGCATTCGGGAAAGGGCGGCACATGAGTGGCGACGATGACGGTGTCAGCGGCTGCAAATGCTTTGGGCAGTATCTCCTGCATATAAGCGACTGAATCATCTCCAAGTTTTTGGAGAAGAGAGAAGGTTTCCTGGGGACTCTTTCCCATAAAATCTCCGATTAGTAGCTGATCATTGAGACAAACATTTGTTCTCGACCCTAATCCCGCCCGCCCATCGGCCCATCCGCGATGCCCGATGAGCACGGTGCTTTTGCTAAGCTGGATGATTTCGCCGGAACCAAGATGAACAAGGTTGGCGTGAAGAGCGCAAAGGTCGCTGACGGTCGCGTCAACCCAAGCAAAACTACCGTGGTAAAAATCGTGGTTTCCTAGAAGGAAATATATGGGGATTTCTAGTCGCGCCAGGATGAGAAGATGGGTCTTGATTTGCTTTGCGGTGGAAATATCACCGGTCAGCAACAGGCCATCAGCTCGCGCTTCGCGAACTTCATCAAGAAACGCCTCTGCTTTCGGACGTTTTAGGAACTCCAAGTGAATGTCGCTTAACCATGCCAATTTCATAAGATCGATGCGTGTCTATCGCGTATAAAGGCTTAGCCGTTGGCAGGTAATATCGCCTGAGGCTGACTGATCTCGCCATCTGTTTTCCCGTAATGAACAGACTGCGCTAAGCGAATAATTTTAGGAATCTCCATCGATTCCGGATTTTCGATCATCGTTCGCGTGTGCGCAACGCATTCGCGAACGACCTTGTTTTCCGACCAGTTCAAGAGGTGAGCGAGCTGCTTAATCCAAGCTCGTGACTCGGGATCAAAGCGGACATTGAGAGGGGGTACAGTTTCCATGGGAAATGTGATTTCGGTGACGGCCGAGGAAACGGACGAAGTCCGGTTCTCTGGGCACGCAGCCCAACCCGAGCGCGAGGGGCGGGACGGCAGGACGACTTTTTCCTGCCGTGCCCGCCTTTCGCGCCGGGCCTTATTACGCTGCCATGCTTTGTCCGACCCTCGGGCTGAAGTCGAGTTTGGCTTTCTCCTGGGAGATGACGCGAACAGCCGCCTTCTCACGGTAGAACGGGCTGATTTTGTCGAGCCGTTCAGCGACGCGCTGTTTCACCTCGGGTGATTGCTGCTCCAGCCATTCCTTGGCCTGGGGAGCCTGGCGGGCGACCACGCGCAGCTCGGCTTCGTGCCGAAACATCTTGGTCAACATGAAGGCGCGAATCGCGCGGTCGGGGTTCTGTTTGACCAACTGGGTGTAGTAATCGGTCAACTTAGTATTGGCCTGCATGAAGCCGTCCAAGCGACGGTCGATCTCGGGATTGATCCGCAGGATGCGCTCTTCGGAAAGAACCGGAGATTGCTCCGGGATGGGTGGAGGATTTTTGGTTTTAAGAGCCATGGTAATTTTCCTTTCGGTTGAGGGGATTAGGGAGCGGCCTCGAACTCGGGGCTGAAGACCCAAGTGTCGGCTTCGTCGGGCATGGGTGCGCCGGTGACGTTGCGCAAGGCGCGGTCGAAGTGCGCCGCGATGTCATGCGAGGTGAAACTCGCCAACATTAGCCGCATGAGGGTTTGGGCATTCGGCGCCGGGGCGACATCCTTCAGGACATCGGCCAGCTTTTCGGACGCGGTATAGTATTCCTGCGCCACCTCATCGGGCAGCGCGACAGTAATGTGCATCATGGTTATTTGTCTTTCTGATTGGTTGTGGGGTGAAGCTTCGACCAGAACCACTGACCCCAAGTTTTGGAACTCGGATTAGTGGCTACTGGCGATGGCTGAGAGGGTGAATCCGTCTGCGGCTTCGGTTGGGATGCCGGCACGGGAGGTTGAGGGGCAGGCTGGGGATCGGGCACGGGGAGTCGCAAATGGGGAGCTGCTTCCTGAAGCGACTTAATTTCCTCCGCGAGCCTTTGGTTTTGCTCATAGGTGGTTTGAAGAAGTTGGTCCTCCTGCTTGAGGCGTTGTTCGAGTTCCGCGGTGAGCGCGGTGTGTTGTTTCGCGGGATCGGCGGTTGCCATCTCGCCCGGTCCCAATGGCAGGGAAGTCGGCTCATTAGGGTCGGTATTCCAGTCGGGCGACGTTTCAGCGCGATAGACCGTGTGGCCCTCGTGCATGACATCGGGGTTGTTAGGATCTTCGTACCGGCCCACCGGATAGGCTTTCAGCTTTTCTGGCGTGCGGACGCTGGACGGGTCGGACTGGCCGTGTTTTTGCGGCAATGGACCTCCACTGACATTGAGCGTGGGAGGATTGGAGGAAGCGCAACCCATGAGGAGGAGCGCGGGGAACAGATAATGGAGTTTCATGGTTTTTGATTTTCGGGTTTGAGATCAACCAGCGACTCACCGCGTTTCGCGTGGTCGAGGTCGATGGTTTGGGTGACGTAGAGGTAAAACTGTTTTCCGGCCGGGACTCGGACGTAGAAGCCGTCCCGCTTGATCGAGTCGAGGATTTGCTGCGCGTACTGGTTGAGCACGGCGCTCGATCCCGCGAGCGCGGCGTTCTTGGGCGTGGACAACGGCGTTTGGGTGGTCTGGCCGGTCAATGCATTGGAAGAAGTCGTCGTATCTTCCAAGCCGGTCGTCGCGGCGCTCAAAAACGTGGCGGCGAAAAGTTTGATTTCGGCCCAATTGTCGGTTTTGAGAATGTCGCCTTTAAGTCCGGCAGAGCCGTCCGTAAGTTGCCATGTGCCGGTTGTTTCATTCCGCTCCATGTCGAGCGCGACGCCATGCAAGGGCAGTTCGGCCCCGTTCATCCGGTCGGTGGTCCGCCAGACCAGAATCCAGTTATTATCACTGGCGATGCGTTCGCGGGACGGATCGACCTGGGCTTTGCCGTGGACTTCCGCGCCTGCCGGGATGATGAGCTTGCCG
>Ga0068863_100006813_pt1 | contig 11201 bp, 7 predicted proteins | sample KBSSwiS62_FD_66596 | JGI IMG/M metagenome (GOLD analysis project Ga0068863, IMG submission 66596) | Switchgrass rhizosphere microbial communities from Kellogg Biological Station, Michigan, USA - KBS Switchgrass S6-2 | ecosystem: Host-associated > Plants > Roots > Rhizosphere > Soil ...
GCCCGCCGACCAGGCCATCCATCTGGATCGCTCGCGCTCGCCGTTCGAGCTCGACTTGGCGCGCCTGGTGGATTTCAAGAAGCCCAACTTCAACGGCCGCCGGGCATTGCTCGAGGAACAGAAGCGCGGCTCGCGCTACCGCTTCGTGCGCCTCGAGATCGCCGGCAACAAGGTCGCGCGCGCCGCATACATCTACAACCGGGAACGCAAGGGCAAGGTCATCGGCACGGTGACCTCCGCGGAGTGGTCGCCTTCCGCGAAGACCAATATCGCGCTGGCTTCCCTGCACATGCCGTGGGGACTTCCGGGTGACGAGCTGTGGGCCGACATCTACTACCAGCGCGAGCTGCAGTGGTCGCGTGTCACCGTTCCCTGCCGGGTCGTACCAGGCGCGTTCTTCGATCCCCCGCGGCGTCGCGCCACGCCGGCCGCCGATTTCTGATCACGTCACGCGGGGTTAAGCCCAACAGGACTAACGGGTCCGGTGTTCTATGACGTACAAGCTCACGTATTCCACGATGTTCGATCCGCCGCCCGAAATGCACACGCGTTTCGAAGCGGCGCTCGTCGAGGTGCGCGCCGGCCTTGGGCAAAGGCATTCGTTGCACATCGCGGGCGAAGACATCGACACTGGTGCCTTCAAAGATAAACGCAGCCCGATCGATCGCGACTGGTTGCTGGGCTCGTTCGCGCAAGCGAACGGGGAACACGTCGATCAGGCAATGCGCGCCGCGAGTAACGCGTTCCCGCGTTGGCGCGCGACGGCGCCGCAAGAAAGAATCCGCCTTCTGCGCCGGGTCGCGCAGATCATCGAGGAGCGCGTCTATCACATCGCCGCCGCGGTGACACTCGAGGTCGGCAAGAACCGCATGGAGGCGCTCGGCGAAGTGCAGGAGACGGCCGACTTCTTCAACGTCTATTGCGACAGCTTCGAAGCCCAGGGCGGATTCGATCACGTGCTGCCGAACGATCCGCTGACAAACGTCGTGTCTCGCAATCGCAGCGTGATGAAGCCGTACGGTGTGTGGGTGGTCATCAATCCGTTCAACTTTCCGTTCGCGCTCGCGGGCGGGCCCGTGGCCGCGGCGCTCGTCACCGGCAACACGGTGGTGCTCAAAGGCGCGAGCGAGACGCCGTGGGCCGGGCGGTTGCTGGCCGACTGCCTTCGCGATGCCGGATTGCCTCCGGGAGTTTTCAATTACCTGATGGGGCCGGGCGCCGCGATTGGCGAGGCGCTCGTGAACCATCCGCAGACCAGCGGCATCACGTTCACCGGTTCCTACGAAACGGGCATGGGCATCGTGCGCAAGCTCGCCGCCGGCCGTTATCCGAAACCCTGTATCGCCGAGATGGGCGGCAAGAATGCCTGCGTCGTCACGGCGAACGCCGATCTCGAAACGGCTGCCGCGGGCATCGTGCGCAGCGCGTTCGGCATGGGCGGACAGAAATGCTCGGCGTTGTCGCGGTTGTATGTCGAAGGGTCCGTCGCGGATGCGTTGATCCAGAAGCTCTTGCAGCGCATACAGGCGATCGGCGTGGGCGATCCGACGCGCCGGGAGAATTGGCTGGGTCCTGTAGTTAGCGAGAGCGCACATCGCAAGTTCAGCGGCTACGTCGATCGCCTGCGCAACGGCGGAGCGAAAATCATCTACGGCGGCGACGCTCTCTCGGGAGATCTTGCGCGCGGTTACTACACCCAGCCGACGCTCGCCGAGGCGGCGCCCGAGCATCCGCTGTGGCGGGAAGAAATGTTCCTGCCGATCCTGATGTTGCATCGGGTGAAGGATCTCGACGCCGGCATCAGTCATGCGAACGACTCGAATCTCGGCCTGACGGCCGGCGTGTATGGATCGCGGGAAGAGGTCACGCAGTTCCTCGATCGCATCGAAGCCGGCGTGACGTATTCGAACCGCGCCGCGGGCGCGACGACCGGCGCGTGGCCGGGTTATCAACCCTTCGGCGGCTGGAAGGGCTCGGGTAATACGGGCAAGGCAATCGCATCCTTCTATTACCTGGCGCAGTATCTGCGCGAGCAATCCCAGACGGTGGTCGAATCATGAAGTCTCCCCACATCCGCACGGCGCTGCCCGGCCCCAAGGCCGAGGCGATGCTGAAACGCTCATTGGTGAACGAGTCGCCGTCCTATCCGCGCGACTATCCATTCGTCATCTCGCACGGCAAGGGCGCCGAAGTGTGGGACGTCGACGGCAATCGTTTCCTCGACTTCATGGCCGGTATTGCTGTTTGCTCGACGGGTCATTCGCATCCGCAGGTGGTCCAGGCGATCAAGGATGCGGCGGACAAATTCCTGCACATCTCGAGCGACTACTGGCACGAAGGTCAGATCGCATTGGCCGAGAAGATCAATGCACTCGCGCCGATGCGCGAGCCCTGCTTGAGCTTCTTCTGCCAGAGCGGCACCGAATCGGTGGAAGGTGCGCTCAAGCTGGCGCGCTACGTGACCGGCCGCGGCCGTTTTATCGGGTTCCTCGGAGGCTTCCATGGCCGCACGATGGGCTCGCTCTCATTCACGTCGAGCAAATACACGCAGCAGAAAGGCTTCTTCCCGACGATGCCGGGTGTCACGCACGTTCCCTATCCGAACAACTATCGCCCGCTCTTGGCGGGTGACGATCAGGGCGCGGCGGTGCTCAACTACATCGAGAACGTGTTGTTCAAATCGAACGTACCGGCGAGCGAAGTCGCGGCCGTGGTGATCGAGCCTATCCAGGGCGAGGGCGGCTATCTCGTCCCGCCCGATGGCTTCCTGCAGGGCCTGCGTGCACTGTGTGATCGCCACGGCATTCTGCTGATCTTCGACGAAGTGCAGTCCGGCGTCGGCCGCAGCGGCAAGATGTTCGCCGCGGAGCACTTCGGCGTCGCGCCCGACATCATGACGCTCGCCAAAGGCTTGGGCTCGGGTCTCCCGATCGGCATGGTTGTCGCAAAGAAAACAATAATGGAGAAGTGGCAGCGCGGCGCGCACGGCAATACGTTCGGCGGCAATCCCCTGTGCTGCGCGGCTGCGCTGGCGACTGTCGACCTGGTCCAGCGCGAATACGCCGCCAATGCCGCGCGCACCGGCGAGTATTTCATCAGCAAGCTGCGCGAGCTGAAGCTGCGCTACGACTGCATCGGCGACGTGCGCGGCAAGGGGCTCATGCTCGGCATGGAGCTGGTGGAGAATCGCTCCACCAAGACCCCGGCGGCCGAACTGTGCGATCGACTGATCACTCGCGCTTACTACAACGGCTTGCTGTTACTGATGTGCGGGCAGAGCACAATCCGCTTCATGCCGCCGCTGATGATCACGAACGCGGATGTCGACGAGGCGTTGACGATTCTCACCGCGAGCCTCGATGAGGTGCTGGCCAATGACAAGAAAGATTCCAGCGCTGCTGGGCCTTCTGCTGACACTGGGCGTCGCTGACGCTGCACTCGCCGCACGCGGCCCGGTCCTCCGGCAGGTCGAGCTCCCGCACTCTTATTATTGGCGGGAGATGTTCCTGCCGCAGCTCACGAGCGGCCCTTCCAGCGTGGCGTTCTCGCCGGACGGGCAGAGCGTCGTGTACAGCATGGGCGGTTCGCTGTGGCTGCAGGCGATCGATGGAGATTCGGCTGACGAGCTGACCGCAGGTCCAGGCTACGACTATCAGCCCGACTTCTCGCCCGATGGCCGCTTCATCGTGTTCGCGAGACATCACGCCGACGCGATCGAACTGTGGCGACTCGATCTGACTACTCGCAAGACGCAGCAGCTCACGCACTCGGGCGCCGTGCAGGTTCAGCCGCGGTATTCACCAGATGGCGGCCGTCTCGCGTTCGTATCCACCGCGGGCACCGGGCACTTCAATCTCTACGTCTCCGATCTAACTACAGCAGGACTGGGAGCTCCGCGCGCCGTCATCGCGCCCCACGAGAGCTCGATCCCGCGTTACTACTACTCGACGCACGATCACACGATCAATCCGTCGTGGACGCCGGATGGCAAGAGCCTGGTGTTCGTGTCCAATCGCGAGGTGGCCTACGGTTCGGGAAACATCTGCAGTATCGCGCTCGAAGCGGGCGGGGCGCCTTCATGTTTCATCGACGAGGAGACGAGTTGGCGTGCGAATCCGGAAGTGGCGCCCGATGGAAAACGTGTGTTGTACAGCAGCTATCAGGGCCGGCAATGGCATCAGCTGTGGGTGACGACACTCAAGGGCGAAGCCCAGTTGCCGCTGACATTCGGTGAGTTCGACATCACGCAGGCGCGCTGGTCGCCCGACGGCCGCCGCGTCGCGTACATCAGCAACGAATCGGGCAACGTCGCGCTGTGGATTCGCGAGTTCTCGGGCGGAGCGCGAAAGCGGATTCAGCCCAAGACGTTGGTCTACGCGCGACCGATGGCGCCGCTGACGATCACGCTCACCGACGAGCAGGGAAAGCCGATCTCCGGGCGGGTCAGCGTTCGAGGCAGCGATGCCCGCGCGTACGCGCCCGGTGATGCGTGGGTAAGTGCGGACGACGGCTTCGATCCGGCAACTCAAGTGGAGGAGACGCGGTATTTCGACTGTCATGCCGAGTGTGTCGTGACCGTGCCGCTCGGCGAAGCGAAGATCACGGCGTGGCGCGGACTGCGTTACGCAGCGGCGCAACGCTCCGTCGATGTGAAGCAGAAGCTGGGTGCGAAGGCGGAGGCTGGCTTCCAGCGGCTTTCGCTGCCGTCTTGGGCGCCGGCGAGCGTCTCCGCCGACCTGCACGTGCACATGAACTATGGCGGTCATTACCGAAGTACGTTGCAGACGCTGGCCGCGCAGGCGCGCGCCGAGGATCTGGACGTCATCTACAACACCATCGTGAACAAGGAACAGCGCATTCCGGACATCTCGTACGCCGGCGGCGGCGCTACACACGACGGTGGCGTGACGATCTTCCAGGCGCAGGAAAATCACACAAGTTATTGGGGGCATCTCGGCTTGCTGGATCTCAGCGATCACTTCCTTACGCCTGACTTCAGCGCCTATCAACAAAGCGCGCTCGCATCGCCGTATCCCCACAACGGCGCGGTCGCCGACCTCGCGCATGCACAAGGCGCGCTCGTCGGCTACGTGCATCCGTTCGATTGGGAAATAGTGCCTGAGAAAGAAAAGTCTCTGACGAACGCGTTGCCGGTTGATGTCGCGCTCGGCAAGGTGGACTACATCGAAGTGGTCGGGTTCTCGGATCACAAAGCGACGGCTCAGGTCTGGCATCGACTGTTGAACCTGGGGTTCCGCCTGTCGGCCGGCGCAGGTACCGATGCGATGGCTAACTATGCTTCCTTGCGTGGACCGGTCGGAATGAATCGTGTGTTCCTGCAGACCGGCGGCGACACGAGCGCGACGGCCTTGCACGAGGCGTTGCGCGAGGGAAACACCTCCGCGAGCAACGGGCCGCTGCTGGCGCTGCAGGTCGATGGACGAAATCCCGGCGACACGATCGAGCTTGACTCGACACGCAAGTTGAAATTCCGCGCGGCCATGCGCTCGCTCGCGCCGCTCGATCACGTCGAGGTGCTGTACAACGGCCGCATCGTCGCACGCCATGGAAACAAGGATGCGACGAGTGCCGATCTCACTGGCGTTATTCCCGTGACGACGAGCGGCTGGATTCTGCTGCGCGCCTGGAACGACGAGTCCAATCCGCTGATCTTCGACATTTATCCGTACGCCAGCACGAGCGCTATCTACGTGTCGGTCAACGGGCAATCTGCCAGGTCCCCTGAGGATGCAAAGTACTTCCTGCGCTGGATCGACCGGATCATTGCCTCGGCCGACGCTCGCTCGGACTACATCGACGCGAAAGAGAAGAAGGACACGATGGACTACCTGCGCGCGGGTCGCGCGGTGTTCGAGAAGAAGGCAGGGCGCTGAGAGACTATCGTGCGATCACCTTGTGCTCCTTCAGCACCTTGATCAGCGCCAGATGATCGATCGCCGCTGCCTTGTGGCCTTCGAAGCCGGTCATTGGTTCAGCGGCGAACATCGCGTTGATGATGCTCTCCTCAACGGCCCGCACCGTCGCGAGGAACAGCGGATCGAGCTGATCGTTGCCGAGCGCGGTCAAGGACGATATCGCCACCGGGCTCGCCTCGTTCGCGGTAGAGAACGCGATGAAGATGTCGCCGGAGCCATTGCCCGAATAACTGCCGTTGCGTGCGAGGCCGAGCGATGCGCGTCTCGACATGCGTTTCAGTTGGTTAGGCAGCAGCGGCGCGTCAGTGGCAATGACGATGATGATGGAGCCGTCGTCCTTCGCCTCCGGATACTGAAGGTCGTTCCGCAACACTTTGCCGACTGCTACACCTGCGATGCGTAGCTCGCTGCGCACGCCGTAGTTAGCCTGCACGAGCACGCCGACCCGATATTCGCGCCCGTCGATCTTCACCACGCGCGAGCTCGTGCCGGTGCCGCATTTGAACTCGTGACAGATCATGCCCGTGCCGCCGCCGACGTTGCCCTCGGCGATCGCGCCACCGTGCGCGCTCTCGAGCGCGGCGAACACATGTTCGGGCTTCACGTGGAAACCGTTGATGTCGTTCAGATCGCCGTCCCAGGTTTCAGCGACGACCGGGAGCGACCACCAGTAGCCGGAAGCGTCCGCGCCTCCCTGACGAATGCGCCACGCAATCACGGCGTCGCGCACGATGCCGACGCTGTGCGTGTTCGTGATCATCACCGGACCTTCGAGCAGACCGGATTCTTCGATCCAGTGCGTTCCGGTCATCTCGCCATTGCCATTCAGGCTGAACACGCCAGCGAACACCGGCTTGTTCCGGGTGTCTGGGCCGCGAGGCAGAATCGCCGTCACGCCGGTGCGAACTGCGTGCTCGCCATCGCCTTCGATCAGCGTGCTGTAGCCGACTGTCACACCTTCAATGTCGGTGATCGCATTGAAGCGACCCGGCGTTCCATCGAATGGGATGCCAAGCGAGCGGGCGCGAGCGCTGTCCGCGAACGCCGTTGAACACATCGCGCAGCCGAACAAGGCGACGACGATGGACCCGCAAACTCGCTCTAACATGTACACGGGCGTTCTCCCTTTCTTCATCACCATCATGACGTGAGCTCCGTCTCGCGCGCTAGACTCCCGTCATGAGCGAATCGAAAGCCTCGCGCGGCCTCGGCTTCTGGATGTGCCTGGCGCTGGTCATCGGCAACATGATCGGGTCGGGCGTGTTCCTGCTGCCGGCATCGCTGGGGCCCTACGGCGTGAACAGCATCTTCGGCTGGCTGGTCACCGCGGCTGGCAGCGTCCTGCTCGCTTTCGTCTTTGCCCGACTGGCCCGCTCCTATCCGGACGCCGCCGGACCTTACGTGTATCCACGCAAAGCATTCGGCGAAGCAGCCGGATTTCTCACGGCCTGGGGCTACTGGATGGCAGTCTGGATCGGCAACGCCGCCATCGTGACCGGCACGGTCGCGTACCTGGCCGACATCGTTCCGGCGATCAAGCAGGTCGTCGGAGGACCGGCGATCGTCTCGTGCGCAATCATCTGGATACTGACTTACCTGAACTGGCGCGGCGTGCGCCAGATGGGTGTCGTCCAGATCGTCACCACCGTGCTCAAGGTAATGCCTCTGCTCGCGATGGTCGTGCTCGCGATCGTGCTCTTGGCCAAGGGCGACACGTCGGTCGTTCGCGTCGATCCGCAGCCGCTGAGCCTCGCCGCGGTGACGGCATCCGCGACGCTGACGCTGTGGGCGTTCCTCGGACTCGAGTCGGCGACGGTTCCGGCAGGGAGTGTGATCGATCCCGAGAAAACGATACCGCGCGCGACGCTCTGGGGCACCGCGATCACCACGGCGCTCTACATCCTCGCTTGTTCGACGGTCGTGCTGCTGCTACCCACCGCCCAGCTCGCGCAATCGACAGCGCCGTTCGCCGACGTCGTGCGAATGTTCTGGGGCGGCAATGCCGCGACATTGTTCGCGCTGTTCGCATTCATCAGTGGCTTCGGCGCGCTGAACGGATGGATCCTGATCCACGGCGAAATGCCGGCCGCGCTGGCACGTGCGGGTGTCTTCCCCAAAATCTTCGCGCGGCAGTCGAAGTACCAGACCCCCGGCACGGCGCTGTTCATCACCAGCGGCCTGCTCACGATAGTGGTGCTGTTCAACTACAGCAACTCGATGGTCGTGGTGTTCACAAAGATGTTGCTCATCGCCACACTCGCGACGCTCGTGACCTACCTGTGCTGCTCGGTGGCGGCGCTGAAGCTCGCCTGGGCTGGCGATCTCGGCGTCAAGGGAAGGAGTCTCGGCGCGCTGTCCACGATCGCGACCTTCGGCGCGATCTACTCGATCTGGACGATCATCGGCGCCGGCACGGAGGCGATCTACTGGGGCATCGGCCTGATGCTCGTCGGCGTGCCCGTGTATGTAGTCATGAAAAAGCTGCGTCGCGACGACTGAGTCAGGACGTCACGTGACACAACGAATATTGTGAAGAGCCACTGCGCCCGACCAGGCTCCCAACTATGTGCCATACCGAACAGAGCAGCGGCGGCCGGGATGGGAGCATCGACTCCCACCCCTGCCCAGAGGCATCCATGAATCTTCATCTCACGATAGGCCCGCTCATTTCACTCATCGCGGGCATCCTGATCCTCATCGTGCCGCGGCTGCTCAACTACATTGTCGCGATCTACCTCATCGCCATGGGCTTGATCGGACTCTTCGGCACCGGCGCGTTTCGCTGAGAAAACCTGCCAAGGCGAATTTACATAGTGCGGTTCTGCCCGAGATCTTCAGTTCGGTCGGGCCCTGCCGATAACCATCAACCATGATTGCCACTATCCGTTCCGGGATCGGCTCTCTTGTGGATCAATGGTTCCGCGGTTCCCGTGTACGAATGGGCCCGATGCTGACCAACGATCAGCAGGGATGCCGGGACCAGCTTCGCCCGATGGGTTTCGCCGACGATTCCCCAGGTACGGGTGCGCATGCGGATATCGCAATGCGCCGATTCATGGCCCACACGCTTGATGTGAGTCTCGGCGATTTGCGCAACGACGCAACTCCATCGGAGCTGGTCGCGCTCGAGCCGGCTACGCGCGTGCTCGGTGACCTGGAGCTCCAGGCGAAATACCTTCCTCGCCGGCCGTCGCTATTGCCTCGGCTCATGACAGCCATCAACAACGACTCGAACTCGATGCGCGAGATGGCGAAGATCATTGGCGAAGACGGCACGCTCCTCGGAGGTCTGCTGAAGCTGTCAAACAGCGCCTTTTACGGGGTGCGCCGGCACAAGCCGATCGAGAGTCTGGAGAAGGCGGTGGCGCTGGTGGGAAAGGACGGGCTGCGCTCGCTGGTGGCCACGGCTCTTTTGCACCCGGTCATGACTGGGACGCGAGGACCCTTCTCATCGTTCGCCGAAGCGACGTGGGAGCACAGCCAGTACGCAGCCAGCTGCGCCGAACTGCATGCGGTTCATATCGAGGGCGCCGATGCTTTCAGCGCGCGGCTCCTGGTGTTGCTGCGCGGCCTCGCGAGCAACGCCGTGTTCCGTATCGCGCGCGAGCATTGCCTGGCCGAAAATGACATACCGCCGGCGGCCATGGCCAAACTACTCGACGAGTGGGTGCCGCCTATGGCGCTGCGCATTGCCGAGAACTGGCAGCTGCCCAGGGATCAGTGCAATGTACTCTCGGCTCCGGCCGAGACGGGCCTGGCGCGCTCGCTGCGCTTCGGGCAACTGGCGGGCGCGCTGCTCGTCCTGGTGAATCGCGGGCACATTCGAGAGATCTCGGCGCGCGCAATCGTACTCACCGACGATCACCGTCGCGCACAAGTGGGTCGATTGTGGTCGCGTCTCGCGATCATGCACCTCACTGCGACGCCCTGATCCGCCCTGCGTCAGTAGCGGCGGGGGCGAGTAGCGCCCGGCCCGGCCAAATGTCACAGACTCTTCTGAATAGACAGAAGCAGATGTGGCATCTTATTCGCCACCGCTAACTCCAAACAAAACCGCGGCTCGATAGAAGGGAAAACACACATGAAGAATCTCGTGGCACGGGGCCTCGTCGGCTGCCTGTGTGTCTTTGGAACCGGTCTCGCAGACGCTGGTATCAACAGCTGGACCACCACCGGACCCCAGGGTGGCAACTTTGCTGACATGGAGCGCAGTACAACGGTGCCGGGAACCGTCTATGCGACCCTCGGCCACAGTTTTTACCGCTCGCTCGACGGCGGGCGCACCTGGAGTGGCGCCAACACGCTGCCGGGCTGGACTGAGGACATCGCGGTCGATCCCACTGATGGCCGGCGAGTCTATGTCGTGGTCGCCGACAAGGGCGTGTTCCGCAGCGAAGACGCCGGCAAGACCTTCGTACAGGTCGCGAGTTCGTTCTCCGCCTGGGGCGTGGCGGTGGGCGGTACCGATGGCGCCACCGTCTATTACTCCGGCCAGAACGTGTTCGCGCGCAGCACCGATCGCGGCAACACCTGGACCACACAGAGCGCGCCCTTCAACGCCGCGACCACTCTGCTGGTCGATCGCGTCAACCCCGACCTCATCACCGCGAACTTCCAGCTCAACATCGGACTCAGCACCGATGGCGGCGTCACATGGACCTATATCCCGTCGCCAGTCGGCGCCTGGATTTACGCGATGTATCGCGTGTCCGCCACGGAACTCATTGTCGGGACCACCAGCGGACTGCATCGTTCGATCGACAACGGCGCCACATTCTCGTGGGTTGGGTTTGGCTCGATCACGCACATCGATGCGAATCCCGCGAACCCGACGACGCTGCTTGCTTCCACCGGATATCACTCGCTGCCGTATCGCAGCGTCGACGGGGGCGCGACCTGGCAGACGTTCGGCACTGCGCCGCCCACCTGGTACGTGAAACGCATGTTGTTCGGCGCGGGCGAACGCCTGATCGCGGGCAGCGATGAAGGCGTGTTCCTGTCGAGCGACGCGGGCAGTGCCTGGGCAGCATCGCCGCGCGGTCCTGCGGCTTCCGGGCCCTATCCATTCGCTGCGGGCGCGACGGCTGATTCACCGATCTACGCCTCCGTCGGACCTTACGGCCTCTATGCCTCGTACAACGACGGGCCGTGGATTCAACGCGTCGGTCCGCAAAGCTTCAGCGGAACGGTGAGCCTCGCCGTCAAACCCGACCAGCCGAAATGGGTGTACATGTCCCCCGCGCAGATCGGCATCCAGCGCTCGAT
>Ga0068863_100006815_pt1 | contig 11200 bp, 9 predicted proteins | sample KBSSwiS62_FD_66596 | JGI IMG/M metagenome (GOLD analysis project Ga0068863, IMG submission 66596) | Switchgrass rhizosphere microbial communities from Kellogg Biological Station, Michigan, USA - KBS Switchgrass S6-2 | ecosystem: Host-associated > Plants > Roots > Rhizosphere > Soil ...
ATCTTTGCCCAGGATGAGACTGGTCGTGGCAATGGCGCCGGCATTCACTAATGGATTACCGGTGTGCGTTGGCATCTCAACCACGGCAGTCACCGAATTAAAGGCTCTGCCAGTCGGCTCGCTGCCGATACGATCAAAAACCCGATCGGCTCCGAGCTCCTCCATGGCGAGGGCCAGCGTATAGACTTTGGAAATTGATTGGATCGAGAAGGCGTAGTTCGTCTCACCGATTGAGAAGACCTGGTTGTCCGTACTCACAACGGCGACCCCGAACATCTTTGAATCCACCTGCGCGAGAAATGGAATGTAGTCCGCGTTCTTGCCGCTGGTGTTGCTTTGGAACTTGTCGTAAGCCTCGCGCACAACGGCCTCGACCTGCGCTTTAGTTGGGGCGACAGGACTAGCCTTCTGACCCAGAGACGACAGTGGTGTTGACACGAATGTGATGACGACAAAAGTCGCCACCAACATTCGTGTTTGCATTTTCCCCATCATGAGTCTTTCTCCTCTTTAACGATCACAAAAAATCTGTAGTCGTCACAGTTCAAAACTTGAACTCTTTAGAGAAGTTGTACTTGAACGAGAACTGTAGGTGAACGTCTTCAGACGAGAAGCCGTCAAGGAAGTTGTCCCGTCTACCCCAGATGATCTCGCTGCCAATCATTACGTTTTGGACCGGGTACCATAAAAAGTTTCCTGAAGCGTAATGACCGCGTCGAAACGCATCCGGTGTCTGTCCTTCAGAGTTTGAGATGTCCAGCATTGAGTAGCCGACCGAGCTGGAGAAATGCTCGTTCCACTTGTGGTCGAGATAAGCCATAAAGGCGGTCACCGGTAACGCGACGCCTTTGATTGGAACTCGCGGATTCGACGAGTGAGTTAAGGCGATACCGACGTCGACCGGAGCATCGTTCATGTAGTTCTGGATGCCATGGCCATAAGTAAACGAGAACTTGCCGACGTCATTCTTCCCAAAATTCAGACCTGTGTTGAGACTGAAGCCGGCGCCTGTCGCGCTACCGCTCAGGTCGAAGTTGTCAGCAACGTTGTCCTCCCATTTGATATATCGCAGTACGCCGGAAGCTTGGAAGTGGCCCCAACCGCGGTCGAACCTTACGTTCCCGGTGAGATCAGGAGCCGGAAATCTTGCCTTCACGCCCTGTAACTCGATGCGGTCGCCAACTTGTCCCAGGTCTGCGCTTGCGCCCGGACGCTCCAGGCCAATCGTTACTGAATTCTTTCCCTTAATCGGCATCCAGCGAAACTGAACATTGCGAAACCAGGGAATTCCGTTTGGCCCCCAGTACTCGTTGGTGTTCGGGAAAACATCCGGATCGACAAACACACTCCAATTCTGGCCGGCGCCGAAGTGGCCCATTTCTCCGTAAGCATGGCGCAATCGGAAAATTGTTTGGCCAGCCTGCGCACCGGTGCCGAAGAGTTCGAATTCAAATATGGTCTTGAGCTCACCGTACTTGGTTGGAGTGGACGACTTAACACCAAAGCGAGTTTGCCTGACGCTCTCATAAAAATTTCCGCTAGGCGGGAACTGGTTCCCGAAAGCCGGCAGCTTGACCGGGCGAACCGTGTCAAACCAATTCGGATCAGCTTGTTTGAACTGGTAGCCCGCATCGAACATCGCAAATCCATAGATCTGAAAACTGCTTTCACCAGTTGCGTCTTGAGGCTTCGGAGCAGCGTCTGCGGCGGCCGCTACAGGAGCTGAATCCGAATATGTCGCCTGCACGATTGCTGGAGTTGGAGTCTGCTTCTTGGTGTCTTCAATTGCAGTGATTTGCCCTTTTAGTTCAACCACTGTCTGCTCGAGCTGTTGCAGGCGCTGCTTGAGTTGTTCAACCTCCGAAACGGTTGATACGGGCTTTGTGGCTTCAGGGGTTTGCGCAAGAATGAAGCTACTCTGAAAAATAATCAGTGCCCCCAGGGCGAACTTAAAACCTGCGAATTTCTTCCAGCCTGATAGACGCTTCGTGGTCATGCGTTCCTCCTTCGACAACTAACAATGATGGGTTTGGGCAGGAGTTCCCGTTTTGTTGGAATGTAGAAGAGGCTTTGACCTTAGATAACTAGCAAAACTTACAGGTATGCATTTTTGAAGCTGCAAAGCTCCGGTGAGGGGAATGCAGGTATTGGTCGCAACCACAGGGATTAGAAACACTCTTCAACGGGCACTGTGTCGGACGAATTTAGGCCTAACCTGTTAGAAGTAACAGGTTCGAGTGCCACCCCTTAGCGAATAAACTTAGGACTCAAGTTAAGCCCCCCTATTAATCTCCAGATAGTCCATGAGTCCAACATGAATCCGGCTCACAACTACACCCCTTTGCATAGTCAGAAACCGATCCCCGAAAGGTGCGCGCTATCGTTGGTGCCATCCGATCACGAGTTAACCCAGTCGATCGGACGGGGAAATACTTCGAGCATCGGCGCACTTTACGAACGCCATAGATCCAAGGTCTATTCTCTATGCTTAAGAATGACGGGCAACACAGCGGAGGCTGAGGATCTGACACAGGAAGTTTTTATCCAACTCCTGGTCAAGGCGGGATCATTTCGCGGTGAAAGTCAGTTTACGACCTGGCTCTATCGATTCACGATCAATCAGGTTTTGATGTATTTCCGTCGCACTACTCGCAGGCTAGAAAGAACTCCGAATCTTTTTGTTGACCTGGAGACATCGCCATTCGTTAGATACTCGTTAAACTCAAAGCTGATGGACGGAATTGCGTTGGACGCGGCTGTGGCCAAATTACCTTACGGTGCCCGCTCAGTTTTTCTGAAGTTTGACGTGGAAGGTTACAGCCATAATGAGATCGCCCAAATCTTTGGCTGTTCCGTCGGCAACTCTAAATCACAACTTCACAAGGCGCGGAAAAAACTGAGGAGCCTATTGACGCTGAAGAGGTCGGCAGCGGTCGTGTAGTAAACCGCCTGATCAAGTTCGTTGCAAACGAGCAGGAGCGAAACAACTGCACGGAAGAGTGCACTCTTGGTCCAGAATGCAACGTACGCTCTCTTTCAATGCTTGTCGCTTCGCTCCTCGTTCTGCACTAGCCCAATAAATCGATTACCACTTTTTAAGTCCCATCATCCGGATGGGTTCGATGCCATAAGTTTCGACGTCTATGTTCTTACCACCTAATACTTTGATCTTCGCAGCATAGATGAGGGTACCAGTTCCTTCTTCCTTACCTTTGCTATTCCTCTTCAGATCGAGCTGCAGAATTCCAAACGGATAATCCCTGGACCGATTAGAGACATAAGCCTCCAGAAAACCAACGGGACGATCGCCAACTGCATAGATTCGTCTTCCACCTTCAATCTTATGCGAACGAACCAACTTGAAATCGTAAAAACCGACGCGACCAGTAATGTTGATCTTCCCTCTCGATTTTGCGTTTTCGAGAAGTTTTAGCAAAGCATCAGGACCCTCCGAGGTCAGGGCCTTAGCCATGGTCCTAGCCTCTGCGTCACTCGTGTAACTGTTTAGGCGTATGTCGACATTCGCGGACGAGCCGGCGCCAACCATTCGCATACCGGCACCTGACGGCAGATATGCAAGGGCGTAAAAGTGTTCCTTCTTTGGTTGTCTTTCTTTAAAGTCGTTGTCTTCCTGCGCGGGGACGATCGTTGCGATCGTTGACGTTCCCAAAGCGCAGATAGCCAATAGACAGAACGCCACAAAGATTGCTGCTTTCATGCTTTCCTCCTTCAAAATGGACAACCGGCAGAAGACTCACGATTACCGAAACTCGGCTTCAATTTACTTTGCGGGGGGCGGATACTTCTTAAACAATTTGGCCATCGCCTTGTTGATATTTTTGTGGACCTTCTCCGGATCTTTTCCTGATCCTAACGTCTTGCTCGCTTCACCGCGCCAAACCTGTTTTTTAATAACTACATCATAGAGGTCACAATTGAGCGTTCCGATATTGATCGTCTTGCTCGTCGTTGTGGTGGTAGACATACCTCCCCAGCCACCCCAACCGCCCCAGCCCCAATAATCACCGCCACTGCTGTAAGAGTTCCACTGTTTTTCCTGATTGATGGCCACCTGGTAGATGACGTATAGGTCAGGACGGTCTTCGGTTTTGGACAATCCTTTCAACGCCAACTGCGAATCAATTGCTTGCATGATCTGCTCATCGAGAATTGAGTTTGGATACTGAGCATTGGAAACCTTGACCCACTTGTAAGTTTTATACTTTGAGAAATCGGTGCCTCGAAGATAGTTGTATTTAATGTCCTGGGCTGAGGCAGTAGCACCTAAGACAAAGAGTAGTGATGCTAAGCAAGCAACCCTGGTGAACCGTTGGGTCTCGATCATCTCACACACCATCCTTCCAGCAAGCTCCAACTTGGAATGATTCTAGATGCATGGGGAAATGAAGGTACTGTCAGTTTTTACAGGCAAGGGAGAGTATTGGGTCGATTGTCTTTCCGACTGCCGATGTCCGATAAGCTTAGAGCCTCTCGCGAAACTCTCATTCTCCCCAAGCTTCAGCTTGGGGTGACAGTAGGGGTCCAATTTTGCGGAACCGTTTTAACGGTTTACGAGTTTTGAACCAATCGAGCTAGACAGCAAAGTTATATTGAGTCCGGATCATACACTCCGGGTAAACCGTTGAAACGGTTCCTGCGTACTAAGCGCCGCCATAACCCCAAGCTGAAGCTTGGGGAGAATGAGAGCGTTCCACTGACTCCCGCATATTGATCTGATAACGACTCCTGACTTTTGCATGTGACCCTTTAGCTTGTCGTTGAGCAGCGATTAAGGCTACTTCGGCAAGTCAGCGACAAGCTAAAGCTTATCGAACATCGGCAATCGGCAATGGTCTAACCTGCACTAATTGACAGTAGCCCCACCTTTACCTTGGTCCCATGATTCCCGGAGCAGATCAGTTTGGAGGTCAAGGAATGCTTAACACGGGTGTTATCAAACAACTCTGCGGCTTTAGCCTAATAGTGCTAGCTAGCTTCCTGAGTGCAAAAACAACACTAGCTCAGAATGCTGGCGATGTGGTCGTACTTAAGAATGGCGACCGCCTCACCGGAGAAATAATGGGGATGCAAAGTGGAGAACTTAAGTTCCTCGCTCCTTACATGGCTGAAACGGCAAGACTTGATTGGACCCAAGTTGAACGACTGGAAAGTAAATCAACGTTCATGATCTTCACCGTCGATGGAAAACTCTTTACCAATGTACTAAAGGTCCTGCCAACAAACTCAAGTGACGTTGACAACTTTGTCATCGGCCCTGAACACCAGGCACTCAGGGTCAAACAGCTGGCAGTACTTCGAATAGTCCCGGCCAACAAGAACTTCTGGAAAAGACTCGAAGGCTCAGTTAACTTTGGATTCAGTTTTACGAGTGGCAACGACCAATATCAGACCGATCTTGTCGCAACAACCACCTACCGAACTGGCCTTAACGCCTATACGGCCTCAATTGATTCCACTTTCAGCGGACAGACTAAGGGCACCAGCGCGAGACACAATCAGTTTGCATTCGATTACAAAAGACAGTTGACGCCGCAATGGTACGCTGGCGGGCTAATTGCTTTTCTCCACAGTGACCAGCAACAGCTCTCGTTGCGTACCTCCGTTGGAGGTTTAATCGGTCGCAGCCTAAAACAGACGGAGCGTACTCGTTTCTCAGTGTTTGGCGGGATAGTCGGTAACCGCGAAAAGTATTCAGCGAGTTCTAATCAACCCCAAACTACCAATGCGGAGGCCCTGGCGGGCATGGACTTTGCGAGTTTCCGCTTCAACCGAACTGACCTCAGGTCTCGTGTCGACGTATTTCCGAGCCTCACAACACCGGGTCGAATCAGAGTGCAAGCTACTTCGGATCTTCGAATAAGACTTGCTAAAGACTTCTGGTGGGGTTTTCACGTGTATGAGAGCTTCGATAGCAAGTCGCCAGTGAGAGCAGAAAAAAATGACCTTGGCATCAGCGCTACGTTAGGGTGGAGATTTTGAGCCGGTTCGAATTGACGACGGAACGCAGTCAAACAGGGCCGTACCATCGCGGTGTTGTTGCCAATTAAAGTGGTTGGGACCTGCTTCGCCCCTGTAAGTTTTGCTAGTAGGTTAAGTATCCATCGACCAATAGAATCAACGCCGACGCAGCAATCGACACTCGCCATTAGGTTCTGAAGGGCATGGAAATGAACAGAGGTGATGAACGTGGTCAAGCAGTGCCCGAGCAATTAGTGAGCGAAGAAGCGACCGGTGCATGGACATCCATGGATGTGGATCTCAGTGCGATTTCGCATCCAGGTCTCGTCAAAGAAGCTAATGAAGACAGCTATCTAGTCATACGCTTCGGTCGAACACTGGAGAGCGTATCAACGAACCTTGATGAGAGCTTGCTCGAACAGAGTTACAGCTTCACCGGTTATGGTGTGTTTGTAGCTGATGGAATGGCGGCCATGACTTCCGGAGATTTGTCGAGCCGGAAGGCACTCGCCCACCTGGTAGACCTTATCCTAAACACCTCAGATTGGACGCTGGCGCTTACTCAGGAAAGGGATGTCCAAACAGTTCTGAAGCGAATGACCCAACGCTTCTTGCAAATTGATGAGATCTTGCGCGAAGAAGCGAAACGAAATCCGGCACTTGCGGGTATGGGAACCACGTTAACCGTCGCAGGATTAGTTGGAAGTGACTTGGTAATCGGCCACGTAGGAGACTCGCGCGCTTATCTTCTTCGGGGAACGGAACTGCAACAGTTAACAACAGATCATACTCTCGCCCAGGCGTTGATTGATGCGGGCGTTGCGAACCGTGACGACCCGGCGACAAGATCAATGCGTCACGTTTTGACTGCCGCGATCGGATCGATGGGTGAACAGATCCACCCCCAGATCGAATCCTTCAAACTGGAAACGGGTGATCGAATCTTACTCTGCTCGGATGGACTCACCGAGATGGTTAACGATAAGACTATTACCCAGGTCTTGAGTGAGACCACTTCATCGCGAAACGCTTGTCAAACTCTCATTGACTTAGCGCTAGAAGCAGGCGGAGTCGACAACGTCACAGTCGTAGTTGCCCTGCTCTAACCTTCCACAATCTCGTGCTGGCAAATGTGCTATAGCAGAAATACCACCCACGGCAGTGGGTAGATACTTCAAGTCCAACCTAAAAGAGTTCGATAAAGAAATTCGGCGCTCTGCGCGGAGGTTGTTGAGGCCTGTTGGAGCCTGTGTTGTCCGCGCTAGTAGTATTGGGAAGTCGTTCCGTTGGCGAGTAGGTTGGACTTGAACAATCCACCGACTGCCGTCAGTGGCATTACATTTCAAACTCTGGCCGCTCTCGTAGGTCGAACTTGAAGCATCCACCCACTACCGTGGATGGGATTCTGAAGTTCTTGTGCAAACGCTCCTATTTAGTTACGAACAACTACACAAAGACTCTTGATCCTATCTTCGCCTGCTGCAGGTCATTGGCTTCGTTGTGCTGGATAAGAATCTCCCATCACTCAGAATCCTGCCCCTTTTTGCACGCAACCATACTGTAAGAATTGACAGTGGCGAGGCCGCTAAATGACCTCTAGTCTCTCTGCATGCTGGTAATAGAAGTCAGTCCTTAGGGCTGGCAAACGCAGTCCCTGCTGTGTGAGGTGTTACGGCGTTGCTCCAAAAAAGAGAAGGCTGACTATTACATTGATTGAAATTGCAAAGGAGAAGAGAAATGTTAATTAGCAACACGATATCGTTGCGATTCGTGACAGTCGCCTTCGTGCTCCTATCGGCGGGCGCTGGAAGTGCGTTCGCCAACGGATACATGGTGGCACATAACCGACAACCTGTAGTGCGTGTAGCACCCCAGGAAGAGGTAAAGAAGTTTAAGGGAGTTGTCGTGAAGCGTGAACCAGATTCATTCACGATGGCAGAGACAACTGGTGGCTCTACCACCACAGTTCTCCTTACCGAAAACACCGAAGTAAAGAGTCACAAAAAAGGTGTCTTTCGAGGTTCCAAGGAGTATGCCGCAGGTTATATTCTTCGCGGTCTGCGTCTCGAAGTCGATGGCACGAGGAATAGCGACGGCGCGATTGTCGCCGACAAGATCCGCTTCGACGAACAAGACCTCAGGACCGCACAAGCTCTCAAGGCCACGCTGGATCCAGCCGAGGCTGAGTTGAATGCAAAACTGAAGGCGCAACAGGAAGAACAAGAGCGGCTCGCGGGTCAAATCGAGGAGAACCGGGCTCTTACTGCTGCCGCACAGGCGTCAGCTGACGCCGCCGCAGAATCTGCCAACAAAGCGCAGAACACCGCTGACAGAGCTAACAATCGCATCAATGGCCTTGACGACTTCGATCCCATCAAGACAATCACGGTTAATTTCGTGTCGGGAAGCGCAACCCTGGGTCCGAAAGCAAAAGCTACTATCGATGAAGCAGCTGCTTGGGTAAAAACTCAGAACGTCAATGGCTGGGTCATGGCAGTGATCGGCTACGCTGACACTACCGGCAACTCGCAACGAAACATCGATCTGAGTGAACGCCGTGCTAACGCTGTGATCTACTACATCGTAAGCAAATACAAGATGAACTTGAATCGCCTGGTTCAACCGTTCGGTTACGGGCAACTGGAACCGGTAGCAGAAAACAAGACGAAGGCGGGTCGCGCCAAGAATCGTCGGGTTGAAATCAGACTGATGGTCAATAAAGGTATTGCCGGTTAGCGAAACGTTAGAACGAATCTGGGGGGTGCTTTGCATCATGGGATAAATGATTTCCGGGGAGAGAATCGGAAACGAGTCTTTCCGCGGAAGTAACGCAAGAAGCCGTGATGACTTGGGGCTAGTTATCACGGCATTTTGCCGTCCGGTTGACCATCTTGTTTAGACCGATTGCTCCAACCAAGTGTTTGCTTCGGCCGACTTCATCCACTCGCCAGCCACCTGCCTTGTACTTGCATTAAGCCTGTTCCAAACGTTGACGGCAGCAATCGCCAGGAGTAACGCGGCGAGTGCACGCTCGTCATAATGTCGCGCAGCCTCATTCCAAATCTCATCCGGCACTGGATCAGAACGATCATTCAGACGCGTAACGGATTCAGCCAGTGCTAACGCAGCTCGCGGACGCTGCAGCTATTGATCTGGCTGACTCGCAAATGCACAAGACCAATTGTTGCCGGCGGTAGGCCGCCAGGTTCGTACAACCAGCCCTTATCAACGGCACAGTAGGATTGGTATGGGCTCCGGGTGGACGGCTCACGAGGGCGCTTACGTTTACGATCGCAGATGGAAAGATCGTTAGTGTCGACGTGATCGCGGATCAAGCACGATTGCACCAACTTGATCTGGCAGTGCTTTGACATGTCAGGTTTGCAAGGATGAACGACAGCGAGGAGCAAGGCTTTGCATAAAAGGTAATCCTACGCACGGCAGTGTGGGGATGTGTTCAAGTCCAACCTACAAGAAAGGCTTGTGAAATTTTCGAATCCCACAAACGGTAGTTTGTGGATTGTTCAGTCCAACCTAAGGAACGAATCTCTCAAAAGTTTCTACGCTTCGCGCGGAGTTCCAGCGGGTTCCGAGAATCCCGAATCGTCTCCGGGGCCAACGTCAGATTCGAAGAGTGGTGGTCTGTAGGCTGGACCTGAACAATCCACAAACTACCGTTTGTAGGATTCGAAAAGTTCTCAAAGGCTCCTTTTTGTAGCTTGGACTTGAACATATCCCCGCACTGCCGTGCTGGGGATTTCGGATTTCGTGTTTAATGGCGAGCAGTGAAATGGAATCTTCAACTTCGAAACAATGACTCGAGTTCCCTGGATGCCTTTTCCACTGTGCGCTTCGCATCTTCAAACGCCTTTGCCGCCTGCTTAACTTCGGCAGCGATGCTTTGCGCGTGTTGAGCCGCAGCTTCTGACTCCGCCCTGGCTTCTTCGAAGCGAGCCTCGGCTTCTCTTCTCTGCTTCTGTGCTTCCTTGGCGTCGGTGTTAGCCTTTTTCTGCGCTGCCTCCAAACGCTGCGCCGTGGCCCGCGCTTCGATCAGCAAGCTCTTGGCCTCCTGAAGCGAAGCTTTCGCAGCAGCGATGCTTGCCTGTGTCGTCTTGCGTACGTCGACGGCGGGTTCCGGCTCACGACTTATGCTCTTAGTGGCACCACCTGACTTTCGTGACGACGTGACGCGCGGCGCCTCCTCTTTCACCACCCTCGTTCCCAAGCTTGGGACAAAAGAGTCGAGTGATTCGAAGCCGGGAGGATCTACATCTTGGGTCAGACGTCCGGGGCGTGGACCATCGGGCTGCGATGCGTAGGCGGACATTGCTTCCAGTGTGGTTGTAATCCGGTGAATGGTGTCCGGCGATGGGTTGTGACCTGCATTGCGCAACAATGCAGTCGCGAAATCGGAAAGGTTCAAGAGTTCTTCGCGACGAGCGTCGAGAGCCTCGCGCATGTCCGCGATCTTCCGAGCAGTACGGGATGTCTGAACCTGGCGAAAGCGCTCACCTGTTGCCATCAAGCGGTCAAACGCGTTGCGATGATTCCAGTACAGTTGGTTGACGGCCCATGCTGTGACCGAAGGCTTGGCCAACGACTTCACAAACTCCGCTTCGTTCGCACTCCCGCTTTTCTTGAGCTGTCCTGCAAGTGTGTTGCGGGAGGCAGTGAACTCCGCCAACGGCAACCTGAACAGTGCATCAAGATCATCATCAAGCTTGGCTTTGCTCTTGCTCGCCTTTCGTTCCCCAACTGAGTCCTGCTTTCCACTATTTTTCGCCATACGTTTAGTTTTCTCTTTGTTTGCTCAAACTCAAAATGTCTCCGAATTGCGATGAAGTCAGTACCACAGCGCGGTAGCGTGTGGCTTGATCCAAATTGTGAGACGGAACACGGAGCCACACGCTACCGCGTAGTGGTACTGACTTTATCGCCATTGCAATTGGCAATGACAATGTCTGCAAATCGCTTCACTCAACGCCGAGCTGCCAGAAAAAGAACGTCCAGATATCGGTATATCGATCGATGGTCCGGCTCACCGCTGGGCTACCTCGATGTCCCGCTTCCGCCTCACCTCGTAATAGGATCGGGTTCTCTGACACGTTTGCGTCAAGCCATGATGCGTGCATTTTGTAACTGTGCCAGGGTGCGACGCGGTCGTCGTTATCGGGGACTACACTGAGTATCGCTGGCGCTTCGATCTTTTGCGGCAGCGTGT